>JADMIO012713105.1_pt1 | contig 33943 bp, 30 predicted proteins | sample 8958161 | NCBI WGS metagenome assembly JADMIO01 (sample SAMN16585339, study PRJNA669376) | soil metagenome | isolation source: Crop rotation soil | place: USA: Cullars Rotation, Alabama | collected 2011 | reverse complement strand
CGCGCCCGCCACGCCCGCGCCTGACGCCGGCGCGCCGGCGACAGGAACGCCGGCGACCGGAACCCCGGTCCCCGCGGCCGCCGCGCCCGCTGCCCCGGCGGTCACCGTGCCGGAGAACGAGCCGCTGAAGGACAGCGTCGAGAACTTCTGGCACTACGCGAAGATCGCGCGCTACGACGTCGCCGCCGCCGAGGCCCAGCACGTCCTCGCCCAGAACGCCGACCCGCAGCAGCTGCTGACGATCTTCGAGCAGGTCGCGCGCGACCACCACGACAACCTCGACCAGTGGCTGCTCCGCTGGCAGGGCGTCGACCAGCTCCGCGACACCGCCACCCAGCTCGCCAACGCGCTGGGCAAGGGACACAACGCCCGCCGCGCGGACCCGAAGTACGTCGAAGAGAACATCCAAACGCTCGCGACGAACGAGCGCGGGTACGACATCGCGATCGGCCGACTCCGCGAGAGCGGCGAGTTGGCCGTCCCGATCATGATCGATTACCTGCGCGACCCCGCGAAGCGCCAGTTCCATACGTCGATCCGCCGGGCGCTACGCGACCTGGGTTTGTCCGCGATCAACCCGCTACTGGCCGCCACCGAGATGAAGGACGAAGGCACGCTGATGACCGTCGTCAGCGCGCTGGGCGACATCGGTTACGACGTGTCGGTGCCGTATCTCGCCCGGCTGCTGCAGCTCAACGACGTGCCGGCTAGCGTGAAGGCGGTCGCGACCGAGTCGCTCAAGCGGCTGCGCGTCGCCGATCCCGCCCAGCTCAGCGCAACGGATCAGTTCTACGACCTGGCCGAGCGGTTCTATTACGACAACGCCGCCGTCCGCGCCGACAAGCGCCAGCCGGTCGGGTTCGTCTGGTTCTGGTCTGATGAGAAGGGCCTGAACAAGATTGACGTGCCGCAGCCGATCTTCCACACCGTGATGGCCAAGCGCGCCGCCGAGTACTCGCTGAAGCTCGGCGAAGCCAAGAACGACGCCCTGAGCCTTTGGATCGCCGCCAGCTTTGCCAACGAGGCGGAGCTGCCGACGGGCCAGAAGGACCCGACGATTCCCGCCGACGCGCCCGCCGCGCATTACTACGCGGTGGCCGCCGGCACGAAGTACGTGAACAACGCGCTCGCCCGCGCCTACCACGACCGCAACTCCGCCGTCGCGATGAAGTCGATCCAGGCGCTGGAGGACATCGGCGGGCAGGCGAATCTGTTCGCGCCGGGTGAACACCCGCTGATGGACAGCCTGCAGTTCCCCGACCGGCTCGTGCGGTACGAGGCCGCCTTCGCGCTGGCCTCGGCATTGCCCCGCCAGCCGTTCAGCGGGCAGGAGCGCGTCGTCCCGCTACTCAGCGAAGCGCTGAGCCAGACCGGCTCGGCTAACGTACTGGTCGTCACGCCGGACCAGGACCAGCTCAACACGTTGATCGACGCGCTCAAGGGCCAGGGCTACAACGTCGTCGGTGGGACGAGCCCCGAAGGGGCCGTTGCCGCCGCCGCCGCCCGGCCGGCCATCGACGCGATCCTCATCAACGAATCGCTGGGCGCGAGCAAGATCGACCAGCTGGCGGCGCTGGCGGGCCAAACGCCGCGCCTGGAGCGCGCGGTCAAGGTCGTCATCACCCAGACCAAGGCCTCGCCGTACGCCCTGCAGGCGGTGACCGACCCGATGATGTCAACCACGCAGGCCAAGCCCAACGACGCCGCCGCGCTGAAGACGGCAATCGACGACGCCCGCAAGCGGGGCGGCCTGCTCCCGCTCGACGAGGCCGCCGCCGCCAAGTACGCGACGCGCGCCGCCGACCTGCTCGCCAAGATCGCCGACAGTCACAGCCCGGTGTTCGACCTGACGGTCGCCCAGAACCTGCTGCTGGCGGCGCTGGACGACGCCCGGCCGGACGTCGTGAAGTCGACCGACATGGTCCTTGGCCTGGTGAACAGCGCCGAGGTCCAGCCCGCGCTGCTGGCCAAGGCGACCGATGACAAGACGGCCGACGAGCTGAAGGTTGCGACCTTCAAGGCGCTGGCCACCAACGCCCGCAACTTCGGCAATAAGCTGGACGGCGGGCAGGTCGATTCGCTCCAGAAGGCGGTGGGAACCGCGGCCAACGTCGACGTCCGCACCGCCGCCGGTGAGGCGCGTGGTGCGCTCAACCTGCCGTCGGACCAGGCGAAGCAGTTGATCGTGCAGCAGTCGAAGACGACGAACTAGCCCGATCGTTGTAGTTGTCGATCAACGCCGCTTGCGGCTTCGCAGACCAAGCCACTTGGATTCGCGAAGCCGCAAGCGGCGATTTCTTGCGCACGTCTTTCCCCCTCGCCCGGTACACCGGGTGAGGGTCGGGGTGAGGGTGATTTCGCACGTCGAAGGGCTTTCGAAATCGCAAATCACCCTCACCCTAACCCTCTCCCACGAGTACGTGGACGAGGGGACCAGAAGATAGCGCCTAACATACGCCTCGAACCATGACCCGTGCTTCAGCCACCGCGGTCGGTGCAACTGCACCAACCGACAACCCGCCCCTCGCGACCTCGTCGGACAACCGCGCGTTGCTCCGCGAGCTTCTGGTGTTGGCCCTGCCCGTGCTCGCCGAGCAGGTGCTGCACATGCTGGTGGGGATCAACGACACCTACCTGGCGAACCACCTCCCGAAGGATGCGGCCAGCGCCGGCGCGGCCGTAGGCACGATCACGTACTTCCTCTGGTTCATCGGCCTGCTGGTCGGCTCCGTCGGCGCTGGTAGCACCGCCATCATCGCGCGGGCCAAGGGGTCGCGCCACAAGCGACTGGCTAACAGCGTCACGGGGCAGTCCGTCGCCGCGTCGGTTCTGATTGGCATTGGCGTCGGTGTGGTGTTGTACGTCGCGGCCGCGCCGATCATCGCGGCCACGCAGCTGCAGGGGCCGGCCCACGGGTTCGCGCTGTCGTACCTGCGGATGCTCAGCGTCTCGCTGCCGTTCTCGATGCTGATGTTCATCGCCAACAGCTGCCTCCGCGGCGGCGGTGACACGATCACGCCGGCGGTCGTGATGGTCGTCGTCGACGTCATCAACATGCTCCTCAGCTTCGCGCTCTGCCGTGGGTGGTGGGGACTGCCGGTGATGGGCTTCGACGGCATCGCCGCGGGCACCGTGATCGCGTACGTCGCCGGCGGGGTGATCCAGTTCGTCGTGCTGTTGCGGCCGGGCGGCGCGGTGCGGCTGTACCTGCACCGCCTGCGGCCGCACTGGGTGACGATCAAGCGGCTGTTCCGCATCGGTCTGCCCGCGGGTGTCGAGGGGCTGCTCGCCTGGTTCGCGAACTTCGGTGTTATCGCCATCATCAACAAGGCCGACCCCACCAACGTGATGAGCGCCGCGCACATGAATACGATCCGCGTGGAGAGCATCAGCTTCCTCAGCGGCATCGCGTTCGCGACCGCCGCGGCGACGATGGTCGGCATGAGCCTGGGGATGAAGGACCCGGGGCGGGCGCGGCGGTCGGCATACCTCGCGTTCGCCGTCGGCGGCGGCATCATGGTGATCTGCGGGCTGCTGATGATCACGCTCGGCCGCTACCCCGCGCGCTGGCTCTCGCCCGACGATCCGAAGATCATCCAGCTGACGACGACGTGCCTGTTCATCACCGGCTTCATCCAGTCCGGCTTCGCCGCCAACCTCATCTTCGGCGGCGCTCTGCGCGGGGCGGGCGACACGCTGGTGGTGATGATCATCAACCTCGTCACGGTGTTCACGCTCCGCTTTGCCGGGGTGGTGGTGGTCGGCCTATGGCTGCACGGTGGCCTGCCGGCGATCTGGTGCGTGCTCGCCGGCGAACTCTTTATTCGCGGGGTGCTGGTCTACCTGCGGTTCCTGCACGGCGGGTGGTTGAAAATCGAGGTCTGATCGAATGCCGCCGCCGCTGCGTATAATCCCAACCTATGGCGTTGCACAACGTTGACATGGAGAGCGCCCTGCGTCGCCTGGCCGAGCGTCGGATCGAGGAGGCGATGAAGGAGGGGAAGTTCGACAACCTCCGCGGCAAGGGACAGCCGATCGAGCTGGAAGACATGCCGATCGACGAGAACGCGCGGGCCACGTGGTGGGCGCTGCGCATCATGCGGCAGAACGACTTCACACCGGACGAAGTCCGCTGGCGAAAGCAGGTCGACTTGCTGCGGGAGGCGATCGCGCGGCTCCTCGACGAATCGAAACTGCCGGAGCTCGTGACGCGGGTGAACGAACTCGTGCGGAAGATCAACACGCTCGGCACCAACGCGATCCACACCGCGGGCATGGCGCCGCTGGACCTGGAACACGAGCGAATGCGGCTGCGCGCCCGGCTTGTCGAACGACCCGAGCGAGGCGGCACGTGAACGACCCCGCCGACGTTACAACAGCGATCGACCTCCACACCCTGGCGGGCCACGTGAAAGCCAAGGCGCGGTCGCTCGGGTTCGACCTGGTCGGCATCGCGTCGGCGGAGGCGTCACACTACCGTGAGTATTTGCGGCGCTGGCTCGATGACGGTCAGGCCGGGTCGATGCAGTTCATGACCGAGCGATTTGAGGAGCGTACCGATCCGGCGACCTACCTGCCCGGCGCGCGGAGCGTGATCTGCGTGGCGGCGAACTACTACGCGGAGCTCGAACCGGTCGGGACGGACGATCGATCGACGCACGGTCGTGTGGCGCGATACGCCCTGGGCGACGACTACCACGAGATCATCAAGTACCGCTTGTACGACCTGGCCGACTGGTTGCGTGCGGAGGTGCCGGGCGCGCGCACGCGGTGCGGGGTCGATACCGTGCCGGTGATGGAGAAGGAACTGGCCACCCGCGCCGGGATCGGCTGGCAGGGAAAGAACACCTGCGTCATTAACGAGCAGATCGGGTCGTGGATACTCCTCGGCGAGGTGCTGACGACGTTGCCGTTGCCGGCCGACGATCCCGCGATCGACCGCTGTGGCACCTGCACGCGCTGCATCGACGCCTGCCCGACCGGCGCGATCACCGAACCGTATCGCCTCGACGCCCGTCGGTGCATCTCGTACCTGACGATCGAACACCGCGAGCAGATCGCGGCGGACCTGCAGCGCGGCGTCGGCGAGTGGCTCTACGGCTGCGACATCTGCCAGGACGTCTGCCCGTGGAACAAGCGCGCGCCGGTGACGGACGACCCGCGCCTGCAGCCGCGCATCCGCACCGGCACGGTGGACGCGCGCGCGGTAATGGGCTGGAGCATCGACGACTACCGCGAGCGGCTCCGCCGAAGCGCGATGAAACGCGTGAAGCTCCCGGTCCTGCAGCGGAACGCGAGAATCGTCAACGCAAACCTGAATGCCCCCCGACCGCGCTGACCGCCCGGTTTTAGCACCCCCGTTTTCGGTCGGCGCGGCTAGAATGCCGCCCGGTCTTTGCAACTCCTGGCGGTGGGGACGATGTCATGATCGAAATCGACGGCTCCATGGGCGAAGGCGGTGGCCAGATCCTGCGGTCGGCGCTGGGTCTGTCGATGGTGACCGGCAAACCCTTCCGCGTGGAGAAGATTCGCGCCAACCGGGAGAAGCCGGGCTTGATGCGGCAGCACCTGACGGCCGTCAACGCGGCGGCGGCGGTGTGTGGCGCGACGGTCGACGGCGCCGCAATCGGCGCGAGCGAATTGACGTTCACACCCGCAAAAGTGAAGCCCGGCGAGTACCACTTCGCCACCGGTTCGGCGGGCAGCACGACGCTCGTGCTGCAAACGATCCTGCCGGCGCTGCTGGCGGCGCGCGAGCCGAGCACGGTTACGCTGGAAGGCGGCACGCACAACCCGTACGCGCCGCCGCTGGACTTCCTGACCAAGTCTTTCCTGCCGCTGGTCAACCGTCTCGGACCGAACGTCACGATCACGCCCGATCGCTTCGGCTTCTACCCGACCGGTGGCGGGCGATTCACGGTGCGGATCGAACCGCCGAAAAAGTGGTCGACGATCACGCTCGACGATCGCGGCCGCACCATCCAGCGCTGTTGCGAGGTCGTGATCGCGAAGCTCCCCCGGTTGATCGCCGATCGCGAACTGGCGGTCGTGCGCGCCGGCACGGGCTGGGACGACGAGGACTGCTATACGATCCTCGAGCTGCCCGAAGATCAGGGTCCCGGCAACGTCGTGATGATCGACGTGGTTCACGAGCACGTGACGAACGTGTTCACGGGGTTTGGTGTTCGCGGTGTCCGAGCCGAGGCCGTCGCCGATGGTGTGACGGAAGAGGCGGTGAAGTTCATCGCCGCCGACGTGCCGGTCGGCGAGCACCTGGCGGATCAACTCATGATCCCGTTCGCCGTGGCGGGCGGCGGGTCGTTCGTGACGATGCCGCTGACGCCGCACGCGACGACGAACATGGAGGTCATCCAGATGTTCCTGGACCTGCCCATCGCGGCGCAGGAACTCGCCCCCACGCGGTGGGGCGTGACAGTCGGGTCGTCGGCATCCTCGTAACCCTCCGGTCCGTATGCAAACGATTCGCACCGAGCAAACTGCAAGATTTCTCGCCGCGACGTCTAAACGCTCTCGCCGCCGCCGGGTATTTAGCCGCAAGCACCCATCGTCGTCGCGGTGCCACCTCACATTTGTCGGCGGTCTCGAGGAGTTCCTATGCGGAAGCGCAAGCTGGTTTGTCTGCTCGCGGTGGCGGCGCAGCTGGGTTTGATCACATCGTCTTCCTTCGCCGCGCCCAAACCGGCCGGTGACTCGCAGGTGAAATCCGAGCACGACACGATCGGCGCCGCCGAAGACAAAACCGCCGGCCAGAACCACACGCAGAACCCCGACGCCCAATGGTACGGCGACGCGTCGTTCGGGCTGTTCATCCACTGGGGCATCTGCTCGGTGCGGTCGATGAACATCTCCTGGCCGATGATCCCGGGCCGCGAACTGGCCAAGCGGAAACTCGGCGAGGACGAGCTGCAGCGCGTCATCCGCGAGAACGACTGGAACCTCAACGGCAAGCCGAACGAGATCACGCCGCTCGAATACTGGTCGATGGCCAAGGACTTCAACCCGACAGACTTCAACCCCGACCACTGGATGAAGGCGGCGAAGGAGGCGGGCTTCACCTACGCGGTGCTGACGACCCGGCACCACGAGGGCTTTTCGATGTGGCCGAGCGAGTTCGATCCCGACTTCAACACCAAGACGTACATGGGTGGGAAGGACCTGGTGAAGGGGTACGTCGAAGCCTGCCGTAAATATGGCATCAAGGTCGGGCTGTACTACTCGCCGCCGGACTGGCACTTCGATCGTGACTACATGAGCTTCCTCTACGGCGGGGCGTACAAGACGAATCCGGGCCTGCCGAAGGTCGGACCCGATCTGAAGCCGCGCACGACGCAGCACACGGAGGAAGAAATCAAGGAGCACCAGGCCGCGTACGCGGCGCTGGTCAAGGGGCAGGTCGAAGAGCTGCTGACGCGCTACGGCAAGATCGACCTGCTCTGGTTCGACGGCAAGCCCGCCGTGCCCAACGCGTCGAACGTGATCACGCAGGAGCGCATCCGCGAACTGCAGCCGGGCATCGTCGTCAACCCGCGCCTGCACGGCACCGGCGACTTCAACACCTACGAGCGCAACCTGCCCAAGACCAAGCCTGGCCCCGGTTGGCACGAATTCTGTGACCCGTGGACGGGCATCTGGTCGCACACGAACAAGCCGTTCCGGTCGAACGGGTTTGTGCTCGGCGAGCTCGCGCAGAGCCGGGCGTGGGGGATCAACTTCCTGCTCGACGTCGGCCCGATGGCCAGCGGCGAGATGAGCGACGGCGTGTACAAGAACATGGCGGTGGTCGCGGATTGGATGAAGGTGCACGAGCGGTCGGTGAAAGGCGTGACGCCGCTGGCGGACAGTGAATCGGCATCGGTCCCCGCGACGGCGGCGGGGGCGACGCGATACTTGTTCGCCATCCCGACCTACGAGGGCGGCCTGCTCGACGAGAACCAGCAGCCGGCTACGGACGAGACGATTACGCTCAAGGGCGTGAGCCAGCCCACGGCGGTGAAGCTGATGGGCGACGGGCAGACCGTCGAGAGCGCGTTCGACAACGGCACGCTGACCGTGAAGCTGCCGGCGACGCGAAGGACGAAGCTCGTGGATGTCGTCGAGGTAGTGCTGGCGAAGTAAAGTAGCACGGGCGTCTCGCCCGTGCCCAGGTGCTCTAACACGGGCGAGACGCCGGTGCTACGGGAGATACAATGATCCGCGCAACAGTGATCGCGCTGACACTGCTCGGTGGCCTTACTGTTTTCGCGGACAACCCGACAACTGCTCCCAGCACGCCGCCCGCGATCAGCGGCAAGCTCGGGACGCCGATCCAGCTTTTCAATGGCAAGGACCTCGCCGGCTGGTCGTGGGTCGCAAAGCCGGCTGCCGGTACCAATCCCACAACGTTGCCGGCACTGGCGAAGATCGACGACGTCTGGTCTGTGAAGTACGGCATTCTCCACGACGTCGGTAAGCCGAACGGGTACCTCCACACCGATCGTGAGTTTTCCAACTACCGCCTCGTCGTCGAGCAGCGGCACATCAAGAAGGGCAACGGCGGGATCTTCGTCGCGGTCCGCCCGCCGGAGAAGGTGTGGCCCAAGTGCATCGAAGTGCAGGGCGGCTCCGGCGGGGAGGGCGACCTGTACAACCACGGCTCGTACAAGCTCACCGTCGACCCTGCTCGCGTGATGAAGGGCAAAAGCTACGGCTTCAAGATGATCGGCCCGCCGTCGGCCAAGCCGATCGGCGAGTGGGACACGATCGAAGTTGTCGTCGACCATGGCCGGATGTGGGTGACCGTGAACGGCCAATTCCAGAACGTCGTCACCGACACCGAAGACCTGACCGGCGGCATTGCGCTGCAATCCGAAGGTGGCGAAATGGAGTTCCGCAAGGTCGAACTGACGCCGATCGATTAGTAGCACGGGCGTGTCGCCCGTGCCGAGGTCGCCGGGCACGGGCGAGACGCCCGTGCTACGTGGTCTGCGTTCATCTGTGGCTCCTTCTTCCTCCATCGTTTGCCGCTCGCGCGGGTCACCATTACAATCCCGCCCGATGCCCCGGCGGACGCTGATCGCTGCTACCGTTCTCTGTTCACTGACTTGCATTCCGGCGCTGGCCGCACCGCCAGCCGCGGAGTTTCGCAACGGGCGCTGGCAGCCGGTCGAGGCCCCGGCGTCGCAACCGATTTCCGACCCCGATCTGGACCGGATCGAGGAGCTGCTGCACGCGGGTCGTAACTCGGCGGCACTGAAGCTGGGCGTCTACTGGGTGAAGAATCACCCGAATACCGCGCCGCTTCGGGACCGCGCAATCTTCCTGCTGGGTCAGGCAAACTACCAGGACGGCGATCGCATCCGCGCGTTCTATTACTTCGACGAAGTGATGGACGAGTACCCGGAGAGCAAGCTGTTCTTCCCCGCCTTGGAGCGCCAATATCAGATCGCCGACGCTTATCTCAAGGGCTATAAGGACAGGTTCCTGGGGCTACCGCTGTTCGACCGTTCGGAAGAAGCGGTTGAGATGCTGTACCGCATCCAGCAGCGCTCGCCCGGTTCACCGCTGGCGGAAAAGGCGCTGTTGCGCACGGCCGACTATTACTACTCCAACGCCGACTACGACCTCGCCCACGACGCCTACGGCGCGTACGTGAAGAACTACCCGCGCAGCCCGCAGGTGCCGCAGGTCCGGTTTCGGCAGGCGCTGTCGTCGCTGGCGCAGTTCCGCGGGATCCGCTTCGACCCGTCGACGGTCCTCGACGCCCGTTCCGAACTCGCGGACGTGGCCGTCGCCTACCCCGACCTGGCGAAGGAGGAGAACGTCGCGGGGCTGATCCAGAAGATCGACGAGACGTTGGCGGCCAAGCTGTTCCAGCGCGCCGACTTCTACCACCGCACGAACGACCCAAGGTCGGCGGTTTACACCTACCGCTTTATGCTGATGACGTTCCCCAATTCGCCGCTGGCGCCCCAGGCGCGCGACAAGCTGGCCCGCATGCCTCAGTGGGCGCTCAACGAACCCCCGCCGCGCGCCGGTGGCGACTTCGCGCCACCGGCGGACGTCACGAAGGCGGCGCAATGACCGGCGGCGGGATCGGCACGCTCGACTACGCCGGGGCGCGAACACCGAAGCAGCGCGTCCGTCGCGGCCTGCTCGGGTGGGTGCTTTTCATCGGCCTGGCGGTCATGTTGATCGCTTTGTTCCAGGTGAAAGGCCGGCCGTACGCGCCGATCACGTTCACTCAACTGACGTCGCAGCTCAACCGGGGAAACGTGCAGTCGGCGACGTTGTCGGACACGGAAATCCGCGGCCAGTTTTCCAAGTTGGTGCCGCTCGGCGGGGCGATGGTTCAGTACTACCGCTGCACGCTGCCGACCGGCCTGTCGAACAACCTCGCGTTCATTGACCGCCTGACCGGCGCCGGCACGGCGGTGCGTTTCGAAAACGACCAGAATGTGCTGCTGAACGTTTTCGTCCCGTTCATCCCGTGGCTGCTGATCTTCGCTTTCATCTGGTTCTTCGTCCTTCGCCAACTCCGGAACTCACGACCGGCGCCAACCGCCGTGGTGGTCACGCCGGCGACTGCAGCGGGGGAGGGCGGCGCGTGAAACGTCAAACCCTCCTCATCGCCGCGCTGCTCGTTGGCCTGTGCGGCTGCGGCTACCAGCAGTCCGGTGTCTACGACCGCGACACCGCGCCCGGTTACAAATGGCACTCGCTCTACCGCGAGGACGTGCAGACGGTCGCCGTGCCGACGTTCGTCAACCGCTCGTATTACCGGGGCTTGGAGATCGAGCTGAGCAAGGCCGTCATCCAACAGATGGAGGCCCACACGCCATACAAGGTGGTTTCGTCCCAGCGCGCTGACACGATCTTGGAAGGCGAGATCGTCGCGGCTCGCGCCGCCACGCTCAGCCAGGACGCCAACACCGGCCTGCCGCAGGAGCAGATGTTCACGCTGGTCGTCTCGTTCACGTGGAAGAACCTGCGGACGGGCCAAATCCTCGTCGAGCGACGCAACTTCGACCAGAAGGCGTCGTTCTTCCCCACGCTGGGCGAAGGCCAGACGACGGGCGAGCAGGATGCGGTGGAACGCCTGGCCGTCGGGATCGTGCAAGAACTCCAAGCCGACTGGTAAGAGAAGAATCCTCACGGCGGGCCAGAGCGTACCCGCGCCGGCCCGCATCGCGTGCTATGCCGAACGCAGCGGGCCGGCGCGGGTACGCTCTGGCCCGCCGTGGGTTTATGCGCCGACCCTGGATTTACTCTGCGCGGGCGGGTCGTTTGCCGGTGGAAATCCCACCCGGTCGCACCTTATGATGTAATCCGTCGTAAGTATCTCAACGGCCCGATGTTTTCGGTCGATGTCCCTAAGAGGTCTTGAGCCTCTTCGACGTTTGAACCGTGCGAGACGACGCGACCACCGCTTTCGGGGCCGCCGCACGAGCTGCTCGACGAGCTGCTGTACGAGAGGATCAACCCCATGGCAGAGCAACGCCCCGAACGCCCCGTCCGAAAGACCAACCGCCCCGGCGCCACCAACGGCGGCGGGATGCGCTTCGGCCGCGGCTTGTTCGGTTGGATCCTGTTCATCGGCCTGGCGATCATGCTGATCGCCTTGTTCCAGATGAAGGGCCGGCCGTACCAGCAAGTTCCGCTGAGTGAGATCCAGAAGAAGCTCGACCAGGACAAGGTCAAGACCATCACCATCGACGGTGACGAGCTCAACGGCGAATTCCACCAGAACGAGATCATCTCCGGCAACAAGGTCCAGTTCTTCAAGACGTCGGTCCCCGCCGGCAGCAGCTCGACCTGGCCGTTCACGCAGTGGGTGCTCGACCACAAGCAGAACGCCGAAGTTCGCGTCGAGAACAATCCCAACATCCTGATCAACCTGCTGATCCCGTTCGTCCCCTGGCTGCTGATCTTCGCCTTCATCTGGTTCTTCATCTTCCGCCAGCTTCGCAACAGCGCGGGGGCGGGTGGCATGCTCGGCAACTTCGGCCGCAGCCGCCACAAGATCACCAGCAAGGAACACACGAACGTCACCTTCGACGACGTCGCCGGTGTGGAGGAGGCCAAGGAAGAGGTGATGGAGATCGTCGAGTTCCTCAAGAACCCGAAGAAGTTCCAGCGCCTCGGTGGCCGCATCCCGCGCGGCGTGTTGCTTGTCGGCGAACCCGGCACCGGTAAGACGCTGCTCGCCAAGGCGATCGCCGGCGAAGCGGACGTGCCGTTCTTCTCGATCTCGGGTTCCGACTTCGTCGAGATGTTCGTCGGCGTCGGTGCGTCGCGCGTCCGCGACCTGTTCAAGCAGGCGAAGGACAACTCGCCGTGCATCATCTTCCTGGATGAAATCGACGCCGTCGGCCGGCGCCGCGGTTCCGGTTTTAGTTCGGGCGGTCACGACGAGCGCGAGCAGACGCTCAACGCGATCCTCGTCGAGATGGACGGGTTCGACACGAACGATCAAGTGATCGTCGTCGCCAGCACCAACCGCGTCGACGTGCTCGACCCGGCATTGACTCGTCCCGGCCGCTTCGACCGCCAGGTCTACGTGCCGCTGCCCGACGTGAAGGGCCGGCTCGAGATCCTCAAGGTCCATAGCCGCAAGGTGAAGCTCGGGCCAAACGTCGACTTGCTGCGCTTAGCCCGTGCCACGCCAGGCTTCAGCGGCGCGGACCTCGCCGCCATCATCAACGAATCGGCGCTGGGCGCCACGATGGCGGGCAAGGAGTTCATCGAGCAGGACGACATGGAAGAGGCGCGCGACAAGGTGCGCTTCGGCCGGGCCAACAAGAGCCGCGTGATGGACGAGAAGGAAAAGCTCGCCACCGCGTACCACGAGGCCGGCCACGCCGTCGCGCAGTACCTGCTGCAGCCCGATGCCGACCCGATCCACAAGGTCACGATCATCCCCCGCGGCCGCGCCCTGGGCGCGACGATGACGTTGCCGGAGAAGGACCGCTACAACTACTCCAAGCGGTGGTGCATCGCGTTCATCAAGATGACGTTCGGCGGTCGCATCGCCGAAGAGATGTTCACCGGCGACACGAATTCCGGCGTGATGGGCGACATCCGCCAGGCGACTGGGATTGCCCGCAAGATGGTCACCGAGTGGGGCATGAACGAACGTCTCGGCTTCGTCTTCTACGGCGAAGACGAGAACAAGCCCAACATCCTCGGCGGCTTCGGCGACGGCCGCGAGTACAGCGACGAAACCGCCCGCGCGATCGACGAAGAGGTGAAGAAGATCATCGACAGCCTCTACGAGGAGACGAGAAAGCTCCTCGAAGCCAACCGTGACCGCATCGAAGCGCTCGCCAAGGCGCTGGTGAAGTACGAAACGCTCGACGCCAACGACGTCGACCGCATCATGCGTGGCGACAACCTCACCAAGCCTACGGTCGGCGAGTTGCTCGATCGCGAACACACCCGTCGTCCCGCGACGACGATCCAACCGGCCCAGGACGCCAACGAGCCGGACGTCCGCCTAGGCGGCGGCCCGCTGCCGTCGCCGGGGTGAGCGATTAGCCTCTTGAAAGTTGAAGAAGAACAACGCCCCGGCGAATTAGTTCGCCGGGGCGTTGCCGTTGTGGGGCTGCTTTGAGGGCCCGCCGGTCGTGGGTTGGTTCCGATAGGTGTCGAAGAACTCATGAACGGAGTGCGAGATGCCGCCGACGCTTCACGAACTTGGCATGGACCGCCTCAGCGCCGCAGACCGGCTCGCCGTTGCCGAAGCCAGCGTCGCGCGCGAGGCGGGGGCAGCAGCGCTTTCTGACGCGCAACGGGCGCGGGGCTTGGCGTGGAACTTCTGGCCGAGGTGCAACGAGCGTTTGATCGTATCACAGCGACTCCCCTGACCTTCCGCGCCATCCTGGGCGACGTCCGCAGATGCGCCGTTCGCCGATTCCCGTAGTCGTTCTCTACCGGCGGCATCCGGCTCGGATCGAACTGTTTGCGGTGTTCCATGGAAGTCGTGATCTGGCGGTCTGGCAGGGTCGCACCTGACCCGGAGTCCGCTAATAACCGCGGGCGGGTTAGGAACAGTAGCGGGCGCTCAGACGCACTTCAGTCGATAGATCGACACGCCAAACACGCCGGTACTATCGGGCTGCTTCTCATAATGCTCGATTTCGCCGAGCCATTCGCCGTCGACTGAATCGGGCCGCCGGAAGATGAACAGGTACTTCGCACGCGTGCGCGAGAGTCGGGCGGTCCAGTTTTCGCGGGAGTGGTTGGTCGCCAGCGACGTTTGGCCGCGTCGACGGCCCAGTCCCCGTTGGAATTCCGCGTTGTGCTTCGGCGGGTTGTAGATGGCGAAGAGCACGACGACGCCGTACTCGCCGGCGTCGTCTAGAAAGTTCACGCCGTTCGCGCCGCGCAGGTCGAATACCTTTCGTGTGGCCGACGCCCACGGCAGCGCGGGGTCGTGCTCGGCCACCCACGCCGCGGCCATTTCCAGCCACCGCTTATCGTTGTAGCTGTTGGTGAATCCGACCAATGCGAGGTCCACGGGTGGATATTATCGTCTTCGAAACGAAAATTGATTCCGTGATAGCCGCGAGCGGGAGCCGCGGTCAGTTATTCTCGAAGACAAAAGAACGCGGCTCCCGCTCGCGGCTATGAATGGACGAATGCGGAGGCGCTGAGGTATGAACGAGCTGCGCCGACGGGATCACAACACGAGGAGCGACATGGCCAAGCCGGCTAAGAATACGATCTGTCTCTGGTACGACCGCGACGCGGAAGAGGCGGCGCGGTTTTACGCCAGCGTCTTTCCCGACTCGTCGGTCACCGCGGTGCACCGCGCCCCGGGTGATTACCCATCGGGCAAGCAGGGCGACGTGCTGACCGTCGAGTTCACAGTGCTGGGCATCCCGTGCCTGGGGCTCAACGGTGGGCCGGGCGTCAAACACAACTATTCGTTCTCCTTCCAGGTCGCCACCGTCGACCAGGCGGAGACGGACCGCTACTGGAACGCGATCGTGGGCAACGGCGGCCAGGAAAGCGCGTGCGGATGGTGCAGCGACAAGTGGGGCATCAGCTGGCAGATCACGCCGATCGCGCTGACGCAGGCGATCACGGACCCGGATCGCGCCGCCGCCAAGCGAGCGTTCGACGCGATGATGACGATGCGGAAGATCGACATCGCCGCGATCGAGGCGGCGCGCCGCGGGTAGCGGCGGCCTCACATTAGCCGTCGTAAGCAACGACAGGTATTCGACTTGCCTGGTTTGTCATGCCGATGAGACGCGAAACCGTGCGTCTGGTTTTGTCTCATTTTCGCGCGTAACTCCTTGACGGAATCTTTGTCGATGCGTCGAGGTTTGGTTCGACTAAGGGTTGCAAGGCCCGAATGGTCGGGCCGCAAAAACAGGAGCACGCGATGCCAAACACTGTCCGTTTCCACCGGGTTCTCAAGGCCACCCCCGAGCGCGTTTATCGAGCCTTTATCGATGCGGACGCGATGGCGAAATGGTTGCCGCCGCACGGGTTCACGGGGAAGGTGCACGAGATGGACGCCCGCGTGGGCGGCGGGTACCGCATGTCGTTCACGAACTTCAGCAGCGGGAAGAGCCACTCGTTCGGCGGGAAGTTCCTGGAACTGTTGCCGGGCGAGCGCATCCGACACACGGACAAGTTCGACGACCCGAACCTGCCGGGCGAGATGCAGACGACGATCACGCTGAAGCAGGTGTTCTGCGGGACGGAGCTGAACATCGAGCAGGCGGGCATTCCGGACATGATCCCGCCGCAGGCGTGCTGCCTCGGGTGGCAGGAGTCGCTCACACTCTTGGCGCAGCTGGTGGAGGCACAGATCCCCGATTGAAGGCCGGAGATGCACCGGAGCCTCCAAGCCCGGCGTGCTCACTTCAGTGAGCACGTCTTAGGAGCAGGAACCGCATGTCATACGCCATCCGGATCGAACAAGTCGCCGGTCATCCAACCGCGGTGGTGCGCCGGCGGGCCAGGCTAGGGGATCTTCCTAAGGTCGTGCCCGATGCCTGTGGTCTGGTCTGGAACGTTCTGAAGGCGCATCACATCGCTGGTGCTGGCCGTCACGTCGCCTTTTATCTCGACGATGAGATCAACCTGGAAGTGGGCGTCGAGATAAACGGGCCGTTCGACGGCGCCGGCGAGGTGATCCCGTCGGCGCTGCCGGGCGGAACAGTGGCGACGGCGGTGCACTTCGGCCCCTACGGCCAGTTGCCCGCGGCACACCTGGCGATCCGCGAGTGGTGCGCCGATCACGGCCACGCGCTGGCCGGCCCGAACTGGGAGCTCTACGGCCACTGGCTCGACGCGTGGAACCGGGACCCGAGCCAGATCCGCACCGATGTTTACTACCTGATTCAATAGACGCGGCGTTCATGGGGTGGACGCCGGAAACCAGTCGGCCCAGCGGGCAGCGCCTTTGGGCGGTTCAATGACCTGCCACCGTCGGGTGCCGGAGGCGTGCTGCTCGACGGCCGTTCTTGCGTCCCAATCCATGCGCAGGGTCGCCGCGTCAAACGCGGGACGGCGTTCGCGCCACGGATTGGTCGAATCGGTGATTACCCATCGACCTGCAGACCCATGTCGGAGGCCGTGTGAGATTTCCATGTCCCGCGTCGACGCGTGCGCGGATCGTCGGTGGTCGACCGCGAGGATGAAGTGATTGCCGACGGTGAGGAACCATCCGCGGTCGGCGGTCTTATCGTCATCGATCAGTTGCATGACCAGCGCGGTGCGGTTCGTGGACTCGCCGCGGTCCAGCCGCCGCCACACTTCGGTGTACGGCTGTTCCACGCCGTCCTCGATCATCAGGTCATGAGATGAATCAACGAAGCGCAGCCGGCCGATGTCGCGCGCGCCGCTCGGCGGTTGGAAGTCGACGTCGCGGACCCAATGGAACTGCCCGTCGGCGAGACGCAGTTCGCCGGCGAAGCCCTCCTGCGTGGCCAGCCACTCGCGCTGCTCAGGCGTGCATTGCGCGAGCGAGGCGACACCGTCGAACGACGGTCGGCCGCCGGGAATCCGGAGGTCCGCATAATGCGTGGCGCCTTGCAGCCAGTAGACGGCGGTGACGTTGTCCTGCCTCCCGTCCGGCCAGCGAATGGACTGGCGCCGCCAGAGGCCGAGCAGGGAAGCGATCGTGACATTGGGACCCGGTTCGATCACGCGTGAGGCGCGAGCAAGTCCAATACCGGCAGCGACCGCTACCAAGGCGCGTCGACTTCGGGTGAACGTCGCCCGATGCGCGTTTCGCAGGCATAGCCGCGCGCCGGAACCATCGACCGCCCGGAACGTAGGCATGGCTCCGGCGCGCGCTCCAACGCGTATCCGGCGGTTTTTACGGGGTTTCGGCAATTCGGCGCGGCCGTTTGGGTGTTGGCACCGTCGTTGCAATTTCGCCCGCCGACAGGTTGGTCCCGCCGCACGGCGTAGGTGCTGACCGGTGTGCGTTCGCACGGGCGTGCGGAAGTCACCGGAGCAAGCATCGAGTTTCGGCACACGGTCGGTTCCTCGCCGGCCAAGGCCGTCCGATCAACGTAGCGTGGGGTTGGTCTTCGGCTGACGAAGCCTAGATGACGCGCCCTCATAGCGACGGTACGTGCATCGACGGCTCCCTCGCAGGCCAACTGTAGATCCTCATCCCGTTCCCGAATCCCAGGAGACCTCATGAAAGGCGCTCTTCGAGCAGTCGTCCTCTCCGCGTTGACATTCCTGCCGGTCGCCGGCCTCACTGCACCTGCCGCACACGCCGCCGAACCGCTCAAGATCGGTTACAGCGACTGGCCCGGTTACACCGCGTGGGAAGTCGCAATTCAGAAGGGCTTCTTCAAGGAAGCCGGGGTGGACGTGCAGTTCGTCTGGTTCGAGTACGGCCCGAGCCTGGACGCGTTCAGCGCTGGCAAGATCGACGCCGTTACCGCCGTGACGAGTGACGCGCTCGTGACCGGCGCCGGTGGCAAGCCCTCGACGGCGATCGTGATCGAGGACTACTCCAACGGCAACGACATGATCATCGGCAAGCCGGGCGTCAGCTCGCTGAAGGACCTGAAGGGTAAGAAGGTCGGTGTGGAGTTTGGCCTCGTCGAGCACCTGCTCCTGCTCAAGGGCCTCGAAGCGGCCGGTATGGCTGACACGGACGTGGAGATCGTGAAGGTCTCGACCAATGACACGCCGCAAACGCTGGCGTCGGGCGGGGTCGAAGCCGTCGGGGCGTGGTACCCGATCTCGGGCCAGGCATTGAAGCAGGTCGCCGGCTCCAAGCCGCTGTTCACCAGCAAGGAAGTGCCGGGCCTGATCTACGACACGTTGCAGGTGAGCAAAGAAAGTCTGGCCAACCGCCGCGAGGAGTGGAAAAAGGTGGTCGGCGTGTGGTTCAAGACGGTCGACTTCATCAACAACCCCGCGACGCACGAGGAAGCCGTGAAGATCATGGCCGCCAAGGTCAGCGTGAACCCCAAGGCGTACGAGAAGAGCCTGGGCGGCACCGCGCTACAGGACCTGGCGGGCAACCTGCAGCACCTGAAGAAGGGCGACGGGCTCGATTCGGTCTACGGATCGATCAAGACCGCCAACGCGTTCTACCTGAAGACCGGCGTGTACAAGGACACGCAGGATAACCCCGCGTACGTCGACCCGAGCCTGATTGAAGAGGTGAGCGGGAAGAAGGTCGGGCAGTGAGTAAGACTTTATCCTGAGCGCAGGCGTGCTCGCCGGAGTCGAAGGATCTGGCCACCAATGGTGGCGACCCTCCATTCCCAAACAGGCGCATGCCGAGGCCGTTGCGCAGTGCAAGGTTCACTGACGTTCTTGGCTAGATCCTTCGACTCCGGCGGAGTACCGCCTGCGCTCAGGACAAGGCGATGAACACCTGGTTCTCAATCCGACAGCCGCTCACTGGCAGGCGCGCGACGGTCGCGAAGTTCGCGGCATTCCTGCTGCCGCTGCTCACGTGGTGCGTCGTCAGCTACGTGCCGTTTGTCTGGCACCCGGACGTCTTCATCACCGACCCCGGCGATTCGGACTTTCTCACCGCCGGGCAGCAACTGCCGAAGGACCAGTTCGCGGTCGAGAACACCAAACTGCGCGGCGAGCACCAAGCGGAAGCGAAGGGTTACCCCGCCAACCCGATCTTCCTGCCGGCGCCGCACGAGGTGGCGAAGGCGTTCTACAAAGCATTCACGACGCCGCCGGCGTTTCACGGCGACCCCTGGCTGCACCAGAGCCTGTGGCACAGCATCCAGATCATCTTCTGGGGCTTCGTGACGTCGGCGATCGTCGGGGTGCCGATCGGGATTTTGTGCGGGACGTTCGACTTGTTCTCGAAGATGGTCGAGCCGTTCGTGGACTTCATCCGCTACATGCCGGCGCCCGCTTTCGGCGCGCTGTGCGTCGCGGTGCTCGGCATCGATGACGGCCCGAAGATCGCCATCATCTGGATCGGGACGTTCTTTCAAATGGTGCTCGTCGTCGCCAACACCACGCGGCAGCTCGACGGCGGCCTGCTTGAAGCCGCGCAAACGCTGGGCGCGGGCAAGAAGAGCCTGATCACGCGGGTGATCCTCCCGGGGATTTTGCCGAACCTGTACAACGACATGCGCATCCTGATCGGGTGGGCGTGGACGTACCTGATCGTCGCCGAGCTGATCGGCGCCAGCAGCGGGATCAGTTACTTCATCAACCAGCAGGGCAAGTACCGGCACTACGACAACGTCTACGCCGGCATCATTATGATCGGGATCATCGGGCTGGTGTCTGACCAGTTCCTCGCGGCCTTCGGGCGGCGGCTGTTCCCGTACCTGCCGCACGGCAACGAGACGACGTTCGCCAACTCAATGATCGCCATCGCGATGTTCGTCCCGCGCCGCATGATCGGGTTCCTCACGCAGCCGGAGCCCCAGCCGGTCACGGGTTATGAGCCGAAGTGGGCGACGGCGGCTGCTGCTGCCACCGCCGGCAATGAACCCCACGCCCCGGAGCGCTCGCAGGCGACGCCGCGCACGACGACGACGCACGAAGAGCCGGAGACAAGGAGGTTAGTCGATGTCCCCGTCTCTTGAGCTGCCCAGCTATCTCGAACAGGAGCCCGAGGTCGCCGATCGCTTCAGGCGGATCTATCAGCGGCCGGTGGTGCTTGACGTGCGCTCGCTCGGCAAGCAGTACGAGTCGCGCAACGGCCGCGTCGAAGCGCTGCGGGACATCAACTTCAAGGTGCACCGTCGCGAGTTCATTTGCGTGATCGGCCCGAGCGGCTGTGGTAAGTCCACGCTGATCCGCATCCTCGCCGGGCTCGACTACCCGACGAGCGGCGCAGTCGTGCTGGACGAACACGAAGTCAGCGGGCCCGGACCTGACCGCGGCATGGTCTTTCAGAACTACACGCTCTTTCCGTGGCTCACGGTGAAGAAGAACGTGATGTTCGGCCCGCGCATGAAGGGCCTGGGGCTCAACAAGAGCGAATCGGAAGCCAAGCAGTGGATCCGCATGGTTGGCCTCGAGCGCTTCGAGGACGCCTATCCCAACCAGTTGAGCGGCGGGATGAAGCAGCGCGTCGCGATCGCGCGGGCGTTGGCCAACCAGCCGCGGATCATGCTGATGGACGAGCCGTTCGGCGCGCTCGACGCCCAGACGCGCTGTTCGATGCAGACGTACCTGAAGCAGATCTGGATGAACGTGGACGTGACGATCCTGTTCATCACGCACGACCTGGACGAGGCGATCTTCCTCGCGGACCGGATCGTGGTGCTGGACGCGCACCCGGGCCGGATCGCGGAGATCATCGAGGTCCCGCTCCCGCAGCCGCGGACGGTGGACGACCTGATGCACCCGCGCTTCCTCGCGACCCGCAAGCGCGTGGACGAGTTGATCCACCCGCCGCAGAAGCAAAGCGCCGAGGACCGTCTGCCAATCACGAGGATGACGCTCGTGGGAGACGACGTACTGTAATGAAATAGCCGGGCTGACCGCTTCGGCGGTCAGCAAGCGACGCGAAGAAACGAGAGAACGCCGCACGCAATATGTCGATCGACCAGCACATCCCCCGCGCCGTCGAAGGCCTGCCCGCCCCGCGCGACGCCGACGAAGCCCGACAGCGCCTGCAGGAAACGCTGCGTCGCCTCGACTCGTACACCGACAACCCGGTGTGGATCACGCGATTCACGCGCGACCAGATCGAGGGGCAGCTCGATGTGTCCATTGCCCGTTGCGCCGACGGCGTAGACCAGCCCCTGTTCGGCCTGACGTTCGCGATCAAGGACAACATCGACTACGCCGGCGTCCCAACGACCGCCGGCTGTCCCGACTTCGCCTACACACCGGAGAAGTCTGCCACCGTCGTTGCGAAAATTTGTGACGCCGGCGCGATCGTGGTTGGCAAGACGAACCTCGACCAGTTCGCGACGGGCCTGGTGGGCACGCGGTCGCCCTACGGCGCGGTGAAGAATCCGTTCAATCCCGAGTACATCTCCGGCGGGTCGAGCAGCGGCTCGGCGGTCGCCGTCGCTGCCGGTCTTGTCGACTTCGCCCTCGGCACCGACACCGCCGGGTCCGGCCGCGTACCGGCGGCATTCTGCAACCTCGTCGGCGTTAAGCCGACGCGCGGCTTGCTCAGCACCGCCGGTGTCGTCCCGGCGTGCCGATCCCTTGATTGCGTATCGATCTTCGCACACAGCACAACCGAAGCCGCGCGCGTCCTCGCCGTCGCGCGCGGCTTCGACGAAACTGACATCTTCTCCCGCCGCGACCGTGACCTGCCGCGCTTCGAGCGACCGTCCGGGTCGTCGTTTCGATTTGGTGTCCCGCAGGACTGGCAGCTGGAGTTCTTCGGCAACCATGACGCCGAGTGGCTCTACCGCCGCGCCATCAACCACGCGATCGACATGGGCGGGGAGAAGGTCGAGTTTGACTACGCGCCGTTCCTGGAGGCGGCCAAGCAGCTCTACGCTGGTCCGTGGACGGCCGAGCGGTATATCACCTGCCACGACCTCATCCGGCGTAACCCCGGGTCGGTGCTCCCTGTCACACGCTCGATCATCGAAGGCGCGACCAGGTTCACCGCCGCCGACGCGTTTGCGGCGCAGTACAAGCTGCTCGAGCTCCGCCGCCGCGCCGAGCGAGAGTGGGAGAAGATCGACGCGCTGCTGCTACCGACGACTGGCACGATCTATCCTGTCGACGAGGTGCAGGCCGACCCGGTCCGCCTGAACACGAACCTCGGCTACTACACGAACTTTGTAAATCTGCTCGACCTGTGCGCCGTCGCCGTGCCCAACGGGTTCCAACCCAACGGCCTGCCCGCGGGCGTGACGTTCATGGCGCCGGCCGGTTGCGACGACTGGTTGCTCGGCTTGGCGCACCGCTTCGAGTCGAATTTTTCGGAGGGTGAGCGATGAGGATCGCCGTCGTCGGTGCACATTTGTCAGGCCTGCCGCTCAACGGCCAGCTGATCGAGCGCAACGCCAAGCTGGTAAAGACCGCGCGCACGAAGCCGATCTACCGCTTCTACGCGCTGCCCGGCACCGTGCCGCCCAAGCCCGGCCTGCTGCGAGTGAACGAGCCGACGGAGAGCGGCATTGAAGTCGAAGTGTGGGAGATGGGCGCCGCCGAGTTCGGCTCGTTCGTCGACGCTATTCCCGGCCCGCTGGCTATCGGCACGCTCGAACTGGAAGACGGGGATTCGGTGAAGGGTTTTCTCGTCGAAGCCTATGCCGTGAAAGATGCCCCCGACATCACCCACACCGGCGGATGGCGCGCGTACCTGAAGAGCCGCTAGGCGGACTGGTCACTTCAGTCAACAGTTTTGAGTCGAAGAAGCCCCGAGGAGGAAACCATGCCCGCGACCGCGGACCTTTCAACCCCGAATAAGGCGCGCGACCACGCACGCTCCCAAGCCGGCACGATTGTCCGCGCCATGCCGACGATCCCCGCCAGCGGTGCACGGGATCTCCCTCCCGACGTGAGCGCAAAGGACGTCATCTGGGACGAGACGATCGCCGGCGGCGAGTATTGTGCCCGCGCCCTCAAGAGGGGCTCGCGCCTCCGCCTGACCAACCTCGACGGCGACGGCTGCGCCAACTTCCTCGTCTACAACGCCGACCGCCCGATCGAGCGCCTCAACATCGCCGACACGGTGAAGGTTCAGTGGAACGCGTACCTCGGTCCCGGCAAGCTGCTGCTGAGCGACATGGGCCGGGTGCTGATGAGCATCACGCAGGACACCTGCGGCAAGCACGACACGTTCTGCGGCGCGAGCAACGAGAAGTCCAACGCAAAGAAGTACGGCCACGGCGAGAACTACAGCCCGCAACCCAACGCCCGCGACCGCTTCATGCTCGCGCTGGCCAAGTACGGACTGGGCCGCAAGGACATCCCCGCGAACGTGAACTTCTTCAAAGCAGTCAAGGTCGAAGACGATGGTCGACTGACGTTTGTCGAGCGCAGCAGCAAGGCAGGCGACGTCGTCGAGCTCCGTGCGGAGATGAACGTGCTCGTGGTCATTGCCAACACACCGCACGTGCTCGATCCGCGGCCAACGTACACCGTCACGCCCGTGCGCATCCTGGCATATCGTGGAGCGGTTACGCCGGAGAACGACCCGATCCGCAACAGCACGCCGGAGGCGCTGCGGGCGTTTCAGAATGTCGAAGACCACTACTTGGAATAAAGGCTCACTCCCTCGTCCACGTGCGCGGGGGTGAGGGTGATTTGGGATGCCGAAAGCCGCTCGGCACTCGAAATCGCCCTCACCCTGACCCCCGCCCGCGAGTACGTGGGCGAGGGGACCAGAAACGGATGAATCAGCCATGAGCACCGCCGCACTCGAACCCGGAACGACGAACGATCGGAAGGTCGTCCACGACTTCACCATCCCCGCCCGCGCCCCCTGGTCGCACGTCGTGAAGAAGGGCCAGACGCTCCGCGTCATCGACCTCGAGGGCAACCAGGCCGTCGACTGCATAGTCTACTCCGCCGCCGACCCCGCCGAGCGCTACAGCTCCTGCGAGACGATCGTCGCGCAGAAGAACATTTTCCTCGGCGTCGGCACGGTGCTGATGAGCAACGAGGGCAACCCGATGATGACGATCACCGCCGACACCTGCGGCCGGCACGACACCACCGGCGGGGCGTGCAGCTGCGAATCGAACACGCTCCGCTACGGCTTCCACACGAAGCACCAGCACGCGTGCGTCGAGAACTTCCTGATGGCCCTCGGGGAGCGCGGCCTCGGCAAGCGGGACATGGTCAGCAACATCAACTGGTTCATGAACGTTCCCGTTGAAGCGGACGGGGCGTTGGGCATCGTCGATGGCATCAGCGCGCCGGGCAAGTACCTGGACCTTCGCGCGGAGATGGACACGCTCGTCGTGATCAGCAACTGCCCGCAGATCAACAACCCGTGCAACGGGTTCAACCCGACGCCGGTCCGGGTGGTGATCACGCAGTAGCGCGCCCGGCGGGGCCGGCACGTGATTACGTGAATACGTGATTACGTGATGTGGTGTCCTGGTCACGTAATCACGCAGTCACCCAATCACGAATGTTTACCAAAGTCCTCATCGCCAACCGCGGCGAGATCGCCTGCCGCGTCATCCGCACGCTCGATAAGATGGGCGTGCAGTCCGTCGCCGTCTACAGCGAGGCCGACGGCCAGTCCGCCCACGTCTCGATGGCGGGCGAGGCGATTTGCATCGGCCCCGCGCCCGCCAGCGAGAGCTACCTCAAGGGCAACCTGATCATCGAAGCCGCGCTGAAGACCGGCGCGCAGGCGATCCATCCCGGATACGGCTTCCTGAGTGAGAACCCCGACTTCGCGCACATGTGCGAAGAAGCGGGGATCAAGTTCATCGGCCCCACGCCGGATCAGATGCGCGCGTTCGGCCTGAAGCACACGGCGCGCGAGATTGCACAGAAATCCGGCGTGCCGATGTCTCCCGGCACCGGCCTGCTCGACACGCCCGAGCACGCGCTCGAAGAGGCCCGCCGGATCGGTTTCCCGGTCATGCTCAAGGCGACCGCCGGCGGTGGTGGGATCGGCATGCGCCTGTGCCGCGCCGAGTCGGAGCTGACCGACGCCTTTGCCGCCGTGCAGCGGCTCGGCAAGAACAACTTCAAGCACGCGGGCCTTTACATCGAGAAGTACATCCGGCGCGCCCGCCACATCGAGGTGCAGATGTTCGGCGACGGCCGCGGCAACGTCGTCGCCCTGGGCGAGCGCGATTGCTCCGCCCAGCGCCGCAACCAGAAGGTGATCGAAGAAACGCCGGCGCCGGGCATCGGTGACGATCTCCGCAAGCAGCTATTCGCCGCCGCCGTGAAACTTGGCCAGGCCGTCGGCTATCAATCCGCCGGCACGGTCGAATTCATCTTCGACGCCGACACCAATCAGTTCTACTTCCTTGAGGTCAACACGCGCCTGCAGGTCGAGCACGCGGTGACGGAACTGGTCACCGGGCTGGATCTCGTCGAGTGGATGGTGAAGCAGGCGGCGGGGGAACTGGACCTGAGCAGGTTCGTGGCGAAGCCGCGCGGCGCGTCGATCCAGGTGCGCCTGTACGCCGAGGACCCCGCGAAGAACTTTCAGCCCAGCTGCGGCGTCCTCACCGCCGCCAATTTTCCGAAGGACGTCCGTGTCGACACGTGGGTGGCCCGCGGCACCGAGGTCACGAGCTTCTACGACCCGCTCGTCGCCAAGATTATCGTCTACGGCGACACGCGCGACGTCGCCGTCGCGAAGTTGCGCGACGCGCTCGATGCGACGACCGTCGCCGGCATCGAGAGCAACCTGTATTACCTTCGCCACATTCTCGACGAGCCTGCGTTCGTCCGCGGCGAGATGGTCACGCAGTTCCTCGGTCAACTGCAGTACACGCCGCAGACGATCGACGTGCTCAAGCCTGGGACGATGACGACGATTCAGGATTACCCGGGCCGGACCGGTTACTGGGCGATCGGCGTGCCCCCCAGCGGGCCGATGGATCCGCTCGCATTTCGATTGGCGAACCGCATCGTCGGCAACGCGAGCGACGCCGCGGGCATGGAGATCACCGTCACCGGCCCCACGCTGCGTTTCAACATCGCGACGACGATCGCGCTCACCGGCGCGAACATGGACGCGAAGCTGAACGGGCAACCCGTACCGCAGTGGCAGGCGGTCGAAGTGGCCGCCGGATCCACGCTGGAGATGAAGGCCGCCAAGGGCGGCGGAACGCGCGCGTACCTCGCTGTCGCCGGCGGGTTCGACGTGCCGGAGTATCTCGGTAGTCGCTCGACGTTTGCGTTGGGGAAATTCGGTGGACACGCCGGTCGTGCGTTGCGCGGCGGCGACGTGCTCCGCATTGGCAAGCTCCCCCCGAAAGCCCACGGCTCCGCCGTGGGACCTCTCCCAGAATCGGCGTGCCCGACGTACCCAAACAACTGGCAAATCGCCGTCCTCTACGGCCCCCACGGAGCGCCCGACTTCTTCACCCAGGAGGACATCGACACCCTCTTCTCCACCGCCTACAAGGTCCATCACCATTCCGACCGCACCGGCGTGCGCCTGATCGGCCCGCATCCCAAATGGGCGCGCACCGATGGCGGCGAGGCGGGCCTGCACCCGTCCAACATCCACGACAACGCTTATGCGATCGGCACGATCGACTTCACCGGCAACCTGCCGATCATCCTCGGCCCCGACGGCCCGAGTCTCGGCGGGTTCGTCTGCCCGGCGACCATCGTCGCCGCCGACATCTGGAAGATGGGACAACTCCGCCCCGGCGACACCGTGCGGTTCCGCGCGATGACGCAGGAGCAAGCATCGCGGATGGATCGCGAGGTCGAGAGCTTCATCGAAACGCTCAGCGGCGCACTCCCTCTCCCACCGGGAGAGGGCGGGGGTGAGGGCTCGACCTCAAGCGGAGCAAGAACGCGCGAGAACCGTTCGACTTCCGCCCCTCACCCTAACCCTCTCCCGGTGGGAGAGGGGACCGGAACGCCGGTCCTGCACCGGATCCCCGCGTCCGATCGATCGGTCGGCGTCGTCTATCGTCAAGACGGCGACAAGTACCTGCTCGTCGAGTACGGCCCGCTCGTGCTCGACCTGAACCTTCGCTTCCGCGTGCACGCGCTGATGACGTTCGTGGAGTCGAACCAGCCGCCGGGCATCATCGACCTCACGCCGGGCATTCGCTCGCTGCACATTCACTTCGACAGTCGCGTCTTGCCGCTGGCGAAGTTGATGGACTTCCTCATCGCCGCCGAATCGAAGCTGCCGGCGATCGAGGACATGGAGGTGCCGACGCGCATCGTCCACCTCCCGCTGAGCTGGGACGACCCCGCCTGTCAGTTGGCGATCCAGAAGTACGTGCAGATGGTGCGCAAGGACGCGCCGTGGTGTCCGAGCAACATCGAGTTCATCCGCCGGATCAACGGGCTTGATTCGATTGACGAGGTGAAGCGGATCGTGTTCGAAGCCAGCTACCTCACGCTCGGCCTCGGCGACGTGTACCTGGGCGCGCCGGTCGCCACGCCAGTGGATCCCCGCCATCGATTGGTGACGACGAAGTACAATCCCGCGCGCACCTGGACGGCGGAAAACAGCGTCGGCATCGGCGGGGCATACTTGTGCGTCTACGGCATGGAAGGCCCCGGCGGTTACCAGTTCGTCGGCCGGACGTGCCAGATGTGGAACACCTATCGACAGACGGCTGATTTCACCGACGGCAAGCCGTGGCTGCTGCGATTTTTCGACCAGCTCCGGTTCTACCCCGTCGGTGCGGCCGAGTTGCTGCGCTTTCGCGATGAATTCCTGCAGGGCCGCGTGAAGCTGAACGTCACGCACGAGACGTTCAGCCTGCGGAAGTACAACGCATTTCTGCGAGACAACCGCGAGTCGATCGCCTCGTTCAAGACGAAACAGCAGGCCGCCTTCGACGCCGAGCGGCACCGCTGGGAAGCCGCCGGCCTCTCGCACTTCACGAGCGAAACCGCCGACGCACTCGGCGACGACGCCGGCAACGCCCAGCTCCGTGCCGGCAGCCAACCCGTGTTTGCAGAAGTACCCGGCAACGTCTGGAAGATCGAAGTCAAACCCGGCCAGCGCGTGAAGGCCGGCGACAAGCTCGCGATCCTGGAATCGATGAAGACCGAGATCGTCGTCCCCTCGCCGGGCGACGGCACCGTCACCGACGTGTTCTGCGCCGAAGGCAAGCTGGTCACCGCCGGACAGCTGCTGTTCGCAATGAGCGAAAGTTAGCCCTTGCCGCGCTTCGACCGGTGAGGTACTGATCGAGACCTGATCGGGAGCGCCAGATGGAGACGGTCGTCGTTACCGGTGCGAGTCGCGGCATGGGGCTCGAGTTTTCGCGGCAATACGCGGCGCGCGGTGCACGCGTGTTCGCAGGGGCACGCTCGCCCGATGCGGCGAAAAAGCTGCAGGCGCTGCGCGAGCAATACCCGGATCGGATCGTCATCGTGCCGATGGACGTCGCCGATGAAGAGTCAATCCGTCGCTCCGCCAAATCGGTGGCCGAGAAGACCGAGACGGTCGACGTGCTGATCAACAACGCCGGCATCGGTGGCGTCTCGCGCGACACGGGCACGACCGAAGCGCTCGGCACGTTTCACTTCGACGACGCGTGGACCGTCTTCCGCACGATGGCGGTCGGGCCACTGCTGATGGCGCAGGAATACTTGCCGATGCTCAAGGCGTCGGGCCGTGCGAAGGTCGGCAACGTCAGCAGCGGATATGGTTCGATCTCGGGAAATGTCAATCGCTCGCCTTACTACTACAGCGCCGCGAAAGCCGCACTGCACCAGCTCATGCGATCGTTCGCGGCCGATGGAAAGCAGTGGGGCATTGCCACAGTGCTGCTCGACCCCGGCTGGGTGCAGACCGACATGGGTGGGCCCAACGCGCCGCTCCCGGTCGATCAATCGATCCGCGGGATGATCCAGGTGCTCGACGCGCTGACCGTGGAGACGACCGGCAGGTTCGTCAAATGGGACGGCACGCCGATGCCTTGGTGACGCGGCCGGCGGTGCGGCAGCACCCTTCACCTGCCCGCGGCCGTGCATATCATGTCCGCATGGACATCAACCTGCTCGTTCTGAACGTCGGCAACACGCGGCTGGGCGTTGGCGTGTTCGTGGCCGGCAAGCTGGAGTACGTCACGCGCCTGTCGCACGAGAGCCGGGCCGACTGGGCCGGCAAGATCACCGACGCGTGGGGGCGGATCAAAGACCTGGAAGATCCCGGCGTCTGCGGCGCGGGCGTAAACCCGCCGCTGATCGAACCGCTGGAGCACGTGGTGCAGCAGGCCACGGGGACGGCCGTCGAGTGGGTCGGCCGCGACATCGACCTGCCGATCAAGGTGGGGACGAACAACCCGCAGGAAACGGGCGTCGACCGTGTGCTGAACGTGGCGGCGGCGTACGAGCAGATGGGCAAGGCGTGCGCCGTGGTCGACGCCGGGACCGCGCTGACCGTCGACTGCTGCGACGACGCCGGCACGTTCATCGGCGGGGCGATCGCGCCCGGCGCGTCGCTGATGCTGGACGCCCTGCACGAGCACACGGCCAAGTTGCCGCGCGTCGAGCTGGCGGCGCCGGACGGTGGCATCGGCAAGAACACGGAGCAGGCGATCCTGCTCGGCGTACACACCGGCATCCGCGGCATGGTGAAGGAGCTGATCGAAAGCTACGCGACGGAGCTCGGCCGCTGGCCGGACCTGATTGCCACCGGCGGCGACGCGGAAAAATTGTTCGAAGGCTGGGAGCTGGTCCACGCAATCTCGCCGGACCTGACGCTATACGGCATCGCACTGGCGTACGCGAACCATCACATCAAGCACGGCACCTGACGCATTGACTGCTCTTGCCATCTGACCAGCGCCGCCGACGATGACCGTGACCGAACCGCGCGATCGCGTGATGATCCTGACGCCGCCCGGCGCAGCGGGCATTGCGGTCGTGCGCCTGGCTGGCCCCGGGGTCGAGCGATTTCTGCTCGCGAGATTCTCGCGCGACGTGCCACTGGGCCGGTGCGTCCACGGCGAGTTGCGAGACGATCACCGCATTGTCGACGACCCGGTCGTCGTTCGCTGTCAGGACGACGTCGCAGACCTGAACGTTCACGGCGGGGCGTGGGTGGTGCGGGCGGTGGTCGATCTGGCGCGGGCGGACGGGTTTGAACTGGTTGAGCCGGTCGACGGCGTGCCGCCGGACGACGCGGTGGATGGCCAGACACCGATCGATCGCGAGGTCATGCGCTGGTTGCCGCGCGCGGCGACGGCGCTGGCGGTGCGGGCGCTGCTCGCGCAGCCGGCGGCGTGGCGCGATTTGTGGGACCGCGCGGCGCGCGGACAGGTCGGACGCGATCAACTTCAGGGCATCCTCGATGACGCGAGCTTATCGTGGCTGCTGTCCCAACCGCGCCTCGCGATCGTCGGGCCGGCCAACGTCGGGAAGTCTACGCTCGCGAACCGGTTGTTCGGACAACAGCGGTCGATCACCGCCGACGTCGCCGGCACGACGCGTGACTGGGTCGGCGAGGTCGCGAACATCGACGGACTCGCGGTGATGCTCGTCGACACACCGGGTCGTCGGCAAACGAGCGATCCGATCGAGCGCTCGGCGATCGAGATGAGTCGCGAGCAAGTCGCGGCTGCCGACATGGTCATCATCGTGGTCGACCGGTCCACACCGCTGACGTCGGAGGCGCGTGCGATTCTGGCCGAGCACCCCGACGGGCTCGTTGTCGCGAACAAGGCGGACCTGCCGGCGGCGTGGGACGCAAATGCCATCGGGGCGATTGGCGTCATTGCGACGGGGGGCCACGGCGTCGATGCTCTGCGGGCGGCGATCCTGCGGCACTTCGGTTGCGCGCGGGTAGACCCACAACAACCGCGCTGCTGGACGGATCGCCAGCGGGCGATACTCCGCAGAGCGGCGGACGAACCGGCCAGGATTGGCGACATTCTTGCAGGGGGGACGGGGATTTCCGATGGACCTGGATGAGGAAACGCGAAAGCTCAAGGCGATGTTGTTCGTCGCCGTCGTGTTCATAGCATCGTGCTTTTACTCCTGCAACGAGCTGAAATATGCCCGCGGCGGCAAGCGGGTGGAGGGGAGGATCGATGACGTGACTGAGAGTGTCGACCGTCACGGCGAAACGCGTCGGCAGCTGCACTACCACTACCACAATGATGCCGGCGAGCTGCGGCAGGGGTTCGATACGGTCGGTGACGACTTCGTCCGCCCCGCGAGCGGCAAGCTCGAGGTCGAGTACCTGCCCGGCGCGTCGCGGCTGGCGGGGCACCGCAACGTCGCCGCGCTGGTCGTCTTCTTCCTGTCGCTGGCCGCGATGCTCGTGGGCGGCGTGATGTTCTGGCAGTACGTGCGCCGGGAGACCAAGGCCTCCTCGTCTGCTTCGTCCCGCAGGGGCAACACTCGCAATCGCCCCGCGGTCTAAAGCGCCGCGACGGCTCGCCACCCTTTCCCGCCTGAGCCCTTTTAGTTGAACGCGACCAGCACCGTCCCCGCGAGGATCAGGATGATGCCGAGCCAGCGGCGGGGCGAGACGCGCTCGTGCAGGAACATCCTCGACAGCAGCGCGACGACGACGAAGACGATGCTGCCGATCGGGTGGGCGACGCTGATGTCGAGAAAGTAGAGGGCGGCGGACCAGAAGAGACCTTCGACGATGAAGCCGAGCCAGCCGAACAGCACCCATCGATAATTCGCCAACGTTGCGGCGATCGGACCGGCGCCGGCGGGCCGGGCGTCGGCGGCGCGCTTGAACGCGAACTGGCCGGTCGCCTCGAAGACCGTGCTGCAGAGGATCAGCCCGATGCCGATGATGCGGTGCGACGCGGTCATGCGGGATCAGCTCCTGGTTCCTGTTCCAAGGCGAGCGATCGCGGCGTTGTCGTGCGGTGTTCCGTCGCGCCGACGAGGATCACGCCGAAGAGGATCAGCGCGATGCCGAAGATTCGCAGCGGCGAGAGGTGCTCGTGGAAGAAGATCGCCGCGCACGTGCTCACCGCGACGTACGAGAGCGCGGTGAACGGCTGGGCGTAGCTGAGGTCCGCGTTGCCGAGCACCCACATCCAGTTGAGGAACTGACAAAGGAACAGGCCGAGCAGGATCCACGTGCGGGCTTGGTGGGAAAACCACCTTGCCTGGTGCAGGACGTCGACCAGGTGCGGGCCGCGCGCGGGGTCGCCGTACTTGATCATCAGCGCCTTCCAGATGAGCTGGACGGGCACGTCGAGGACGACGGCGACGAGCAGGCCGGCCCAGACGCGCAGCAGGGTGCGCGTCGGGTGGGGGGCGTTCGGCGGCGACGTCGGATCGGCGGTGTTGAGGCTCACGCGGTGTCCCGCCCGGCGCGCGCGAGCGTTTGCGCCGGCGGGGCGTGCATCGTAGTGAGTTCGACCGAATTGTGAACGGGGCTCAACCGCCGCCGGGCCCGCTCGGCAAGGTCAGGCCACGGTGGCCGTGGCGATGGTGACCGGGTCGGCCGCGCGAAGGCGGGCTTCGCTGGCGATGGACTCGCGCGCGATCTGTAGTGCCAGCTCGCCGAGGATGATCCGCAGCCGATCGGCGACAACCGGTTTGGTGATGTGCGCGAGGAAACCCGCGTCGCGCGTGCGGGCGACGTCGTCGCTCATGCCGAAGCCGGTGATCGCCAGCGCCTTCACCGGCGCGAGCGCTTGCAGTTCGCGCAGCAGCTGGCAGCCGTCACCATCGGGCAGGCCCAGGTCGCAGAGAACGACGTCGAACCGCTCGGCGGCGAACATCTGCCTGGCGCGCTGACACGAGTCGGCGATCTGCGCGCGGTGCCCGTAAAACCGCAGCAGGTGCGTCAGTGCCAGCGCACTGTCGTGGTGATCCTCCACCACAAGGATGTGAAGCGGAAACATGATGTACTCCCCGAGCGATACACGGCGGTGGGGCGGGACCCCGCCTGCCGTGCTGACCGTTCTTGCTAATCCACTAGCCCGATATACGACTTGTGTACGTCCCGATGCCCGCAAAGGATCATACATGTCAGAACGATTGCATAAAAATCAGGAATCGCGGAAAAAATGAAGAACTCCATTCGTTAGCCAGCTCACGCTGTGCTTGCGAGTTTCGCGCGGAGCGACATACTCACAGTCCGTTGTGGTGGGCGTGACTTCGGGGCCGCGCGAGCATGTCACGCGGCACCGAACAACTAGGTCCCCTGGAGCCAGTCTCGATGAAGCTCGTCCAGCCGTGGACGGTCGGTCCATTCGCCCTGATCTTGAGCGGCGTGTTGCGTTGGTGGCTTGGTTCGTTGAACCTGCGGTTCACGATCGAGGACCCCGCCGGTGACCCGCGCATCTCCTCGAGCCGCGGCGTCTACGCCTTCTGGCACGAGATGATGCTGTTCCCCGTGTCGACGCACGGCGTGCTGCGCGACTTTACGGTCCTGGTCAGCCAACACAGCGACGGGGAGCTGATCGCGCGAATCCTCATGATGCTGGGATTCAAAGTCGTCCGCGGCTCAACGACGCGGCGCAGCCTCAGTGCACTGCGCGGGCTGATCCGCGAAGGTAAGGTGTCTCACCTTGCGGTCACACCCGACGGCCCGCAGGGGCCACGTCGAGTCGTACAGCCCGGTGCGGTGTACGTTGCAAGCAAAACGGGAATGGCGATCTATCCGGTCGGGTTTGCGTTCCACGATTGCTGGCGGGCCGGAAGCTGGGACCGGATGGCTTTGCCCAAGCCCCTATCGCGTGGGACGTGCGTGGTTGGGCGGGCGGTGACGGTGCCGCCGGAGCTGTCGAACGAAGCGATCGAGGAACACCGACTGCGGCTGCAGGCCGAGCTGGACCGGGTGCAGGCAAAAGCCGAAGCAGCGCTCGGGGCGCGGCACACCATGGGGGGCGCGCTGTGCTTTCCAGCACATTGGGATCCTAAGCTTAGAATTCCACGTGGACAAGTTGTC
>JADMIO010007304.1_pt1 | contig 33954 bp, 27 predicted proteins | sample 8958161 | NCBI WGS metagenome assembly JADMIO01 (sample SAMN16585339, study PRJNA669376) | soil metagenome | isolation source: Crop rotation soil | place: USA: Cullars Rotation, Alabama | collected 2011 | reverse complement strand
GAAGGTTGCCGAAGGTTGCCGAAGGTTGCCGAAGGTTGCCGAAGGTTGCCGAAGCTGAGGGTACCTTTCTCAGTTAGCTTGGTCTGCTTGCGTTGTAACTTCGAAAAACCAGCCAATCCAGTTTGGTTTCAGGGCTCCTTGGTTCTCCTTGGTTGAAAATTCGTGATCCGTAAAATCAAAAATCGCAAATCGCAAATAACCTCGCTCCATCACTTCATCCGCTTCGGCTGGATGCTTACCTGCGGTTCCTGCAACCAGGTGCTGTGGCATTCGGGGCACTTGGACGGTTTCGTCAGTTTAGTGGCCGAGAACTCGAACCCACAGGCGCGGCAACGGGCGGCTTCGACGACCTGGCAGTATTCCGTATGTTTGAGGCTTTTGAAGAGGTGATCGAGGTCATCGGCAATGCGAGCCGGCGATTCATCAACCTGCCGGGCGATTTGGCTCACGCTCATTGGATGATTCAGCAGCAGGTCGATCAAGTCTTTGCGAAACATACGGCGTCAGGGCCATTGAAGTCGAAAGTAGCGGCTGCTATTTGTGGCTGGCAGGGTCAAAGTTAGCATTCCGTTAGAAAGGGTTGGGATATTCGTTATCGCGTTCCAACTCGGATTCGCAACTTGCGTGGCGCTATACAATTGCATGCTGGAGGCCCACTGCGGCCAACTCAGAGTCACGTTGCCACCCGCATAGGTTTCGCTCAACTCGGCTTGAAGGAACGCTTGTTTAACTTCGAGGCTCGAGAAAGCAGCACCGTTCAGGTAAATGGAATCGAGCTGGGCATTCAGATACGGGTCGGCAGCAAATTGGCTTCTACCAAACCAGGCGCGGGTGGGGACCACATCGGACGGTAACAGATTCACGCTGTTATTTACCGCGACCGCATTGCCGTTGAGGTAGAGCACGCCCTGTCGGCCGTCGATCACAACGGCCACATGGGTCCACGTATTCAGCGGGAATGCGGACGGCGACTCCAGGACCTGGTTGTAGGTGGCTGCATCTGGAGTGATCGCAAGTTGCATCATGCCAGAGGCCGCTCTGGGTGTGAGGAAAAACCAATGCTGGGTATCCCGCCCGAAATCGAAGATGCGTTGCCAGGCGTTGCCTCCGCGCCATTTAATCCAACCGGCAAATGTTTTGGCCGACCCGGCCGTGGCCGGCAGATTGGCATATTGCCCTGCGCCCGAGAGATTCAGCACGTTGCCTTGTTGTGGATCAGTTTGAATCGAGGCGCCGCCGATCAGAGCCGCATTGTTGTGGTTACTGGCGTCGAGGCCACTGCTGGTGAAAGGAAAAAATGAACCCCAATCTGTGTTTATGCTGCTGTAAGCCAGCGAGCGCCGGTCAGAACTTTGTCGCCCAAAGTTATCAGTGGCAGTCAAAACGACCGTGTAAACACCCGTGCCGGTCGTACTGGGCGGAATGACAAAGACTGCGTTCGAAATCCCGCTGCTCGGACCAAAGACCGTGTTGGTTTGTGAGTCGTCTGAATATTCAATGCGCCACGAGAGATTAGAGGGTGCCAGCGGCACATCAGCGAAATCCGTGGCACCGCCGGCAATCGTTATAGAGTTGCCTGGTGACCACGAAGCACCGACTTCAGGTTTCAAAATGCGCGGCACGGGCGCGACGATTTCGGCTGGGGAGAGCGCGCGTCCATAAATGCGAAAGCTGGCAAACTCGCCATTGAAAAAAGGATCTGCACTGAATTTGCTGCGGCCCAGATAGTTTGTCTGCATGGCGACGTTTACTGGCAGGAGATTCATGCTGGTGTTGGTGGCAACCGGTGCGCCGTTCACGTAAAGCACGCCACGGTTCCCATCCAGAGTCACTGCAACATGGGTCCACTGATTGGTTGGCAAAGGACGATTCCACTGGAGGGTCTGCAGGTTACCGCCAGGATTTATGTCACAACGCAACACATTGTCCCCGGAAGCCGGTGTGAGCATGACTGTTCGAGACGTGTCGTAACCAAAGTCGAAGATGCGTTGCCATGCGCCACCGCCGCGCCAATTCACTACCGCGGCAAACGTTTGAGCATATCCCACTCCCGGCGGCAGCCAGGCTGACTGCGTCGCTCCATTCAGGTTCAAAACATGGCTATGAACAGTATCGTTTTGTATAGCTGCATTGCCTTGCAAGAGCCCCGTGTATTGGCCGTTGGCATCGGCAGCGTCTGCATCGAAATGGTAAACGGCAGACCAATCATTGGTCGCGAGTGGCCAGTTATCGGCTGTCCAGGCGAGAGGCATCAAATCAAAATCCGCATGGCCGTACGCGCCATATTCGGGCGCCCAGGCATTCGCATCGTAATAATGGTAGGTGAGTAATTCGTGGCCATTTTCTTGAAAGATCCCCACGTGACCCGGGCCGGTATATTTCCCGTTGCCACGGAGAAAGAGAGTCCCGCCGCCGTTTACCATATTCACGCCATTTCGATCGAGGTAAGTACCAGTAATCGTGGGACTGCGACCCACGCGGATGTTGTAGGTGCTGTTGACGCCGGAACAACACGAACCCCAGTTCACAAACAAGTAATAATAGCCGCCCCGATGATAAATGTACGAAGCCTCGATGGAGCTGTTATACGCCAACTGATAGGTGGGTGAATTGGCCGATAATCGCAATCCAGTAAGAGGATTCAGTTGAGTCACGTAAATACCGCTCCAGTACGAGCCGAATACCAGCCAAAGGTTTCCGGTCGTGTCAAAACAAACACCGGGATCAATCGTATTGTAAGCCGAACCATTCGTGGATTGGATGACTGGGCCGTGATCGGTCCATCGGTACGCCGGGTCGGTTGGATCCAGCGTGGGATTGGTTACCAGTCCAATAGCGGAGACCTGGCTGCCGAAAGTGGAAACGGCGTAGTAAAGGTAATATTGGTTATTGGTAAAGAGAACATCAGGGGCCCAAAAAATTCCCGTGAACCCCGGCACGGCGTTAGTGGTCCAGGACGGTGGATTGGTGAACACTGACGGACCGGAAGACCAGAATTCCTTATCCGAAGACGATTTGGAAAGGATGCCCTGGCCAGTAGAAAAAATGTAGTAACGGTCCTTGCACTGGATCATGGTCGAAGGGTCATGGGCCGACAAGAACCCCCTAAGCGCGCCCGCAGCGCGGAGCGACAGGTTGGAAGTAAACAGGCCGACCAGCAGAACAACAAGGAAACGGCTACACATCAACAATGCAGTAAATTAGCACATTTGATGGGTGCCGGGCCAGTTTCACTATTTGCTGAAGGCCTGTTGAGCGTGGGGCTCACGCAAAGTGCGGGAACACCACTCAAAGCGCTCCGCAGAATCTTGCGTAAATGGGCTAAAAGCGCGTTGGCATATTTTTTGCAATTAGGGAGGAACGTTACGCATCGGGCAGAGTTAATTCTTATGACCTGGTTAATGCCTTCGCTTGAAACGCTCGGAGTGGGTTTATGTGCTTTGGCCGCATTTGTCCTGGCGCGTTTTTTATCAAAACTTCCCAGGCATTGGTGGTTGGCAGCCTACCTGATTCCGCTCAGCCTCATGCTGCTTTATTCCGTGGCCGTGATTGAGCCGCGAGTCACGCTGGTTCCCCCGCTTTCCTGGATGCTGATTGGGCGCATGAAGATCGTGTGGTTTATGGTCGTCGCCACCATGCTGCTAAGCGCGCCGCTGCAACGATTGCAACGGAAACGAAATCGGATCGTTATCTGTCTTTTTATCGGCGTGCTCACAATTTTTGCGATGCTACCGTTTTTCGCGCCCGCATTTAATCGCGCTCAATTGGCGGCGATCAAAACTCACGTGGATGGAGAGGGAGTCTGTCATCAAGCCTACGGCTATACCTGTGGCCCTGCCGCTGCCGTTACGGCGCTAAGAAAACTTGGGTTTCCGGCGGAGGAGGGAGAAATAGCCATTTTGGCGCACACATCCTCTTTCACGGGAACCGACTCGGACGTGCTCGCTCGAGCGCTCCAGAAACGTTACGTTACCCAAGGCTTAAAGGTTGATTACCGCGGGTTTAGCAGCGTGGAGGATTTACGAGACGCAGGACTCACCATTGCCGTGCTGAAATTCAGCACCATGATTGATCATTGTGTCACGATTTTCGGCGTGGAAAGTAATCTGGTAACCGTTGCAGATCCGCTCCTGGGATTGAAAGTCGTCCCAGCCAAAGAGTTTGAAGAAGACTGGCAATTTGTCGGCATTACTTTGAAAAAGACAAATGGCCTTCCGGAATCGTTTGCCGAGAAAAAGCCTTAAGCTCTGATTATGGCATCGCGATGGAAAAGATCTTGCCATCAAACGAAAGCACATAGAGTTCACCGGCAAGGTCCTGGGCAAAACTGGTGATGTTTTTTGGTTGTTGGAGGAGTGTGGCGGATTCGGTGACTTTCCCGTCTTTTTGTCGAAGGCCGAAGATTGTGCCGAGCGTATAATCCGCATACATGTAAATTCCCTGGAGAGCAGGATACTTTTTGCCGCGGTAAACGTAGCCTCCGGTGATGCTGGTGCCGACGCCGTGTTTGGGAAACTCACTATCCTTCGCGAGTTCCGGGTTGTGAGCGTATTCGATAACCGGGTCCAGGTATTTGGCCCCTTCCGGTCCTGGCTTAAAGGGATGAAAGGCTTCCCGCACACACCAGCCATAGTTGCCGCCTTTGACGATGAGATCCACTTCTTCAAATTTATCCTGGCCAACGTCTGCAGCCCAGAGCTCGCCGGTCTCACGATCCATGCTCATGCGCCAGACGTTTCGCAACCCGTAGGCATAAATCTCGTGACGCACTCCATAGCCTTCCTTAACAAACGGATTATCTGAAGGTATGGCGTAAGGAAGTTTGCCACTGCGTTTGTCGACATCGATCCGCAGGATTTTTCCCAGCAATGTGGCGGTGTTCTGACCGTTGTTATGCGGGTCATTCCCCGCGCCGCCATCGCCACACGTGAAATAGAGGTACCCATCGGGGCCGAAGAAGAGACACCCGCCGTCATGATTCCAGTACGGCCGAGGGAACTCCAGGAGGACGCGCTCGGTAGAAAGATCGACGGCATCAGGATTTTGACTGGGTACTTTGACCTCGCTGATGACGGTCCGCATGGGATTTTGCTGCGAATAGAAAATATAAACTTTCCCGTTTTCCTTGAATTTGGGATGGCAAGCGAAACCCAGCAGGCCTTCCTCGTTTTCGGCAAGCGGCTTGCGATCGACGATGTTCAGGAAATCCTTGGCACCGCTGCCATCGCTGCCTTTTGCAAAAACGACAATGCGTCCACGTTGCTCGACGACAAAGAACCGGCCGGTGCCATCCGGGGCTTCTTCCATCCACATAGGTCGATCGATCTTTAGTTCCGTATAGACCGGCTGCAGTTCAATCTTGGGCAACTCCGCCGAGGTGTTTCCCGCAAAGAGAGCTGCAACACCGAATAGAGCAGGCCAGGCCAGATACTTGGAAATTCGCACGCACCGGAAATAGGCCATAAGCCAGCCGCCGTCAAGCCGACGCAAGTGACGAAATCAAACTCCGAACGAAACTCTGAAAATGAATCAGGCGAGGAGCTTCTGAACCAGTTCACCTTCGACATCCGTCAACCGGAAGTCGCGACCCTGAAAACGGTAGGTGAGACGGGTATGATCGAATCCGAGGAGATGGAGCAAGGTGGCGTGGAAGTCGTGCACGTGAACTTTGTCTCGAGTCACGTGAAAACCAAATTCGTCCGTCTCGCCGAGGGTGATACCCGGTTTTATGCCCCCACCGGCAAACCACATCGTAAATGCCTGCGGATGATGGTCGCGACCCATTTTACGACCTGCTTCCGGGTTGGTCTCCACCATTGGCGTCCGTCCAAATTCGCCACCCCAGATGACCAGGGTATCTTCTAACAATCCGCGTTCCTTCAGATCTTTTATCAATGCCGCACTGGCTTGATCGGTTTTGCCTGCCTGATCCTTGACGCCGGCATAGACTTCGCTGTGGTGGTCCCAACCTTCATGAAATAGCTGCACAAACCGAACTCCCCGTTCGATTAATCGACGCGCCAGCAGGCAATTCATAGCAAAAGACGGCTTGCCGGGTTCAACACCATACGATTTGAGGGTCTCAGGGGATTCTTTGGCTACATCCATCAACTCGGGCGCGCTCGATTGCATCTTGTAAGCCATTTCGAAGGAGTTGATTCGGGTCGCGATTTCCGGATCTCCGACGGCAGCGAGATGTTTTTCGTTAAGTTCCTTAATTAGATCGAGCGTGCGGCGCTGCATTTTGTCAGTCACACCCGCAGGGTTGGAGAGAAACAAAACAGGGTCGCCAGTCTTGCGGAAAGGAACGCCTTGATAAACTGTGGGCAAAAAGCCACTGCCGTAAAGGGATGTGCCGCCACTCAAGCCGCCCGCAGAGTTAAGCACAACAAAGCCAGGCAAATTCTCTGCTTCGCTACCAAGCCCGTAGAGGACCCATGAACCAAAGCACGGGCGGCCAAACTGAGTGGAACCGGTCTGCATTAGGACCTGACCCGGAGCGTGATTGAATGCATCCGTGTACATGGATTTAACAATCGCGATGTCGTCCACGACCTCGGCTAAATGTGGCAAGACTTCGGAGAGTTCCGCACCCGAGCTGCCATGGCGACCAAATTTGAATTCAGTGCCATAAAGAGCGGCGTCGGGCCGGATAAACGCGTACTTTTGGCCCATGATCACTTCGGGCGGTAGAGGTTTTCCGTTGTACTTGGCCAGAGCTGGTTTGTAATCAAAGAGCTCAAGCTGGCTGGGTGCGCCTCCCATAAAGAGGTAAATTACCCGTTTGGCTTTCGCAGGAAATTGTGGAGGCTTGCTCGCCAGTGGATTGAGCGTTTTCGGCGTGAGTGCACCAAAGGTCTTCTCCGCCCCAAGAAGAGACGCAAGAGCAATGGAGCCAAGCCCTACTCCGCACTGGCGCAAGAACCAGCGGCGAGCCACCAGTTTCCCGAATTCGGAGCGGAGTTCGTCTGCGTGATTCATTCTTTGGTAATCGTTTCGTCCAGGTTCAAGATCGCTCTACTTACCATAGCCCATGCTGCGGCTTTGTGCAGATTCAAGTCAGGAGGAAGATTTTTCAGATCAGTGACAGAAACATTCACTGCGGCAGCGGTGTTGTTTTCGAACATATTATATTCCTCACGCCAGAATTTTAGAAGTTTCTCCACTTCAACATTATCCGGCTTCCGGCCAGTGCAGAGCTCAAACGCGTACGCCGCACGTGCCCGCTCATCAAGACCCTCCCTTTTCATAATTTTGAGCGCCATGGCCTGTGCCGATTCAACGAACGTTTTTTCATTTAACGTCGTGAGGGCCTGCAAGGGCGTATTGGAGCGGACTCGGCGCGTGCAGGAGTTCTCTCCGGGCGGCATGTCAAAGGCAATGAGTGATGGAAAAGGCAAAGATCGTTTCCAGAAGGTATAGAGTCCGCGGCGGTAACGATCGTCACCTTTCGTTTCATTCCACGAAAACCCGCCGTAAACTGTATCGCCCACGCTGGCGGGAATCGGTGGATAGACGCTGGGGCCGCCAACTTTTAAGTTCAATAATCCGCTGGCCGAAAGCGCGATGTCCTGCACGACCTCCGCTTCCACTCGAAAACGCGGACCTCGTGCAAGTAAACGGTTGTATTGGTCTTTGGCGAGCAACTCGGGAGATACACGTGAGGATTGTCGGTAAGTAGCGGAATTTACAATCAAGCGATGAATATGCTTAATGCTCCAGGGGGTCGGTGATTCCGCGGCAATCGCAGTTGGCTGCATTAATTCGCAGGCCAGCCAATCGAGCAATTCGGGGTGAGACGGCTCTTCGACTCGCGTGCCGAAATCTTCCGGTGTCGTGACGAGGCCCTGGCCAAAATAGGACTGCCACATCCGGTTTACCAGAACGCGGGCCGTGGTAGGGCTTTGCGGTGCTACCAGCCATTTAGCAAGTCCTAGACGATTTTTGGGGGCTTCAGCCGGAAACGGATTTAGCACTGACAAAACATCGGGCTGGACCTCGTCCCCAGGGCGAAGGCGATCGCCACGCTTAAACATATGCGTAACGCGCGGCTGAGGGCGCTGCTTCAGGACCAGCGTCGTTGGCGGGTAAGGCCATTTCTCGAATTCAGCCGAGACTTCCTTATTAAGATTAGTAAAGCCGCCGTCGTAACTGGCAAATGGCTCGAATAAAACCCGGCGCTGCTCGAGTGAGCGTTCTCCTGGAGCAAGCGCGAGAGCCTGACGCACGCGCTCGTTGAGTCCATCCACGTTGAGCGGACCGTCATCCGTTGTGGTGCTCAAGCGCAAACAGCCGAGCATATGGCAATCCAGTTTGGATAATTTGTCTCTCGGAGCATCTTTTTCACGGTCGAACAGTTGATGAATAGTGATCTCCATACGCGTCCCACCAGGAAATCCGAACGGCTCGGCGCATTCGAAAACCGCGCAGTGGCTTTCGTTTCGATGGTCAGGCGTCGCACATGGGACCCATCCACTATTGGTGTTTCCGTCGATGGCGTTCGTAACATTGAAGCCAGGGGCGGAGGCATCAGCAATTGCGCGCCGAAATTTTATTGAATTTGTAACGGTTGGATTGTTAAGCGCCCAGGCCTCAACTGTGAATTCCTTTACGATGAAACTTCCTTTGCCGACGAGCCCAGGGCCACCATAGATCAAATTTGCATTGGTCAAAGCTTCCAACCGCAATCCAGTGATGTTGGTGGCCTGTGTTTCCGCCCAGACCCGCATGGTCCCGCCGGGTTGAAGGTCGCCTCCTCCCAATAAGGAGCCGTCCTCCTGTTTTTCAAATTTTGTCGCAAAGTTCTGCCAATCTTTGGGCTCCAGAATCGTCCAGTTATTCCCCTGATGAGCCATTTCTTTTTCCCATGGCGCCATTCTTTCGGCAAGATTGGTGCTTTCCGACATGCTCTTAACCTCCAGCTCATGAACTTTGGTCAGAAGCTGTTCTCGTTGTTTGAGCTGCTCCGAAGTGGGCACCTCGCAAAAAGCTTCATCGTCCTGATTCAGAAAAGCATAGAGCTGGTAATATTCCTTCTGCGAAAATGGATCGTACTTGTGATTGTGACACTGACAGCAATTGACCGTGAGCCCGAGAAACGCTTTTCCTACGGTATCCACTCGATCGATCAGCGCTTCTACTCGAAATTGTTCCGGCTCGATTCCGCCTTCCTGGTTTAGCATGGAATTCCGGAGAAAACCGGTCGCAACCTGATGGTCGAGGGCGTTGCCAGGCAATAAATCGCCTGCAAGTTGTTCGATTACGAATTCATCGTAAGGCATGTCCTCGTTAAACGCCTTAATAACCCAATCACGATAAGGCCAAATGGATCGAGGCTTATCCTTTTCGTAACCGTTTGTATCTGCATATCGGGCTAGGTCCAGCCATTGCCGCCCCCAGCGTTCTCCGTAATGCGGCGAGGCCAGCAACCGTTCGACCACGCGCTCATAGGCGCCCGGCTGGCGGTCTGAAAGAAAATTTTGAATTTCTTCGATGGTCGGAGGCAAACCGGTAAGATCCAGGGTCAAACGCCGCAAGAGGGTCCGTTTCTCCGCAACCGGGGAAGGCCGCAGTTTTTCTTTTTCCAAACGCGCGAACACAAAGCGGTCGATTGGGTTGCGAGCCCAATTTTTACCGGCAGCGGGGATTTTGGGTCTAACGGGTGGTTTAAAGGCCCAGTGGTTACGTTTATCCGGATTGGTTCCTGCAGCAACGGCTGGCCACTCGGCACCACGATCAATCCAGGCACGCAAAATTCCGATCTGCTCCGCTTTGAGTCGTTCACCTTTTTTCGGCATTAACAAATCCGGCTTAACACCCGCAACAGCCTGGATAAGCAAACTATCAGCGCTTTTGCCAGGGATGAGAGCCGGACCGCTTTCACCCCCTTTTAACGCATGTTCCCGAGTGTCGAGTTGCAATTCGCCTTTGGCTTTGGTTCCTGCATGGCATTCAAAACACGCTTTTTCGAGGAGAGGCTGCACATCCTTGGTAAAATCCACGGAACGCTTTGCGGCAGGAGGCAAGTCATCCGCCCGAACTTCCTGAGCAGGCAAACAGATCGTTGCCGTGCTGAGGGTGGCCAGAAATACAAGATGGATGTGTTTTAGCAGGCTGGTCAGGAAACGAAACATGCAGCAGTTCGATATCAGAAAACCACTAGTAGATTAGTTGGTTTTCGGTTTTGGAACAAGTGCGGATTGTACTCTGCTCGTTGCAAAATCAAGGGCTGCGCGCAAAACCGCTAGGACTTGGCTCTTGATTCTGCAGCAAAAGGAGCAAAACTCTTTTTCATAATGCCGCTCACTTCTTCGTTTTTGTTGCGTCATCTGCATGCGGTGCTCCTTCTCGCGCCGGCCCTAATCCTTTCAAGCCTGGCGCAGTCTCCGCCGGAACTACCCGGAACGTCCCCGCTCACCATGCAGGGAGAGCTTTCGACCCAAATGGTCATGGGCATTGATAAATTCCTCATGAAGGAAACCGCTCAATCAATTTCCAAAAGGCCGGCCTTATGGCGACGAGATTTCTCTTCCGTTAGCGCTTACGAAAAATCAATCGAGCCGAACCGCCAGCATCTTCGAAAAATGATTGGCATCGTAGAGCCACGCATTGGATTTGAACAACCTGAGTTCATCAGCACCGAAGAATTGCCGGCCCTTGTGGCCGAGACCAAACAATACACAGTGCATGCGGTGCGTTGGCCGGTGTTGGACGGTATCTACGGCGAAGGGCTTTGGTTGCGACCCAAGGGTTCTTGCACAGCCAGAGTTGTCGCCGTGCCGGATGCTGATCAAACGCCGGAAATGGTCTGTGGATTAATGCCGGGAATTCCGCCGGAGCGTCAATTCGCGCGGCGACTGGCAGAACATGGATGCGAGGTGTTGGTTCCGGTGCTGATTGATCGCCAGGATGCCTTTTCGGGCAATGCAAAAGTTCGACGTTTTACCAACGAGCCGCATCGGGAATGGATTTATCGACAGGCTTACGAAGTTGGGCGCCATATCATCGGCTACGAAGTGCAAAAGGTTCTGGCAGCAGTAGATTTTTTTGCGACGGAGAACGGCAAAGGCCGAAAGCCGGAAACAGGAGCGCCGAACAATTCCGGTAAAACAGTGCGGATCGGCATTGCCGGATATGGCGAGGGAGGGCTGTTGGCTTTTTATGCGGCCGCACTCGATCCGCGAATAGAAGTCACGCTGGTCAGCGGCTATTTCGATTCCCGACAACGATTATGGGAGGAACCGATTTACCGAAATGTTTTTGGATTGCTTGAAGAATTCGGTGATGCCGAAATCGCTACGCTGGTTGCGCCTCGAGCATTGCTGATTGAACAGAGCCCGGTAACGCTGATTCCGGGCCCACCGCAGGCGAGGGAAAGTCGGCATGGAGCAGCTCCGGGCAAATTACAAACGCCCAACTATGATCGGGTGGAGGTGGAGTTTGAGCGCGCCCGTAAACTGCTGGGCAATCACAAGGAGTTTGAGCATTTGACTCTGCTTGCCGGCATTGAAGGAGCAGAAACCGGCCCCATATCCGATCGAGCGCTCACAGCATTACTGAATGGTTTGGGAATAAAAATGGATTTTGTGCAGCAGCCCGGTACTGCACCTGTTTACGTCCGAAAGAATGTTTCCAGCGCAAAACGCCAGGAACGTCAGGTGAAGGAACTGGAGGAATACACACAAAAGATCGTGCAGGCCTGCGAACATGCACGAGAGGATTTCCTTTGGAACAAAATCAAGACCACCTCAACTTCCGATTGGCAATCCGCAAGCAGCGCTTATCGGCGCCAATTCCGCGAAGATGTGATCGGTGCCTTTCCGTTGGGCGCAACTCCATTAAATGCGAGGACCCGCCGTCTGGATTCTCTCGAGACCACCGGCGGACCAGAAATTTATGAAGTCGTACTGGACGTGTTGCCGGATGTTTTTGCCTGGGGTTACCTGCTGAAACCTCCAGGTCTCCAATCAAATGAACACCGGCCAGTGGTCGTTTGCCAGCATGGTCTTGAGGGGGTTCCGGCAGATGTGGTCAACCAGGATACTAACACCCAGGCTTTTCGGTACTACAAAGCATTTGCCCGCCGGCTGGCGGAAAAGGGTTTTGTTGTCTTTGCGCCTCATAACCCATATCGCGGTGGCGACAATTTCCGGGTATTGCAACGCAAGGCAAACCCTATCGGAAAATCGCTGTTTTCGGTAATAACAGCTCAACACGAAGTCGTCTTGAAATGGCTCGGAGATTTACCCTTCGTGGACCGCAAGCGGATCGGGTTTTATGGATTATCTTATGGCGGCAAGACGGCGATGCGCGTGCCGGCAGCGCTCGAAGGTTACGCCTTATCGATTTGTTCGGGAGACTTCAACGAGTGGGTGCGAAAAAACGCTGCCATCGACGCTCCAGCGAGCTACATTTATTCAGGTGAGTACGAAATGCCCGAATGGGATCTCGGCCACACTTTTAATTACGCCGAGATGGCAGCGTTAATTGCTCCCCGCCCATTTATGGTGGAACGCGGCCATAACGATGGAGTCGGAGCCGACGAATGGGTTGCCTATGAATTCGCGAAAGTAAAGCGATTCTATGATGAACTTGGGATCGGCGAACGGACAGAGATCGAATTTTTCAACGGGCCGCACACGATTCACGGCGTAGGAACATTCCAATTCCTGCAAAGGTGGCTGGATTATCCCAGCCATTAACGTGGGAGAGTTAAACTTTCCCGATCCACTTACGATCCTCCCAGACCGCCTTTAAGGAAGTGAGATTGCGGGGATCCATGAACTTTTTTGCCGCCGACAGTAATTTGCCCTTTTTGAGATTATGCCAGGCATCACTGGCATTAACAGCTACGAACTGCAAAACACTGGGATCACGATAACAATCAATCATGCACCGCGTGCACCCGTCACGAATGAGTTTCGATTCATCAAACTCATAAATGTTGCACATGGGTTTTTCCCAGAAATGGCAGCGATACAGATTAAGATTCCAATCCAGGTAAAAATATTTGTGGCCACCCAGACAACCAAACTTTTCTTTGTCTTTTCGCAAATGCCGCTGCATTTCGCTGAGCGATTCTCGGGGGTTCACCACCGGGAACGAGCTGCGCTCTTTCATCTGCTTTATTTTTTCAAAGACCTGGAGCAATTCATCGGTCGTATAATTAACAAGACTGGAATCGCTAAAGCTCAGGTAACTGGATGCGAGGTTTGTGAGCGGATAACTGAACGTGCAGCTTTTAAACCCGAGCTCATTTAAGAATTCCGGCAGTTTGTCGTAATCTTCGATGAGTTTGCTGGCGGTGACGCTAGCGGTGGTTTGGATCCCCAACTCTGCGAATACCTCGTTCGCTCGTTTGATTTTGCGGCAAACCTCGGGCAGCCCCCGATTCTTTTCGTGTTTGACGATGTCATGAGCATCAATGGACATGATAACGCTGCTTAATCCGTCTTGCGCCAACTCGCGCATATTGCGCTCAGTCCACAGCGAGCCATTCGTGCAAATCATTGGGTGAATGCCTCGCTCGGCAGCGTAGCGAGTCATGGCGCGCAGATCCTTGTGCACCAGCGGTTCACCACCCACAAAAAGCAAATAGCCAATGTGGTTCTTTACGGCAATATCGATGACGTCGCGGGCTTCCTTCAGCGTGACGCTGCGGCGCATTTTGGGGTCGAAGCGGTCAACAGCAAACCCGCAAAAATCACATTTAGCGTTGCAAATGTTCGTAATCGCGAATTGCAAATAACCGGGCCCGCCATGGCTGAGAACCTCTCCTAGAAGCTTAAACACGCTCGACCTTGGTCGGGCAACCGGTGGCAAGGATTGTTGCTCCGCAGCCGGGGGGGCCACGGGTGCATCAGTTCGTGTAAGTGAAGCGATACTCATCCAGATAAACCCGGGCATTCTGTCGCCAAAACCACCCAAGTAGCAATGCCAATCTCTTGAGCCTCTGGCATATCCTTGCACATCAGAGCGAATGAGGCACATTGTAACCCTTTAAATTATTAAGGGTCACAATTTTGTTATGGCGACACACGTAACCAGGGCGCGACGGTCGGATATGGTCGTCCAGTTCTCCATTTTCACGCCCAATCGGCTGGGGCGTCTGCATGATCTGATTCGACTGCTCACGGCGAAAAATGTGCATGTGCTTGGCATGATGGTGCTGGATACCACCGACAGCGCCATTATTCGCATGGTGGTGGATGATCCCGATAAAGCGCGTGAACTCCTGGTAAAAGGTAACTTTGCCTTTAGCGAAAGCAATCTGGTCGTGGTCGAAGTCAACCCGACGGATCTCAATAAATTGGTTGCCGCCCTGATGGAGGCAGAGCTGAATATAAACTATCTGTATCCATTCATTCCGGGTTCTCAGGGTAAATCGGTGATGGGTCTAAGCATTGAGGATAATGAAATTGCCGAACAGGCGCTGACCCGCCATCAATTTCGAGTTTTGAAGCAAGCGGATATTTCGCGTTGAGCAAGCTGTTCGGGCTTAAAAATTGGGTTATCTTACAAAATGAGATACCTGGTAAAAGCCCGGGTGCGACCGGGTCGAGAGCGTGCGTTGCTCAAAGCTATTCGGGAAGGACTTCTCGGAAAGGGATCCATAGCCGGAGACGAATACGTTTATGACATGCAGCAAGCGCGGGTCACCCCGGAAGGCACGGCACATTGGGTTGAGACCTGCTTTTGCGCAACCCCATTGGCGGAAGAACGTCCGTACTGGGAAGAATATTTTGAGTTACTAAGCGTGAAAGATGCTCACAACCGGAAGAATTGCCGTGACTGGAACGGAACCGAACCGTGGGCCTGCAGCGATTGCGATTGCACAAAACGGTTGGAAACAAAATTGCAGGAAAAAGGAGAATCTTTTCTGGAAAGCCTTGCAGAAAAAGAAAAACTCTAAAATTGCAAAGCAACAGGAAATAAGGGCCCATCGGCGCGGTCCCCTATAGCTTCACATCTTCAGGCCTGACCTCGAGGCATTCATCCTGGTCTTCCCAAACGATCGTGGGATAAAATTCCAGGAATCGCGGTGCCAGATCTTTCCCGACACGCGCGAGCAAACCTTCCGCTTCTTCGGCAGCCTTCTCGTAGGCTCGGTCGTAACTTCCGGCGCTTTTGCGTTGACGGTCATCCCAATGCGCCACCGCATGGACCGGGCTGTAGGCCTCTGCCCAGGAATCCACTTCAGCCTGTACAGTGCCGGGAAGTTCCTCGAAAGGTACCAGTGTATCATTGCAGTGCTGGCAAATCAGGCCGGCATCTTTGACATCGCGGGTCAGCAACGGCAGCAACGGCGCGCGGCAACAAGGAGATTCGGCATAGGCCTGTGGAGTGGAAGCCAGGCGCTTGAACCAAATATGCTTTTCATGGGCGATCTGAGCCGCGAGACGGTACGCTCCCAGCAGCGGATGCGACAGGCGCCACGTCTTTCCTTCCAACTGTCCCAGTGTTTGTGCCAGCCAACGTGCCAGCGTCAGGTCATCGAATTCCCGGAAAACGATACTGTATTCTTTCCAAAGAACATCGAGCGGTGAATCACCGTTGCTTGGCATTGACCGATTGTTGCGCCTGCAACTGGCTTTGTCTAGAGCGCTTCCGCACCTAAAACCTTCCCACCAAAGCGTTCGAATACTGCCCACCGTCAGCGTTTAGCTTTACGTTTTTTTATTCGGCCGGCGGTGGATTTTTTTGGAGAACGCTCATTAGCGGCACGACAGCTCTCTGCCACCAGGGCAAGTTCCTTCAAAAAGCGTGCTCTACCCCCTTCTGGAAGTGAACTCAAAACCTCTTCCTGCAGACCAATCGCTTCGGCCCTGGCCTCCTCGTACTTCGATTTGCCACTCGCTTTGAGGATTAACCGATGAGCCCGGCGGTCGCGTTCATGCGATTGCCGGGTGATCAGTCCAGCTCGTTCCATTCGCTCCAGCAGTGAGGCGATCGTATTGGGATCGCTGGTCATAAATTCTGTCAACTCACGCTGGGTAATGCCTTCATGTTCCAACAACGTCCGCATGACCGTGAACTGGTCCGGCGTAATTTCCAAATGGGCGATGCGGCGACGAAATGCCTGGTTCAACCCGTACCAGGCGCGTCTTAAAAGGACTGGCAGACGTCGCCTTTCCGGCGAGTCGATTGGCAAATCCAGCATACTCATGTTTGCAGGCAAGGATCGGGAAATCCGACCGATAATACGTGTGAGTAATATTTAATTGCAAACCCAATAGACGTGTACAATAGTTATTTCTGTCCCGCGCGATTGGCAGAATCCTAAACCGGCGCGTGGAAACAAACGCATGAAAGTAACGACTGGGTTTGGTGCTTTCCTTATTGCGGCGGCTATGCCGCTGCTCACGGTTCCCTCATTTGGCGCCCCGGCGCGCGGATGGCTTAGCTGGCGCGGTCCTCAACAAAACGGCAGTTCCTTGGAAACGAACCTGCCCGACAAACTCGCAACCAAAGAGGCGCTTTGGCTGGCCGATTTTCCCGGCCAATCCGCTCCGGTGATTGCGAACGGGAAAGTTTATGCGATGGGCTACCTGGGCGAAGGCCCGGATCTTCAAGAGGGTGTTGCTTGCTTTGATGCTGAGACCGGCAAGAAGCTTTGGCAGCATTTATATAACGATTTTCTCAGCGATACGGTTTATCAGCGATATGCGAATTCCAGTCCGACCGTAGACCCGGAGACGGGAGACGTTTTCATGCAGGGAACCCAGGGAATTCTGGCCGCATTTTCTGAAGATGGCAAATTGTTGTGGCAGCATTCGCTCATGGAAGAATTTGGACGGCTGACCTTTCCGAACAGCCGAACGGCTTCCCCGCTAATTGATCAGGACCTCGTCATCACCAGAGGCATCACCGCCAATTGGGGCGCGCAAGGCCCGGCGGCCGATCGCTTTTACGCGTTTGAAAAGAAAACCGGCGAGCTGGTTTGGGCTTCCAATCCTGGTGACCGACCGCGAGATAATTCTTATTCCCACCCATATCTTAGCTGGCTGGGCGGCCAACGGGTTTTCTATGCCGCGACTGGAGATGGCAGCGTGGTTTGCGTGAATGCCAGAACCGGGGACCCACTCTGGCGCGTGAACCTGTTCAAGGCCGGCATCAACGCCACGGTCATCGTTCACAACAATAACAAGGTCATTGCGGTTTACGGCACGCCGTATGAGCCCGGGCAGATGGTGGCCCTTAAGATTCCCACGGATATTCCGACGAACACCGCAGGCGTACCTCAAGTGCTCGAGCGCAAAAATCTCGAGTTGTGGGCGGTGAATCTTTCTACGTCCGCCAGTTCGCCAATTCTGGGAGGCGACACGGTGTACCTGGTGAACGAGCAGGGCGATCTCTGCGCCGTCAACCCCGAGAAAGGAACCATTCTTTGGAAGCTAAAACTCGGAATTGAAGAACGGAATGCCTCACCCATTTTTGCGGACGGTAAACTTTATGTGCCCATGTTGGATGATCCCAACACGAAAGCGACCACTGGCGAATCCGGAACGACCGGCGCTTTTTATATTATTAAGCCGGGCGAAAAGCCCGAAATCCTGAGCCATATCGCGCTGGATGGACGGTGCTTCGGAACTCCCAGCATTTATAATGGAAAGGTTTACGTCCAAACGACTCGTCACATTTATTGCTTCGGAAAGAAAGGCGACAATCCCGGTTTAGCCATGGATTCACCGCCTGAAAAATGGCCGGCTCCCGGGAAAGCGGAATCGCTCCAGATCGTTCCTTCCGAAGTACTGTTGCGCCCGGGCCAGAGCGCCTCTTTCCACGCGCGCTCACTGGATGCCAAAGGGTTCACTGTCGAAGAGATTTCCGATATCAAATCCTTGCAGTGGGCCAGCTATGTTCCACCCACCGCAAGGGTGAAATCGACCATGAAAGCTTCCTTCAACGATAAAGGAGAGCTCCTGGCGGCAAATGAATCGACGCCATCCGCCGGCGCGTTCGAAGCGAAACTCGGTAATCTGAAGGGCTACATTCGTGGACGTGTCCTGCCTTACCTGCCATTACATCAGGATTTCGAGTGGATGAATCTCACCGAAACAAACGCCGTCGAGGGCGCTGCATATTCCTACCCTCCCCTGCCCTGGATCGGTGCGCGCTTTAAGTTCGATATCCGTGAGAAGGACGGAAGCAAGGTGATGTCCAAGACCATCGAAAATAAATTTTTCCAGCGTGCAACAGTCTTTATTGGCGCCCCTGATGCGAAGAATTACACGATCGAAGCAGATGTCATGAGTGACGGTAACCGTCGTAAGATGTCTGAGGTGGGTATAATTAACCAACGATATTTCATTGTGCTCAAAGGTAACGAGCAAAAGCTGGAAATTAATTCAAATCAGGAACGGCTTCGTGTTGCCCAGGATTTTAAATGGCAACCCAAGGAGTGGTACCGATTGAAGGCACGTGTGGACGTGGCCAGAAATGGAGAAGGAATCGTTCGCGCCAAGGCATGGAAGAAGGGCGAACCGGAGCCGGAAGCCTGGACGATTGAAGTGCCTCACAAGACCGCGCATCAAACCGGCTCCCCGGGGTTCTTCGGTTTCTCTCCGCAAGACCAAAAAGTTTACATTGATAACATTGACGTAAAGCCAAACTAAGCCACGTCCGGCAAAATTTATTCTTTTGATTCCGATTCTTATGAACACGCGTTTTTTTGCTCCAGCCATCGCTCTAGCGCTGACTCCTGCACTGCTCACGGCTGCGGATTGGCCCCAATGGGGAGGCCGCGACTTCCGGAACATGTACTCTGCCGAGAAAGGTTTGCCGGCAACCCTGGGCAAAATAGATTTTAAGCCAGGAACCGAAGATATTGATCCAAAGGGAGCAAAGAACCTGCGCTGGGCCGCGAAGATTGGCTCACAGAGCTACGGCAATGTGACTATCGCCCAAGGAAAAGTATTCATCGGCACCAATAATGAAAACCCTCGGGATCCAAAGTTTACCGGTGATCGGAGCGTGCTGATGGTGTTTGACGAAAAAACCGGCGACTTTCTTTGGCAATTGGTGATTCCCAAGCTCGCCTCAGGGAAGGTGAACGATTGGGAAAATCTTGGTCTGCTTTCGTCCCCGACAGTGGAAGGAGATCGGGTTTACCTGGTGAGCAGCCGCTGCGAGGTGCTCTGCCTGGATATTAACGGGATGTCAAACGGCAACGATGGGCCGTTCAAGGATGAGAACAAATACGTCGTGAAGGACGTGCTCCTGGATCGCGGCAAACCCACGGAAAGGCCGGCCCCCCCGATTGAGCCCGGCCCGAAGGACGCGGATATTATTTGGCGTTACGACATGATGGACGATCTCGGTGTGTTTCCGCACAACGCCTCAAATTGTTCTGTGTTGGTCGTAGATGATATTGTTTACGTTTGCACCTCAAACGGCCAGGACTGGACTCACTCCAATATTCCCTCACCGAATTCGCCAAGCTTCATTGCCGTCAATAAAAAGACCGGCGAATTTATGGGGGAAGACGATGCCCACATCAGCCAGCGAATTTTCCACGGCCAATGGAGTTCCCCTTCACTGGCAGTGGTAAATGGAAAAAAAGAGATCCTGTTTGGCGGCGGTGATGGCTGGTGCTATGCCTTTGACCCGATTCCGGTGAAAGATGGGGAGAACAAGTTTTTGAAAACGATCTGGAAGTATGACTGCAATCCACCAGAACGGAAGAAGTACAAGTACCCCGCAGCCGAAGGTCCAAGCGAAGTGAACGCCACTCCAGTGTTTTTCAAGAACCGCGTTTATGTTGCCGTCGGTCAGGACCCGGAACATGGGGAAGGTGTAGGCAATTTGATTTGCATTGATGCCACTAAAACCGGGGATGTGACCCAGAGCGGCAAAATCTGGAATTACGACAAAATTCACCGCAGCATTTCATCGGTATCCATTGACCCGGAAACGGGCCTTCTCTTTGTCGGAGATTTTTCCGGGTTCATCTACTGCTTCGATGCGGAGACGGGAAAACTCTATTGGACCTATGATATGAAAGCTCATATGTGGGGTTCGACAATGGTAGCGGATGGCAAACTTTACGCCGGTGATGAAGATGGGGACTTCGTGGTGCTTGAAGCCTCAAAGGGGAAAAAGCTCCCCGCCGATAAAGTCAAACCGGGCGGGGCGGAAAATGAAGCGGTCCTGATTAGCGAAACGAACCTCGGTTCTGCTGTTTATGGCACGGCCGTTATTGCCAACGGAGCTGTTTACGTCCAATCAAACACTCACCTGTTTGCTTTCGCCAGCACCGACAAACCGAGCGGACGAACCGATCAACAACCCCGCCTGGACGTAGAGCGAAAACGCTAGAAAATCCAGACTGGCCTTGGACTTTCTGGAGGGCTCCTCTAGACTCCGGGGCTTCATGCAAAATTCGCAGGCCATCCGCTGCCGCGACCTGGTAAAAGACTACGGGACTGTCCGTGCCGTTGACGGACTGAATCTGGAAGTCCAGGCCGGCGAATGCTTCGGCCTGCTCGGCCCCAATGGGGCCGGCAAAACTACCACGGTCGAAATCCTGGAGGGATTGCTCACTCCCACCTCCGGCGATGTCGAACTGCTCGGCCGCAATTGGAAAAGCGCTCCGGAATTCCTGCGGCAACGCCTCGGTATTTCGCTCCAGGAGACGAACCTGGCGGACAAACTCACGGTGGAGGAAACGTTACAACTCTTCCGCTCCTTTTATCCCACGGGCGCCGATGTGAATGAGTTACTGGAGCTCGTATCGCTCACGGACAAGCGCAAGACCTGGTACATAAAATTATCCGGCGGCCAAAAGCAGCGCCTGGCGGTCGCTTGCGCCCTCGTGGGCGATCCCGAGATTCTCTTCCTGGATGAGCCGACAACTGGCCTTGACCCACAATCGCGCAGACAGCTCTGGGGTCTCATCGAGCGATTCAAAGCCGAAGGTCGCACGGTCCTTTTAACCACTCATTACATGGATGAAGCTCAGCGTCTTTGCGATCGGGTGGCCATAGTCGATAAAGGGAAAGTCATCAGCCTGGGCACGCCTCGGGAATTGATTGAATCACTCGGGGGGACGGACGTCGTGGAGATCAAATGCGATGGCGCACTGGATGAAAGCGGTCTGAGCGCATTGCCGGGGGTCCATTCTGTCAAAGCACATGGCGAAGGCTTTTCGCTTACGGTTGAACACCTCCACACGACGCTGCCACTGCTGCTGGGTCATCTTCAAAAGTCCGGACGTACTCTGACGGCTCTGTCCACTCATCATGCCACGTTGGAAGACGTATTCGTTCAGCATACGGGACGACATCTGCGGGATTGAAATGACGAAACTCCAACGCGATACCGGTCCGCAACATCCCCTCTGGCAGCTTACACTGATGCGCTGGCGGATCTTCGTGCGCGAGCCCTCGGCGCTTTTCTGGACCTACGGTTTTCCCGTGGTGCTTGCTCTTTTTCTGGGTGTTGCATTTCGCAATCGTCCACCCGAACCCGTGGAAGTCGCCGTGGAAGCAATTCCTGGCAATGAAGCCTGGCGTGAGGTTTTGTCCACGAATTCAGAGGTACGTGTGCGTTGGCTCAGCCCACAGTCTGCCCACGAGGCGTTGCGCAATGGCAAAGTATCCGTGGTGATTGGGCGTCAAATGACGGCAAATCCGAACGCCCCAGCGAGCAATCAGGAGCCACGCCTATATCAATTTGATCCCACTCGACCCGAGAGCCGCATGGCGCGTGCAATCGTGGATGACGTTTTGCAGCGTGCCGAGGGACGTATCGATCCGACTTCCGTTCGAAATCAATTGGTCACTGAGCCGGGCTCACGTTATATCGATTTTCTCATTCCCGGGTTGCTTGGTTTCAACCTGATGTCCAGCGGATTGTGGGGCGTTGGATTTGTGATCGTGGAAATGCGTGTTCGCAAATTAATGAAGCGCATGATGGCCACACCCATGTCCCGCACCCATTTCCTGCTCTCGTTTGTGCTCGTGCGTGGCGTTTTTTTGCTGGGAGAGTTACCGATCCTGCTCGGTTTTGCGCACTGGGTTTTTCATGTTCCCATACATGGCTCAATCCCATTGATCGTCGGCCTTTGCTCCCTCGGTTCCTTGATGTTCGCAGGGATGGGACTCCTGATAGGGTCTCGCGCACAGAATACTCACACCGTGGCCGGTCTCGTTAATCTTACAAGTTTGCCGATGCTGGTGACCTCCGGTGTGTTTTTCTCCGCCGCCCGCTTTCCGGACTTGTTTCAGCCGCTGATTAGGCTGTTGCCGCTCACTGCTCTCATTGAGGCGGTGCGAACGGTCATGCTGGATGGCCAGGGGATTAGGGCCGTGGCCGCTCAAATAGGGATCATGCTGGCCTGGGGACTTATCTCTTTCGTTGTCGCGCTTCGACTGTTCCGCTGGCAATAACCGGCTTCATTTCTTCGTGTAATATCTGCACAAAAAAGAAAACCACGGGTGCAAAGCACCCGTGGTTTCCAGCATTTCATCCAAGCCTAAACCGGCCGAACCAAATCTTTTCCGTTGCGCCAACCGCTTAGGAAAGACGACGCTTCCGTCAATTTCTTCTCCAACGTTTGCACTTGGCGCGCGCTTTCCGCCGCGGCTTGTTCCGCCTCGTTGCGCTCTTTTTCAATGCGAGTTAACATCGCCTTGAAAGGTTCAATGGCGGCCAGAGCTTTTTTCTCAGCTTCCGATTCCCACTGCGCCCGGGCAGCCAGGTGTTGTGCTTCTGCTTTTGCCACAGCCTGGGTAACCAGGTCCTGCTCGCGCTGGCGGGCTCTCGCCTGGGCAGCCTCTTCTTTATGCTGCAATTCTTTCCGCAAATTGCCTTCCAATTCTCGCATGGCAGCATCCGCTTCTGCTCCACGGCGCCGCAGCAGTTCTTCGGTCTGGCCCTGAAGCTCAGTCCTGACACTATCCAGCTTGGCCTGCCATTGCTGGTCTGCCTGGCGTGATTTTGACAGGAACAATTCTTCTCTTTCCTGCGCCTCGAGCCCGAAGCGAGTTTCGGTCGCCCGCAATCTTGACTGGGCCTGCCGTTCCCATTCTTCCGTGCGCACGCGCAGGTCCGAAGCCCACTGATTTTTCAATTCCGTTTCCCGAGCCTCGGCTTTGAGCGCTAATTCCTGTTCCCGTTGCTTAAGCTTCGCCTGGAAAGCCAGCTCTTTCTGCTGTAATTCCTGTTTCTGCCGGGCATCTGCTTCGCGGGATTGCGCGTCCAGTTGCCGTTCCAATTCAGATTCCCGGCGTCGCAATTGTTCGGCCGCTTCGCTTTGAATTGCATTCACGCGCGCTTCCGCCTGCGCCTGCAACTGCTCTTCGCGCTGCTTGAGGCGGAACTGTGCTGCTGCTTCGCGTTGTTGCACATCCTGGTTCCAATGCTCCTGCACTTCGCGGGTTCGGGCTTCCAGTTCACGTTCGATTTGCGATTCACGCACCCGGGTGCCCTGCTCAAGTTTGCTTTTCTCTTCTGCCAACTGACCTTCAAAAGCGAGCGTCAGTTCCTGTTCGCGTTGTTTCGCGCGATGCTCGAAATCCTCTTCGCGTTGACGCAATGTCTTTTCAAATTCCATTTGCTGCCGTTCGAGGCGATGTTTTGCTTCGCGGGTGACCTTTTCCACTTGTCGGGCAGCGTCTTCCTGGGCCTGAGTTAATTGCAGGGAAAGAGCGTCAGATTGGTATTTCAATTGGGTTTCCGCCGCATCGCGCGCGTGCTGCGCTTCTTTGAGCTCGTGTGCGAGCCGGGCGGATTTTTCCACTGCCGCTAATTCGGCATCCGCCATCTGGCGTCGAGCTTGAATGACCTGCGTTTTGCAATCCTCAGTCACTTCCATCAATTTCTTCTGATGGTCCTGCATCATGGTCGTCCGTTCGGTTTCGCTGGCGGTACGTTGCTCATCCAGTTCCTGGCGCAATTGAGTGATGCGGTCCGACCACGCATTCTGGCGCATTTGTATCTGGCGTTCGATTTCGGATTTCTGCAAGTCTTTGAGCGCATCCTTCTCTACCACGGTTCGATTGAGTGAATCGGCCAGGCCGGCGAGCTTGGCGACCCATACATCTTCTTTCTTTTTCGATTCCGCCTCATGCTCTGCGGCGGCGGCCTCAGCGGCCTGGCGAGCTGCCACTAGTTCTGCATCCTTATCAAACAGCGCCTTGTCCGTCGCAGCTTTCGCCTCCGCCAGAGCCTTGTCCCGAAGAGCAATTTCAGCCGATGCTTCGCTGGCAAGGCGTTCCGCTCGCAGAATCTTTTGTCGCCCAGCGCGGGTGTAGAGCCAATGCAGGCGCCGGCCGAAGAAGCCGAGGCGATGCGGCGGACGCACCTGGTCTGGTTGAAATACGGTCGAGAAACCAATCTCCACCATTAATGTCGGCAGGAAACCCACGATGAACGCCAGCACCGGGTAAACCCAAATCCGCACCATACTGATTTGGTCGGTGAGCAAGTCGCCCCGCTCCTTGGCTGTCGCCTTGATGGACATCGGTCGTTCACCCTTCAGCAGACCGCGCACGATTTCCACGGTAGTCGCAATACGGTGCACTTGCGTTTTTCGAATGGCCTCTTCGCGGGCCTCGTAAAATCCTTCAGCTTTCTTCTTTGCCGCACTCACTTCTGCCCGAATACCGTCCACGTTCTTGACTGCGGCTGCCACCTCTGCGTCGACCTGCTTCTCCTCTGCATTCAATTCAGTGAGCAATGCATTCTGCGCCGCGGCCAGTTCCTCCCTTTTGCTGTCGGTCTTTTCGCGCTTGGTCGTGGAGCGATGGTCGTATTCCTCACGAAGTCGACGGGCATCGGCCTCCACCTGCGCCACGCGTTCGCGGCGCTTGTTGTTCACACTGAGTAATTCTCCCTCCTTGGCCTTGATTTGTTCGTCCAACTCGGCAATCAACGTGGGCTTAAGCACTGCATTGGATTCGCGCTCGGGCGGGACGCCTGGGCTCACCGGTTCTTTCATCAACTGGCGCCGGACAAAATTTGCGCCATCATACTCCGCCTTGGCTTTATCGTAGGCTGCTTTTTTGTTCGTATACTCAGCCAGCTTCGTTTTGTAAGCGTTTTCGATCCGTGCTTCTTCCGCATTCCATTTGGTTGCCCTCCCCAGTTCGGTTTCGCGTCGAGCGCGCAGGTCAGCAATCGTTTTGGTAAGCTGCTCGGTGTCGGAATTGAACTGCTGAATAATCGCCGTCTGGCGGGCCTGCACTTCGGAAAGCTCTTTCTTTTGGTATTCCGTCAGGCTGATCGCGTCCTGGCGTGCCTCATCATTTCGTTTGAGGGATTCTTCCAGGTCGGCCTTTGCTTTGTTCCGTTTTGCGGTCAATTCCGCCAGCTTGCGCTCACGTTCTGTCTTTTTCCCCTCAATTGCGGCCAATTCCCCGTTCAGATGCGCAATTTTTATTTCCTCAGTGGCCGCTTTCTCCAGCATTTGGCTTGCTGGAGTCATGGCTACGCCCATTTCGTATACCGCCATGTCTTTGACCAATTGAAAGGTCAGCACACAAATCAGCGGCAGACCGAACATCAGCATGAATCCTTTGAGCCATCCCGTGCGTGAAGCAGTCCAGATTGCCAGCGGCAGCTTCAGCAACTCGACAGCGAGAATCGTCGCGCCGATCGGCCCGATCCCAAAGAAAGTAACCCCCATGCCTTGCGGCAAACAAACCGTCTGTTGATACTTCCAGCCGGTCGCCAAAATGACAAATTCCGTTACCGTGGCCATCGCCAGCAACGGCAGCGTCAGGTAGGAAATGCGTTTGGTTTTTAAGCGCTGCCATGGAGAAAAACCCATATCCTTCGGCGCTGTGGATTGGGAAGAATTTTGCGAATCGTTCGAATTTTTCATAAATGCACCTTGTGAATCTTGTCCTGCCTGAGTTGCTCTTACGGAACTTTCAAAATGACGTTTGTGATTCTGGTCCCACCAATCGACAATTCAATCTGGCACTTCCAATGATCACCTCTCGACCCAAAAGCATCTGATATGCCACGACGTCATTCCCAGGAAAACCCTTGGTTTCAGGGCCTGATCTGCACGTCGGCCTCGAACTGAAAAGTTGCGCGCACAATTCGCCACTCGAATTTGAATTGTGATCTGGTGATGTGCACTCGCTACTTAATCCCGGGGTAAGGAGATTTTAAAGCCACGCAAAAATCATATTCCTCCGCGCATAACCCGCAGCCTGCCCGGACTGTCACAAAAACCCGGGGTAAAAATTTCCACATGGTAAGCGCACCTCCGAGAGATGGGTTGCTTCCGCCGCCTGACTCATTCGCAAGCGTCCCCCGGGGACGCGATCAAACTCTGGAGCACTCATAAGGCACGAGTGTCACAAATAATGACTGCGCTTTTTTGGTTCTCCTCATATACCGTGAACCAAAGCCGGATTTTGCGCTTGTTTGATTGCGCGGCGAATGGTCTAACAAAGTCCATGTCAAACTCACCATTTTTCCGGGATCTCACCCGGGTCGTTGGAATCGCCGTTTTCCTTGCCTCGCTCGCCTCGGCAGGCAACGCGGCAGAGTCTTACTCCGAAAACGTCGGCAGTGAAGGCGATGGCAAATTTATTATCGGCCCCGAATACCAGATCGATCCTGATTTGACTGACCAGGGTAATCCCAAGGGCAAATCCTTTGAGTTCAGCATGAAACTGGCCGACAGCAAAATCTTTCGCGGCGATGATTCCACACTCGAACCCGAAAAGAAGGAGGTGCGGAAAGCGCGCAAAATTTTTGTCTATGTTCCGGCTGCATATAAAGATGGGACGAAAGCGCCTATCCTTATAATTCATGACGGACCCGGTCAGCTCAAATTGGTTCGGAACGCACTCGATAATTTGACGATTTCCAAGGCGCCAGAGCGCCGACTGCCTGCCTTTATTGCTATTGCCGTTGAAAATGGCGGCAACGATGGCAAGAACAGCGAGCGCGGTCTTGAATATGACACCATGTCCGACCGCCTCGCTCGCTTCATTCATGATGAAGTTCTGCCCGCGGTGCTGACGAATGCCGACATCAAAGCCGCCTTCCCGAAGCTGGCCTTGACGGAAAATCCCTGGGGACGCGCGGTCATGGGTTGCAGTTCCGGTGGCGCAGCCGCTTTAACCATGGGATGGTTCAGGCCCGATTGGTTTCGCCGAATCATTGCGTATTCCGGTACCTTTGTAGATCAACAGGACGATGATGCCGCGGAGGAAGCCAAATACCCTCTGGGCGCATGGGAATATCATTCCGGCATGAAACTCATCGAGAATAGCGAGAAAAAGCCATTACGCATCTTCACTCACGTCTCCGAGAATGATCTTCGGCCCAAGGATCCCGAAGAAACGCACCACAATTGGGTCATGGCCGGCGAACGCACGGCGGAAGCCTTGAAAAGCAAAGGTTATCATCAGCGGTTTGTTTTTAGCCTTAGCACCCGCCACTGCGACGGTCGTGTATTTGAAAAATCGCTGGCGGATACGCTCGTGTGGATTTGGCGGGGTTACCACGATGAATAAGGGAGTAACCCGGAGACAAGCGCTTGCCTCGGTAGGCCTGGGAATCAGCAGCGCGAGCATGGTTAATCTCGCCGCTGCGGACTCTGCCAAACCCAAGCCGAACGGGCCAGTCACGCCTCTGACCGGCGATGTAGCGCCCAAGCCAGTTTGCGTCGCGGATTTTGAACCGCTGGCCAAGGCGAAGCTCTCACATTTCGCGTACGAATACGTTTCCAGTGGCGCAGCGGATGAACTGACGCTTCGCTGGAACCGCGAAGCCTTTGAGCAAATTCGTTTACGCCCTAAGGTTTTAGTGGATGTGGAGAAAATCGATACCCGCGTAACCTTGTTTGGTCAGGAGATGTTGCATCCGATTCTGCTCGCCCCCACTGCGCGCCACCGATTTTCTCATCCCGAAGGCGAAGTCGCCACCGCCCGAGGAGCTGGCGCAACAGGTACGACGTTCGTCGTGAGCAGTTTATCGACTCGCCGCCTCTCTGACATTACCTCTGTGGCCCAGGCACCACTTTGGTTTCAGCTTTATGATTTGCGCAAGAACCGCCGCGCTTTTGTTAAAGGTGTGGTGCAGGAAGCAGAGCAGAACAACTGTCGGGCATTTGTCGTGACGGTAGATGCAGTCGTCGATGGAGCGCGGAACCGAATCCAAAGAGTAGCCGACCAACTACCTCTCGGCCTCGAGACTCCCTACTTTCAAAATGCCAAGTCGGCTGGTCTCGGGGATCTTCCAATTATGGGAAGTATGGGAAGTTTTACGTGGGAAGCCATTCAATGGGTCCTCTCCATTACGAAGCTGCCCATAGTATTGAAGGGGATTATGACTCCAGAAGATGCCGAACGCGCAGTTGCCTCTGGTGTTGCCGCTATCATTGTATCCAACCATGGTGGACGCTGTCTGGATACATTGCCCGCGTCCATCAACGCGCTTCAGCCAGTAGTTGAAGCCGTAGCCGGTCGCCTGCCTGTATTAGTAGATGGCGGCATCCGACGAGGCACCGACGTCCTCAAGGCACTCGCGCTGGGAGCTCGCGCGGTACTGATTGGCCGCCCCTACGTCTATGGTCTGGCCGCCAACGGCGCCGAAGGTGTGGCTCAGGTGGTGAATATTCTGCGCGAGGAACTCGAAATGGCCATGGCTTTGACCGGCCGACCTAACATCGCCAGCATCGATCAATCCGTCCTGTGGAAATGACTTGGAGGCGTGACATGGAAATTTTGCACAACTTGGGGCCTGGTTAAAAACCCGTAGTATTCGGCTTTGGACGTCGTAGCGCAAGTGAACGTAACTCGCTGCTCACTGGCGAGCCACCACCGGCTCACGAAACCAATCAGGCCTAGAGTCGGCGCGTCTACTTAAGCAGCCGAATTAAAAATCCCAGGTATCGAGAACATTTATCAAAGTTACTTTGCCGTCTCGGCAGCAAACCTGAATACCGTAGTCCCAGAAGTGGTTTAAGTCGTTTGTGGACTTTCTGTCGGGCTCGCCAAAGACCGCCACAACCTGACTCTCGAGCGAGCCCAGGCATACGCCCTCAATTGTGTGATAGTTAGTGCTGAAAACCGAAATGACGCTGACGCTCTCCCCGTTAAAAGACAAGACGAGTCCCCTTGCGGCTGGATGCGTATAGGCTTCGATGTCTCCGCCATGGATCCTGGACCTTGCCTGGTGCAACCGGTAAGGGCCGACACTTTTGCCGGGAACAATGAGAGTTGTCTCCTGACGCGAGCAGCCCCCGCATAGAAGCAAAAGACTTAACACCCAGATTGGGATTAGTTCGGGCACGCTACCATGCAATTGTAATGTTTCAACTCACACACGCCGGACAAACACAGAGCGCAGGCAGTTAGGGGAAGCCGCCTTGGTTAGCCGCTTCGGCTCGCTGAATGAATTTCTGGATAGAACCATGTGCTGCAATCTCCCGTCCGAACTCGCTGCTCATGTACGTAGCCTCTGGCTCGATGCCGACTCGTCCAAGATCAAGCCGGTCGGCATCCCAGCAAGTGCCGATGGTCGGCTGCTCGCTCAACCGACCATGGGTATGCCAGGTGCAAGCGTAGCGGAGAAGCTCGAAATGCTCGTCGCTGAGGTCGAATAACACGCCCCGAAGACTCGCAGCATAGGCCGCTCCCCGTGAACCGTGCGTGTTGTCCCAGCCGTCATGCTCTCGACGCGAATCATGGAAAATGGCAAACAAACGAACAACCTGCTCGACCGCTCCCGTTCGGGTGGCAACAAGCAAACCGTTGCGTTCGACTCGACGCCAGTGCGAAGGACCATGTATCGAGTCGCGGTTGCACTGAAATTCGCGCGTGACGTGCTCCCAAATGCGTGGCCAGTTGATGCTCATTTACGTAGCGTGGTCGAGCGGCACTAATGCTTGAACTCAAAGACGCAGACCGCGAAGCGGAACTGCGACACAGTGACCTGGTTTGGGCGTGTCACTGTGGCTGTGCTCCGAATCCCATATCAAACTCCAATTCGTGCCGGTCTTCCGGGTTTAGCCAAACTCCTGCTGCAATGTCTCGCCGCCATCGGGCAACGATACCGAACATCGCACCAGACCGTGTTAGTGTTCATAACGTACCAATCGTCCAAGCAAGGACGGTTGCATTCGTAAGCCGACTGGTGATGTCACGCTGAGCGCGCTCCGCAAGAACCCATCCTCTGAATCTCTGCAAGATCGTGCTCATACTGCTTCCGTGCTTCAGCCTCGCTGACGCGCGGAGCGTTGGTGTTGAGATGCCGCTCCAACTCGACGAGGCGCTGTTCGAGCGACTTCTGTTCAATGCGTGGAGTTGCCGGTGGGGTGCGAGTGCACGAAACCAATAGCAAAGCACCAGCATGCAAAAAGATAAAAGTGGCTATGCGCATAGCGGCCCAATGCCGAGCATCAGCGGTGATAACCGGCCGCGGGTGATGGTGAAACTGCAACTCGCCTGAAAGGTTAACTCTCATCCGCTGAATGTATTTTTTGGGCTCCGGCTTTCATGTATCGGTCTGGTAGCGCCGTAACGTCGCCCGAAAGGAATGAAATCCGGCTGGCAGTCCGCAAGCCAAACCTGCCAAAAAAACGATGAGCCAAAACCGCGAAGGAACAGTATGCGAGATCATTTTCATGATCACTGTTGCCACGAAACCAAGCGCGGCAAAAATTGCTATCATACCCGCAGCACAGAAAAGAAAGCCCCCAATCGCGACACAGTATTTCATCATGTTTACGCTCTCACCCAGCGTCCGCCTCAGTGGCGTGGCACCCGTGACCTGGCGTGATCCTGCATATATCGTAGAGCAGAAAGTCGAGCGCTTCATGCATTTTTTGGGTAGTCGGCGCTTTTTCATCCTACCTCGAACGAATCAGCTCACCGGTGGCGGCCCGCCTCCGACGTCCGAATCAAGCGGCTTCGCCGGGCCGCCATTCGGTAAACATCACAAACCCGTACAAGGATGAAAGCGGCTGGGTTGTTTTTGCAGGTTTTTGCAGGTTTTTGCATCTCACGACCCAAGAGGTTGTTGACTTGTTCGATGTGATTCGGGAGGGCGGTTTGACCGGCGCCGGGAGTTAGGGGGGTCTTGTGGTATCCGGGGTGATGAGTTGAACATGTCTGAACCGCGATGGGCCGCGATTAACCGCGATGAAGCGCGATTAACCGCGACGAACCGCGACCAGGCGAAGCGTGCTTGTACACCATATATAGATGGAGTTATTGGCAAGCTTGGACGGAGTGCTGGGGTGAGGGCGGAGCGCCGGCCAGAGAAAAATAAGTGGGTAGGGGCGGGCCAGCTAAATGTCGAATTGAAGTATGGAGAATAGAATGGGGTCCTTGGAAAAGAATGGCGGACGGGCGCAGAAAAAAGATTTCACTTTTAATTACTTTGATTGGCTTTGATTAGCTTTTGTTAGCTTGGAGTAGCTTTGAAGCGGCCTCGGGCCGTCCAAGGTGGTTTTTTCATGGAGTCGTGATGAAAATTTGTGAAAATTTATGCAAAATTACGCAAACCTTGAAAAACCAAGCACTTCTGTAAACGGGTAAGACCTTCAAGGTAGGACCAGCTGTGGAATTGGAATTTCAAAGAAAAGACCGTGTGAGAGATGAAGGTAAATAGAAAGGGACGGGAAACGAATTGACGGCATTGACCGCTTTGACAGGAATTTTCGGGAATAAGGAAGGATTGCTAACGAAGATAAGGAGTGCGACGGCGGACTTAAGTGGGTTGTTTTTGAGGAGCCGGAAAAGCTTTGATAGACGTTCGACCTTCCCCCCCGGCAACCCCAAAAACAAGTGTGACAAGTGTGCAAGTGTGACATCGCGAATAAAGACGGGGGTTTTCTGCACTTTCACAAGTGTGGACTAAGAGTGTACGCAAGTGTGTACAGCTTGGGTTGAGGGTTGAGTGATGGGGGGCTTTGAGAAACCGGGTGTTCACACATAGTGTGTCTCCGATCGCTACATGTGTGTACAGGACAGGCCAACGCAGGAAGAATGAGGGCGAACGATTCTCCCCCGGGCCCCCCAAAAAACGCCTTCCCAGGTGCAACGTTGCAACAAATCAATAGAATCAAGGTTTGCAGCACTTCCCAGGTGCAACATCGCATCGCCCAGGTGCAACATTCAAGAATGGTTGAGGGTTGAGAGATTGGAACCGGCGAAAGCCTTTCCTCCGCCGGGTGGAAAATACGTGTGTCTGCTGTGTACGTGTGTACCAGGCAATGAAACCAAGGGTTTCCTGAGGCACGGGTAGTAAAAGCTATCTGTGTCACGTGTGTACGCACGGGGGTGCGGAGATCCTTAACAGAAGCAAACGAAGGGAACGAAGGAGCTGGAACGTGGCTTGAATGGAGTGGTGGAGTGATGTGAAATTTTTTGATTTTCGATTTTCGGAATTGAGAAAATGGGATTTTCGTCGTTTTGGTTTTTGGATTTTCAGAAATTGGCGTTTTGGCTGCAGGTAAGGAGATGAACCCCGGGGAGACCCTTCCCCCCCGGAAACCCTGAAAAAAGCCGGAGCGGCGGAGCAGACGCGTGATATCAAAGACTTACGCAAAAAACGCCGGAGCAGACCCGGAGCAGACCCGGAGCAGACCCGGAGCGGAGTGACTGTGCTGGCGAACGAATCTCTAACGTCTCGTTTTACAAACGTTCCTCACACTTGCATGGACCATCTGTGTCCTTCAGCAATCCCGCCTTCCGATACTCTTGCAGCTTCGCCTTCGGGATAACCTTCACAACCCCAGCTGATCAACTGTCAAAGCAGAAACCCCTCACTCTTTTATCCCTCTCCCCATCGGCCCCATCGGATGGGGAGAGGGAGTGTTTTTTAGGACGTGGTACCCAAGGTGGCGGACGTCCGGAAAAGGAAGCCAGAGAGCGGACGTCCTGACCCTGGGCTAATTTCTGTCACCCCGCTGGGGTTCTAAGGTTTGGCTCGCTTCGCGAGCATTGAACGCTCAGCGTGAGCGACGGGAGGCAGCCACTTGTGACGTTCGATTTTCATCTGAGCTAAACGGCAGCGTCCCGTTCGCTCCACGTTGCGGGTTAGACCTTGCATTCCGGTTGAACTTCCTCCTCCACAGCGCGCCCCAACGCTGCCACTCGACCTAATTCAAAGAACACGCTTCGATTCGCGTGCTGCCGGGCCATTCAGCGGTTCCGGAGACACCCAACGGGGCTGCGGGCCATGAATTAAAAGGCAGCGTTGGCTTAGCGGATTGCAATAATGATCGTGGGGAAGCTACTTTCTTTGTCACCTCTTTGCCTTGTTTCCAGACTGATTTATTGACATGAGGATGACTGAAGCAGTGAAAACGATGGATGCCAGCGATTTGGAATTGGTGACGCAGAGTCTGGCTGGTAACCGCGATGCGTTCGGCCGGATTGTGGCCCGTTATCAATCGCTCCTGTGTTCCCTCGCTTACAGCGGCACGGGCAGTTTGAGCCAAAGCGAAGACCTGGCGCAGGAAACCTTTGTCACGGCCTGGAAACAACTCGCCGATTTGCGAGAGCCGGAAAAACTGCGTTCGTGGCTCTGCCGGATCTCACGCAACCTCACTTACGATGCGGTAATCAAACAAGGTCGAGAACCCAGTCACAAAGCTGACCCATTGGAAGAGGTGCAGGAATCAGCCGCGCCGGAACCGCTCCCTTCGGATTACACAATCAGACAGGAGGAGCAGGCGATTCTCTGGCGCTCGATTGAGCGCATTCCGGAAAGTTACCGCGAACCGCTAATTCTCTTTTATCGCGAACATCAATCCGTCCAAAGCGTGGCAGCAGCCCTGGACCTGAGCGAGGATGCTGTGAAACAGCGCCTGTCTCGGGGGCGCAAGTTGCTTCACGAGCAGGTTCTTGCATTTGTGGAAGGGGCGCTGGAACGCACTAATCCGGGCAAAGCGTTCACCATCGGCGTGATCGCAGCCCTGCCGGCATTTTCTATTTCGGCGAAAGCGGCAACGGTGGGAGGAGTGGCAGCCAACGGCGG
>JADMIO010604072.1_pt1 | contig 33956 bp, 29 predicted proteins | sample 8958161 | NCBI WGS metagenome assembly JADMIO01 (sample SAMN16585339, study PRJNA669376) | soil metagenome | isolation source: Crop rotation soil | place: USA: Cullars Rotation, Alabama | collected 2011 | reverse complement strand
GCCGCGACTTCAAGTCACGTGAATTCCAAGCTTCGGATCCCACTGTGCTGGAAAGGCTCAGCCAGTTGAACGGCTTGTAGGTGGCACCGAAGCGCGGATTGAAGGTGCTGCCGAACTGGGTGTAGTGATCGTAGCGGCCCGACGCAGCAAGGCGCAGTTCCCGCAACATCGGCATCGCGTTTGCGGATGATACCAGAGGCACGTTCAGCTCGAAGAAGGCTGAGGCGATATTTTGCTTCACATTCGACAGGTTGATCGCGGTCGATCCGATGATGCCGGTGGCAATGCCCTTGCTGAAATCGTCCTTCAGATATTCGGCACCCACGGCGATGCGGACCTTGCCCCCGGGCAGTTCGAAGAGTGCGCCATCGAGCACCGCCTTGAAGTTGATGATCTTGTCCTTGCCCAGCCCGATCGTGCTGCTGTTCGCGGCAAGTGCGATCAGTGCGGGATTCGACGCGGCGATGTTGAAGGGATTGTAGCATGCTGCCTGGGCAGCGGTTTGTGCGGCCGCAACGCCGGCGGGATTATTGGCCTTGGCCGCGGTGATGGCCAGCACGGCCGTGCGACAGGCTGTGGCGGGATTGGTTACCGTCGCATTGGCGGCCGCGGTCGTACCCGCACCGCCGCCACCTTCGAAGCCGGCATTGTTGCCGCCGGTCGGATTTTCATAGGTCGACCGGCTCTGGTCCCAGTTGGCCGAACCGCGAATCTGCCAGTTACTGTCGATCTGCCAGCTCAGTTCGGCGATCGTGCCATATTGCTTGCTGCTGTTGGTGAAGCGGCGCGCATCGGGGCCTACGGCCGCACTGAAATTGCCCAGCACCGTATAGCTGGTCAGCGCGGTGCCATTGTCGGTGACCGGCCGGAAATAGGGGTTATCCGCCGTAATCGTCGCCGTGTACTGGACCGGCGCCAGGGTGCCGGCCTGCCGGTTCTGCGAATAGCGGCTGCGCACGGTCAGCTTGACTGAATCGCTGAAATCCTGGGCGATGCTGAGCATGGCGTTATGCCGGTTGAAGGCGTTGGCCAGCGCTGCCTTGGTATTGTTGGCGCAGACGTTCGGCGTGCCGGTGGCCGGTGCCGCGACAGTGAATGGCGCGGCCGAGACCCCGCTGGCGGTCGTCGCATAGTAACGCAGGGTCGATACGCCGGCGATGGCGTTGATGCGGACATTGGGCGTGTCGCAGTTCAGGCCGGTGGGCAGGTTGGTGGAAAAATCGATCGGCCTGAAAAAGGGACGCTGGAACCCGTAAAGCGTATCCTGATGGGCGAAGCTGTAGGAGACATAGGCCGAGCCTGAGCCCCAATCCTTGCCGACGATGACGTTGGCGTCATAAGTCTGATAGCCGCCCTCGGCCCAGCCATAGCGGCCGCCGACCTGCACCCCATCGAAGCGACGGCGGGTAACGAAATTGATGACACCACCGATCGCGTCGGAACCATAGACGGCCGATCCGCCGTCGGTATTGACCTCGACCCGTTCCAGCAAGGCAGGGGGTACGGTGTCGGGATTGCCGACCGACTGGTTGACGCCAACCGCGGATGTGCGCGCGCCGTTCAGCAGGATGAGGGTGGAGGTACCGGAGTCGGATCCGGCCGGGGACGGCCGCAGCTGGGGACGGGAGAAGCCCTTTGCATTGGCACCCGCCGCGGTGGAATCGGCCGTCTGCATCTGCGGCAGGTTGTTGAAGAAATCGCCGCCGATCTGGGGGATGGTGGCCAGAACCTGCGACACGCTGGTTGCGCCACTCGCCTTGATTTCCGCTTCGCCGACAGTGATCAACTGGGTGCCGGTCGGTGCCACGCCGCGGATCGAGGTGCCGGTGACGACGATATCCTTGCCGGTCGCACCACCGGCCGCCGCCGCGGCAGCGGCATCATCCGCGGGCGCAGCGTCTCCCGCTTCGGCCGCGGCCTTTGCCGCTGCCGCTTCGGCATCCAGTTGCGCGGCAGTCTTCCTGACCGCCGGCGCCGGCGCGGCCGTCTGCGCGTTGGCGCTCGCCTGGGCGCAGGCGATGGCGAGGGGCAGGATGGCGACGCTCGTCTTCCACGACGCGGCCAGCACTGCGGTGATTCTTACGTTGGACATGGCATCCCCCCCTTGGGTGGCGTGCCGCCGATTGTCGGGCGGTCACAATTAGCCGCTTGCGGCCGGTTGATTCCGATCCCCGCCATGGATGCGGGGCCATTCGCGGCGAACATCACCACATCGGCAAACCGGATTCTTGTCGATTTCGGACAAAATCAGACGAGGGCGTTCATATCTTTGACGGTATCGCGTCTTGCTTCCGCCCGCAGCCGCGATGGCGACATCGCGAACCAGCGGTTGCAGCTTTTGGTCATCACCGCCTGCTCGGTGAAGCCAAGCCGTTCCGAGATGCTGGCAAAGCAAAGGTCGGTCTGCTGGGCGTAGTAGACCAAGCGGTCGCGGCGGACCTCGTCCAGCACCTGCCGAAAGGAGGTGCCCTCCATCGCCAGCCGCCGGTGCAGCGTCCGGGGATGCAGGTTGAGTTCAGCAGCCACCCTTTCGTTGCTGCAATCCCCGCCGGTCATCAGACGCAGGATCAGTCCGCGGGCCTGGACCTTGACCGGGGGTCGGCGCCGGGTGAATCGACGCTCGATGAAGGATGTGGCCTGCTGATAGGCGCCCGCGTCCGGGTTGACGATCGGACAGGCGAGGTCGCGATCGAAATAGAACATGCCGTCATCCTCCTGCCCGAAACGGACTTCGCATCCGAAGTGGCGGCGATAGAGATTGAGCGGCGAATGCGGCCGGTGCCGGAAATGGACGCGGCGCGGGCGGACCTTTCCGTCCGTGATCGTCCGTACCGTGAAGGCGCCGTCGAGCAGCAGCTTTTCGATGGTCTGGGTTTTCACCGGCGATCCATCCAGCAGGATATCATGCGCCACGAAGATCGCGGCTGCGTCCGGTTCGCGATCGATCCGGAAATTCACCGCCAGGCTGTGCGCGTAGCTGTGGGTCCGGACATAATCGAGCGCTTCTCCGAAGGTGCGGGAATGGCGCATGACAGAACCAAGCGGTCCCAGCAGCAGCGCTCCGCCCTGGCGCGTGGCAAGCCGCATGCCGAAGTCGGGGCATTGCAGCACCGCCGCGGCATGCTCGATCAACTGAATCATCCCGCGATAGCTGATGCCGGACCCACCTTGCCCCAGATCGACGGCGTTGATCCCGACATGATGGAGGAGCTGACTGGCGTCGCCGCCAAGATCGGCGACCAGGTCGGGGAAATTGCGCAGGGTCGAGCCATGCACGATATCGAACGCCTCACCGCTGTTCGCGACATCGAAGGCTTCGTGGCGCGAATACATCCTCCCCATCCCCCTCGATCGCTTTCGTCATCCCGTACGCGACCGCCTCATGACACCGATCGGTCAGGCAATGATGGTGACACGGTGGTTTTTCAGGGGTTTGTCAGTTTTTGACAGGGCTGCCACAAATGGCACTGCATCGTTCGATTATGCTCAGGCCATCGCGCTGGCGATCAGCGGCAGGCGCACGCGTGCGCGCAGACCGCCCTCGACATTGGCCAACTCGACTGATCCGCCATGGGTCAGGGCAACGGACCTGACGATGGACAGTCCCAGCCCAACGCCGCCGGTCCGGCGGCTGCGCGATGGCTCGACACGATAAAAAGGTTCGAAAGCGCGTTCGATATCGGCCGGCTTCATACCGGTGCCGCCATCCTCGACATCGACCACCGCATATTCCGCTTCTCGCTGAACGTCGACGGTGGCGCTGCCGCCATATTTGACCGCGTTGTCGACAAGGTTGGCAAACAACCGCTTCAGCATCAGCTGGTCGCCGCTCACCATGGCGCAGTCGGCCTGACGCATGTGGACATCGCGCCCCATGTCGGCAAAATTGTCGACCACGCCTTCGACAAGCAAAGCCAGTTCGACCGGATCGCGGCGTAGCGGCCGGGTCTCATGCTCGACGAATTCGAGCGTGACCATGATCATCTGCTCCATTTCGCGCAGTTCCGCCTCGACATCGTTGCGCAGTTGCGCCGGCGCGGACGCCATATGGAAATTCAGGCGTGACAGGGGCGCCCTCAGGTCATGGGCGATCGCACCGACGACCGATGTCCTCTCCGCGATGTAGCGCGCCAGCCGCGCCTGCATGTCGTTCAGGCTCTCGGCGGCCAGGCGGATTTCGGTCGGGCCGCTGATCGGTACCGGCAGAAACTGGTCCCCACCCCCGACCCGCCGTACCGCCAGCGAGAAATCACGGATCGGCCGCGACAGGCGGCGGGCGAACCACCAGGCGATCGGCAGGAACACGACGATCCAGATCGACAGGAAGAAGAATGTCGAATCCCGCCAGTCGTCAACCCGGTTGCCGCGCGCCAGGGTGAGCCAGCTGCCATCTGGCTGGCGCAACGCCGCGGTGAACCGCCCATAGATCAGGGGATCGAACCCGCCGTCCGGCCCATAATAACGGCGTTGCGCCTCCAGAGCCTCAATCGGTCGCTGGCGGCCGCCGCGCAGGAACAGCCGGATATCGGCCGGCTGACGGCCGAGCCGCGCCGCGAGCGCTTCAGTGATCAAGCGCGCGGCCGCATCATCGCTGACGGCCGGCAGGTCGGTGCCGCGCGACAGGCTGAGCTCGGGCCCGGCCGCGGCGATCGGCAGATTCCTCAGCTGGCGCGCCACTTCATAGGTGCTGATCGGTCCGGCGAGACGGGGCGGCAGCAGGAAGGAGACGATGACCGCAGTGGTAGCCGAAATCAGCAGCACCGCCGCGATGACCATCGCCAGGGTACGCGCCAGGATCGAATTCAGCCCGCCATGTAGCGCGCCCCATCGCCATCCGTCACTGCTGCGCATGGCTGCGGCTGACTTCGTGAAGGAACATATAGCCTTCGTTCCGGACGGTCCGGACGATCTCGGCACTGGTCCGGGTCGCCAGCTTGCGGCGCAGGCGGCTGATCTGGGTGTCGATCGCCCGGTCAAAAATCTCGCTTTCATGGCCCTTGGCGAGCTCGATCAGCTGGTCGCGGGTCAATATTCGCATCGGCCGCTCGACCAACACCCGCAACAGCCCGAATTCACCGTCCGACAGGGTGATGACGACGCCAGTGGGATCGCGTAGGAAACGTCGGATCGGATCGAGGCGCCAGCCGAGGAAGACATAGTCGGCGCCGCTGTCGGGCACCTGACCCTGGCCGCCCCGCCGCCGGTGCAGCGCACGGATCCGGGCCAGCAGCTCGCGCGGCGAGATCGGCTTCGCCAGATAATCGTCGGCACCGACCTCCAGGCCGATGATCCGGTCTGTCTCACTGCCCAGCGCCGAAGCCATGATGATGCCGATGTCACCACGGCCCGCCAGGCTGCGGGCGATCGACAGGCCATCCTCCCCCGGCATCATCACATCCAGCACGACGATATCGATCGCGGTCCGCTCCAGCAGTGCCCGCGCCGAAACACCATCCTCCGCCTCGAACAGCTGATAGCCGTGATCCTCAAGGAACTGGCGGATCAGGCTGCGCAGCGCGGGATCGTCATCGACCAGAAGAATGCGGAGCGGGCTCGCCGGCTCGTTCACCTGCGGTACTCCATGCCCACGATCGCTCTCCTATAGTCCGACAGGGTACCATAAGAGCGGGCGGCGATGCTGGCAATCGATCCTCAGCCGATATCATGACCCGCGTCGACGCTGACCGCATCCAGCCGCGCAAGCTGGTCCGGTGCCAGGACTAGCCGAGCGGCGACGCAAAGCTGCTCGACCTGGGCCACTGTCGTGCCGCTGGCGACCGGCGCATGGATGGCCGGCCGGCTGTTGAGCCAGGCCAGCGCCACCTCGGCCATCGTTGCGCCGGACTCGCGCGCGACTGCGTCGAGCACCGGCAGGGCTTCCCATCCAGCATCGGCGAACATCCGGGCATTGCCGCCGCGCGTTCCGACCAGATCGTCGGGTGATCGATATTTGCCGCTGAGGAAGCCGGCGCCCAGCGCATAATAAGGCAGCAGAGCGACGCCGCGATCGATGGCCAGTCGGTGGAGGGCGATGGGGAATTCGCCCCGCCAGACCAGATTATAGCCGGGCTGATGGACGCTGTAGCCCGGCAGGCCCTGCCGGTCGGCGCTGTTGAGGGCGGCGGCCAGCCGTTCCGCGGTGAAGTTGGACGTGCCCAGTGCCCGTGCCTGACCGTTGGCGACCAGCGCCGCGAAGCCAGCGACGACCTCGTCGATCGGCGTCTGCTGCTCGTCGCGGTGGGCATAATAGAGATCGACATAGTCGGTCCGCAGCCGGTCCAGCGAAGCGGCCAGCGCGGCCGCGATTTTCTCGGGCGCCAGCGCGCCCGGCGGCCCGCCCATCCCGGTCTTGGTCGCAACCCGCATGTCGGCGCGCACACCGCGGCTTTCCATCCAGGCGCCGATGATCGTCTCGGACTCGCCGCCCTGGTTGCCCGGCACCCAGCTGGAATAGCCCTCGGCTGAATCGATCATCCGGCCTCCGCCTTCGTAGAAGGCGTCGAGGACACGAAAGCTCTGCTCCGCGTCTATCGTCCAGCCGAAGATATTGCCGCCGAACACCATGCGGATACCGGCAAGAGCGGGATGTGCCACCAGGAGCCCCGTTTCCTTGCTATTTCAATCGGTAATCGGGGGCAGTTTGCTGATCAGCCGTGTCCATCAGCAAACTGCCCACGAATGAGCCTCAGGCCGTGTAGCCAAGCATGCTCTTGATCTCGAGATATTCGTGGAAACCGAACTCACCCCACTCGCGCCCGTTGCCGCTGCGCTTGTAGCCGCCAAACGGCGCGTGGAAGTCGAAGCCGCCGTTCATGCTGACCCAACCGGTGCGCATCTGCCGCGCGACATTGTGGACAAGTTCGGTATCGGTGCCGTTGACATAGCCGGCCAGGCCGAAATTGCTGTCGTTGGCGATGGCGATGGCATCGTCGACATCGTCATAGCCGATGATCACCAGCACCGGGCCGAATATCTCTTCGCGCGCGATGACCATGTCGTTGGTGCCGACAAAGACGGTCGGCTTGACGAACCAGCCCTTGTCCAGACCGTCGGGACGGCCAAGGCCGCCGGCGACCAAGTGGGCGCCCTCGTCCAGGCCCTTCTGGATATAATCCTGGATGATGTTGTACTGGCTCTTGGAGACCACCGGGCCCATGGCAACATTGCCCTTGGGATCACCGACGGTGACCGCCTCGCATGCGGCCTTGGCTGCGGCAATCGCATCGTCCATCCGCGCCTTCGGCACCAACAGGCGCGATCCTGCACTGCACGTCTGGCCCGAATTGCCCATCATGCCACCCGTCGCGCCGGCAACATTCTCGCCCAGCGCGGCGTCGTCGAGGACGATGAACGCGCTCTTGCCGCCCAGTTCCAGGCCGACGCGCTTGACCGTCGTCGCTGCGTCCTTCTGGATCTGAACGCCTACCGGCTCCGAGCCGGTGAAGGAGACCATGTCGACTTGCTCATGGGTCGACAGCGCGGTGCCGATGACGCTGCCGCTGCCCTGGATCATGTTGAACACGCCGGCCGGCACGCCAGCCGCGTCAAGCATCTCCGCCAGGATCTGGGCCGAGAACGGCGCCAGTTGCGGCGGCTTCAGGATCATGGTGCAGCCGGCGGCCAGCGCCGGGAAGATCTTCACGCAGGTCTGGTTCATCGGCCAGTTCCACGGCGTGATCAGGGCGCAGACGCCGACCGGTTCGTGCCGGATCATCGTGTTGCCGCGCAATTCCTCGAACGGGAACTTCTCCAGCACTTCGATCGCGGTCTGCAAATGGCCGGAGCCGAGCATCACATGGAACCCGTTGGCCAGCGACGATGGCGCGCCCATCTCCTCCATGATCGCCTCGCCCAGCTCGGGCTGGCGGCGGGCATATTCGGCCTGGATCGACTTCAGCAGATCGAGCCGCTGTTCGCGGGTGGTGACCGACCAGGACGGAAAGGCCTTGCGCGCGGCGGCGACCGCCTTTTCGACATCGGCGGGCGACCCCAGTGAAATCCGCCCGGCGACTTCCTCAGTCGCGGGATTGATGACGTCGGCGGTCTTCGGCTGGACGGGATCGACCCATTTGCCGTCGATGTAGAATTTCAGATAGTCGCGCATACCCTCTCCTTCGACCGCCTCGATGCTGGCCGGAGGACTCTCTTACTGTGTTCCTTCGGCATACCAAGTGCGGAATTCGGCATATTGCGGTTTGTCTTCCGCATTGGCCTTGGGATCGATCGGCACGTGGATCACCGTGGGCTTGCCGCTGGCATAGGCGCGCGCAATGGCCGGACCCAGATCCTCCGCTTTCTCGACATATTCTCCGTGACAGCCGAAACCCTCGGCGATCTTGTCGAAGCGAACCTTGTTGCTCCAGTGAACGCCTGGCTCCGCCGTGCCGGGGCCAAAGGTACCGCGATAGATGCCGACCTCCAGCCCCCACTGGTTGTCGACTCCGACGACGCAGACCAGCGGCAGCTCCTTGCGGACCGCCACTTCCAGCTCGGCGATGTGGAACATGAAGCTCGAATCCGACGTCAGCAGCATGCCCGGACGCTTGCGGCCGTTGACCGCCTGGTCGGCGATCATCGCGCCGGTCGCATAGGGCAGGCCGGTGCCGATATGGCCGTAATTCTGGTTCCAGATGACGTCGTGCGGCTTCGCCTGGTTGAACGTCCAGGTATAGATCACGGTGGCGCCGCCATCGCGGATCATGATGCCATCCTTGGGGAACGCCCTTGTCGCCTCGACGATGAAACGGGCAGTGTTCATCTGGCCGCCGGCGCCCAGCGGCTTTTCGTTGGCTTCCTCGATCAGGTCGGCGAGTTGCTCCGCTTCCTGCGCGATGTAGCCCGCCAGATCCGGATGCGGGGCGCGCGGCGTGTCCTTCAACGCGCGGACCAGTTGCGGAACGACGCCGCGCAGGTCGCCGACCAGCGGAATGTCGTAGGACCGGTTGACGCCGATTGCGGTCGGGTCCTGCTGGACATAGATCCATTTGCGATTGGCCTCATTATCGACCCAGTGGCGCCAGCGACCATAATGGCTGGGCTCGCCCAATTCGGTGCCAAGCGCGACGACCAGGTCCGATTTGACCACCGCATCGACGGAGGCAGCGGAAAAACCATAAGGAAAAGTCCGGTCCTCCAGCCCTTCGATGAACGAAGTGCCGCCCGACGTCTGGATCACCGGGCACTGCATCAGTTCGGCCAGTTCGCGCACCGCCGCGCCAGAGCGGCTGGTATGGACAGCGTGGCCGACCAGCAGGATCGGGCCTTTGGCCTCGCGGATCAGCCTGGCCGCCTCGGCTATCAGGTCGCCGTCGGCACCCTGGTTGACCAGGCGATATTTGTGCGGCGGCAACGGCTCCGGCACGTCGAGCTCGGCCAGGGTGACATGGTGAGGAAATTCGACATAGGCTGGACCCGGCGTGCCCGACATCGCCTTGCGGATCGCCTCGCGGATGATCTCGTCGGTCTGGTCGGCATATTCGATCGAGCCGGAATATTTGACCGAATCCTCGATCATCGGCTCCTGCCGGACGAACTGGATACGGCCGCGGCGAACGCGCCGCTCGGTCACCCGTGCGCGCTGGCCGCCGAGGAAGATGACTGGGCTGTTCTCGACCAGGCAGCACTGGATGGCCGGCATCATATTGGCCATGCCCGGACCAAGGGTGCCGATGCATACTGCAGGTTTGCCGGTGATCCGCGTCGCGGCCTCGGCCATGAAGCCGGCCGCAGCCTCATGATGGGGCGACACCACCGTCCAGCCGCGCTTCTCGGCGGCCAGGAACATGTGGACGAAATTGGGGTCGGGAATGCCGAACAGGGTCTTGATCCCCTCCGCTTCCAGCAGCTGCAGGATGCGTTCGTAAACTGGTACTGGCATTCGAAACCTCCCCATTTCCGGCCGTCCGCGCGACTCCCGCAGTTGCGGATTCTCACTATTCCCGCCGCGTGTCGCCTCGACTAGTCTGGGTTGAACGGGAGATAAAGGCACAATCGCGTCTCATAACCCGGGGGAGGATGATGATGACGCCGACGATTTCGGCCAATACCCGGCGCTATGCGCTGTTTCTGCTCTTCACCGCCTATGTCCTGAACTATGTCGACCGGCAGGTGATCAGCATCCTGCAGGAGCCGATTAAGACGGAACTGGGCCTGTCCGACACCCAGCTCGGCCTGATGACCGGCCTCAGCTTCGCACTCTTTTACGCGACGCTGGGCGTGCCGATCGCCCGCTATGCCGACAGCCATTCGCGCAAGCGCATCATCGCGGTGGCGATGGCGTTGTGGAGCGGCATGACCGCACTGTGCGGTACGGCCCAGAGTTTCGCGACCCTGCTCCTCTACCGGGTCGGCGTCGGCGTCGGTGAGGCGGGGCTGACCCCGCCAGCGCATTCGCTCATCTCCGACTATTATGAACCCCGGCGTCGCGCCGCCGCACTCGCCATCTATTCGGCCGCGGGAACGGTGGGGCTGATGGTTGGATCGGTCGCGGCAGGACGGATTAGCGACGCCTATGGTTGGCGGGTCGCTGTGATCGCCGCCGGCCTGCCGGGGCTGCTACTGGCCCTGCTGATCTGGCTGACCCTGCGCGAGCCCGCCCGCGGCCGGTTCGAGCAGGCACCGGCCGGTGCCCTGCCGACTAGCCTCATCGGCGGCCTTGCGACCCTGCTGCGCAATCCCGCCTTCCGCTGGCTGGCGCTCGGCTGCGGCTTCCACACCTTCGTCACCTATGGCCAGGGCAATTGGACCGCGCCTTTCCTCGGGCGCCTGCACGGTATGACCAGCAGCGAGATCGGCAACTGGATCGCGATCCTGTCCGCAGGCCCCGGCCTGATCGGCATGATGGCCAGCGGCTACGTCGCCGATTGGGTCGGCCGGCGCCGGCCGCGTGCGCGGATGGAGGTGGCGATGGTCAGCATGATCCTGATCATCCCGTTCGAAATTGGATCGATCCTGGCAACCGACACCCACGTCGCCCTTGCTTTCTTCGCCGGCAGCTTCCTCCTCGCAGGCGCCTACCTCGGACCAAGCATCGCCGCCGCGCACGCGTTGTTCCCGGCCGGTGTCCGGGCATCGGCCTCGGCGATCATCATGCTCGGCATCAATCTGATCGGCCTGGGCCTCGGTCCACTCGTCACCGGCGCGCTCAGCGATCTCTGGGCGGCGCAGGGTACCCATGGCCTGCGCCACGCGATGGTCGCGATCGTCCCGGCGGAACTGATCGGCATCGGCTTTTTCCTGCTTGCGATGCGACAGGTTCGCCGCCAGCAGGAAAGCGAGACCCGCAATTGAAGGCCGGAAGATGACCGCAGTCCAGACCAGTGTTTCCTTCGACATGCGCGCGCCCGATTTCGGGACGCCGACGTCGGAGCTCTACGCCGCCGCACTGGAGATGGCCCGGTTCGCCGACGAGATCGGCGTCGACCGTATTGGGTTGATGGAGCATCACGGATCGGACGACGGGTATCTGCCCCAGCCCTTTCTGCTGGGCGGCGGCATCGCCGCGGTGACGAAGCGAATCCGCCTGATGCTGGGCGCGGTGATCCTGCCGCTGCACGACCCGGTAAAGCTGGCCGAGCAGATCGCCATCCTGGACCTGATGTCGGGCGGTCGGCTGAACGTCATCTTCGGCGCCGGCTATGTGCCGTCCGAATTCGCAATGTTCCGCCGCTCGCTCAAGGATCGCGGCCGCCTGCTCGACGAGGGACTCGAGATCATCCTCAGGGCTCTTCGTGGCGAACGGTTCGAGATGGACGGCCGCCCCATTTTCGTCCGCCCGCTCCCAATCCAGCGACCGGAGGACATCATCATGGTCGGTGGCGGAGTCGAGGCGTCGGCCAGGCGCGCCGCCCGCTTCGGCTGCGGCTTCGGCCCGATGAAGGCGGAGCTGATCCCATTGTATGCAGAGGAATGCCGCCGGCTGGGCCGCGAGCCCGGCTATTACAACCGGCCGACCGCAGGGATGCCGATCAGCATTCACCTGTCCGAGGACCCCGACCGGTCATGGGCGATCCTTCAGAAGCACGCGGTCCATGTCATCACCGAATATGCCAAATGGGCAGCGCAGGAAGAGAAATCGAACTCGCCCTTCCAGGGGCTGACCGATCCCGACGCCCTGCGCAAGGCCGGGCTGTTCGCGGTGTGGACACCAGAAGAACTGGTCGCGCGCAAGTCGATGGTCGCGGAACGCGGCCAGTTCGGCTTCCAGCCCTTGCTCGGCGGCCTGACGCCGGAGGAAGGCTGGAAGAGCCTGGAACTGCTCAAGAAAGTGATGCCGCAACTCCAGAAGTAAGGAATATCGCGCGCAGAGACGCAGAGAGCGCAGAGGAAAATCGCTTCTCCTCTGCGCTCTCTGCGTCTCTGCGCGAAATACAAATGAGAGGCGCCCTTTCGGGCGCCTCTCATTGATCAGAATGGCAGGTTGTAGAGCTTAACCGCGTTACTCTCGAGCACCTTCTTCTTCACCTCATAGTCATAGCCGCCGAGCGTATCGACGACATGCGCCTGGACGCCCGGATAGAGCGAGGTCGGGTGCGGGAAGTCGGTTTCGAACAGCACCTTGTCGACGCCGATCGTCTCCAGCAGCAGCTTCGGCGCGACGCTCTCGAACCAGTAGGTGCACCAGAAATGGTCGCGCCAATAATCCCAGGGCTGCTTCTTCAGCACGTCGCGCTTGCTCGCCAGCATCTCGCGGAACTGATGCTCCATCGCCTCGACCGCGAACGGCACCCAGCCCATGCCGCTTTCGATCAGGCCGATCTTCAGGCCCGGATGGCGATCCAGGCGGCCCGAGACCATCCAGTTGCCCAGCGTCGCCGCGTTGCCGATCGAGAACATCGTCGCCACGACCGAGAGAATCTGTTCGAAGGCAAAGCCTTCCCAGGTCAGGGTATTGGGGTCGATCGCCGCGTTGAGGTGGAAGTTCAGCGGCGTGCCGGTGGCGTCGCACATTTCAAGGAACGGGGTCCAATAATCGCTCAGGAAGCTGGGCACGCCGACGCGCTCGGGCGTATCGGGCAGCACAAAGCCCTTCAGGCCCATGTCGATGCAGCGGCGTGCTTCCTTTTCCAGCGCCTTCTGGTCCCAGAAGGGCAGATGCGCCATGTTGAAGATGCGCTGGCCGGACTGTTCCTGATAGTCGACCGAGGCATCGTTATAGAGCTGGACGATGGTCAGCGCGAGGTCGGGATCGCCCAGCGTCATCAGCGATCCGGCCTGGGTGACGCCGCTATTCTGGTAGCAGATCTGGGCATAGACGCCCATATCGTCCATCGCTTGCAGCCGCTCCTTGATCTTGTGGCCGCCGGGATGCGCCTGCTCCAGCTTCGGAAAGGCCAGGCGGCCGAGGAGCTTGTTGTTGTCGGCACGGATGACGTTGCCGCCCATCGAGCCGAAATTGCGATCGCCGACATACCAGCGCTCGACACCGTCCGGATCGAGCTTCACATAGGGGACCTTGTCCTTCAGCGCGGCGGGCGCGCGTGAGGTGAAGAGGTCGGGTGCCTCGGTGATGTGCGTGTCGCAATCCACGATCTTGATGCCGGCCAGGCTGGGATCGAGTCCGCCGGACTGGGTGGCATAGTCGACTTCGCGGATGACGCCGCCGGGCTTGTACCCGTCCGCCGACCAATATTTGCGCGCGGAACTGGCAAGTTCCTGATTGTCGCTCTCGGCCATGATGTTCTCCATATTCGGTATGACGGCAAATTCGCAGGGTCAGCCGCCTATAGCAATGGCGCCGCCATAACAATCGCCTCAACGATGAGAAAACGCGCCGAATACCGCGCCGGTTTCGCTCCGACCAGCTTCCGCCAACGGTGACGCATGCGGCGGCCCACTACGGCTATTTGGCTATGGTCCGAGCAACCGTTCGACCTGTTCGCGCCAATGGTCGAGCAGCGTGTCGCGGCGCTGCTCCGCCATGCGAGGCGCAAAGCGCGTGACCTGCCGAACCGGCGGATCGCGCCACGTCCCGCTACTGTGTCCCGCAAGCCATGCTGCGCCGAGGGCGGTCGCTTCATGATCGGCCGGACGCTCGACCGGCAACGCCACTATGTCGGCCAGGAATTGTGCGAACCAGTCGTTGGTGGCCATGCCGCCGTCGATACGCATCAGTGAAGGTGCCGGCATGCCATCGCGGCGCATCGCCGCGATCAGATCAGCGGTCTGGAACGCCACGGCCTCCAGTGCTGCCCTGACGATATGCGCCGGCCCTGTGTCGAACCTCAAACCAGTGATCGATGCCTGGACGTCCGACCGCCAATGCGGTGCGCCCAGCCCGGTGAAGGCCGGAAGGAAGGTGACGCCATGATCGTCCGGCACCGACGCAGCCATCGCCGCCGTATCCTCCGCCCGGGTGAACAACCCCATAGTATCGCGCAGCCACTTCATCGCCGATCCGGCGGTGAAGATCGCGCCCTCCATGGCATATGCCGTTCTTCCCCTGATCCGGTAGGCGGGGGTGGTCAGCAGGCTGGCAGTCGATGTCAGGGGCGCGGCACCGATATTGGCAAGCAGGAAGCAGCCGGTGCCATAGGTCGACTTGACTGCGCCGGCCTCGAAACATTGCTGGCCGATCAGCGCCGCCTGCTGGTCCCCGGCCATGCCTGCGATCGGCACGGCACGGCCGGTGAGCACCGGGTCGGTTTCGCCGAGGACGGCATCATTGTCCACGATGCGCGGCAAGATGGCGCGCGGCACCCGGAACAACGCCAGCAGATCGTCGTCCCACGCGCCGCGATGAATGTCGCAGAGCATCGTCCGCGACGCGTTGGTGATGTCGGTCGCGTGCACCCTTCCGCCCGACAACCGCCAGAGCAGAAAGCTGTCGATCGTGCCTGCTGCCAGCGCACCTGCCTCGGCCCGTTCGCGGGCGCCATCGATGGTGTCCAGAAGCCAGGCAAGCTTGGTGGCGGAGAAATAGGGGTTGATCAGCAGCCCTGTGCGCGCCTGGACCATCGGCTCATGCCCTTCGGCCGCCAGCGCGGCGCAGATGTCGGCGGTCCGGCGGTCCTGCCAGACGATCGCACGATGCAGCGGTACGCCGGTGGCGCGATCCCACAGCACGATCGTCTCGCGCTGGTTGGTGATGCCGATCGCGGCGACGTTGTCGTCCAGCACCTCCTGGAGCACCGCCAGCGTGTCGGCCCAGATTCGCTCCGCATCCTGTTCGACCCAGCCGGGCTGCGGATAATATTGTGGCAGTTCGCGCGCGGCGGTGGCCTGCGGCGTGCCTTTCCCGTCGAAGCGGATGGCGCGGCTCGACGTTGTGCCCTGGTCGATCGCGACTATCGAATCCCGCCGCATTCCGCCTCCATCCAGTCGTCCAATGCCTGGCTCTCCGCGTCCGAGAACAGCAGCCACATGTCGGTGCGGCGGCGCAGGATATCCTCGGCGGTTCGCGCCCATTCCCACGCGATCAGATAATGTGCCTCACGTTCGGTCAGGCCATGGCCGAGGTCACGGCCCATATGGTCCAGGCTGGTGGCGTCGCCCATAATCGCCACCATGCGGGTGCCATAGGCACCGGCCAACCTGTCGCACAAAGCCGGCGGAAGGAACGGCCAATGCTGCGCAGCATGGTCGCGAAACCCCGCCAGGCTCGCCATGTCGCCCCCGGGGAGGACGCGATGCCGCGTGTCGCCTGCCGCCATGCCCAACTTCGTCAGCGCCAGTTCGGCAAGCTGGCGCGCGGTGGTCAGCTTGCCGCCGAAGACGCTGAGCAATCTCGGCCCCTCCGCATCGAGTTCCAACCGATAGTCGCGGGTGACGGCACTGGCGTTGGCATTGCCATCGTCGAACAGGGCGCGAATGCCGGAATAGCTGGCAACGATATCGGCAGGTGTCAGCGGCTCGGCGAAATAGCGATTGGCTGCGGCAAGCAGATAGTCGATCTCGGCCTCGCTGATGTCGTCGTCCTGCGGCCCGGACGCAGGAACGTCGGTGGTGCCGATCAGCATCAGGCCATCGGCACCTTGCGCCTCATGCGGGATCGCGAAAACGATGCGGCCATCCGGTTGCTGGAGCAACCAGCCATTCCCTCCCGCATGGTGTCGCCGGATGATCAGGTGACTGCCGCGGACCAACCGGGCATGAGCTCCGCTGCCCTGGCCGAGCGGGCCGTGCAAGACCGGCTCGACCCAGGCGCCGGCGGCATTGACGATCGCGCGCGCCCTTACCGCCCGGCCGGTCGAGAGCTCCACCGACCAGGCGACACCATCGCGCACCGCGGAGACCAGCGCGGTATGCGTGCGAATATCGGCCCCGGCGTCTGCCGCGTCGCGGGCGTTGAGGACGACCAGCCGTGCGTCGTTGGTGCGCGCGTCCCAATAGGCGTAGCCGCGTCCCCGGGCCTTCAGCAGCGGGTCGTCGATGACGACCGACCGCGATTTCGGCATACCACCGCCGCGAGACAGAAAGTCGTAGAGGAACAGGCCCGCGCGCAGCACCAGTCGGGGCCGCATCGATGCGACATAGGGCAGGCGGAATTCCAGCGGCCGGACGAGATGCGGCGCGGTGCGCAGCAGGATCGCCCGCTCCGCCAACGACTCCCTGACCAGGCGGAATTCGCGGTGCTCCAGATAGCGCAGGCCGCCATGGATCAGCCTGGTGGAGGCGGAAGAGGTCCATTGCGCCAGGTCGTCGCGCTCGACCAAGAGGACCTTGTGCCCGGCGACCGCGGCCGCCCGCGCCACCGCCGTGCCGTTGATCCCGCCGCCTATGACCAGCAGGTCATATTCATTGGGCTCTAGTTGCTGCACCGGACGTCCAGCACGCACCGCGTGCCGTCATTCTGGTCGATGCTGACGGTCGCGCCCAGCGAGCGAACGAGCAGTTCGATCAGCTTCGACCCGCTGCCGGCGGCACCCGATCCGCCGCCGCCATTGTCGGCGACGACGATCCGCATGCCTGCGCTGGCCTTTTCCAAAGACACCGCGATCTCGCCAATCGCATCCGGAAAGGCATGCTTGACCGCGTTGGTGATCCATTCGTTGACGATCAGGCCGATGGTCACCGCCTTGTCGGCCGCAACGGTGACCGGCTCGGCCACGAAGGTCAGGTCGATGGTCGCGGGCAGCATGCCGTCGCGGATGTGGTCGCATATTTCCTTGAGATGATCGTGCAGCAGCACGTCGGACAAGGTCGCGCTGCTGACCGCCAGGTTGCGATATGTGCTGGCGATACTGGTAAGGCGGGCGGCCGCGAGGCGCAGGTGCTGGGCGACATCCGGATTGTCGCTGCTGCCGGCCTGGGCGACCAGCAGCGACGCGGCGATCTGGAAATTATTCTTGGTTCGATGGTCGATTTCCCGCAGCGCGATGTCCATCAGTTCGATGCGTCGTTGCACCTCTCCCCGCGCCTTGCGGACCGATCCGCGATAGGCGGCGACCGCCCAGACCGCGACCCCCTGGGCCAGGGTCGTCATCACCAGGCTGGTGGCGTAGCCGGCATTGGGAATCGCGAAGCTGCGTGCCGGCGGCAGGATGAAATACCAGACAAGCATCTGGCAGCCGGCGATCGCCAGCAGACCCGCGCGGCCGCCGGCGAGCAGCCCGGCCGCGATCACCGCCGGAAATGTCAGGGCAAATGGCACGGCGCCGGCAACGAAATGATCGATGATCAGGCGGCATCCGACCGCCAGCATCATAGCCGCCAGCGCCACCAATATGTCGCGGACGAGCGGCGGCCAGCGCTCGAGAAGATCGTCCAGTCGGTCGGTGCTGGGCAGACTCACCTGACAAGAATAGCGCAAAAGCGGCGCACTGGCGTAACAAAATCCTCTTGGGGGCAAAAGGATAGGCGTGACGGCCCTTCCAACCATGATTGACCGCCTATTCGGCATAAATCGTGCGAAGCCGGTTTTTTTGCAGTGCGAAATCGGGTATGAATCGCCCATGCTTCGCGTCGTTACCCGTGCTCGCCTGATTGCCGTCCTCCTGTCCGGCCTCCCCCTTGCTCCAGCCAACGCCCAGACGGCCGCGCCAGCCGCCCCGTCCTTGCCGCCGATCGCGTCACCGCCCGCGCCTGTCCTGCCGGCGCCCCCGCCGAATGTCGCCCTGTCGCCGAACCAGGCGGCGTTTCTCAGCGCATGGCTCGCCAAGGAAACCGAACAGGGATTGACCGCCGGTGGTCTGGTAAACGCGCAAGCAGTATCCCAGCCGGCGCCGGTGAACGGCACCGCGCTGATCGGCGCCGTGCTCGATCGCGCCCGCGCGCTTCATGGCGGCCGGGTCGATGCCGCCGACTTCCTCGAGGTCTGGGGCGTCAGGCCGGAAGTCTATGACCCTGTGCCTGGCTTCCTCGCGGCAGTGGCGAGCGACCGGCTGGCGCAGTGGGTACAGAATTTGACGCCGCCCTATGCCGGCTATGAAGGGCTGCGCACCGGCCTCGCCACCTATCAGGCGATCCGTGCCGGCGGCGGCTGGCCGAAGCTGGCGGCGAAGACCGGGGCGGAGGCGATCCGCGCGCGGCTGACGTTCGAGGACAAGGAGCTTGTGCCGGGTGAGCCGATCGCCGATGCGCTGCAGCGGGCACAGCGCCGCTATGGCCTCAATCCCACCGGCCAGCTCGACGCGCGCACCTTGGCCGAGCTCAACGTGCCGGTGGAGGACCGGATCGCGGCGATCATGGCCAATATGGAACGCTGGCGCTGGATGCCGCAGACGCTTCCGGTCAACCGCGTCCAGGTCAACATCGCCGCAGCCGTCCTGACCGTGTTCGAGGGCGATGCCCCGGTCGCGTCGATGCGCGCGGTTACCGGCAGCCCGGCCAACCAGACACCGATGCTGGTGTCGGCGATCCACTCGGTAGTGCTCAACCCGCCGTGGAATGTGCCGGCATCGATTGCCAAGCGCGAACTGTGGCCCAAGGGTCGCGCCGCGCTGATCGCGCAAGGCTACAAGATCGTCGGCACGCCCGAGACCGGCGAGCGGATCGTTCAGCCGGCCGGGCCCGGCAGCGCGCTCGGCCAGTTGAAGTTCGATTTCGACAACCCCTTCGCGGTCTATCTGCACGACACGCCGTCGCGGGCGAAGTTTGCCAGTTTCGATCGGCTGGCCAGCCATGGCTGCGTTCGTCTGGAGCGGCCGATCGCGCTCGCCGAGCTGCTGATGAAGGACGATCCCAAATATGCCGGCCAGATCCAGGCGCAGATAGCGACCGGAAAGACCCAGCGGGTGCAATTGCCCAGCAAGGTCGCCGTCTATCTCCTTTACTGGACCGCGTTCGCCAGCAGCAATGGTGCGATGAACTTCCGCGCCGATCCCTATGGCTGGGACAAGCTGCTTGCATCCAAGATCGAGGCGTCGAGCAAGCGCGCCGAAACCACCACCATCGCCAGCAGGGGTTGAGCCGAGCATGCGTCACATCAAAGTCATTGCCCTTGCCGGCATGCTCTCGCTGGTTCTGGCGGGTTGCCGCGATCGCGAGGAAGCCGCGCCGGAAGAGCTGAACAACAGCGCCAACGCGGCCGAACCGGTGAACGCGTCGACACCCGCCCCGCCCCCGCCGCCCCCGGCTAATGTCGCCGAAGCGCCGGCGCCGTCGATGGAATTCAGCGACGACCAGCAGATGCGCGACGACGCCGACGCCACCGGCCTCACCGCCCGCCTGCCGCGGGAGGGCGACGCACCCGCTGCCCCGGCCAACCCGCCCGCGCAGGCGCCGACGCAGTAAAGTTTAGGCTGAGCAATGGATGCCATCTATCCACCGTTCGGGCTGAGCTTGTCGAAGCCCTGCCCTTCTGCTGAAAAAGAACAGCACTTCGACAAGCTCAGTGCGAACGGGACGGGGAGGTACTGACAGGCATGAGCGCGTTCATGAATCGCCGCCATTTCACCCGCCTCGCGCTTACCGGCCTTGGCGCCGGGCTATTCCGCACCGCCCTGCCCACTCCAGCCCGCGCAGCCGCTCTCCCCGCCAGCCTGACCGGCAAACCCTATCTGCCGTTGCTGGACCGCGCCCGGGCCGCGCTGGATGCGCATCACGACCAGTTCGAACTGCGCGACCGGGTGGCGCTCGCCGATTTCAACGTCGCCTCGCGCGATCTGCGCTTCCACATCGTCGACCTGATCGGCGGGCAGAATTACAGCTACCTCGTCGCCCACGGCAAGGGTTCCGACCCCGACCATACCGGCTGGCTGCAAAGCTTCTCCAACGAGCCCAATTCGCTGGCGACCTCCGATGGCGCCTTCAAGACCGGCGAGATCTATGAAGGCGTCCATGGCCAGTCGATGCGACTGCTGGGACTGGAGCCGACCAACAACAACGCCGAGCCCCGCGCGATCGTCATCCACGGCGCCGATTATGTCGGCGAGAACCACATCGCCACCTGGGGCAAATGCGGCCGCAGCGAGGGATGTTTCGCGGTCGCCCCGCATATGCTGCCGCAGGTGCTGGCGATGCTTGGGCCGGGGCGGCTGCTGTATGCGGCGAAGCTGGCGGTGTGAATGACGACGCCAGTGATTTATCTAAAGTAGGCGAATATAGATCAGCGCAGGATTGAAGCGCCGGCGTAGGGATCAGGCGGCAACGGTGTTTCGACCTTTGTCGGCAACGGCGGTTCGGCCAGAGCGACGGCCGGGCCGAGGGGCATGCCGCCCATGCCTTCTGCCGCCGCACGCATGCCCGCGGCGACGCTAGCGGCACCGAGAAGAATGAAGCACCCACAGATGACGGTAGCGCCGCGCCGCCAGTCCGTGCGGCCGGTGAGCATGCCGAAGCCGACCGAAGCCACGGCGAGCGTGGCAATTGTCAGGGCGATGGTGCCGATGGCGGTGGCCTGAAGCCAGGCCACGGCGGCGACGATGGCGTGGGAGCCAGAAGGATCGGAGAGGAAGGAGGCGGGCATCATCGTCAATTGCTGATGCAATGTGGAGACAAGAATGGAAAACAATGGAGTTAAAAGGCAGCTGCATGTGTCACCGGAAATATGCCACAATAAATACGTGATCAGATCACTAGGGACATAGAAGGCAAGGTTTGCGACCAGCGCCCGTTACTTATTTCCACCTATCCAGTAAGACCATGAAATTATGGCAATTCCGAATGATAGAGCAACAGTCGTCAATAAAATTGACGGTATAACTAAAACAATACTATTGTTTTTCCAACCGTGAAAAGATAAAGCCATTCCTAATAATAAAAATGTACTGTTAGCAATATTGATAAAAACATATTTTTTCAAAAACACCTTTTTTCAACATGGTAAGTTTTCTGAACAATAATCACCTGACCTAAATCGACCAAATTGAGCATCTATACTAAATGGTAATAAATAGTATCCAAGTGCCAGAATAATTATCATACCTAAATTCATGTTAGTGACCACAATCAACTTTTGGACAACCGCCAGCGACTCCAGCTATCTTGCTAGCAGATTGTCCTTGTCCGGTTTTTATTGCAGCGTCCTGAGCCTTTCGCCGTGCGAGGTGATTGCTTACATAACGACCAGCCGAATTTATTTCGGCGTCAGTTGCTACACCTCCAACTTTCCGCCATGCGGTTCCTCCACCTGGAATAGCGGCTACCGCCAATCCGGCGACATCTCCGGCGACATCTCCGGCGACAGCGCCGTAATCCCATGCGGCACCATGAAGCGCAAGTGATCCTGCACTTGCACCCATACTGACCCCCTTGCCCAAAACAATCAGCGCAGGATTTGCTGTCAAAATTCCTGCAATGGCAACCCCATCACCTGATAAGCCGACGCCCCAAAGCCCCTAATCGGCAACCTTATAGCCAGCAGAGCATCTATCGAGCAGCGGCTTACTTTGCGGCGCTCGTTCAACATGCCTTATCTGAAATCTCTACAATCTAGATATAAGTAAAAATGCCGTAAAAAGACTTATAATACATAATAATCCGACAATAATAATTTCGATTTTTTTTCTTTCTGCGAGGATATCAAATCCATCTATATATTTTTCACCGCGATTTTTCATAAGCATCGCTTTAAAGGTAATAACAACTACTAAAATGGAAAATATCCAAATAGCATATCGCGAAAAATTAGGAATAAAAAATCCAAAATATCCTAATAATCTTGCTATTGAAATAACAGTTATACAACAAAATAACGAAACTCCCATAACTCCTCTATGAACGTCCGTCCTAAAGGTGCTTGGCTGGCGTCCAAGGGAAATTTTTGAGCTCACTATGAATATGCATTTATAAATATATACAACCCAATTTAACATAAAATCTCTAACGATTGCACGTCGATTTTGGAGTTTTCCCGCCAATATAGTTCAGTCCATTCTGAATGGCATCGGGTGCAAAGTAATCAACAGCGAAATATCCAGCAGCAAATATTGCTCCAGCCGGACCGCCCCAAACGCCGATGGCAGCAACGGCACTGTTAACAGCAAATTTTTCACCTGATATAGTTCCCTGACTATATGCATAGGCGTCTGCAGCAAACGCTCCAACTGCCAGCGCTCTACCGGCGACGTCAGCAACCTTCGCTATGCCGGCTGTCTTGACGTGCTGGTTTCCTTTCCAGCCACTCCCATACACTTTCATGTTGCTACCAATCGTTCTCGCTCCCGAGGCATATTGGGCAGCGCTTGCTGCCGTTCCGGTAGCCCCCAATGTGGTATTTGTAGGACCATACCAGCACCCTCTATTATTTTGCGGCGCTCCTCTTGTTGGTTCACTACCGCCTCCACTGGACGAATCATCCCAGGGCACGCAACCGTTATCACGAAGTCCGCTTTCTGGAGGGCAGAGCAGCAAAGGAAAATCGCCGCTCTGACAGATTGGATCATACCAATAAGTTGTGCAATATGAGCGCCCTGTCACGACGATATCCGGCTCATTACATCCATTTTCATGCGGGTTATTGGCGGCGCATCTTAAACCACTCGGATCTCTAAAGTTCACCGGATTCCCGTTGACATACGCATACATATTCATCCCGGCGCCATAGCCAATCGGATCGGGTTGCAGGAACCGCCCAAGCGTCGGCGAATAGGCCCGCGCCTTATAGTGGTGCAGGCCAAAGTCGGCCAGCCAGATTTGCCCCGTATACTGGAACCTGCCGGCATTGGCCGTGCCCGTCTGCGGGATGCCATGTTCGTCATAGGTGTTGATCGTCATTACGTTGACAGCCACCAAAACCCCTAAACCTTCGACCTGGCGTCGGGGCAGTGCCGATCAGCAGTAGAGCCGTGCTGAGCTATGACCTGCGCCACAATCGATTACAATGATGCAGATGCACTCCCCTCCGCTTTCGGCTAGGCAGCGGCCATGAGCGCCTTCGTCCTTCTGAAACGCCTGTGCGTCGCCCTCGGGCTGATGCTTGCATTCGTCCAACCGGCGGCCGCCGATCCGGTACAGACCGCGCATGTCACCGCCGATCTGGTCGCGCCGACGACCACGGTCCAGCCGGGCACTCCGTTCACCGTCGGCCTCAGGCTGAAGATGATTCCGAAATGGCACACCTATTGGGTGAGCCCCGGCGACACCGGCCTCAGGACCGAGATCGATTGGGCATTGCCGCCGGGGTACGGCGCCGGCCCGATCCAGTGGCCCTATCCCAAGCGCCTGCCGCTGGGGCCACTGGTCAATTACGGTTATGAGAATGAGGTGGTGCTTGCGAGTGTCATCACGCCGCCCGCCGGGCTGAAACCGGGGCAGACGGTCGTGATCAGGGCCCATGCCAAATGGCTGGTCTGCGCCGATGTCTGCGTGCCCGAAGAAGGCGATTTCGCGCTGGAGCTGAAGGCCGCGGCTGGGCCGCCGCAGCGTGACGAGGCGACCGCTCCGGCCTTCGCTACCGCCGCCGCCGCGCTGCCGAAGCAGGTCAAGCCGTGGACCTTCGCCGCGGAATCGACGCCAAAGGGCTATCGCCTGGTCGCGACGCCGACGCCGGGAGCGGGCGCGAAGCCGATCAAATCCTATTTCTTCTCCGATCAGGACAATGTCCTTGCCAGCGCCGCGGCCCAGCCGGTCCGCGCGGTCGACGGCAAGTTCGTCATCTCGCTGACCAAGGCGCAATATGCGCCCGGCGTCGCCAAGCGTCTGACCGGCGTATGGGTCGCCGATGACGGCTGGGGTAACGGCGTCGTCGCGGCGGCGGTCGACGTGCCGGTCGGCGCGCCAGGCAGCGCGGCGCCCGCCGCCGACTATGACACGCCCGTCGAGGCGACGGCCACCCAGCCCGCTCCATCCGGCGGCGCCGCGTCGCTGCTCGGCACCCTGCTGCTCGCCTTCGTCGGCGGCCTGATCCTCAACCTCATGCCCTGCGTCTTCCCGGTTATCGGGCTCAAGATCATGGGCTTCGCCCATCAGGGCGGGCAGGAACGCGGCCAGGTGGTGCGGCACGGCCTGGCCTTTACCGCCGGCGTCCTGCTCTCCTTCTGGGTTCTCGCCGGGCTGCTGGCGCTGCTCAGGGCCGGCGGCGATCAGCTTGGCTGGGGGTTCCAGCTGCAATCGCCCGAATTCGTGTTCGTGCTGGCGGCGGTGCTGCTGGCATTCGGCATGAACATGTCGGGTGCGTTCGAGTTCGGCCTGACCGCGACCGGCATGGGCCAGGAGCTGCAGCAGAAATCTGGGATTTCCGGCAGCTTCTTCTCCGGCCTGCTGGCGACCCTGGTCGCCACGCCCTGTTCCGCGCCGTTCCTGGCACCGGCGCTGGGTGCGGCGGTGGTGCTGCCGACGGCGCAGTCCTTCCTTGTCTTCACCGTCATCGCGATCGGCCTGTCCTCCCCCTATCTGCTGCTGTCCGCATTCCCGCAGGCAGTGCGGCACCTGCCCCGCCCCGGCGCCTGGATGGAGACGTTCAAGCAGCTGATGGCATTTCCGCTCTACGCCACCGTCGTCTATCTCTTCTGGGTGCTGGGCGGTCAGCTGACCGACGACGCGCTGCTCGACGCCGGCTGGGCGCTGACGGCGCTGGCATTTGGCCTCTGGGCCTATGGCCGCTGGACCCGGCACGATGCACCGCGTCGGCGGGTCGGCCTGGCAGTGGGCCTGTTGCTGGCATCGGCCGTTTTTGGGCTGTGGCTGGGCTGGCCGCGCGCGGAGGCGCAGCGCGGCGGCGATCAGAAGATCGTCTGGGAGGCTTGGTCGGCCGAGGCAGTCCAGAAACTGCAGGCAGAGGGCCGGCCGATCTATGTCGACTTCACCGCGCGCTGGTGCGCCACCTGCCAGGTCAACGAGGCTTTGGTGTTCAACTCCGACACGGTGGTGAAGGCGTTCCGCGACCGCAAGATCGCGACGCTGAAGGCGGACTGGACCAACAAGGACCCGAAGATCACGGCGGAGCTCGCCAAATATGGCCGGTCGGCGATCCCGTTCAATCTCGTCTATCTGCCCGGCCAGGCAGAGCCGAAGGTGCTGCCGGAGGTGCTGACCCCCGGCATCGTCCTCAAGGCGATTGGTCAGGAATAAGCCGCGACGCCAGGAAGGCGAGAATGGCGTCGCGGGCGGCGATGGTCGGCTGGCCCGCCCCGTCGATCAGGTGCGCGGTGACGACGCTGTGCGGCGTCGGCACATGGGCGGCGAAGAAGGGCGGCGGATCGGGATTGGCCGCTTCATCCGGCAGCACCCGCCCCTCGAAACGATCGCCCAGAGCGCTGGCATAGGCGGCGAAGCGCTCTGCCCGGCAGAAGGCATCGCCGGCAAAGCGATAGGCGAGGACGGACAGATCCTCCCGCTCGATCCGCTCCCTGATCGCGGCAAGCTCATCCGCCGTGATCTCCAGGCCGGCCGGATTGTCGAGCGGCAACGACGGTTGGCAGAGTATCGGCGCGATCACCGCCGGCTCCAGCATCATCGTCAGCGCGAAATTGCCGGTAAAGCACATGCCGACCGCGCCGACGCCCGGCCCGCCGCATTCGCCATGAACGACGCGGGCGAGCCCCATCAGCCAGGCCGATATCGGGCTTGACGCGCCGCCGCCCAGCGCACGGAATTCGGCGCTGATGCAAGCACGGCGAAAGACGGCGGCGCCCTCCTCTGCGCTCGCCGCCGCGCCATCGCGGCCGAACAGAGAGGGCATATAGACGGTGAAGCCGGCATCGCGGACCCAGCGGGCGAAACGCGCGACCTCGGGGCTGATACCCGGCATTTCGGCGAGAATAACGACCGCCGGGCCGCTGCCGGCGACATAAACCGTCCGGCGTGCGCCCTCGACCAGGATCGCCCGCGCCGTGAAGTCATTCAGTGCATCGTCCCGCATCACTTGCCTCCCATTGTCTTGCACCCTTCCTGCCGCCGCGCGATGGTGCGGTCGAGTGTCCGATTCGACATCATTCAGGGATTTTTCGCCATGACGACCGACGTCGAGATATTGGTGCTGAACGGCAGCATGGCGTCGGGGGTCGCCATCACCCTCGACGTGCTGGCGACCGCCAATCGACTGCGCGCCGCAGCCGGCATGCCGCCGGCCTTCAGGGTCGCTTTGTCCGGGTCCGGGGCGCGCCAGGCCCGTGCAATGGCGCACGAGGTCTGCATCGGTGGCAACGGCGCCCCGGCTTTGCTGATCGTGCCCGGCATGGGCGCAACCGATGAGCGCACGGTCGAGTCGATGCTCGCCCGGCGGGACGGCGTGGCGGCGATAGGGCGCATGCGGGCGATGGCGGCCGGCGGCAGTGCGATCGCCGCATCCTGCTCCAGCGTTTTCCTGATGGCGGCCGCCGGGCTGCTCGCTGGACGGCGGGCGACGACGACCTGGTGGCTCGCTCCCGCCTTCCGGCGCCTGTTCCCCGACATCCTGCTTGACGCCGAGGCGCTGGTGGTCAGCGACGGCCCGGTGACGACCGCCGGCGCGGCGATGGCGCAAATGGACCTGATGCTGGCGCTCGTCGCCCGCCATGCCGGCCCTGCCTTGGCCGATCGTTGCTCCCGATATCTCCTGCTCGACGAGCGGCGCTCACAGGCGCCCTATATGGCCATGGGTTTCCTGGCCGCGACCGACGATCGGGTCGCGCGGGCGGAGGCATGGGCGCGCGAACGGCTGGAGAGTGGTGTCACTGTCGACATGCTCGCCGACGCGGCCGGGCTGTCACCGCGCACCTTTGCGCGGCGCGTCCGGCGGGTCACCGGCCTTTCGCCCGTCCGCTTCCTGCAGCGGCTAAGGCTCGAGCGGGCGACCGAGTTGATGGAAACGACCCGCCTGCCCTTCGAGGAAATCGCTCGGCGCGTCGGCTACGCCGAACCCTCGACACTGCGGCGGGTGCTGCGCCGCGACGGCGGCACCGGCCCACGCGAACGGCGGGCGCGACGGCTAGTGGGGTGAATTTGAAATACGCAATATTGGCGGGCTGGGTGGGGAGCGTATTTCAGATCGGGCCACTAAGATCTATGTCGGACCCAAACTCTGCCCGTTCGGGCTGAGCTTGTCGAAGCCCTGCCCTTCTTTCTCAAGAAGTACAGCCCTTCGACAAGCTCAGGGCGAACGGGTCTCATTTAGCGCATTTGCTATGACAGCCTGATCAGCTGAGACTTGCCCACAGGGCGCAGATGACGCCAGCGGCGATCAACAGCAGCGCCACCGCTTCGCGCAGCCGCACCGCTTCCTTCAGATAGAGGCGGCCAAAACCGAGGGTGAAGATCACCTCGACCTGTCCCACCACCCGAACCAGGGCGACGGGCGCGGTAGCGAAGCCGGTGAACCAGCATGCCGATCCGCAGCTGGCGAGCAGTCCGACGAGGAAGGCGTTACGCCAGTTTCGTGCGATCGCGCCCCAGGTCGCCGGCTCCCGCCAGGTGACATAGGCGCCGTGCATCAGCGTCTGCAGCAGGTTGACGACGACCAAAGTCACCAGCGCCGCGGCCACCGGATCGGCCAAGCCGAGCCGCGCTGTCGCCCGCTGGACGAACAGGCCGGTCAGCGCGAACAGTGCCGCCGCGCCCAAGCCGAAGCAGGCCGCCGGCTGGACCATCGCACGGCCAAGTTCGTGCCACCCATTTATCTTCGCCGGCAGCGACAGCAGCATGATCCCGGCGACGCCAAGGCCAATACCGCACCACGCCAGCGACGGCAGCCTTTCACCCAGAAACAGGGCGGCGGCGATGGCCGCCAACAGCGCTTCCGTCTTGGAAAAGGCGGTGCCGACGACAAAGCCGCGCTGGCCAAAGGAGAGGATCAGCAAGGCGGTGCCCAATATCTGCGCCAACCCGCCGGCAGCGGAGAGCGCAATGAAGGCAGCGTCGAAACGAGGAAGCCCCGGCGCGGTCACGGCGAAATAGCCCCCCATCAGCACCAACGCGAAGGGCAGGCCGCAAGCATAGCGCACCAGGCCCGCGCCGCTGACGCTGAGCGCGCCGCGCAGCCGTTGTTGCAGCGCCGTCCTCCAAGCCTGGAAAAGGCCGGCGAACAGCGATGCCGGCAGCCAGATCGCGGCTGCGGTCAAAGCATGATCGTGCCGCTGAACATCGCCACGCACTGTCCGCCGACGGAGGCACGGATGCCGTCGGCCCCGCGCCATGCCCGCACCGACAGGCGGCTTTCCCGACCCATCTCGACGCCCTGGACCGCCTGATAGGCCAGAGTCGGCGCATCGGTCAGCGACAGCCTGAGCGCGGCCAGGGTGGCGTTGGCGCTACCCGTGGCAGGATCCTCCCAAGTCCCGCTCAATGGCGCGAACATCCGCGCGCGCACATCGCCATTTGGCTCGACGGCGTAGAGGAAGATCGAATGCCGTTCCTGCGGCCCTTCCAGTCGGCGAAAGGCGGCAAGATCCGGTGTGGCAGCCGCAATCGCCGCCGGTTCCACCTCGACCAGGATGAAATCGATACCGACGCTGGCGCGAACCGGTGGATGGCGCGCTATCACGATTCCTGTCGGGTCAAGCGACAGGCAGGCGGCGATATCTGCGGGGTCGCAGCTGCCGTGCAGCGATAGCGGCTGGGGCGCGTCGATCTCCGCCCCGACCGGATCGCCATCGGCGCGTATCAGGCGGACTTCGACGATCCCGGCCAACTCCTCGAACCGCATGACGTCACCGGACGCCTGGCCCAGCCGCGCCAGAACGAAGGCGGTGCCGACATTGGGATGACCGGCAAACGGCATTTCAGCGGTGCGATTGAAGATGCGTACCCGCGCCGTGTTCGCAGCATCGCGTGGCGGCAGGACGAACGTTGTCTCGCTATAGTTGAGTTCTGCCGCAAGCGCCTGCATCGTCGCGGTGTCGAGGCCAGAGGCATCGGGAAACACCGCTAGCGGATTGCCGCCGAAACGGCGGTCGGTGAACACATCGACAGTGTGATAGGCATAATCGGACATGGCGGTTCCAACGCTGGTCGGGGCGGGCAAGGATCGTTACTTGCCCGCTCCGGCGCGACCCGACCAGCCCTCGACTGGACAATAAGCGGGGATGTCTGGACAGAAGTCAGGGCTGTGCCGGCTTCGCCTTGGGCTTGGCCTGCGGCGGGCCGCTCTTCATCACGCTGGCTGCGGTGCAGGTCTCCTTTTTGAACCGGACCGTGCCGCCCTTCTGAAACTCGCCATGCGAATCGGGCATGAAATAGGGTTTGGCCCCTTTCACATCCAGCGGCGTGCACGGTGCATCGAAATGAACGACATACCATTCATCCGTTCTGGTGCGGGCATAAATGGTCTGATTGTCAAACACGTCCCAGTCGGCGATGGCGTCCTTGTCGACCTGGCCGATCTTCGCCTCATTGTCCGGACCGGCGGCGACGAGCGGCGCCGAAAAGGCCAGCGCGCTGGCGAGGATGAGCAATCGTTTCATGTATCCGGTCCTCCTGAAGGAAATGAAGGCGGGCCATTATCGTGTACCGGAACCCGCGGCAACGCTATTGCGGCGCGTCGGAAAAATCCACCCGATCCGATACGCGCGCGCATGACGTGTCTTACCTATCCTTGCGCTAAGCTGAATAGCGGACGGACTTTTGCTTTATTTCGATTGTTGTCGTCGCCCCGCTATGTTGGACACCATATCCCGCGGAAAGAAGACCAGCCTGGCCAATTTCTCCGACAGTCCCTACTTCGTCGCCAGAACCTCGATCGCGTCGTCCACACCGCCGAAGGTCGCAAGCTCGCCAGCCTCCAGCCCCATCATCGCGCGGGCCAGGGGCGCGGAAAAGGCGATGCGTCCGGCGGTCGGATCGGCTTCGTCATCGCCGACAATCTCGATCGTGCGCTCCTTACCCTTCAACCGGAAGCGCACCGTCGATCCGAACTGGACCCTGCCCACGCCCGGCGGCGGAACCAGTTCCGCCGTCGCGTGGCGGGTACGCCAATAGCGCAGCCGGCGCTTCACCTTTATCAGCGCCTCGTCGCTGCCGCCGGCCGCGACGTCCGCCTCGATCGACGCAAGCTGTTCCTCGATCAGCTTCAGCCCGCGCGGCGTCACCAGATTTGGGCCGGGCGGGATCGGCAGCTCGAATTTCGGCTCCAAATGCTCATCGTCGCTTTCGCGACGGAACGCCACGCTCATACAGATCCTTCCGCCATCAGCCGGGGGATATAGGGCAGAAGGTCGCGGGCGAGAAAGCCCGTCGGGCCGATATCGCGGCTGGCGCGCTGACCGGCCTCGCCATGCAGCCACACGCCCCAGCCCGCCGCGGTCGCCGGATCGGCGCCGCGTGCCAGCAGCCCGCCGATGATTCCGGCGAGCACGTCGCCCGAACCGCCCGTGGCCAGGCCGGCACAGCCACCGTCAAAATGGAGGAGCCGGCCGTCCGGCGTGGCGATCCAGCTTTCCTTGCTCTTGAGGACCACGAGGCCGCCCGTCGCCTTTGCCGCGGCGCGCGCGGCCCGTGGCGGATCGGCATCGATCACGGCGACATTTTCACCGCTGAGCGCCGCCATCTCGCCATGATGGGGGGTGAGGATCATCGGCACCTCCCCTTGCGCGAGGACGTTGGCATCGGCGAGCGCCGCTGCGTCCATGACCGCGGCGCCCGGCCGCGCGGCCAACAGCGCCGAAACCAATGCGCCGGTATCATCATTCGCCCGCATCCCCGGTCCCAGGATCAGGCAATCGCAGGCCGCCGCGACATCGGCCAGTATCCTGGTCGCGGCAGCGGCAATCTCCCCATCCTCGCGCATCGGTAGTGGAATCATTGCCGCTTCCGGCATCAACACCCCCAATGCCATCGCCACCGTCTCCACGGTCGCAATCTGCAGCTTGCCCGCGCCGGCGCGCAGTGCGGCTTCACCCGTCAGCAGCGGGGCACCGGGAACAAAGCGCGCGCCACCGACCAGCAACACCCGCCCGCGCGCATTCTTGTCCGTCCCCGTTTTCACGCGCGGCAAGGGATGGGCCGCACGCCAGGCGGCATCGATCCGCGTCGCCGTCATCCGCGCGCCGCCACCGGCGGATCGGGCGCATCGGTCACCGGCACCGCTTCGCGGCTGACCGGGGCAGTGACGTTATAACGGACAAGCGCCAGATTGCCGTTGCGCCCCATCGCCGGATCGAAACGATATTCGGTGACCGCGCAATTGGCGACGTCGCCCTGACGGTCGATCGCGAGGATCGTCTGCTCGTCCATATTCTCGATGACATAGCGCAGGCAGAGCACGACGACCTGGTGGGCGAAGATCATCACCCGCTGGCCGTGGTAATGAAGCGAGATCGTGTCCATCAGCGCCCGCAGGCGAAAGACGACGTCGCACCAACTCTCCCCGCCCGGTGGCCGGTGATAGAATTTGCCGAGCACGCTGCGAAAATGCGCCTGGTCGGGAAAGATATTGGCGACTCCACGGGTGGTCAGCCCGTCCAATATGCCGAATTCCTTTTCGCGCAGCCGCTCGTCGAGACAAATCGGCTCGTCCGCGGCGCACCCGCCGCTGTCGCGAAAGATACGCGCGGTCTCCATCGCGCGGGCATAGGGTGAGGCCAGAATGACCTCGGGCCGATCGCCCTGCCGGCTGTCGGCGAACCAGTGGCCGAGTGCCGCCGCCTGTTCGCGGCCGAGCGTGCTCAGCGGAACATCGACATCGCGGCCGGTCAGGGGGATGCGGTCGCTTTCGGCCTGATGCGCGGCATCGCGGGCAACATTGCCGGCACTCTGCCCATGACGGACGACCCACAACCGATCGGGCCAGGCTTGCCGCGTCACAGCGCCGTGACCATCACGGACTGCGCAAAGAGCGTCGCCGTGCCGAAGGCGGTCAGGAACGAGATGTCGGTGGCATCGCGGCCGACCGCGATCCGCACCATCGTCTCGATCGGCGCCAACCGCGACGCGTCGACGATATGCCAGGCGCCGCCCAGCCATACCTCCACCACCGCATGAAAATCCGGCGGGTCGAGGTCCAGCGCATAGACCGACACCAGCCGCGCCGGGATGTCCCGCGCCCGGATCAGCGCGGCGGTCAGATGGGCATAGTCGCGGCACACACCCTGGCGTGCGACGAAACTATCGACCGCGGTCGTTGTCTCGTTCGAAGAGCCCGGCACATAATTGAGATGCGCAGAGACCCAGTCGGCCACCGCGAGCACATAATCGCCGCCCGCCAGCGTATCGAACTCCGCGTCGACAAAGGTCTTGAACCGATCGGCCTCGCAGTAGCGGCTTGGCCAAAGGAAGGGGATGGCCTCCCCCGGCAGATCGACCAGCGGCGAGGCTGCAACGCCGGCAAGGCGCGGCGCCGGCCGATCAACATCGACGATCACGTTGTAATCCGCAATCAGCCGGCCCGCCTCCGCCAGCGCCCAGGTGCGCCGGCCAATGCGGCTGCCGCCATTGACGGAACTGAGGGGGCCACAGCCGGTGACGGTCAACAGCCCCTCGGTCAGCAACTGATCGTCCATCGGCGCCGCTTCCAGTGCCAGCAGGATTTCCGTCGGGCGATCGAAGCCATAATCCAGATACGTGTCGATCCTCAGTCGCGTCATGTCGCTCCTTCCCTGGTCATACGAAACGAGCGGCATGATACCGCGTTCCCGCGCCTTGGCGCCGCCTGATTGTGTTTGCCAGCGTTTCCCGCTAAGGGGCGCGCATAGCCACAAAGCGACCGATCAGACCCGCCGCGCGTTCGCGTCGGGCCCGCTTTCATTTCCACTGGATTCCGATGACCTTCGACAGCCTTCCTCCCATCCTTGCCCAGGCACTGACCGCGCGGGGATATGCCGCACCCACTCCGGTGCAGGCAGCCGTGATCGAGCCGGAGGCCGCCGGCCGCGACCTGATCGTGTCGGCCCAGACCGGCTCCGGCAAAACCGTCGCCTTCGGCCTCGCCATCGCCGGCGAACTGCTGAACGAGGAGGGCGGCCTGCCGCCGCCGGCCTGGCCGCTGGCCATCGTCATCGCACCGACCCGGGAACTGGCGCTGCAGGTCAGCCGCGAGCTTGCATGGCTCTATGCCGACGCCCGTATCGCCACCTGCGTCGGCGGCATGGACGCGGCGAAGGAGCGCCGGGCATTGGCCCAGGGCGCGCATATTGTCGTCGGTACGCCGGGCCGGCTGAAGGACCATCTGGAACGCGGCTCGCTCGACCTGTCCTCCATCCGTGCGGCGATCCTGGATGAGGCGGACGAGATGCTCGACATGGGCTTCCGCGAGGATCTGGAGGAATTGCTGGATGCCACTCCGGCGGAGCGGCGCACCCTGCTCTTCTCCGCGACCATGCCCAAGCCGATCGTCGCGCTGGCCAAGCGCTATCAGCGCGACGCGCTGCGCATCTCGACCGTCGGCGCCGATCGCGGCCATGGTGATATCGCCTATCAGGCGGTGGCGATCGCGCCGTCGGACATAGAGAATGTCGTCGTCAATCTCCTCCGCCTGCACGAGGCGGAGACTGCGATGCTGTTCTGCGCCACCCGGGATAATGTCCGCCACCTTCACGCCAGCCTGACCGAGCGAGGCTTTGCCGCCGTCGCGCTGTCGGGTGAGCACAGCCAGAATGAGCGCAACCACGCGCTGCAGGCGCTGCGCGATCGCCGCGCCCGCGTCTGCGTCGCTACCGACGTCGCGGCGCGCGGCCTTTCCAGCACATTGGGATCCTAAGCTTAGAATTCCACGTGGACAAGTTGTCGCG
>JADMIO010930474.1_pt1 | contig 33957 bp, 29 predicted proteins | sample 8958161 | NCBI WGS metagenome assembly JADMIO01 (sample SAMN16585339, study PRJNA669376) | soil metagenome | isolation source: Crop rotation soil | place: USA: Cullars Rotation, Alabama | collected 2011 | reverse complement strand
AGGTGAGCCAGTGTGATTACATTTGCGGCCTAACTGTGGCCAGTCCAGTTACGCTGGAGTCACTAGTATTTAGGTGACACTATAGAAGCGGCCGCGACAACTTGTCCACGTGGAATTCTAAGCTTAGGATCCCAATGTGCTGGAAAGATCGGCGCCTTCGCCATCACCAAGGACGTGGTCATCATCATGCTGGGCCTGGCGATCGGCGCGATGTTCGTGCGTTCGCTGACGGTGTTCCTGGTGCACAAGGGCACGCTGGACGAATACGTATATCTGGAGCACGGCGCGCATTACGCGATCGGCATTTTGGCACTGATCATGCTCGCCAGTGTCAAATACCATATTCCCGAGTGGTTCACGGGCTTGTCCGGGGTCGCCTTCATCGCCGTGTCGCTGTGGTCATCGATCCGCTACAAGCGGCTGAACCCCGCGTGATAAGATTGAAAACATTGCAGACTCATTTGGATATTCACCCGGCTTATTTATGACAAAATCATCCCGTATCGTGCTGTACTTCATCGGCTTGGTGGCCGCCGCCCTGCTGGTCTTCGTCGCCTACACGTGGGCGATGTTGCATATTTCATATTCGGACGGCGAGCGCGCGGGCTATCTGCAAAAGTTTTCCACCCGGGGCTGGATCTGCAAAACCTGGGAGGGCGAGATCCTGCTGACCTCGATGCCGGGAGCGATACCGGAAAAGTTTGAATTCAGCGTGCGCGACGAGGCGGTGGCCAAGCAATTGACCGACGCCACCGGCAAGCGCGTGATTTTGAGCTATTCGCAGCACAAGGGTGTGCCGACGCAGTGCTTTGGCGAAACGGAGTATTACATCACCAAGGTGCAGATACAGCCGTAAGCCAAACCCAACCCCGGCGCGCGTTTGGCGATACGCATGCCGCGCCGCATAGGGGTCGTACCCCATGCGGGGTACGACCCCGGTTGGCCGTGCGGGTTTAATTTTACATCACCAAGGTGCAGATACAGCCGTAAGCCAAACCCAACCCCGGCGCGCGTTTGGCGATACGCGTGCCGCACCGCATAGGGGTCGTACCCCGGATGGGGTACGACCCCGGTTGGCCGTGCGGGTTCGGTTGGCCGTGCGGGTTTAGCGCGCGCGCCACACCGGCTGCGCCTGGCGCGCTTCCTTGCGCGCGCGGGCCGCGTCCAGCGTCTCGACCACGGCGCCTTCCGCCGCTTCCACCTTGGCCTGCACCCCGGCCAGCGCTTTTTGCACGGCGCCGTGGCGACGGCTTTCCAGTTCCAACAACTTCTGCTTGGCGGCGGTCATCGCGACCGTCGTGTCGGCCACCTTGCGCTGCATGTCGGCATGCGCCTTGGCCGCCTCCAGCAACGCCAGCTGCCCCGCCGCCTTGTCGGCCGCGGCCTGCGCTGCGGCCTGCTCGGCCAGCGCGCGTTGCGCCATCGCATCCGCCTCGGCCTGCTCGGCGCCGGCGCGCCGACCCGCCGCCTCGGCGATCTGCCGCTCCGCCTCCAGCCGCCCGGCGATCGCCTTCGACGCGCGCACCTCGGACGCCGTCGTCTGCCGCTGCTGCGCCAGCTTTTGCTCGATCAGCGCCAGCGACTCGCGCTCGGTCTCGATGAATTCCCGTTCGGCCTGCAGCAGCGCCTCGGCGGCGGCGGCCTTGTCCTGCTCGATCCGCGCGCGCTCGGCGTGCACCACGCCCAACTCGACGGCCAGGCGCGCCTGCGCGGCCAGCGCCTGGGCGGCGGTCGCTTGCTGTTCCGCTTCCAGCGCCACCTGCCTGGCGATCACGCTGGCCGCCTCGGCTTGCTTGTCGGCGGCGGCGGCCAGCTGCTGTTCGGCCTCTTGCTGCTGACGCAACGCCTCGGCCTGCGCGCGCTCGGCGGCGATGCGCTGCTGGGCCGCCGCGCTGGCGCCCTCCTCGGCCGCCAGCTTGTCCTTCAGCGCGGCGATGGCTTGCCGCTCTTCAGCGGCGCGCGCCTGCTCGGCTTGCAGCAGCACCTCGGCCTGATCGGCCTTTTGCCTGGCCAGCGCGTCGGCCTGGCGTTGCGCCTCGACCTGCAGCGCGACCGTGGCCACTTCCCGCTGTTCGGCGGCGTTGACGCTGGCGGCCAGTTCGGCGGCGGCGCGCGACAGCGCGGCGCGTTCCTCGGCCAGCGCGGCGGCGCGACGCTGTTCCCCGGTCTCGGCGCGGGCCGCCTCGGCGGCGATCTCGTCGGCCGTCTGACGCTGCTTGGCCTGCGCCAGCGCCAGCGATTCGGCCTCTACCTTGGCGTGGGTGCTCAGTTCGGCTTCCTGCTCGGCCTGCACGCGGGCCAGCGCGACGGCGCGCAACTGGCTGTCGACTTCGATGCGCGCCTCGGTCGCGGCCATGATGCTGGCGTCGGCGTCGCGGCGCGCCTTGGCGCTGGCGGCGGCGACCATTTCCAGGCGTTCGCGGTGGATGGCGGCGTCGCGGATTTCCTTTTCGGTTTGCAGGCGCAGGTGCAGCGACTGGGCGGCGCTGCGTTCGGATTCGGCCTTGGCCAGCGCGATCTGCTCGCGTTCCTGTTCCAGATGGGCCAGCGCGCGGGCCTCCTCCAGCGCGCGCACCTCGGCGGCGGCGCGGTTGAAGGCCGATTCGAGGGCGATCTGGTCGGCGCGTTCGCGCTGCACGGTCAGGTCCAGCGCCTCGGCCTCGGCCTGGGCCAGCATTTGCGCGGTCTGGCGCGCGGCGTAGGCCTGGCGCTCGCGCTCGCGCGCCAAGGTGGCGACGCGGGCGTCGGCGCTGGCGATGCCGACCACCTCGTCCTTGGCGGCCTGCACGGCGGCGACGCGCTCGACGGCCTGCAGGCGGGCTTGTTCGGTTTGCACTTGCAGTTCCTCGGCGGCGCGCGAGGCTTGTTCGGCCAGTTCCGATTCGGCGGCGATCTGCTCGAAGGCGCGCTTGCGGCTTTCGCTTTCGGCCTTGGCGCGCGTTTCGGCGGCCAGGCGGATTTGCGTGTCGGCTTCGACGCGGGCGCGCAATTCGGCCGTTTCCTGTTTGACGGCGTCGAGGCGGGCGACGCTGGCCTGGGCGGCGGCGCGCAGCGATTCGAGGCGCTCGCGGTTGGCGGCGATCGCCTCCTCGGAGGCCTGGGCGTTTTGCTGGGCGACGGCGGCGGCGGCGGCGTCGATGGCGGCGCGGTCCTCGGCCAGGGAGCGGGCGCGCGCCTCGGCGTGGGCGCGGCTTTCGGCGGCGCAGGCGGCCTTGGCTTCGGCTTCGACCCGGGCGATGGCTTCCTGGATGGCTTTCATTTCCATCGCCGCGCGCGGGGTCGACGTGCCGGCGGCCGGCTCGTCGTGGTCATGCAAGGTGACGTTGGGAACGGTATCGGCGGAAAAAGCCACGCCCAATTGGACGTCTTCGGTTGCGCTTTCGCGTTGAGCCAGTTCTGCTTGCATGAGGTTATCTCGCTTGACGATGTGTCCCGGCACATGACGGGACTGGTCTCATTATCAAACAGCGAACAGGCCGGCCGAGCGGCAAGCAGAGGGGGGAAACCCCGCTAATTCCGGTTTAAATGCGTAACCCGCACAGCAAGGCGGGGTCGGACCCCGTGGGGTCCGACCCCAAACCCGGGCGCCTGCGGCACGGCGGCACGGTTGACGGGTTTGGGTTGCGTATCAAACAGGCAACGGCGGCTCGTCGGCAAGGCGTAACCCGCACGGCCGAGCGGGGTCGGACCCCACGGGGTCCGACCCCAAACCCGGGCGCCGGCGGCACGGCGGCGTGGTTGGCGGGTTTGGGTTGCGTATTAAACAGGCAACGGCGGCTCGTTCATCAACGCGACCTGCTCGCGCAGCTCCGGCAAGGCGTAACCCGCACGGCCATGCGGGGTCGGACCCCACGGGGTCCGACCCCAAAGCCGGGGCGCCGGCGGCGCGGCGGCGTGGTTGGCGGGTTTGGGTTGCGTATTAAACAGGCAACGGCGGCTCGTTCATCAACGCGACCTGCTCGCGCAGCTCGAGGATGCGGTCTTGCCAGTAACGTTGTGTGTTAAACCACGGGAAGGCGACGGGGAACGCCGGGTCGTCCCAGCGCCGCGCCAGCCATGCCGAGTAGTGGATCAGCCGCAAAGTCCGCAGCGCTTCGACCAAATGCAGTTGGCGCGGGTTGAATTCGCAGAAGTCCTCGTACCCGGCCAGGATGTCGCTCATCTGCCGCACCTGCTCGCCCCGGTCGCCGGACAACATCATCCACAAGTCCTGGATCGCCGGCCCCATGCGGCTGTCGTCGAAGTCGACGAAGTGCGGCCCGGCATCGGTCCACAGCACGTTGCCGCCGTGGCAATCGCCGTGCAACCGCAGTTGCGGCAACTCCCCCGCCCTGTCGTACGAGCGCCGCACACCGTCAAGCGCCTGTTGCGAGACGCTGGCATACGCTTCCACCAGGTCCGGTGGAATGAATTGATTGGTTTGCAAGAATTCGCACGGCTCGGTGCCGAACGTGGCGATGTCGAGCGCCGGCCGCTCCAGATACGGCTTGACCGCGCCGACCGCGTGGATGCGGGCGATGAAACGTCCGGTCCACTCCAGCACCGACGGGTCGCTCAACTCGGGCGCGCGGCCGCCGTGGCGGGTGAAGACGGCGAAGCGGAAGCCGTTGAAGTGATGCAGCGTGCGGCCCTCCAGCGCCAGCGCCGGCACCACCGGGATCTCGCGCACGGCCAGCTCCTCGGTGAAGGCGTGTTCCTCTAGGATGGCGGCGTCGCTCCAGCGTCCGGGCCGGTAAAACTTGACCACCAGCGGCGGCGCGTCCTCGATGCCGACCTGGTAGACCCGGTTTTCGTAGCTGTTCAGGCCCAGCAGGCGGCCGTCGCCGCGCAGGCCGATGCTGTCGAGCGCGTCGAGCACGCATTCGGGATTGAGGGCGGAATACGGGTGCGGCACGGGCGCCGGGGCGGCGCCGTCGCCGCCGTCGTCCACATCGGCGGCGCCCTGCGGTCCGGCCATGGCGGCGGCCAGCGCGGCGGCGCGGGCGTCTTCCTCGTCGTCGTCCATCTGATCTTGGTTATCTTGGTTCATCCCCGCATTGTACGGGGCGCGGCGTGTATACTGTCGCCTTCAATCCAAGAAAAAGAGCAAGCCATGCAACTCGACCAGCCACTGAGCGACAAAGAATTCGACGAATTAGACAATTTCCTGTTATCGGAGCGCAGCCCCGAGGACGCGATGACGATGGACATGCTGCACGGTTACCTGACCGCCATCGCCATCGGCCCGGAAACCATCATGCCGGCCGAGTGGCTCAAGCGCGTGTGGGGCCAGGAAGAAGCCGACGTCCCCAAATTCAAGAACCCGAAGGAAGAGGAACGCATCCTCAACCTGATCATGCGCTTCATGAACGAGGTGCTGGTGACGTTCGAGGTGGCGCCCAAGGAGTTCGAGCCGCTGTTCGTCGAACACGAGCACGAAGGCCAGACCCTGATCGACGCCGAGGCATGGTGCTGGGGCTTCTGGGAAGGCATGGAGCTGCGCCCGGGCTCGTGGCAGGAGATCTGGGACTCGGACGTGCAGGAGCTGATGAAGCCGATCTACCTGCTGGGCGCCGATGAGATCGAGGAAGAGGAACTGCCGCTGGTCGAAGACCCGGTCAAGGCCCACAAGCTGGCACAGGACCTGGAGGCGAACCTGCCGCTGATCTACAAGTTCTGGGTGCCGCGCCGCAAGGCGCCGGTGGCCACCGTCAAGCGCGAGGAGCCGAAAGTGGGCCGCAACGACGACTGCCCTTGCGGCAGCGGCAAGAAGTACAAGAAGTGCCACGGCGACGAAGCCGCCAACGACGCCGGCAAATAAACCGCCGCCGGCCACCGTCCCGTCCCGCCCCGGGCAAGGCCTGCGGGATAGGGACGGTGTTGCGTCAACTCAAGTAAAATTTGGGCATCGATTTATCAGGATGCCCATGTTCACCCTCCCCTTCAAGCTGCCCACCACCGCCACCGCGCCGTTCTGCCCGTCCGAGGTGGCCGGCACCATCGAGGTGCCCCAGGGCGATCCGTTCTGGAAAAAAGTGCTGCGTTTCGCCGGCCCCGGCCTGCTGGTGTCGGTCGGCTACATGGACCCGGGCAACTGGGCCACGGCGATCCAGGGCGGCTCGCAGTTCGGCTATCAGCTGCTGTTCGTGGTCGTGCTGTCGAGCCTGGCGGCGATCGTGCTGCAATGCCTGAGCATGCGCCTGGGCATCGTCACCGGCAAGGACCTGGCCGTGCATTGCCGCGAGCAGTACCGGCCGGCGGTGGCCAAGACCTTGTGGGGCTTCGCCGAGATTTCCATCGTCGCCTGCGACCTGGCCGAGGTGCTCGGCTGCGCGCTGGCGTTCAAACTGCTGCTGGGCGTGTCGCTGCCGGTCGGCGTCGCGCTGACCGCGCTCGACACGCTGCTGGTGCTGGGCCTGAAGGGCAAGGGCTTCCGCCAGATCGAGGCCATCGTGCTGGCGCTGATCCTGACGGTGGCCACCTGCCTGTTCGCCGAACTCATTTTCGTCAAACCCGACTGGAGCGCCGTGATGGCCGGACTGGTGCCGTCGCTGGCGCCCCTGTCCAAGCGCGAGCCGCTGTACCTGGCCATCGGCATCCTCGGCGCGACGGTGATGCCGCACAATCTGTACCTGCACTCGTCGGTGGTGCAAACGCGCGTCGTGTCGCGCCACGACGCCGCCAAGCGCGAGGCGATCGGCCTGTCGCGCATCGACACCATCGTCTCGCTGCTGCTGGCGTTGCTGATCAACGGCTCCATCCTGGTGCTGGCGGCGGCCGCCTTCCACGAGCCGGGCAACACGCGCGTGCTCGACATCGACGACGCCTACCTGCTGCTCGCGCCCGTGGCCGGCACGGCGCTGGCGGCGACCTTGTTCGCGCTGGCGCTGCTGGCGTCCGGGCAGAGCTCCACCTTCACCGGCACCATCGCCGGCCAGGTCATCATGGAAGGTTTTTTGAAGATGAAGATCCCGTGCTGGCAGCGGCGCGCCATCACGCGCGGGCTGGCGCTGGTCCCGGCCATGATCGGCGTGCTGACCTTGGGCGAGCATTCGGTCGGCAAGCTGCTGGTGCTCAGCCAGGTGGTGCTGAGCATGCAGTTGCCGTTCGCCATGTATCCGCTGATCAGCCTGACGTCGCAACGCCGCGTCATGGGCGGATTCATCAACGCCTGGTGGACCACCGTGCTGGCGTGGTTCCTGTTCGCGGTGATCTCCTGCGCCAACGCCTGGCTGGTGTGGCAAGCCATCGTTGGCTAAATAAATTTGGCGGTCCTGCTTGACAAGGCCACCGCTTCGGCGAATACTATACCATATGGTTAACTATAAAGATCCCCACCTCGACCTCGTGTTCGCGGCGCTGTCCGACGCCACGCGGCGCGGCGTGCTGGCGCGGCTGGAAAGCGGCAGCCGCAGCATCAGCGAGCTGGCGAGCGGCTACGACATGTCGCTGCCAGGCTTCATGAAGCATGTGGCGGTACTGGAGGCGGCCGGGCTGATCGCGCGCTCGAAGGAAGGACGCGTGGTGAGCTGTCAACTCGAGGCCGCGCCGATGCGCGAGGCGGCGCAGTGGATCGCGCGTTACGAGCAGTACTGGACCGGGCAGCTCGACGCGCTCGGACGCTATCTCTATCACCAGGAGGAACTGACGCCATGCAAGGAACAGAAACAGGAACCGGACAAGAATCCGGCCAGGAATCCGGCCAAGTTCGCATCACCCGACACTACCCCGTCGCCGCCGACAAAGTCTGGCGCGCGTGGACCGACCCGCAAGCGCTGAGCCAGTGGTTCGGTCCCGGCAAGACTCCGGTACCGACCGAGGCCGAGATCGACCTGCGCGTGGGCGGCCATTACCGCATCGCGTTCAGCGGCCACGACGGCGAGGCGCATGAAGCGTTGGGACATTACCAGGAAGTCGAACCGTACAGCCGTCTGGTGTTCACGTGGTCGTGGAAAACCATGCCGGAGCGGGTGTCGCGGGTCAGCATCACGCTGACGCCGGTGGCCGGCGGGACGCAACTGCTGTTCGTGCACGACCGCTTCTTCAACGAGCAGGGGCGCATCAATCATGAGCGTGGCTGGCCGGAGTTCTTCGCCAGCCTGGACGGGTTTCTTCAAACTGAACAACAGGAGGCATGACATGACATACCAGGGAAGCTGCCATTGCGGCCGCGTGAAGTTCGAAGCCGACGGCGAGATCGAGTCGGTCACCTCGTGCAATTGCTCGATCTGCCAGCGCAAAGGCTCGTTGCTATGGTTCGTGCCGCGCGGCGCCATGCGTTTGCTGACGCCGGAGGAAAACGCGTCGACCTATCTGTTCAACAAGCATATGATCACGCATCGTTTCTGCCCGAACTGCGGCATCGCGCCGTACAGCGAAGGGGTCAGCCCTGCGGGCGACGCGATAGCGGCCATCAACGCGCGTTGCATCGAAGGCATAGACCTGGGCGCGATCCCGGTAAATCATTACGATGGGCGAGCAATTTGAAATGACCACGGAGACACGGAGACAATGCATGCGCCGTCGGCGGCTCACACATGGCGGATGACGCGGCTTTCTCGAGGAGGCACGTAGGGCGGATTAGGCGGAACGCCGTAATCGGCCAATGCATGCTCCGTCGGCGACTCACACATGGCCGATTACGCTGCGCTAATCCGCCCTACGTGGTTCAGAATTTTCGGAGTAGCCGCCCGGCATGCCACGTCACAAGCGCGAAGACGAAAAAAAACAGGTTCAACCGAACCTGTTCCGATGCGCCTTACAGCTTGATGAAATGCTCGCGGTAGTATTTCAATTCTTCGATCGATTCGATGATGTCGGCCATGGCCGTGTGCATCTGGTGCTTCTTGAAACCGGCCACCATCTCCGGCTTCCAGCGCTTGCCCAGCTCCTTCAACGTCGACACGTCGATATTGCGATAATGGAAATACGCCTCCAGCTTCGGCATGTAGCGCACCATGAAGCGGCGGTCCTGGCCGATGGTGTTGCCGCACATCGGCGCTTTGCCCTTCGGTACCCACTGCTTCATGAACTTGATCAATTCCTCCTCGGCCTGCGCTTCGGTCACGGTCGACGCCTTGACCTTGTCGATCAGGCCTGAACGGCCGTGCGTGCCCTTGTTCCACGCGTCCATGCCATCCAACACGGCGTCGCTCTGGTGCACCACCATCACCGGGCCCTCGGCCAGCACGTTCAGGTGCATGTCGGTGACGACCACGGCCACCTCGATGATGCGGTCGGTGTCCGGCTCCAGACCGGTCATTTCCATGTCGACCCAGACCAGATTCATTTCATTCTGGCGCGGGGTGATCACCGCCGGAGCGGAACCTTCTGGCAAATCGTTAGCTTGTGACATAATTCTCTCTTGGCTCGCGTGAGCCTACGTTAATCCGAATCCGCCATTTTCTCACAGGCATAGAATGTATTCACTCGCGTTTTCGATTTTGTTCGTATCTTTCATCATTTTGACCTTGATCGTGCGCTTCTGGCTGGCCTCCCGCCACATTCGTCATGTGCTGACCCACCGCGGCGCCGTGCCGGCCGAATTCGCCGAGAAAATCCCGCTGGCGGCCCATCAGAAGGCGGCCGATTACACCGTCGCGCGCACCAAGTTCGGCCTGCTGGCCCTGCTGGTCAACACGCTGGTGCTGGTCGGCTTCACCTTGCTCGGCGGCCTGCAGTGGCTGTCGGTGGAGATCTTTAAACTGACCGGCGGCGGCATGACCTATCAATTGGCGCTGCTGGCCGCGTTCGCGCTGATCTCGGGCCTCATCGACCTGCCGTTCGATTATTACAAGCAGTTCGGCCTGGAACAGCGTTTCGGTTTCAACAAGATGACGCGCGGCCTGTTCTTCGCCGACATGGTCAAGGGCGTGCTGCTGGGCGCCGCCATCGGCCTGCCGCTGGTGTGGGTGGTGCTGACGTTGATGGAAAAATCGGGCGACCTGTGGTGGTTTTACGCCTGGCTGGTGTGGAGCGGCTTCCAGCTGCTGATGATGGTGCTGTTCCCGACCGTGATCGCGCCGCTGTTCAACAAGTTCACGCCGCTCGAGGACCAGTCGCTCAAGGCGCGCATCGAGGGCCTGATGAAACGCGTCGGCTTCGCCTCCAAGGGCTTGTTCGTCATGGACGGCTCCAAGCGCAGCGCCCACGGCAACGCCTATTTCTCCGGCTTCGGCGCCAACAAGCGCATCGTGTTCTTCGACACCCTGCTCTCGCGCCTGCAGCCGCAGGAGATCGAGGCGGTGCTGGCGCACGAGCTGGGCCACTTCAAGCTCAAGCACATCATCAAGCGCATCGCCATGATGTTCGCCATCTCGCTGGGCTTCCTGGCGCTGCTGGGCTACCTGAAGACGCAGCTGTGGTTCTACACCGGCCTGGGCGTCGACCCGCTGCTGCTGCCGGGCCAGCGCGGCGACGCCATGGTGCTGCTGCTGTTCATGCTGGCGCTGCCGGTGTTCACCTTCCTGTTCAGCCCATTGACATCGATCGGCTCGCGCAAGCACGAGTTCGAGGCCGACGCCTTCGCCGCCAAGCACACCGACGCCCGCGACCTGGTGTCGGCGCTGGTCAAGATGTACGAGGACAACGCCTCGACGTTGACGCCGGACCCGCTGCACTCGGCGTTCTACGACAGCCACCCGCCGGCGAGCGTGCGCATCCGCCACCTGAACGCGGCGCCCGCATGAGCGCGCGCTTCCTCACCGGCGCCGACCTGCTCGGCGCCCGCTGCCACCCCGCCAAGCACGCGCTGACGGACGGCGAGGCCGCGCGCCTGCTGCCGCTGGTGCCGGCCTGGTCGCTGGAAAACGGCAAACTTTGCCGCACCTTCGGCTTTCTGAATTACTATCGCACCATGGCCTTCGCCAACGCGCTGGCCTACCTGAGCCACGCCGAAGACCACCACCCGGAAATGACCGTGACTTACAAAAACTGCACCGTGCGCTACGATACCCATTCCGTCAACGACGGCCGGGGCGGCCTGTCGGACAACGATTTCATCTGCGCGGCCAAGGCCGACGCGCTGTTCGCGCAGCTCGACAAGGCGGGCGCATGAACCAGCCGGCACAAGACAAGCTGGTGGCGACCATCATCGCCGCCCACGGCCGCCATTACCTGGCCGAGGCCGGCGGCGTCAAACTGCAATGCGTCACCCGCGGCAAGAAGACCAACGTGGCCGTCGGCGACATCGTCCACGTGACGATGACCTCGCCCGACCAGGGCGTGATCGACAAGATCGACGAGCGCAAGACCTTGCTGTACCGCTCCGACCAGTACAAATCGAAACTGCTGGCGGCCAACCTGACGCAATTGTTCATCGTCGTCGCCACCGAACCGGGCTTCGCCGACGACCTGGTGTCGCGCTCGCTGGTGGCGGCCGAGGCGGCCGGCATCCAGGCGCGCCTGATCCTCAACAAGACCGACGTCACCGCCTCGCTGGCGCGCACCCGCGAGCGGCTGCAACCGTACGCCTCGCTCGGCTACCCGGTGCACGAGGTGTCGGCCAAGGCCAGGCCGGACGAGGCGCTGGCCGTCCTCAAGCCGCTGCTGGCGGGCCAGTCGTCGATCCTGATCGGCCAGTCCGGCATGGGCAAGTCGTCGCTGATCAACCTGCTGGTGCCGGACGCCGACATCGCCGTGCGCGAAATCTCGGCCGCGCTCGACACCGGCAAGCACACCACCACCTTCACCCGGCTGTACCAGTTGCCGGAACTGGGGCCGGGATCGTCGATCATCGATTCGCCCGGTTTCCAGGAGTTCGGCCTGTACCACCTGAGCGAAGGCATGCTCGAGCGCGCCTTCGTCGATTTCGCCCCCTACCTCGGGCATTGCAAGTTTTATAATTGCCGTCATCTGATCGAACCGCAGTGCGCCATCCTGACGGCGGTGGCCGAGGGCAAGATCGCCAAGATGCGCCACACGCTGTACGGCCAACTATTGCACGAATCATCACAGACTCTGTATTAATATGTCCTACGTGGCGTGGATTGGCGCGGCGTAATCGGCCATGCAGGCGCCGTTCGCGGCTCATGCATGGCCGATTACGGCGTGCCGCCTAATCCGCCCTACGATATCCACTTTGCGGAAAACACGTTTATAATGCCACATGGAAACTATGCGTGCGTTTCCGATAATGCTGTTCTGACGCGCGATTCGAGGACATCGATGGACATGTTTGCGCTCGACGACGAAGTATCGCAGTGGGAGGCGGCGCTGTCGGCGCTGCGCGGGGCCGCGCGCCTGCCGGTGCTGGCGCCGCTGGCCTGGCACCTGCGCCAGCGCGACAGCGCGCGCGCCGTCGCGCTGGCGCGCGAGGGCCTGGCGCTGCTGGCGGACGCCGCGCCCGAGGCTGCGGCGCCGGCGGCGGTCCGGCTGCGGCTGCGGCTGCGGCTGGTCGAGGCCGAGGCGGACTGGCTCAACGGCCGCCTGCAGGCGGCCGAGGCCGCCGCCGCCGCCATCGCCGCGCAACTCGACACGCTCGACGACCCGCTCGCGCGCGCCGACACCCACTGGCTGCGCGCCTGGATCGCCATCGACGGCGGCGACCATCCGCGCGGCGTCGACCACCTCGAACGCATGGCCGAGGCCGCCTTGCCGGCCGGCGACACCGACCGCGCGGCCATCGCCGAGGCCACCATCGCGCGCTGGGCCGTGATCGAGGACATGCGCGCCGCCGAGCGGCGCTGGGGCAGCCACTTCCAGCATTATCAGCACCAGTTTGTGGCCGACGCCGGCGACAGCGCCGAACCGGCCGCGCCGATGGCGCCCGGCCTGGCCGCGTGGATCGGCGACTACTTCGGCACCCGCGCCGGCCAGGGCGGCCACTACGGCGCCGCCGCCGGCCATTTCATCCGCGCCTACGAGGCCGCGCGCGCCACCGGCCAGCTGCGCGCGGCCATCACCGCCGCCGTCAACGTCGGCCTCGATTTCGCCATCCTGCAAGACCACCACGCCGCGCTCGACTGGCTGCGGCGCGCGCTCGACCTGGCGCGCCCGACCGGCTGGCCGCGCAGCGTCGGCGCCTGTCTGTCGCACACGGCCGACACCATGCGCCGCCTGGGCCGGCTCGACGCCAGCGCCGAACTGCTGGCCGAGGCGCTGGCGGTGCTGGCGCCGCTGCCCGACGGGCGCAGCTACGCGTCGGCGCTGCACTTCCTGGGCGACCTCTCGCTCGAGCGGGCCGACCACGACGCCGCCCTCGACGCCTTCACCCTGCTCGAACAGCGCGCCGCCGCGCTGCGCCAGGTCGACCTGCACAGCGTGGCGCGCCGCGGCCAGGCGCACGCGCTGTGCTTCCTCGACCGTCCGGCGGAGGCGCTGGCCGCCTGCGCCCACGCGATCGAGCTGGCCACCGCCCAGGAGCACCTGGACAACCACGTCGCCGCGCTGCGCGTGCTGTCGGAGATCCACTCCCGGCACCGGCTGCCGGCGCCGCCCGGCATGACCGAGCCGAACGCCACGCTGCACTACCTGCACCAGGCGCTGGCGGTGGCCTCGCGCATCGACGGCTACACGCTGCCGGGCGACCTGCTCGACGCGCTGGGGCGCCAGTACGCGCGCATCGGCGACCACGCCCAGGCCTACGCGTCGGCGCTGGCGGCGGCCGCCGCGCGCGAGCAGACCCACGGCCGCGAGGCGACCAACCGCGCCGTCGCCATGCAGGTGCACCACCAGACCGAGCGCGCCCGCGCGGAGGGCCGCCACCACCGCGCGCTGGCCGCGTCCGAGGCGCACCGCGCCGAGCTGCTGCTGCAGACCACCGCCACGCTCGAACGGCTGTCGGTGATCGGGCGCGAGATCACCACCCACCTCGACGCCGCCGCCGTGTTCGAGGCGCTGAACCGGCACGTGCAGGCGCTGCTGCCGGCCAACACCTTCGCCATCTACCTGTGCGACCCCGGCGTCGACACCCTGAGCCGGGCGTTCGGCATCGAGAACGGCGCGCCGCTGTCGGGCAACACCATCGCCGTCGACAACCCGCGCGCCAACGCCGCGCGCAGCCTGCGCGAGCGCGCCGAGATCTACGTCGACGACGCCGGCCCGGACGACATCTTCCTCGCCCCCGGCACCGAACTGATGTCGTGCGCGCTGTACGTGCCGCTGCTGGTCGGCGAGCGCGCGCTGGGCGTGATGACGGTGCAGGCGGCGCGCGCGCGCGCCTACGGCGAGCGCGAACGGCTGATCTTCCGCACCTTGTGCGCGTACGGCGCCATCGCGCTCGACAACGCCCAGGCCTACCGCCAGCTGCAGGACGCGCAGGCGCAGCTGGTGTCGCAGCAAAAGCTGGCCGCGCTGGGCGCGCTGATGGCCGGCGTCGCCCACGAGCTGAACACGCCGATCGGCAACAGCCTGCTGATCGCCAGCACCCTGCACCAGAAGACCGGCGAGCTGGCCGCGCGCCTGGCCGGCCCGGGCCTGCGCCGCTCCGACCTCGACACCTACCTCGCCGACGCCGTCGCCGCCCACGCGCTGGTGATGCGCGGCCTGACCAGCGCGGCCGACCTGGTCAACAGCTTCAAGCAGGTCGCGGTCGACCGCACCAGCGAGCAGCGCCGCCGCTTCGACCTGCGCCAGGTGGCCGGCGAGGTGATCGCGACGATGATGAACCGGGTGCGCGCCGGCGGCCACTGCCTCGAGGCCGACGTGCCCGAGGCCGTCGCCATGGACAGCTACCCCGGCCCGCTGGGCCAGGTCATCGCCAATTTCATCAACAACGCGCTGCTGCACGCGTTCGGCGCCGCCACCGGCGAGGATGGCGGCGGCGGACGCATGTGGCTGCGGGCGTCGACGCCCGCCGAGGGCCGGGTGACCCTGGTGTTCGGCGACGACGGCGCCGGCATCGCGCCCGAACACATGTCGCGCATCTTCGACCCCTTCTTCACCACCAAGCTGGGCCAGGGCGGCAGCGGCCTGGGGCTGTCGATCAGTTATAATATTGTCACCTCGGTGCTGGGCGGCCAGATCGCCGTCCACAGCGCGCCGGGCGGCACCACGTTCACGCTGGATCTGCCGTTGAGCGCGCCGGCGGCGGCGCCCGGGGCCGACACGGCGCGGATCTACCACTAAGGTCCAACCCGGCAAGCGTTCAGCGATACGCCTGCGCTACCACTTAGGGGTCGTACCCGTACGGGGTACGACCCCGCATGGCCGTGCGGGTTTAAAAAGCCCGCCAAAACAGCACAATCTGCGGCAATTCGCCCGTTTGGCCGAATTGCCTTTATAATTGTCCGGCTCAGCCGGCCGCGCACCCAGTCCCGGGCCAGCTCACCTGTCAGTTGTCATTATGCCTATCCAAAAACCGATCAAGCATTACCTGCAGTTTTCCGATTTCACATTGGCCGAATACGAGTACGTCATCGAGCGCGCGCGCCTGATCAAACAAAAGTTCAAGAACTACGAGATCTACCACCCGCTGATCGACCGCACCCTGGTGATGGTGTTCGAGAAGAACTCGACCCGCACCCGCCTGTCGTTCGAGGCCGGCATGCACCAGCTGGGCGGCGCGGCGATCTACCTCAACACGCGCGACTCGCAGCTGGGACGCGGCGAGCCGGTCGAGGACGCCGGCCAGGTGATGAGCCGCATGTGCGACATCATCATGGTGCGCACCTTCGGCCAGGACATCATCGAGCGCTTCGCCGCCCATTCGCGGGTGCCGGTCATCAACGGCCTGACCAACGAGCACCACCCGTGCCAGGTGCTGGCCGACATCTTCACCTTCTACGAGCACCGCGGCCCGATCGCCGGCAAGACGGTGGCCTGGATCGGCGACGCCAACAACATGCTCTATTCGTGGCTGCAGGCGGCCGAGGTGTTCGGCTTCCACGTCCACGTCTCCACGCCCAAGGGCTACGACATGGACATGTCGCTGGTGTCGACCGACCGCTACACCTTCTTCGCCAACCCGGCCGACGCCTGCGCCGGCGCCCACCTGGTCAACACCGACGTCTGGACCAGCATGGGCTACGAGGAGGAGAACGCGGCGCGCATCAAGGCCTTCGACGGCTGGATCGTCGACAGCGCCAAGATGGCGCGCGCCGCGCCCGACGCGCTGTTCATGCACTGCCTGCCCGCCCACCGCGGCGAGGAGGTCGCGGCCGACGTCATCGACGGCCCGCAGTCGGTGGTCTGGGACGAGGCCGAGAACCGCCTGCACGTGCAGAAGGCGCTGATCGAATACCTGCTGCTCGGCCGCCTCGACGGCGCCCGCGCCTGACCACCACCCACACCACTTCACCTCCATTGGAACTAGCATGAGCGATATTAAAAAAGTAGTCCTCGCCTACTCGGGCGGCCTCGACACCTCCGTCATCCTCAAATGGCTGCAGGATAACTACCAGTGCGAAATCGTCACCTTCACGGCCGACCTGGGCCAGGGCGAGGAACTGGAGCCGGCGCGCGCCAAGGCGATCAAGTTCGGCATCAAGCCGGAGAACATCTACATCGACGACGTGCGCGAGGAGTTCGTGCGCGACTTCGTGTTCCCGATGTTCCGCGCCAACACCGTCTACGAGGGCGAATACCTGCTGGGCACCTCGATCGCCCGCCCGCTGATCGCCAAGCGCCTCATCGAGATCGCCAACGAGACCGGCGCCGACGCCATCTCGCACGGCGCCACCGGCAAGGGCAACGACCAGGTGCGCTTCGAGCTGGGCGCCTACGCGCTCAAGCCGGGCGTCAAGATCATCGCCCCGTGGCGCGAGTGGGACCTGCTGTCGCGCGAGAAGCTGCTCAAGTACGCCGAGGACGCCGGCATCGAGATCGACATGAAGCACAAGAACGGCGGCGCGCCGTACTCGATGGACGCCAACCTGCTGCACATCTCGTTCGAGGGCCGCCACCTCGAGAACCCGAGCGCCGAGGCCGAGGAAACCATGTGGCGCTGGAGCGTGAGCCCGGAGGCCGCGCCCGACCAGGCCGAGTACATCGACCTCGAATACGAGCGCGGCGACATCGTCGCCATCAACGGCGTGCGCATGTCGCCGGCCACCGTGCTGACGGAATTGAACCGCCTGGGCGGCAAGCACGGCATCGGCCGCCTCGACCTGGTGGAAAACCGCTACGTCGGCATGAAGTCGCGCGGCTGCTACGAAACCCCGGGCGGCACCATCATGCTCAAGGGCCACCGCGCCATCGAGTCGATCACCCTGGACCGCGAAGTGGCGCACCTGAAGGACGACCTGATGCCGCGCTACGCGTCGATGATCTACAACGGCTACTGGTGGGCGCCGGAGCGCGTCGCGCTGCAGACGCTGATCGACCACACCCAGGCCACCGTCAACGGCTGGGTGCGGATCAAACTGTACAAGGGCAACGTGATCGTCGTCTCGCGCGATTCGAAGACCGACTCGCTGTTTGATATGAACATCGCCACCTTCGACGAAGACGGCGGCGCCTACAACCAGGCCGACGCCGGCGGCTTCATCAAACTGAACGCGCTGCGCATGCGCATCGCCGCCAACGCCCGCCTCAAGCGCGGTCAATAAGCTTGTCACCGCGTTGAAAGGGGGCCGCTGAATCAGCGGCCCTTTTTTTAACCCGCACGGCCAAACGGGGTCGGACCCATCGGGTCCGACCCCTAAGCGGCGCAGCAAGCGTATCGCTAAAGGTATGCGGGGCTGGCATGTCTGTTTTTGTGCCCGCCATGTACCTTTTTTGTACTCCATTCCGCGCGACAAGATGATACATTGCTTGCACCGCATGATCGTAGTGGAGCGCCAATGTTAAAAGACCTCAGTATCAAAACAAAACTCGCCATCGGATTCGGCGCCATCGTCGTTATCATTGTGATCCTGCTGACGCTAGCCTACACCAACTTCAGCAAGCTCTCGGCCGCCAGCGCGTGGGACCGCCACACGCTGCAGGTGCTGCTCGAGGCGAACCGGATCGAAACGGCGCTGGTGCAGATCCAGACCTCCACCCGCGGCTTCATGCTCACCGGCGAGGAGAGCCTGACGGCGCCGATCGCCGCCGAGGAGGCGCTGGCGCGGCGCCACCAAGCCACCATCGCCGCCCTGACCGCCGACAATCCGGGACAGCAGCAGCGCCTCAAGCGGCTGGCGCCATTGATCGACACCTGGATCGAGCGCGTGATCCACCCGCTGCTCGACAAGCGCCGCGCGCTCAACAAACAGGTCGGCGTGTCGCAGCAGGTGGCCACGCCGGGCGATGTGCTCAACGGCGCCAAGACCATCGCCGACGCGCGCGCGCTGCTGCGCGAGATCAGCGACGAGGAAAACCGCCTGCTCGAGCAGCGCGCGGCGACGTCGGCCGACCTGCAGCACAGCATGTCACTGCTGTTGATCCTCGGCGGCAGTGCCTGCGCGGTGCTGGCCGCCATCATCGGCTACCTGCTGTCGCAGGCGCTGCTCGCGCCGCTGAACCACCTCACCGCCGCCGTCGGCCGCATCACCGGCGGCGACCAGTCGGCGCGCGCGGCGGTGCTCTCGGGCGATGAGCTGGGCCGGGTCGGCACCGCCTTCAACGTCATGGCGCAGACCATCCAGGACAGCCAGGCCAACGAGCTGGCCGCCACCAACCTGCTCAAGTCCAAGGTCGACTCGCTGCTCGGCGTGGTGTCGAAGGCCGCCTCGGGCGACCTGACCGGCAAGATCGACGTCACCGGCGCCGACGCCATCGGCCAGCTGGCGCACGGGCTCGACCGCATGTTCGACAACCTGCGCGCGCTGCTCAACAACGTGCAGAAGGCCGGCATCCAGGTCACCACCGCCGCCACCCAGATCGCCGCCTCGGCCAAGCAGCAGGAGGCCACCGGCATCGAGCAGGCGCAGACCAGCGTCGAAATCCTCAGCACCACCAGGGAGATCTCGGCCAACACAACCGAACTGCTCAAGACGATGGAGGACGCCACCGCCGTCGCCGACTACACCACCAGCGCCACCGCCGAAGCCCAGACCAACCTGCAACGCATGGACGGCACCATGCAGCACATGGTGGCCGCCACCGATTCGATCAACGCCAAGCTGGCCGCGCTGTCGGAGAAGGCGTCCAACATCAACAGCGTGCTGATCACCATCACCAAGGTGGCCGACCAGACCAACATCCTCTCGCTCAACGCCGCCATCGAGGCCGAGAAGGCCGGCGACGCCGGCCGCGGCTTCTCGGTGGTGGCCACCGAGATCCGCCGCCTGGCCGACCAGACGTCGGTGTCGACCTGGGACATCGAGCAGATGCTCAAGGAGATGCAGTCGGCCGTCTCGGCCAGCGTGATGGGCATGGACAAATTCTCCGAAGAGATCCGGCGCAGCGTCGGCGAGGTGCGCCAGGTGACCAACCAGCTCTCCGGCGTGATGGACCAGGTGCAGAAGCTCGCCCCGCAGTTCGACGCCGTGCTGCGTGGGATGCAGTCGCAGGCGGTCGGCGCGCAGCAGATCTCGGAGACGATGATGCAACTGAACGACGCCACCCAGCAGACGGTCGAGTCGCTCAAGGCCACCAGCGAGGCGGTGCACCAGCTGCAGTACGCCGCCGGCGACCTGCAAACGAGCGTGGCCAACTTCGCCGTCGCCACCTGAATGGGCGCCCACCATCCAAACCATGCCGCAGCGCGGCGATCGGAGGACAAATGTTAAAGCACGTGAGCATCAAGACCAAACTGTACCTGGGCTTTGGCGTCATCCTGGCCATCATCCTGGTGCTGCTGACGATCGCCTACAACCGCTTCAACACGCTGTCGGAGGCCAACGCGTGGGACCGGCATTCGATGGAGGTGGTCCAGTCCATCGACGACCTGCGCAACGACCTGCTGCAGGTGCAGGTGGAGGCGCGCGGCTACTACCTGACGGGCGCGCCGGCGCGCCTCCAGCGGGCGCACAAGGAATTGCAGGACATCCCCGCCTCGGTGCACAAACTGCAGGCGCTGGTGAGCGACAGTCCGGTCCAAACGGAACGCTTCAAGAAGCTCGAATCGATGATCGAGGCCTGGGCCAGGGACGTCATCGCCTCGCAACTGGCGCTGCGCGAGCAAATGGGCGACAAGCCCGGCGCGGCCGACGCCATGGGCCGCACGCCGCAGTTGTCGGGCAGCGCCGTGTCGGCGATCGGCGAAGTCTACAAATTCATGACGGCCGCCGCCGCCGACGAGAACCGCCTGCTGGCCGAGCGCACGGCCGCCGCCGAGCGCCTGCAGCAAAGCATGCGGCTGGTGCTGTCGGCCGGCGGCCTGGCCTGCGTGGCGCTGGCGGCGATGGTGGCGTGGCTGCTGGTACGCGCGCTGACGGCGCCGCTCAACAACCTGACCCACGCCGTCGGGCGCATCGCCGCCGGCGACCAGTCGGCCCGCGCGCAGGTGCTGTCGGCCGATGAACTGGGCAAGGTCAGCGTCGAGTTCAACCGCATGGCGCAGGCCATCCAGGACAGCCAGGCCAACGAGCTGGCCGCCACCAACCTGCTCAAGTCCAAGGTCGACTCGCTGCTCGGCGTGGTGTCGAAGGCCGCCTCGGGCGACCTGACCGGCCGGATCGACATCGCCGGCGCCGACGCGATCGGCCAGCTCGGCCACGGGCTCGACCGCATGTTCGAGAACCTGCGCGCGCTGCTCAACAACGTGCAGAAGGCCGGCATCCAGGTCACCACCTCGGCCACCGAGATCGCCGCCTCGGCCAAGCAGCAGGAGGCCACCGGCATCGAGCAGGCGCAAACCAGCGTCGAGATCCTCAGCACCACCAAGGAGATCTCGGCCAACACCATCGAGCTGCTCAAGACGATGGAGGACGCCACCGCCGTCGCCGACTACACCACCAGCGCCACCGCCGAAGCCCAGACCAACCTGCAACGCATGGACGGCACCATGCAGCACATGGTGGCCGCCACCGATTCGATCAACGCCAAGCTGGCCGCGCTGTCGGAGAAGGCGTCCAACATCAACAGCGTGCTGATCACCATCACCAAGGTGGCCGACCAGACCAACATCCTCTCGCTCAACGCCGCCATCGAGGCCGAGAAGGCCGGCGACGCCGGCCGCGGCTTCTCGGTGGTGGCCACCGAGATCCGCCGCCTGGCCGACCAGACGTCGGTGTCGACCTGGGACATCGAGCAGATGCTCAAGGAGATGCAGTCGGCCGTCTCGGCCAGCGTGATGGGCATGGACAAATTCTCCGAAGAGATCCGGCGCAGCGTCGGCGAGGTGCGCCAGGTGACCAACCAGCTCTCCGGCGTGATGGACCAGGTGCAGAAGCTCGCCCCGCAGTTCGACGCCGTGCTGCGTGGGATGCAGTCGCAGGCGGTCGGCGCGCAGCAGATCTCGGAGACGATGATGCAACTGAACGACGCCACCCAGCAGACGGTCGAGTCGCTCAAGGCCACCAGCGAGGCGGTGCACCAGCTGCAGTACGCCGCCGGCGACCTGCAAACGAGCGTGGCCAACTTCGCCGTCGCGGTCTAGGCGGCGCCGCGATGAAACTACTCGTCTTCCACATCGGCGCCGACCGCTACGGCCTGCGCCTGCGCGACGTGGTGCGCGTGGTGCCGCTGCTCGAGCTCAAGCACCTGCCGCTGGCGCCCGACGCCGTGGCCGGCCTGATGGACTACCACGGCCGCTCGGTGCCGGTGATCGATTTGTGCCGCGCCAGCGGCCTGCCCAGCGGTGAGGATTATTTCGACACCCGCATCATCGTGGTCGACTACCGCACACCGGAGGGCGCCAGCCATCCGCTCGGCCTGCGCGCCGAGCGCGTGCTGGGGGTGCTGGAGGTGGACGCGGCGCAGCTGGCCGACAGCGGCGTGCGGGCCGCGCCCTTCCTCGGCCAGGTCGCCGGCGACGCCGACGGCATGCTGCAACTGGTCGAACTGGAACGGCTGCTGCCGGCGGCGCTGCGCGCCACGCTGTTCCAGACGGCCGACCAGCCGGCCGACCAGGCCCTGGAGCGCGCGCCGTGACCCCGGCCCAGGCCATGCTGCGCGCCGCCACCGGCTTGAGCCTGTCCAAGGCGGTGGTCGAGCGCGCGGTACGGCAACGCATGGCGCTGACCGCGACGCGCGATCAGAACGCCTACCTGGAGCGCATCACGCCGGAGGAGCTGGAAGCGCTGGTGGAACTGGTGGTGGTGCCCGAGTCGTGGTTTTACCGCGATCCGCAAGCGTTCCAGGCGGCGGCCGACTATATCGTCGCGCGCCTGGCAGCCGCCCCGGAGCGCGTCGCCCGCATCCTCACGGTGCCGTGCGCCGCCGGCGAGGAGCCGTACACGATGGCGATGGTCCTGACGGAGGCCGGCATACCGCCCGATCGTTTCGTCATCGACGCCGTCGATATCAGCCAGGCGTGCATCGAGCGCGCCAGGATAGGCGTCTACGGCCGCAACGCCTTCCGCAACCAGGACCTGGGATTCCGCGAGCGGCACTTCACCGTCAGCGGCGAGGACGGGTTCCGCATCAACGACGAGCTGCGCGCGCGGGTACGCTTCAAACAAGGCAATATGCTGGCGTCGGACCTGGACGCGCGGTCCGGCTACTACGACGTGATCTTCTGCCGCAACCTGCTGATCTACTTCGACAAACCGACCACGGCGGCCGCCATCGCCCAGCTGGACCGGCTGCTGCGGCGCGACGGCCTGCTGTTCGTCGGCTACGCGGAGGTGCCGTCGTTATGCCAGCACGGCTTCGCGCCACTGCCCTACCCGCAGGCGTTCGGCGTGACCCGGGAATCGGTGCCGGAACGCCGCCAGCACGCCCGGCCGCCGACGCCGGCGCCGGCCGGGCCGCCGTCGCAGTCGTTCGCGCCGTCTTTCGCGCCGTCGTTCGGACCGCCCGCCGCGGCGCGGCCCGCGCCGCCGCGCCCCGCGGCGGCGGCGGTGGCGCCGGCGTCGCCGCCGCCACCGAGCCTCGACCTGCTGGCCGAGGCGCACCGCCTGGCCGACCTGGGACAGCTCAAGGAAGCCGAAGGCAAGTGCCGCGACCATCTGGCGCTGGTACCCGATTCGGCCGAGGCCTATTTCATCCTCGGGCTGCTCAACGAGCTGACCAAAAAGCTGCAACTGGCCGAGGACTACTGGAAGCGCTGCATCTATCTGCAGCCGGACCACTACGAAGCGTTATGCCATCTGGCCCTGCTGGCCGAGACCAACAGCGACGCCGCCACCGCCGCCGCGCTCAAGGCGCGCGCCGCGCGCATCTACAAACGCCAGCAGGCATCATAAGGGCGCCCACACATGACGATCACCATCCAACCCGTTTCCCTCGCCGGCGTCGAAGACTGCTGGAACCGCATCGGCGTGGTCGGCGACCAGAGTTGCGAAAAGCTCGAGCGCCACGTCCACTGCCGCAACTGCGACGTCTATGCCGGCGCCGCGCAGCGCAACCTGCAGCGCCCCGTCGGCGACGACTACAAAAAGGACTGGGCCGAACACTTCCGCCAGGCCGCGACCGACACGCAAGCGCTGGACGCCTCGTGCCTGGTGTTCCGCATCGGCCGCGAATGGCTGTCGCTGCCGACCAGGTTGTTCGTCTCGGTGGCGCCGCAGGCCAAGCCACACCGGCTGCCGCACCGCGTCACGCCTGGACTGATCGGCATCGTCAACGTCGGCGGCACGCTGTATCCGTGCATGTCGCTGGCGGCGCTGCTGGGCGTCGACGACAGCGAAGGCGCGGCGGTCACCCACCGCCACACCTTCGCGCGCCTGCTGCTGATACAGTGGGAGGACCAGTCGTACGCGCTGCCGGTGGCCGACCTGCACGGCATCATGCGCTACGCCTCGGCCACGGTGCAGGCGCCGGCCGCCACCATCAACAAGGGCCTGAGCCGCTTCCTGTCGGGCGTGATATCGCATCAGGACATGCATATCGGGATGCTCGACGCGACCTTGATCGGCTACCAACTCGCGAGGACGCTGCGATGAGCCAGGATAACAACGAAGACCTGAGCCAGTTCTCCATGATGGACCTGTTCCGCATGGAGGCGGACAGCCAGACCCAGATCCTGACCGACGGCCTGCTGGCCATGGAGCGCCTCAAGGACGATGCCGGCGCGGTCGAATCGATGATGCGCGCGGCCCACTCGATCAAGGGCGCGGCCGCCATCGTCGGCCTGGAGGTGGTGGTGCAACTGGCGCACCGCATGGAGGACGCCTTCATCGCCGCCCAACACGGCAAACTGGCGCTCACGCCCAACCGGGTGGACGTGCTGCTGGCCGGCGTCGATCTGATACTGCAGCTGTCGCGCCTCCAGGACAGCGGTCTTGACGCCTGGCTCGGCGCCAACGCCGCCCATGTCCAGCGCACGCTCGACTCCATCACCACCATCGCCTTCCTGCCGGAACCGGTCGACTTGCGGTCCGAGGCCGGCCTGTTGCCGCCGGTGTCGGCGCCGGTGACGGCGCCCTCGCCCGCGATCGCCGCGCCCGCGCCCCCGCCGGCCCGCGAGGAAGCGCCGACGCCGCCGGCGCGCGCGCAGGGGGCGCCCAAGGCGGCGCAGAACTTCGACCGGCTGCTGTCGCTGGCCAGCGAGTCGCGCATCAGCGCGCACCAGATGCACCCGTTCATCCAGAACATGCAGCGTTTCAAGCGCAACCAGAGCAGCCTGTTTTCCGTGATCGAGCAGCTGCACGAGGCGATCGCCAACAGCACCGACGCCAAACTGAAGGAACAGTCCCTGATGGCGCTGCAAAAGACCCATCCGCTCAAGCAGTTCGTGCTCGAGCACATCGCCGACATCGAAGCCTACGAGCGCCGCCTGCTGGCCGTCTCGCAAGGCATGGTCGACGAGGTGCTGGCGCTGCGCATGCGGCCCTTCCGCGACGGCGTGCAATCGTTTCCGCGCATGGTGCGCGATCTGGCGCGCACCATGGGCAAGGACGTGCGGCTGCTGATCGTCGGCGAGGACACGCTGGTCGACCGCGACATCCTGGCCAGGATCGAAAGTCCGCTCAACCACATGCTGCGCAACGCCGTCGACCATGGCATGGACACGGCGGCGGCGCGCACCGCCGCCGGCAAGCCGGGCACCGGCACCATCGTGCTGGAGGCCAAGCACCGTGCCGGCATGCTCAGTATCGAAATCAGCGACGACGGCCGCGGCGTCGACCTGGAAAAAATCCGCCGCCGGGTGGTCGAACGGAAAATGGCCAGCCCGCAGATGGCCGTTTCGTTGTCGTCGGCGGAGCTGCTGGAATTCCTGTTCCTGCCGGCCTTCAGCCTCAAGGAAAGCACCACCGAGATTTCCGGACGCGGCGTGGGACTGGACATCGTGCACGAAACCATACGCTCGCAAAACGGCACGGTGCGCATCGAATCGGAGCTGGGCGTCGGCTTCCGCACCTGCATCACGCTGCCGCTGACCCAGTCCATCGTGCGCGCGCTGGTGGTCGACGTCAAGGGCGAGGCCTACGCCATGCCGATCGCCCAGGTCGAACGGGTGGTCATGGTCCCGCAGGGCGCCATCCACACACTGGAAAACAAGCAGTTCTTCGACTTGGGCGGCGAGCATCTGGGCCTGGTGTCGGCCTCGCAAGTGCTCGAACTGGGCGACACCGACGCCGGCGCCGGCGAGTTGGCGGCGGTGGTGATCGGCGCCGGCGCGCGCCGCTACGCGCTGGTGGTCGACACCATCCGCGGCGAGCAAAGCCTGGCGGTGCAAAGCATCGACCCGATCTTCGGCAAGATGCGCGACATCTCGGCCGCCGCCCTGCTCGACGACGGCGAGCCGGTGCTGATCCTGGACGTGCCGGACCTGCTGCTGTCGATCGACAAACTGCTGCACGAGGGCGGCCTGCACCAGCTGACCAAGTCCGACCACGCGGAACGGCGCAAGACCAAGCGCATCCTGGTGGTCGACGACTCGCTGACGGTGCGCGAAATGGAACGCAAGCTGCTGCTCGGCAGGGGCTTCCAGGTCGACATCGCGATCGACGGCATCGACGGCTGGAACGTGGTGCGCAGCGGCGACTACGACCTGGTGATCACCGATGTCGACATGCCACGGATGGACGGCATCGAACTGGTCACGCTGATCAAAAAAGACATTCACCTCCACAAGCTGCCAGTCATGATAGTCTCTTATAAAGACAGGCCCGAAGACCGGGCGCGCGGGCTCTCGGCCGGCGCCGACTACTACCTGACCAAGGGCAGCTTCCACGACGAGACGCTGCTTGACGCGGTCAGCGACTTGATTGGAGACGCCAGCAGATGAAGATCGCCATCGCCAACGATGTCGCCATGGCGGCCGAAGCGCTGCGGCGCGTGGTGGCCAGCACGGCCGAACACCAGGTACTGTGGATCGCCCGTACCGGCGCGGAGGCGGTGCGCATGTGCGCCGACAACCGCCCCGACCTGGTCCTGATGGACCTGAACATGCCGGAACTGGACGGCGTCGAGGCGACCCGCCAGATCATGGAGCACAGCCCGTGCGCGATCCTGGTGGTCACCGGCCGCCCGCAGGACAATGTCAACCAGGTGTTCCGCGCGCTGGGCGCCGGCGCGCTCGACGTGACGGCCACGCCGGTGCTGCAGGGCCAGCCGGGCGGCGACGCCGAGCTGCTGGCCAAGATACGGACCATGGACAAATTGATACGCCACAGCGGCGGCAACCAGGCGATGGCGCCCAGGACGGTCCCCGGCGCCAGTGGCCACGGCGCCGACACGGCGGGCGGGCCGGCGCCGGTGACGTCGCTGCTGGCGATCGGCGCCTCGACCGGCGGGCCGATGGCCGTGTCCAAGATGCTGGCCGGCTGGACGCCGCCGCGCGGTTGCGCCATCGTGGTGGTGCAGCACATCGACCAGCATTTCGCCGACAACTTCGCGCGCTGGCTCGGCGAGCAGCTCGACATGCCGGTGCGCGCGGCCGAGGAAGGCGACGAGCTGGCCGCCGGCACCGTCCTTGTCGCCAAGAGCAACGACCACTTAACGCTGGATCAAAACTATCGCTTGCGGTACGATGCTAATCCCAAGGAGTACGCCTACCGGCCGTCGGTCGACGTGTTTTTCCATTGCGTCGCCCAGCACTGGAAGGGCGAAGCGATCGGCGTGCTGCTGACCGGCATGGGCCGCGACGGCGCCGAGGGCCTGCTGGCGATGCGCCGCGCGGGCCACACGACGATCGCGCAGGACCAGGCCAGCAGCGCCGTCTACGGCATGCCGCGCGCGGCCGCCGAACTGGACGCGGCGCAGATGGTGCTGCCGCTGACGAAGATCGGCCCTGTTTTACGCAGCACGCTGGGCAGCCGCTGATCGGCGCGCGCCCCACACTTAAAGAGAACGCCGATGTCCGAAGCACTAGTATTCGCAGCAGATCAGGAAGCGGCGCTGACCACCTTCAAGGTCCGCGTGCTGTTGGTGGACGACCAGTTGATCATCGTCGAAGCGGTGCGCCGCATGCTCAGCGACCAGGCCGATATCGAATTCCATTACGTGACCGACGCCTCGCTGGCGCTGCAGACGGCGTTGCAGCTGCAGCCGACGGTGATCCTGCAGGATCTGGTGATGCCGACCATCGACGGTTTCGGCCTGATCAAGATCTACCGCGACGAGGAATCGCTGCGCCACGTGCCGGTGATCGTGCTGTCGGCCAAGGAAGACCCGAAACTGAAGGCGCACAGCTTCGCCACCGGCGCCAACGACTACATGGTCAAGCTGCCCGACAAGCTCGAGCTGCTGGCCCGCGTGCGCTATCACTCCGGCGCCCATATCAGCCGCCTGCAGCGCGACCAGGCGTTCCGCTTCCTGCGCGAGAGCCAGAAGAACCTGGCCGACGCCAACATCGAACTGCAAAAGCTGGCGGCGCTCGACGCGCTGACCGGCATCGCCAACCGCCGCCGCTTCGACGAGACCATGCAGACCGAATGGCAGCGCGCGCAGCGCGACAAGAAACCACTGACGCTGCTGATGTGCGACGTGGATTTCTTCAAGCTGTATAACGACAGCTTCGGCCACCTGGCGGGCGATTTGTGCCTCAAGAAGGTGGCCGCGGTATTGACCGAACATTTGAAGCGTCCCGCCGATCTGGCGGCGCGCTACGGCGGCGAGGAATTCGCCATTATCCTGCCGGAGACACCACTGACCGGGGCACTGATCGTGGCCGAGTCATGCCGCCGACACCTGGAACAGCTAGCCATCGAAAATCCCCAGGCCACCACCGAGCGCTCGTCCGTGACGATGTCGATCGGCGTGGCCAGCGTGGTCCCTTCGCCGTTGTCGCGCGTCGAGGATTTGGTCGAGCTGGCCGACCAGGCGCTGTACGCCGCAAAACACGCAGGCCGCAACCGCGTCATGTGCGCGGACGGCCCGCCTCCCGCCACACCCTAAGTCCAACAAGGAAAAACAGCAGCATGAGTGCTCAATTTGATCAAGTCAGCGTCGTCAAGAAATCGAACATCTACTTCGACGGCAAATGCGTCTCGCACAATATCATCCTCGCCGACGGCAGCAAGAAGAGCGTCGGCGTCATCTTCCCATCGAGCCTGACTTTCAACACCGGCGCGCCGGAGACGATGGAAATCACCGGCGGCGTGTGCAAGGTGCGCCTGGCCGGCGCCAGCGAATGGCAGACGTATGGCGCGGGTCAGGAATTCAAGGTCGGCGGCAATAGCCACTTCGATATCGAGACGGTGGAAACGGTCGATTACGTTTGCCACTTCGGCTAAACGTCAACCCCGCACGGCGATTCCGCCCCGGGGTCGTACCCCGTACGGGGTACGACCCCTCTGCCCTGCGGGTTTAAACGAACACCGGCTCCGGCTCCAGCTCCACGCCATAGCGCGCCAGCACATCGGCCTGTATCGCCCGCGCCAGCGCCACCACGTCGGCGCCGGTCGCGCCGCCGTTATTGACCAGCACCAGCGCCTGTTTCGGGTACACGCCCGCCGCGCCCAGATTCCTGCCCTTCCACCCGCACTGGTCGATCAGCCAGCCGGCCGCCAGCTTCTGCGTGCCGTCCGGCTGCAAGTGGTGCACCAGCGCCGGAAAGCGCTCCAGCAGCGCCGCGCACCGCGCGCCCGTGACCACCGGATTTTTGAAGAAGCTGCCGGCGTTGCCGATCACCGCCGGATCGGGCAGTTTGCGGCGGCGGATCGCCACCACCGTGTCGGCCACCTGCCGCGCGCTGGGCGCGGCGAGGCCCTGCTCGGCCACCGCCTGCGCCAGTTCGGCGTAGCGCAGGTTCGGCCGCCACTGCTTCGGCAGCGCGAACGTCACGTCGAGGATGATCAGATGGCGCCCGGCCTCGCGCTTGAAGACGCTGTCGCGATAGCCGAAGCGGCAGGCGCCGGCGTCCATCGCGTACACCGTCGCGCTGCGCGGGTCGAACACCGTCACGCTGTGGAACACGTCCTTCGTCTCCAGTCCATAGGCGCCGATGTTCTGGATCGGCGCGGCGCCCACGGTGCCCGGTATCAGCGCCAGGTTTTCCAGTCCGCCCATGCCCTGCTCCAAGGTCCACTGCACGAACGCGTGCCAGTTCTCGCCGGCCGCCGCGCGCACAAAGTGGCTGCGCTCGTCGCCGCCGACGACCTCCCGGCCCTCGAGCGCGATGTGCAGCACCAGTCCGGGGAAGTCGCCCGTCAGCAGCAGGTTGCTGCCGCCGCCCAACACCAGCCGCGGCAGACCGGCCCACGCGGGATCGGCCAGCACACCGAGCAATTGCTCTGTTTGCGTCACGCGCAGATAGGCTTGCGCGGTCGCGGCGATGCCGAAGGTGTTGAGGGACTGCAGGGGAAACTGGAGCTGGATCGAGGACTGTGGATGCATGGAGGAAAAACCGATTAATTTAGTCGATTATAGAGCGAAACAAGCAAAAAACCAGCGCCGATATGGGGGTGGGCGCGCCGTTGTCCGTTAAAATGTCAGACTTTGATGGGGAGCGGTCCGCCCCATGCCACACGAAAAGGAAATAGCCATGCCGTCGTTTGATGTAGTGTCCGAAGCCGATATGATCGAAGTGAAGAATGCTGTCGAGCAATCTCAAAAGGAAATCGCCACCCGTTTCGACTTCAAGGGGACCGGGGCGTCCGTCGAGCACAAGGAAAACGAACTGACCGTTGTCGCCGATTCCGAGTTCCAGCTGCAGCAGGTGCGCGACGTGCTCACCAACAAACTGGCCAAGCGCAAGGTCGATGTGCGCTTCCTCGAGGACGGCGACATCAAAAAGGTCGGCGGCGACAAGGTCAAGCAGGTCATCAAGATCAAGAACGGCATCGAGGCCGACGCCGCCAAGAAGATCGTGCGCGTCATCAAGGACAGCAAGATGAAGGTGCAGGCCAGCATCCAAGGCGAGGCGGTGCGCGTGACCGGCGCCAAGCGCGACGACCTGCAGGCGGCCATGGCCATGCTGCGCAAGGACGTGCCCGACATGCCGCTCGAGTTCAACAACTTCCGCGACTGATCCCGCCCGCGCGGCGTTGCCGCGCCGTCACAAGGCGGTAGCACTCTTGGGGTAGAATAAGTCTGAAAGATTTGCGCTCCATCGAATCTGCTACCGCGCGACCCGCATATCACCGCATAGCGCCGGGCGCCACGCCCGGCAAACAACCTCGGTAGTCTAAGGATAGCAATGAAACGTGTTGATGATTTCCGCCTGCGATTTGGCAAAAACGAGTACGTGCCCATCATGGTCGGCGGAATGGGGGTGGACATTTCGACTTCGGAACTGGCGCTCGAGGCGGCCCGCCTGGGCGGCATCGGCCATATCTCCGATGCGATGGTCGAGGACGTATCGGACCGCAAGTTCGACACCAGCTTCGTCAAGGATAAAACCAAGCTCTACAAGTTCAACATCAACAATTCGGACAAGTCGGTCGTGCAGTTCGACCTCGAGCGCCTGGCCGACGCCCAGCGGCGCCACATCGGCGCCACCATGGCGGCCAAAAAAGGCGACGGCCTGATCTTCGTCAACTGCATGGAAAAGCTGACCATGAACGGTCCGCGCGAGACCTTGCGCACGCGCCTGAACGCGGCGCTCGACGCCGGCATCGACGGCATCACCTTGTCGGCCGGCCTGCACTTCGGCTCGTTCGCGCTGATGGCCGACCACCCGCGCTTCCGCGAAGCCAAGCTGGGCATCATCGTCTCGTCGGTGCGCGCGCTGCAGATCTTCCTGCGCAAGAACGCCAAGCTGGACCGCCTGCCGGACTACATCATCGTCGAGGGCCCGCTGGCCGGCGGCCACCTGGGCTTCGGCATGGACTGGGCCGAATACGACCTGATGGCCATCACGCTGGAATTGCTGGCCTACCTGAAGGCCGAGAACCTCGACATCCCGCTGATCGCCGCCGGCGGCATCTTCACCGGCAGCGACGCCGTGCGCTTCCTCGAGGCGGGCGCGGCGGGCGTGCAGGTGGCGACCCGCTTCACCATCACCAACGAATGCGGCCTGCCGGCCAAGGTCAAGCAGGAATACGTCAAGGCCACCGAGGACGACATCATCGTCAACGGCATCTCGCCGACCGGTTACCCGATGCGCATGCTCAAGAGCACACCGGCGATCGGCGCCGGCATCCGCCCGGGCTGCGAATCCTACGGCTACCTGCTGGACGCGACCGGCAACTGCGCCTACATCAACTCGTACAACCGCGAGGTGGCGGCCCATCCGAACGAGAAAAACATCGTCGTGATGGACAAGACCTGCCTGTGCACGCACATGCGCAACTTCAACTGCTGGACCTGCGGGCACTACACCTACCGCCTGAAGGACACCACGCACAAGAAGCCGGACGGCGACTACCAGCTGCTGTCGGCCGAGCACGTGTTCAAGGACTACCAGTTCAGCACCGACGACCAGATCGCGCTGCCGGAAAAAGAGTTCTGACCGGCGCAGTACCCCGGAAATGAAAAACGGCGCCTGGTGCGCCGTTTTTTGTTGATCACCCTTCGGTGTTGATCCGATGGATCAGCGCCCCCAGCACCTCCTCGGCACGCTCATTGTCGACCTGGCAGGTGCCGGCGTTCTCATGCCCGCCGCCGCCGTATTCCAGCATCAACGCGCCGATGTTGGTCTTGGACGTGCGGTTCAGGATCGATTTGCCGGTGGCGAACACGGTGTTCTGGTTCTTCAAGCCCCACAACACGTGGATCGAGATATTCGTCTGCGGGAACAGCGCGTAGATGATGAAGCGGTTGCCGGCGAAGATGATCTCCTCGTTGCGCAGATCCAGCACCACCAGGTTCTTATGCACGGTCGCGCAGCGGCGGATCTGGTTCTTGCACTTCTCCGCATGCTCGAAATACAGCTCCTTGCGTTCCTTCACGTCCGGCAAGGCCATGATCTGCTCGATCGTATGGTTCTTGCAGTAATCGATCAAGTCCATCATCAGGTTGTAGTTGGAGATGCGGAACTCGCGGAAGCGGCCCAAGCCGGTACGCGCGTCCATCAGGAAGTTCAGCAAATCCCAGCCTTCCGGATTCAGCACCTCCTGCTCGTTGAAGCGCGCGGCGTCGCCCTTGTCGACCGCCGCCATCATCTCGCCCCACGACGCCGGAAACGCCTTTTCGGCGCCGTAATAGTCGTACACGACGCGCGCGGCCGACGGCGCCTCCGGGTGGATCACGTGGTTGGCGCGCTCGCCGGTGTTGCGGATGGTTTCGGACAAATGGTGGTCGAAGGCGATATGCACGCCCGGCACGTACGGCAGATTGGTGGTGATATCGTTATCGCTGATGGCGACCTTACCGTCCTGCATGTCCTTCGGATGAACAAACAGGATTTCATCGATCATGTCCAGGTGTTTCAGCAGCACGGCGCAGACTAGGCCGTCGAAATCGCTACGGGTGACCAGACGGTATTTATTTGACATGAATACACCTCGAAAGTTATACAGAGCGATCGTCCATCATACATGCCCTACGGCATAAAAAGCGCGGAGGACAGCGCTAATAGTTGCGTCGCGTCATTTATGCGTCACGTGTTCAACAGAACCGCGTTTGACACGCTGCATTCCCGGCAGTAGGATAATTTTCTTTAACTGGGTTTGAACGGGCGATAGCGGCCCGAGCTCCGTGGCGGAGCGCTCCACGCCCGCCGCGATACGGTTCAGTTCGAACCCCTCTGACCTGCGGCCAGCCGCCCGATTTCAACGGGCCCGGTGCCGCGCAACAAGGAGGGGCATGATTCATTTGCTTTCACTCGCCGGCAAACGCGCGCTCGCGCAGCTGGTCGCGACCGAGCCGGTATTGGCTTTCACCTTCGACGGCACCTTGGCGCCGCCGGTTGTGCTGCCCAGCCAGGCGCGCATGCAGCCGGCGCTGGAACGCTGCTTCCGCGACCTGTGCGCGTTGCTACCGGTCGCCGTCATCACCGGCCGCAGCCTGGACGACGTCGAGGCGCGGCTGCCCGTGCGTCCCGCCTATCTGGTTGGCAATCATGGCTCGGGCTGTCTACCGGGGCAGGAGGATGACGCGCCTCGCGCGCGCGCCATCTGCGCCACCTGGCTGCGGCAGATGGTCGACGAACACGGGCTGCACAAGGTCGACCCCGGGCTGCTGATCGCCGATCATGGCTGTTCGTTGTGGTTGCATTACCGGCTGCTGCGCGACCGCCAGCGCGCGATGGGAGCGATCGAGCGGGTGCTGGGGGCGCTGCGTCCGGCGCCGGTGGTCGTGGGCGCGCGCAGCGGCGTCAATTTGCTGCCGCCGGACGCGCCCAATAAACGCACGGCGCTGAGCACGTTGCTCGAGCACGCGTCGAGGCAAACGGCGTTATATATCGGCGAGGATGAGGCCGACGAACAAATCTTCAGGGACGCGCCGGAATCCTGGCTGACCGTGCGCATCGGTCGCAGCAAGGACAGCGCCGCGCGCTACTTTTTGCATCACCAGTTCGAGGTGCTGGAATGCCTGCAGTATCTGATCGGGCTGATTAGCCGAACGAGACACGTAGGGCGGATTAGCGCAGCGTAATCGGCCATGCGTGCGTGTCTCCGTGGTGTGCTGGATGCGCGGTGCGCGACGCCACAACCCAACCACCCGTCGCCGCACCGCGCGCCGCCGGGGTATGGGGTCGTACCCCGTACGGGGTACGACCCCGGGTGGCCGTGCGGGTTT
>JADMIO011089353.1_pt1 | contig 33960 bp, 24 predicted proteins | sample 8958161 | NCBI WGS metagenome assembly JADMIO01 (sample SAMN16585339, study PRJNA669376) | soil metagenome | isolation source: Crop rotation soil | place: USA: Cullars Rotation, Alabama | collected 2011 | reverse complement strand
CGCGACAACTTGTCCACGTGGAATTCTAAGCTTAGGATCCCAATGTGCTGGAAAGCTTTCCAGAAGTTCTCGGGTGCGAAAATGTTGGTAGCTCGACCAAAGTTCCAGAAATGGCTGTAGGCAGGAGCGGTGGAGTACATGGGCTCCTGCGAGTGCTGAGAGCTTTGCAGCATGTCGCTGCAGACTTGACCAGTGACGTCCAGATAGCCATAGTCGGGCTCCCACATGTGCTCAACAGCAAAGCAGAGAATGTCCTTCAGATGTCCAGATTCAGCGGCAGCAGCAGATTGATCTGTCGAATCAAAGAATTTGCTTTCGTAGCCGCCATTGTAGCCCAGAATCATGGCATCGGGAATCAGCACCAGGCCCTTCATGCCATCCTTCTTGATGTGTGGTCCAATTTTGAAGTTCAGATCAACACCAATTTTGCGCTTCTTGGTGTGTCGCGAGAGGTTGATTAAGCAGTTGTTGGTGTACAGCACGCCAGTCTTTTCGCCGCGTCGCAGAGCCATGTAGTGGCCCGTCCGGATGGAGATGCTCTTGCGCACCAGGATGAAGGTCAGAGGAATGGGGAAGTTGCACCGACACAAGGTGCGCAGCAACCCGGGCGTGAGCAAGACTTTCTGCAGATCCTTGTCGTTGATCGGAGGAGGCGGTGCCTCGTTGTCCCGCCGTGGTCGAAGTGCGTCGTCAATTTTGTCGCGCAAGGCACCATCACGAATGTCCCCCTTGTCCAGGATTCTGTAGGATAGCAGCAGATTGCTGTTCTTGTTGTCCTCCTTCTTCTCCTCGTTGCGGTTCATGCGACTCAGCAGCTTCAGAACCAAGTCCGCACTGTCATAGAGATCATACAAGGTAAATGGATCGCGGCCATCTCCAGCTTCCGCTCGATTTCGTCGGTGTCCAATGTGCTGCTGTCGCCGACGCCGCTGCAAGCCCATGTCGTCATCCTCGTCCTCGTCATGCAGCGAGTAACCAGGCCGCGAGGTTACATCTGTCCAACCTTGATGCGCGGCTTCCCATTCGCGATCCTCGTACTTGTTGTTCTTCCGCCTGCCAGCCTTGAGCAAATAGAACAAGATGCGCTGGCCCGTCTCCCACAGCTGTTTCTTCTCGTCAGCACCCTTGTCCCACAGCAAACTGTTTTCCATCATGTCGAGCAGCGGAATGTCGACCATGACGCGCTCCATGTGCCCGATGCGCAGCGTGCGATCCGAGCTGTGGTAATTGTCCCAGTCGCCGTTCGGCCCGCTGGTCCAATCATTGCAATAGGTGAATTCGCCGACTGTGCGGTCCTCGGTGAACCAGTCAGTGATTGCATTGCGCGACTTGGCGCCGGGAATGCGGAATGCCCTGGACTGGTGAATGCGAATGTGTGGAAAGACGCGCGAGGCAATGGCCAGCTCATCGGCTCGAATCTCCTTGTCATAGATGTTGTCACCACCTTCCTTGTACGAGGTCTTGATCGGATCGGCATTGACCACATAGTTGAGTGCGCCAGGCGGCAGGATCTCGTCCGTCAGCTGGACACCGGCAATCTCTGCATAGCGCACAGCCTCGGCTTGCAACTTGCCGTGGCCATCTTCGCGCTTTTGCAAAATGCCAAAGTTGCCCGTCAGCCATTGCAGCTTGACACGGAAATCGGCGCGCGACCACTGTGTGTTGAGCGACGTGGTCATTTGCTGCAGGCCGAAATCGCGCAGCACCTTGAGGATGCTGATGCTCATGGTCTCTTGTACGCTGCGCTCCATCTGCTCAATGTGGCCGGCAAACAACAGGCCACCATTGGGCGCAAAGATGAACTCTTGGTCCATGCAGAAGCTGATGCCGCGCGGCGCCAAGCTGAAGTGTTGTTCTTCCATGTAGGAAAACATCAGTTCATTGACGCCTTCTTCGGGTACAATGTCCAACGGTGCACTCTCGTAGACGATGCTGGTGATGGTGCCGCTTTCGCCCTTGAAGTCTTGCCGCGGCAGCATGTGCAAGATCCAGTCGCCGGTGGCCACCAGATCGCGATTGACCACCTCGCTAATGGCTGGGTTATGTCCCTGCCAGTATTTCCACAGAGAGTGCTTGTCTTGCGAGCCGGTCACTTCCAGGTGCGGCCGGACGCGCGGCACGCCGAGGAATTCCACCATCTTTAAAAATGGCGCTTGCATTTCCGGCAGCAGCTGTGCCCAGTGCTCTTGGAATCGTCCGACGTCCTCGGCCGGTACGCCCACTTGGCCGTTGCCGCCGTAATTGGCCAGATTCAACATCGGCTGTTGCAGTGCCGCCATGTCAACGTAGCGCACGTGGTGGTGGTGGCAGGCAATGGGTACGTTTTTGCACGCCAGGATTCATATACTCAACACTCGCTCAAATACAAAAAATCTCTCAATGCAATCGTCGCCGCTTGCGGCCCGCAGAGGAGCTAGCGAACCGCCGTGCGTCCTTGTGTCTCGCGCCTGTGCGCGATCTGTCTTGCAATCGACGGAACCATGGTCGTGGAGTCAGCCGTGCGAGGGCGGCGGGCAAACCAGCCACCGCCCAGTCGGCCTGCTGATACAACGTGATGTGCTTGCCGTGCAACAACAGAATAGCGCCGCGACCCATCGTCAATGAATACGCAGACAGTGGCAGCGAGTCGTGAGCCAGTTGGCTGGTCACTGCCAACTGCAACTGGGCAAAGGCCAGTGGCTCCACCAAAATGTCTTGGAAGGGCGTCAGCATGTGGCATTTGTTGTCCCCGCCTTCAAAGTCAGATGACCAGACCTTGACTTCAAAAGGCAGGAGTTCTCTCTGCTTGTCCCGGTGCTGGCAGAGCATGTCCACCGCCGTGTACAATCGGCGCGCGTGATCCCCAACGTGCACTTGGCAGCGCAGCGGACGATAACCATGGCGTTTCAAAAAGCGCAAGATCATCATCGTTTCGCGGCGAGTGGGTTTGCGGCCATCGTTGACCACGGCTGCCAAATCGCGATCAATCTCACGCCCGAGCCACCGCGCCAATCCCGGTGGCATGCACTTGGGCCGCTTCCGTTTGGTCTCTGGCTGGCGTACAGGGCGCACCAGACCGCCTGGGAAAAACCCCTCGCGTATGGCTGGACAAATGCCACGCAGGGTGGTATGCGTGGGTGTGTGCATGGGCGCGCCGCCTTCGCTGCGACTGTAGTCGGTCTGCCACCAAGATGTGGTCATTTGCGCGGGTCAGAGTCCAGCACGTTGCAGAATGCTCCTTTTATATCTCGCGCACATGCATCAAAAGTGAGACGCAAACAAAAAAAACATAGGTAGCTACTTGTTGCCACGACCGCAGAGTTGGGTCAGAAAGTTGCGGAATAATTGCATGGCTTGCCCGGCGTCATGATCATCGTCTGCATTGAGAATGACCACATAGTGGTGGCGCCACCATTCGTATTCGTACGTGCGCTGGCCGTCGGGCCGAAGCAGCGTAATCATGTGAATGACACCTTCCACTTCCACCAGTTCATCGCGCTGAAAGGCAATGGTCCAGGGCCGCAGCAGATCCGAGAGTGGCCGAGCTGGGGGCGTTTTGGCAGACGCATCCGCGGCGAGTGCGGCAAAGTCGGGCAACGGCGGAACGATGCCAGGCGGGCCTTCGACTGGCGGAGCTGCCCATGGCACATGGCTAGGCGGGGCGGGGTCGCGACGCCGCTTTTTCGACTCTTTGCGTGCACGCTCCTGCTTTTTGTTTTTGCGCTCGATGGATTCATAATGTACAATTTGTGAAGCCGCGCGCAGAGCTGGAGCCAAGGCCAGAGACATTTGTTCGGGCGAGATGGGGTGCGCCCGCCGACTCTTGGCGCTGTAGGCAGCGCTCCGCTTGGTGGGTGCCCTCTTTTCGTCTTTTCCGTCCGTGGAAGCCATGATCAGCGGTTGCTTACCATCCTTGCTTACGTCCACTGCAGTAGCCAGCTGTGCGACATACGACTGCACCATGGAAACGGTCGAGTTGTCGAGACGGAAGAAAAAGAGACGGCAGCTGCGGAGTGTACCTTCTTCTTGCTCCAGGCAGCGAATGCCGTGATCGGTATGCGATGCGCCCGCCATGATGACGTTACCGCTGCCAAAAATCGACATGGCCAGTCGGACATCGGGCTTGTCCAGATGCACAATCACTCCGGGAAAGCTGGCCGGCTGGTACGTGTACTTGGTCTGGTCGCACAGGTGCAGTCGCGCCAAGTTGATGCGATACGGCAAGCGGGCCGTCAAGACATTGTTGTGGACCTGAAAATTGGAAATGCCAAATCGCAGCCCGATATCAAGGTGCAAGCGGTTCATCATGCGATACAACACATACAAGGCACGCTCTTGCGTGTCGGCGCCCGCTGAGCGAATGTAGCCACCCTCGAACAGTGTCCAGGAGCCGTGCACCGAGTCGCCAATGACGGATGGAAACTTGGTCTTGGTGTAGTGGCCGCGCAACAAGTAGGCAGCGACATTGATGGGCACGGGTTGACGCAGCCTGGCTGTACAGACAATATTGGTCTTGACCAGCGTCATGAGCACTTGCCGCAGAATGTCGTCGACCTTTTGGAGCGTCTGCGTGGAAATGGCCACACTCGAGGGATGGCGAACCAGCGCCGTGGATGCGTCCGCGGCTTGGACGGTTGGGTCGCGCACGGGGGCTACCCCGGCTACCCCAGCGTTGGCGCGACCTCCGCGCTCGCCAGTCGGCGCTTTGCTCTCTGCGCTCAGAGCTAGTTTTTCTGTGTGCACCTCTGTGCGTGCTGATGATCGGCGTGACATGTACAATCTGCGTGGCAGATCCCCGGAAAAAAAAAGAGTCGGCAGACATGGGGCGGCATGTGTCTTTGAACATCTAGACTCTTTCAAAAAAAATCGTAGTCGTTCGTACAGCCCGAGTCGGGCTCGCATGCTCTGATCAAAGACAAGCATGAAAAGCGAAACAAGGTCAGGAAGCAGCGGAAGTGGAAGAGGAGGAAGAAGAGGAAGAAGTCGAAGCCGGCGCAGTCGCTGCTACCGGCGCTTCTGCGGGTACATCCGTGCCGCAACCATTGAGGTGCATGACGACATGATCCTTGATCTGCTGGTTGCAAATGGCACAGCGCAAGCCCTTGGTCGTGTTTGCGGTCGCGCGCTGTTGTTTCCGAAAGCAGCCAGCACATGCATAAGCGTGTTTGCAGGGCAGGGGCACAACTTGAATGGCCATGACCATGCAAATGGAACAAGTGCCCGAGGTGGCCGGTTTGCTATTCTGAGCTTCCTTTTCCAGTTGCCGGATGGACTCGACGCGCATGCTTTCTGTTCTGGGCTCCGACGCAGCAGCAGGAGGCGGGGAGGGCGGGTCATCATCCTCCATCGCGCCAAATGTTTGGTGGATCAAGTGGCGCCACAGCAGGGCGGACAGGGCAGAAGACAAGTGACTGCCATGATGCACTTCCAGCGTCGAGACAGGAGAAGCCGATACGGCAGTCAGACGCAAACGAGGCGCAGTGCGAGGAGTGCTGCTACTGCCACTGCTGCTGCGCGACGAGGATGGAACAGCGGGTCGCGGAGAGCGCGAGCGCGTGCGTGTGGGTTGCGCAGCGTCGGCCGAGCGAATGGGTGAGCGCGAGCGTTCCCGGCGTCGTGAAGCTCGCGCAGTGGCAGGCAAAGGCGATGTGGCAGAGGAGGATGCGCTGGCAGTAGTAGAAGAAGAAGAAGAAGAAGAAGGGGCAGAGGAGGAGGAAGAAGAGGAAGAGTGGTCAGACAACGTGACGGTATTGCCAAACCCTTCCACCTTTTCGGGCATGGCAAACAAGAAATTGCCATTGCCAAACACGCTACAGCGCGCACCGTAGATGCGATTGGCGTTGCCAATCACGATGCAATCGTGAGCGTCGGCCGTGATGATGCATTCATTGCCCACGACAGTCGAGCGCGGGTCACTTACAAACAGACCATTGCCTTCCAGCAATCGCGCCATGGACTCGATCTTCTTTTCTTCCGTCATATAGCCAAGCAAGCGAAAAAGAAGCTGACCAAGTCGCGGATTTGCGAAAGAGTCGGCCGTGCACTCTAAACCATGTTGAATTGCGCTTGGTGGGTATCCTCGCTTCTTTTTCTTTTTGCGGGTCTGGGTCGGCATGAAGCTCTACTTGCTCCTGTGTGCGCTGCTGTTCTCGACGACTTGGGCGCAATCCGGCAGTCGCCGCCGCGGTTGTTCGTCGTGCGGTTCGTCCTCTTGCCCCGACATTGACAATTTGCCAGTGGGCAACAGTCACTGCCCCGAAGGTGGCGTGTCGATTCATTGCCCGCACAAACCACCAAAGTATGTCTGCAACGGCCCGCAGATACCGCCCGCCGACTGCCTGATCTACGTGCGTCGCAACGCATTGTCTGCGCACGCGGATGGCTCGTTTTTCCATCCGTATGCACACCTCATTGATGCCGTCAATGACGCCCGCGAGCGCGACCTGGACGACTATCCGTGTTACATTGATGTTGGGCCGGGAGTGTTTTTGGTGGGTGGCGAACTCAGCATACCAGCAAATGTATCGATTGGTGGCCAAGATGCCTTTGCCACGTTTATCTCCACTCCGTCCATCACGTTGCAACGAGTGGGCCAGCAGGCATGGACCACAGCGGGTGCCTCTGGCGGCTTGTTCGACTTGGCATTGATCCCGTGGGAATTGGGGGGCACAACCATTGATTTGGATTTCGTTGCCGCCGGTTGCAGCAGCGGATGCACCTTTGGCTTGGAAAACGTGGTGTTCTTGCCCGTCAGCGTGTTGGGTACACAACCCGCCACCTATGTGTCGCTCAACGTGATTGGCAACAGCACGCTCAGCCAAGTGGCCTTTGACGGTGTGGAGGGCACGCTGCTCAATGCCACAATAACCGGGGCCAATTTCGTAGTGACTGACGGCGCCTTGATCTTGCGCAGTCCGCTGGTGGTCCGCAATGCCATTGGCGGCGCGGGTACGATATTTTATGCCTCGGGTGGCTCGGCTTTCTCCATCGTGCACGCGACACCGTCGAACCCCCACCCGATGCTGCAGGTCGATGCGCGGGCCAGCACATCACCCTCGAATCACGTGACGGTCGATTTGGTCTCGTACACTTTGTACCACGCCGGCCATTCCGCCTCGATTGAGCTGCTCGGCAACAACTCGTTGGTGCGCACGAGCGGCACGCCACGGGGTGGCTTCAAGTACACGTCCGGGGCGACCCCGGCGCAGGTGTTTAATTTGAACAACCAAGGCGTCTACGACTATTACAGCAAGACGACGGCCAATCCCAATGGCAATGTGTTGGGCAACATTGGCGACCGCTTCACCAGCGGAGTCGGTGGCATTAATCACACTTTGTGGATCAAGGAGCTGGGACCTCCAGGCAACACGGGCTGGAAAGCAGTCGTGACCGCGTAGTAGTCGAGAGAATTCTAGAGAACGTCGCAAATTCCGAGGAAAAATGCATCGATTGGACCACTCTAAACGTCCTGGGTGTTTATCCTTGCAGGTCGCGCGAAAAAAACAACCTTGTGCTCATCGATTGCTCGTGCATGTGTCGACCGCAAGCTGGCACAGAACATGGAACCATCCCATTTACTTGCAACACGCAAAACAGACTTTTTACTTTTATTCCTCGACTAGAGTGGATTCATCATTGTTTTTTCACCTTGTCCAGAGGTCTGTCTGTTGGCATTTGCAGTGGACAAAAAATGCAGAGAAACGAAAGCTATGCAGCTGCCGCCAAAAAGGTCAGAGTCAGTCGGATTGTTTGCAATTGAATGGTTTGGACAGGCGAAAACAGCATTTCCAAAAGATTGGCCGCGCGTCGTCGTGCGATCGCATGGCAAAGTGGAATCATACCCGTCGCCCATGCCTACATTGTCCTTGCCGCCTCCGCATGTCGAGTCTGCGGCGACAGCGTGGTCCAATCGGTCTTCAACCGTTCGCGCGCCCAGGCTGTCGGCTTCGGCACCCGAGTTTGTCCCGTCGATGGTCGAGTCGAGTTCCTCGGCTCTGGCTCCCTCCGCAACCGAGCTGGTTTCGGCACGCGAACGCACCCCCTCCCCGTCCAGCGCCTCGAGTCAATACGACAGCGGCGACACCAAGTCGTCTGATGCTCCTGCTGCCCCTGCGGTCACGCTTTCGCGAGGCACGGGCCTCGTCTACCTCTTGATCCACCATGCCTCGGTCCGCATGGAGCGCCACTGGTTGGACTCGCTGCTCTTGCTCTTGCAAAACAAGTGGCCTGTCAATCTGCGCGTGGCCATTTTCGCTCACGCAGACAATGGTCCGCTGGCTGCAGGCCGAGGTCGCAACCAACTTAAGCTCTTACCCGTCTCCTCGCAGCTCGAACCCTTTTATCTGGAGTCGATCGCTAACCAGCGGATCACCATCGTCTCCAGCTCCTTTCCTCTGGGCAGCATGCTCTACAACATTGGCCAAATGACGGGCATCGACTATGTGCGCACAGCAGACGCTGCGGACTGCAAAGACGTGCCTCCATGGGTACCTGCTTTCTTTATCGTGGTGGGCCGCGATGACGTGTGGCGCCAGCTCAACCAATCTCTCGACTGTCGCTCGGATCGTTTTGCCCGCGTCGCGAGTATGAAGAATCTTGTCGTTTCGAGTGCGTGAGTCGTGCGAAATTTTCAACGGCAAAAATCAGTGCAACTTTCCTTATTTGTGCAATGCCCCGTGAAACACTGTCCATCTTTCTCCCACGCACCTCACACAAAAATGCCTTGCGGATCTTCAACTCATCGCTGCTGCTGCCCTACGGCAGATGATCAGTTCGGAAAGCTGTTTGACGACATCAGCACGACCGACACTTTTGTGTTTGTCTACGACGACGACAATGCGGCCTCTGTCGACCACATCAAGAAGGGATGCAACTTTGTCACTGGCGTGCTGACAGGCACCGTCATCCAGGGCGACACCATCCCGGATAGCACTGGCGTGTTTGAAACCTATGACGTCGGCGCCACGGTTCTGCTGTCGATCAACAATGTGCAAGGCATCGTTGCGCCACAGTAAAGTTGGTTCTGGCATCTGTTTGCTCACGATCGTGCAGTTTAGCCTCGTTGTGACGCCGCGATGCAAATGTGCAACAATCGATTCATTTTGAAAACAACGCGCGAAAACTCGAGAACGTCTAGGTCAACTTTGCGGCGCTAGTAATTTGATTGACAGCAATCCAGATCTTGGGATTGCCGCTCAGATTCGTGGGAGCGGGGACAGTGTAGTCATCGCCATCACACACTGTCGCCTTGATCAAGCCCGTGCAACAAACGTCGTCTGCATTCACATCGGTGATGCCAAGAGACCAGTTGTTGGGATCGTCCTCAAACGACAGCACAAAGACGTCATCCTCGTCCGCGCCGCAAAAGACCTTGGACCAGTTGGGTTTGGAAGAGCAGCAAGCTCCAGCGCCGGGAAACAAGCCCATGGTTTGAATTTCGGTTGGCATGGGAACAGAGAGGGAAAAGCAAGAAGTGCACCCGGCCGACCTACGCAAATACCAACGGCAAGGCTGTTCTTGAGCTTCTAGAATGATCCACAAACCAGGCACGTTGCGCCATTGTCGGTACCCAGATCCATTCACACTCTGTCCTCGACACTTGGGTCATGACTGACGCTGTGGAAAAAAAAGAGACCAAGACCATCGCAACCGCAACAGATGCGTCAGCGAATGGGGAGCAGTCGGAACTGTTACTGAAGGAAAACAAGCAACGCTTTGTGCTGTTTCCGATCAAGTACGATGACATTTGGCAAATGTACAAGAAGCACGAAGCCAGCTTCTGGACGACCGAAGAAATCGATCTGAACCAAGATGTCAAGGATTGGGCCAAACTCAACAGCAACGAACAGCATTTCATCAAAATGGTCTTGGCTTTTTTTGCAGCCAGTGACGGCATCGTGCTGGAAAACTTGGCCGAACGGTTTCTGAAAGAGGTCCAGTTGCCGGAAGCGCGTTGTTTCTATGGGTTTCAATTGATGATGGAAAATATCCACTCGGAAACCTATTCGTTGCTGATCGACACCTACATCAAGGATGCCGGCGAGAAAACTCGGCTTTTCCAGGCGATTGAAACCATTCCTGCAGTCAAGTTGATGGCCGAATGGGCACTCAGGTGGATCAAATCCGAGACTTGCACGTTTGCCGAACGGTTGGTGGCTTTTGCCGCCGTCGAAGGCATTTTCTTTTCTGGACCCTTTTGTGCCATTTTCTGGGTCAAGAAACGCGGCCTGATGCCCGGCTTGACCTTTTCCAACGAACTGATTAGCAGAGATGAGTCATTGCATGCGGATTTTGCCTGCATGTTGTACCGCTCCTACTTGCACAACAAGTTGTCGGAAAAGCGTGTGCGCGAAATCATCGAAGATGCCGTCAAAGTCGAGAAGCAATTCATCTCGGAAGCCTTGCCCGTAGACTTGATTGGCATGAGTGCCGAGAACATGGGCACGTACATCGAGTATGTGGCGGATCGCTTGTTGGAATCGCTCGGGCATTCCAAAGTGTGGAAGCATGCCGAGTGTCCATTCTCATTCATGGAAATGATTAGTTTGCAAGGCAAGACAAATTTCTTTGAGAAGCGCGTCGCCGAGTATCAAAAGGCTGGAGTCGGCGAGGCCGCGGGCAAGGGCAAAAAATTCTCGTTGAACGAAGAATTCTGAGTTGGTCAATCCAAATTTTGCTTTTTGCAAACATTCGCAAAAAATCTTCACTTTTTGTACGCATTCTCTACCGCTCCGCACAACAACACGAGCGCAGCATACAATACATCGTGTCCTTTCACGGAAGTGGGATCGTTGAAGCCATTCTTGTCTTGGATGCGTTGCGCGAGACCCACCACTTGACCAGCCAAGCTGTCTTTTGCTGGGCTTGTATAGGTAGCACGCAAAGCGTCTTGCGCTTGTTGTTGAGCTTGGAATTGAGCCATGTTTTCCGTCGTCAGTGGCAGCTGCATTTTCGGCCGCGGAGCATCCAGCTGATGTACGATGGTCGTCAGTTGCTCCATAAACTGCTTTGCGAGCGTGTTTTTCTGTTCCGTCATCCTGCAACCACGATCGTGACCATTTTAGTTTTTGGAACGCCAATTGTACTGAACTTTTTTTTGTTTGTCTGGGTTTGTGGTTGTCTTTTCACAATTTCGGTTACTGGAAAGGGTTGGATTGTCAAGCAAAAACGAGTCTAGATGCGCATTTGCAAGCGAAAAAAAGGATTGCAACACGCGCAACTATGGCCAACTGGCAACTATCCACCAATTGATAGTTCCGTCGGACACCAATATGACTCCGTATATGTTGGGCCCGGTTGCGAAAAGAGGCCAATTAGGCTGACTGTCAATCGTGTCGCCGGAAAATGGAAGCAGGTTAACCGATTGTGATAGGCAGCGAATGGTCAAACGACGGCCTAGGTAATTGGCTGCCTTGGGGAGATTGATGATACCAGCCTGAATGCCCTTGTACAACAAAATGGCATCGATTTCCTTCACAGTATAACCCAGTGTTGTAATGGTGACCGTCGTGGCCAAGTCCTGACCTCCACCCTGATTATCAATCAAAGTATTGACCTGGCGATAGACATTGTTGAAATTCGTGGGCGATTGCGTCGGCAACGCAGGTGCAGACAGTCCATTGAAACGGGTATTGTAAAAGAATCCATCCGAATAGTTCTTGTTTTGATTGTCGAGCGTCACAATTGGTGGCGTCGAGGGCGCCTTGGTATTGTAGGTCACCACCATATTGGCAACTGTGATGCGTTGAACGAGTCCACCGTCCGCTCCTAATCGAGCCAAAAAGGTCGGCAAATGGTCGGGCAAGACGCCATAGCCGCCAAAAAACACTGGGAAGAACAAAAAGCCAAAATCAACCGTGTCGTCTTGACTCGTGACATTGGCATTGTCCACTTGGTAGATCGTCACGGCGAATGTCGCGTCCAATGACGTGTTGAGCGCGTACCACGTGACTGTAAACTGCGTGTTGTCCGACGTGACTGCGGTTAGCAATGTTACCGGGTCCCAGCGGACCTTGATGAACGTTAGGTCGAGAACTGTGTTGCTGCTGCCCAGCGCCGTCACGGCGGATGCCTCTTCGAGATCCAAGAACGCATTGTCCACATACACCACAGCAACTGCCGTGGTTGGCAGTCCCACAAAGGCGTACAGGCCGTACACTTGCGTGTGTTGCAACACCACATGTGTAAATGCATTTCTGACCACCAGCGTTGGACATAGCGCGACGTCCGTACAATTCGTGTAGATGGAAGCCAAGATACAATTGGTCAGCGTCGCGCGGAAGGTTTGGTCAAAGGTGGCGGCCGGTTCATTGTCGCTCAGGATGATGATGTCTGTCAACTGCACGGGAACGCCGCCCGTGCCACCGTCCGTCAGGGAACCCTCGATCAGTGCGTACGTTTCCGGGCCAGGGAAGATGGACGGGATAAAAGAACCTTGCGTTGTGATGCCCAGCAGATTGACGTACGCTGCCAGCACGATGCTTGTGTTGCTGGTGTAGACTCCGGGCCGCAGCTGGACTTGCCAAGTATTGTTGCTACGAGCCAGCGCGGCTGCCGCATCGATCGCCGCTTGAATGGTCTGAAACGGGTGGACTGGCGATTCCACCACGGCGGTGAGATCGTCGCCAAACTCCACGTCGACAAAATTCGTATTATGAACAAAGTAGTCAAGCGGTGGCGGCAGCGGCAAGCAAGTGCTCGTAGTTTTATTGCTGCAGGTCAGAGAGATGTTGCCTCCGGGACACGTTGGCGTGGCGGTGGCATTCAGGGACAGAGTCGGGCAGGGACCGGGCGCACCGGGCGCGCCATCCTCGCCCGGCGGCCCGCGAGCCCCTCGCTGACATTCCTTGCTGCGGCAGTGACCGCAGCGCCTGGCATCGGCCGCCACAACAAGTACCACAACAATTGCAATCAACGGGCGCATGGAAGTTTGTGCTGCTACGCTCATTAATGTCATTTTGTTTGTTCGGTTTATAGATCGACAGCTGGACATTACACCTCGTTCCCGCTCGGTCCATCTACTCGAATGCAATCGTGTGATCGAATTTGCCACTGACAAAAACAAAAAGATAGCAGGCGGGCTATTTGCCCAACACCTGCGCCGTCGCCACGATTTGTGGAGGACCCGAAAACAAAATGAGCAGTTCCAGCTCCAGTTCTAGTTCCAGTTCGAGCTCGAGCAGCCGCTCTGCCGCCAAACAATCTGGCAGCGGCGGCAGTTTGCTGGGCAAACGGCATCGCACCGACGAGTTTGACGGTTATGCGGGCCGCTTGGAACAAGATCTTGTGCATGCGGCCAAACGCAAGCGCAATGCACACCGCATGATCCCCGTGATGGATGCCATTGACAAGTACCTGGAAGAGTTGGAAATTGGCATCGAAGGTGGAAATCGGCAGGAATGCGCCGGCGACCGCCGCCTGGCACTCATCCGCCGCATCATGGACAAGTTCAAGAACAAGCGCAGCAACGATCAAATTGTCTTTAGCGAAGAGTTTGTCAAACTCTGCCTGGCACAGATCTTTGGCCCCGATTTCGAGCCCAATCGCAATTTCTTGATGGACGCGTTTGGCATCACCTATTGGCCGGTGGGCGTCTGCATCAATACCCCGCGGCGCTGGGGCAAGACGGAAGTCCTGGTCATTTTCATCACCGCCATGATGGTCGCCTGCTGCGGCATCACCTTTGCCGTCTTTGGTCCAGCGCAACGCGCGGGTGGCAGCATCAAGGCCAAGGTCGTCGCCAAGTTGTACGAGCTGGATGAAACCATGCCTGAACTCGGGCGGGTTTCGTCGCGTATCCTATCCAAAGGCAGTGAATTGCTCGCGCTGGCTGCTCCCTATGAACACGTCATCTCTCCGGCCACTGGCAAGCTTCTCATGTCCAAGCAAACGGTGTTTGAAGCCAAATGGATGAATCGTCTCTTTGTTTATCCCGACAATCCCGACGGTACGTCCCTTTTTCGTTTTTTTGTCCTTGTTTGGGGTTGTTGCGGCGCGGAGCGGAGCGGCGTGGTGTGTGTGTCTGGTCAAGAAAAAAGGAGCATGTAAGGAATCTAGACTGGTGTAGCTAGTCAGCAAAAGGTACGTAACCTGCTGAAAAACAGCATTTTCTTTGCCCGAGCAAAAACAGTTGCAAAAGAAAGAGAGAATGCTAGGTCAAGTATCGTTCCGCTATCCAACACAAGAGGAATTGGAACGCAACGCGGCCTTGATCGTGACGAGCCGGCAGCTGGTCAAGCCGTCCACGGGCCAAATTGACGAAACAGGCGTGCTGTCCCATTCCTTGACGACAATCGACCGCGCCAATCAAGGCGTGCCAGAATGCCAGACTTGCCACGAAGATGCGTTGCACTGCAATTCCCACTATGGTCTGCTACCGCTGCCATCTGCCGAAGGTATCCAGCTGGTGCAGCCAGGCACAGTCGAGCTGGCGGTCGCGTTGCTCAACATGTTTTGCTTCAAATGTTACAGCGAGCGTTTGGCTCCCAAACGCGGCATCAAGAGTGCGCTGGATCAGTTTGACATTGGTTCGGTGCAGCGCAGCAAAGTGCTGCGTCTCGTGCGCGCGTGGAGTAGTTTGGTGGCTTCTACTGCACCACGTCAGCAACAACAGGCAGCGGCCGAGCTCTGGCGCGTGTTTCTGCAAAATCTGGGCACACTAGGTCCGATTGCAGAGCAGGACAACAAGGAACACGACACGATACGACAGTTTGTCCAGCAACTACTCCGGCTCGAGCAGCAACAGTTGCAAATGTCGAGCATGGCCAACGATCTGCCTCCCAAATTGCGGTTTGCTCAGCTGGCCAACCTCGTACGCGACGCCTACCGCACCTGCTTGCACTGCACGGAGCCTCTGCCTCGCTTCTTGGTCCGCGATCGAGTCATGATCTACTACACCTTGCCACTACCTGCGAGCAAACGCACGCGACGCCGCAAAAATGCAGCAGCAGATAGTGATGGACCCGCGCCACTCACACGTGCCCAGCAGTCTGCTGCAGCCCAACAGCAGCAGTACTGGCTGGACCCGGTGAAATTGCGACAGCTGCTAGCGCAGCTGGAGCAGAAAGTCGATTTGCGACGCGTCGGTCTGAATCCCGAGGTCAGTTTGCCATCTTCCATTGTCTGGCGCCATTTGATCGTGCCGCCGCCCTCGCTGACTGTATTTCGCCGCGTCAGCACGGTCATCATTCCCGACCAGATTACTTCTTCGCTCAACGACATTGCCAAGCATGCAGACACCATTGCGCGCTTCTGGTCGCAGCTCAAGCAGACGGAGCGTGAAGCCTGCAGCTTGTTGCTTCATCTGCTGGCCGATGGAATTCAACACACCCAAACGCCCCAAATTAAGCGTCGAATTGACGCGCAGGTCGACCTGGTTCGTGCGATATTGTTTGGTTGCAACCGCCGACTGCGCAACGACTCGTCTTCCTCTAGCAGCAGCAGTAGTAGTAGCAGTGCCTCGCTGCCCGCGCGCACGCCGTGGGGAAGCAATTCGCGCAGCAGCGTCACGGTCGTGCATGCTCCGTACCAGCGACGGTTGGACGACAAGACCGGTGTGACACGCTTTGGCATGCTGTCTCGCACACTCGAAGGCACTGTCCGCGGTGTCGGCTGTGGCAATCCCAGCGGTGTGGTGGACGAAATTGTCGTGCCCGGAGCGGTGGCGCACAAACTGGCCATGCACGTGCCTTTTATGCAGCACAACCGCGAGGCATTCATCAAGCGCGTTCTCGACGGCAGTTGCATCAGCGTCACTCGGCTCGACGATGGTCGCACCGAGGTTATGCCCAGCTCGCGGACAGAACGCGAAGCCATGACATTCGAGTGGGGCGACTTGGGTCTGTTTATGCTGCAAGATGGCGATCCGCTCATTGCTTCGCGCTGTCCCATCCTGGGGCCAGAAAACTTTCCTGCTTTTCGGGCGCGTATCGATGGACCGACCACCAACGATGTGGATGCCTATCGCAAGTGGGCGCTGCCTGTCCGCCGGGCATTGCATGCCATTCGCTATCCGATGACGCTGGCACAGTTGATGCATTTTGACGGCGATGGAGACGACCTCAAACTGGACATTGTCGATGGCATTCGCGGTCGGGTCGAGATGGTGGAGCGGCTGTGGTGGTCCAAGGCCATGTTGTCCAACATGCATCCAGGCAACACGGGCTCCGTCATCCAAACCGGCCGTTGGGGTCTCTATCTGCTCAGTTTGCCCGAGACGCGATTAACCTGGTCGCAGATTCGGCAACTGCTCATGTGCACGTACCGTCCCGAACAAGACCATGATCCCAACTGGCTAGCGCTGCTGCCGCCTCCATTGCCCCGACCCGTTGCCCCACAGACCACGGAAGAAGAGCAAGGCATTTGGTCCGGCCGCCAGCTGCTCGAAGTCTTTCTGCCCGCCTGCCTGCAAGACTATCGCAGCAAAAAAGTGCACATTGGCCACGGCGGCTACTTGCTAAACTACCACGATCCTACCCTGGTGCTCAACAAGTCTGTGGTGGGCACGGATGAAAATTCTCTGCTGGCTCACACGGCGCGCTACTATGACGAACAGTACATCACGCGACTCTTGCGCACCTTGCAAATGCTGGGCAGTATCTATGTCCAGCTGACCGGCATGGGCGTGGGCATTGACGAATTGCTCGACGATGCCGAGACCACGCGCCAGCTGCAAACGTGGGCCTCCAACGGCGCCTGCCGATCGCGCAAGCAATTTGCACAAGAGAGCAGCCAGCGCTGGAGCCAACTGGGTGCCAAGCGTTGGGTGGAGCGTGGCGGTCGCACGACGATCTTGCACGACATGGCGGTGTCGGACGCACGCGGTAAACCCGAGTTTCACCAAGCCTTTTCGTTGAGCATGGGACCTCTGCCTCTGCCTGCACCAAGCACGCGTCGCGAAGACGTCTCGCACCCGCGTCGACTGATGATGCCCGAGTTCCGTGCGCATGCCCGCCAACCGCTGCTGTGGCACCCGATTCCCAATTATGTCATTGTTTCGTCACTCATGGCGGGCAAGAATGCCTATGAATGCCTTCTCGACCACGAACAGCATCGCAAAGATCTGCTGCGATCCGACAAGGGAACACCGCAAGCAGGCTACAACTCGCGTCGATTTGAGCAGTCTGTTGCCGGGGTCATTGCGCAAATGGACGGCACCTGTCGTACCGAGGCGGGTGTGATTGTGCAGTATCGCTTTGGCGGCCATGGCTGGCACCCTTCTCCTGCGCGATCTCATACAAGCGTGCCCGCAGCCCACGAGGACGCACAGGTCTTGCCTTTTGATGCGCTCGAGGAATATCGCGTCAACATTGCCCCGACGGTCCAACAGCAACAAAACGGCGTCGTGGCTCGGCTAGAATGCCTCGTGCCCGTGCTGCTGGAATTCGTGTACCTGTGCCAACACCTGCTGCTGACAGACCCTGCGAAAACCGAGCGTCTCGATCAAGTGCTTGAAGATGCTGTGGCCCAGCCTCTGCACCGCTACTGGTTGCTCGACCACGACCCAGCGTACTGCCAGGCCGTGCAGCAACACTCGCCGCTGTTTCGCCATCTGTACTTGTCGTTGCAGACGATTCTGCAAGCACATCGGCCCACGCTGCAGTCGTTGCGTCGCTGGCTGGCTCATCTGGTGACGAAAGAGCGCAAAGCACAGGTTGAACCGGGCACGCCGGTCGGAATGCTGGTTAGCGCCAATGTCATGCCGCACATGCAGCAAATGTCCCTGGATGCGAACAAGTGGGGAGCAGACGGCTCCACTCTGCTCGACACCATCACGCAACTGCTGTTTAGCAAGCAGTTTCACTCCCCGGTCACCTATGCTGAGCTGGACCCCGAGCGCATGCAGCGTTACGGCCTGACGGTCAAGGACATGCTACAACACCTGCAGCGCGTGCGGTTGTCCGAGTGCAAGTCGAGCGTCATCGAGGTGGCCACATCACCGCACGAACGTTGGCTACGCAGCAAAGATGCGTCTTGGCGTTCGCGTCACCCAGCGTTGGATGCAGAGCTGGCGGGCATGCACGGATTGATTCGCATTGCTCTGGATCGACGCGAACTGGCCAATGTGCACCGCGAGACAGACGATGACTTGCTGGCCTTGATGCACGACTTGGTGCAGGCTCTGAACCAGCAAGATCGCGGTGCGAGAGAAGCACAGTGGCTCCAACAGCAGGCTGCGCGCAAGAAGCAACAAAAGAAGCAGCGACAAAAGAAGAAAAGGACACGAGCGGAGCAACAGGAAGAAGAGGATGCTGCCATGCTGGTGGAAGACGAAGCAAACGAGATGCCACGCGAGGCAGAGGAATGGCGCCTGATCACCAGCGCACATCTCTACTCGCGCGATTCATTGCTCAGGCAGACACGGCCGTTTGTTGCTTACCTGGGTCGCGTCACGCTGCGCGAGGGCGAAGACGATAGCAACATTTACTATGGCCCGCAACTTCTGGAAAGAAAAGCCCGCGAATTGCAAAAATGGATCTTGTCGGGACAGCGGCAAGTCGACAAGGTGACCTACGTGGCCGATCAACCGAAACTCGGTCGCAAAGCGTACTTGGCGATCGAAGGCGCCTACCCGCTGTTACAGGTGCTCGCCATGCCGGGCATTGAGCCGCACGGCACCTGGGTGAATGACCCCACTCGCTACGCCCAGTTGATGGATGTGGAAGCAGCCAATTTTGTCATTCAGCAGACGATGCGCGACGTGTTTCGCCAGGCGCTGAAGCAGGTCAATCCCAGCGTGTTTGCGTTTGTTGCCGACTTCAAGACCGTGGGCGGTGTGGTCGACACCATGACGAGCACCTCGCAGCAAGTGCGCAAAGCCACTTCACCACTGGAAGGCATTGCGATGGATCAGGGATTGAAGCGGTCTCGCGAAGCTGCTTTTTTCGGCACGACCGACTGGCTGACGCATCCAACGGCTGCTTTCATGACTGGCTCTCCGCTGTTGCTTGGCACTACTTTTGTCGGACTGGAGATGGACGCGGACAAACTCAAGCATGCGCAGCCGCCCTACAACTTGATTCCTGAATGGCGTCAAAAGGCCATGCGAGAATCGCAGCGACAACAGCAAGAAGAGAGACGGCGACAAGCAGCTGTCTGGCAACGAGCGCAATTCTCCCCGCCCGGCTCGCCACAAGCTCACGACTCGCCTCCGCGTTCCCCTCTTTTTCCTCCGCTCGATTCAGGCGAAGCAGGCTCACGTTCGCCTTCCTACATGCCACCGCTCGATTCGGGCGAAGCAGGCTCACGTTCGCCTTCCTACATGCCACCGCTCGAGTCGGGCGAAGCGGGCTCGCGTTCGCCTTCCTACATGCCACTTCCGCCTTCGCCTAGCAGCAATAACATGGAACCAGCGCGTTCGCCTTCGTACGCTCCGCAGACGCCCGATTATGAACCGTCCTCCTTGCCAGCGCCGGACGCAGACGACAGCGACTGGGCGGCAGCAGTGGATCAAGCTGCCAGTGCACTGGCTTCGGCCATCGGTTTGAACTCGAGTAGTCAGTATGCTTCAATGTCGGACAGTTGATTTTTCGCGATTCTTTGCTTTGCAAAACGTGAAATTCAATTCCAAAAAAACTATTATCCATGCTACAACCGCTCCAGACCACGCTGGAGCAAACAATCAAACAAAAAATGACAGACAAATCGCCAGCACACGATTTCCGCGCCCAGGTATACAAGCAACAACTCGAGCTGTACGCGCAGTACCTGGCTTCGCAAGACCAGACGGAAGAAGATCGACGAGCAGCGCTGCAAACCATTGTTCGGGACAATTTACGCATTCACGCCAATTTTCAAGATGCAGGCTGGCGCGTGGATGGCAATCGTTTGTTGGGACGCGGCGCCAACGGACATGTGTATCAATGTTATCGCGCAGACGACCTCAAGACCCGTCGCACACCGTATGCATGCAAATTCATGCTGCATTCGCCGCTGAATCAGGATGTGACGTCTGGCAATGCAAATGGGTCGGCCGTGGTCTATGAGCTGGTCGGCGCGCAACTAGCTAGTCTTTTTGATATTGGGCCGTTTGTAGCCGATGTATTTGGCTGCGTCATTCCGACGACTGCCGCAGGTCTCGCAACTTGGTTTGTCAACGACGAGCTGCCGACGCACGACAGTGTATTCAAGGATGCCTTTTTGGCGAGAGCCAACAGCCCAGAACACGCCCCGGCTACTGTCATGATCATGGAGTGGATTGATGGCGATTCGTGGTGGAACCTGATCACCAAGCGCTACCAAGTACCTGACAGCAGCTTGACGCAAGACTGTTCGGTACGGCTGAATGCAATGCAAGATTTGGGGATCACGCATGGCGACTGTGCACTGCAAAATGTCATGTCTGGCATCTCGGGCACGCTCCAAGCCGAGAAGAAGGAGCAAACGCCGCGGGTGTACATGATCGATTTTGCGTTTGCTCGTTTCTATGGCGTCGGGAACGAGACGGATATTCTGCGGCGGGCTAGTGACTTGAGACGGTTTCAGGCGAGTCTGAACGACGCCATGTGGAAGTACATGATTCGCATCTGGACGCGAGCACAACCTTGGGGAGCGAGCGTGCCGCCGCTCAAGAAACCAATCATGGACTGGCAGAAAAAGGGGCAGAAAGAGTATGATGCATCGCTGCAAAAGACACGCTCTGCGCCACTGCTCGAGCAACGACGCGAGAGCACGGGGCTGCGCACTCGGCCACGTACTCGTCCGCGCACTCGCCCGCCACCAAGTCGACTCGCCGTGACGTTCCAAGCCCGCCACCCAAAGCACGAAGTATTGCAATGGGTCAAGGTCGATCCCACCTCTCGATCCGTGCTACTCGGTGTCGCGTCTGACCGTTGGCGTCCAGATTTTCGTCAACAATGTCTGGAAGCGATTGGCAACGAATGGGATGTGCAATTTGTGGCAGCAAGCTGACGTCACAACGACACCCAACACGCATGCGGCAAAAAATCACCCTTGAATGTCAAGGTCATGGCGAGCAGCCAATTGCCTCCCGTCAAGCCGGCGTTGCCCAAGGTGCCAGCTTTGAGATTCTTGGCGCGCTTTGCAAATTCGCCGTTCCACTCGTGCTTCTTGTCGAGTTCTTGTATCTCGGCATCCGATAGATTGACCGTCGAGATTTCCAAAATACCATTGCTTACGATCGAGTCGTCCGAGTCGTCCGAGTCGACCAAGTCAATGTTTGAAGCGCTGGCACGCACCACGCTGCCCGGGTCGATGTCGCATAGCGAGCAAACGATGCTAATGCGCTGCAAATTGTTGGCCACCCATTTGTCGACCGTGCGTGACGAAACGGTTTGCAGCTTCTTTTCCGGTTCAGACGTTTTCTCTTCTGGCACAGAAGTCATTTTTTTTCTGTTGTGTGTTGTGCATGTGTTTTTCGCCAATTGCGCAAAAAATCGCGTCGGTCATGTAGTCTAAATCACAAATGCATTTGCAAAGAATTTGCTCAAAGAATCGATTGCAACAATTCGAGCTCTTTTGACAAACGAGCTTCTTGCTGTTGTGCAAACTGCACGACAGTGGCAACAGACGAAGTTTGGCGCAACATGGCAGCTGTTTTGATCCGCTGTTCCAAATCCGACTTGGCTTGGACCGAAAGAGGATCCATGCGCACAGGTGGAGCAGCAGGGGTGGCGGCAGCATCAGGCTTGCTGGCGTTGTGCAGTGGGGCAGGAAAGGCAGACAGCGGGAGTGCAAACTGTGGAGCCATGGGCATCGAGCTGGAAGACGAGGAGGAAGTACCAGGTGTACCGAGTTGGAAAGAAAACAGATCTTGGTCGGAAAAGTTGGCAGGGGCACTTTCGGGGTCAGTGCCAGTGGTACTGCCGGGAAAAGCGCCAGGCGCAGAGCTGCTCGAAGAACTGCTGCTCGACGAGGAACTGCTGACCGGACGTGCTGGGGCAGGCGAGCCTGGCGTTGCACTGCGCGTGCGACGACTCACGACATCTGCAAACAACATAAATGAGTCAAATCAAAATCACAAGAAAAACGTACTTCCAGGCGTTGCCAGAGTCAAGGGTCCGATGCTCGCAGACCACAACAATTGCGCATCCAGTTGACTGAGGAGGGTCGGTCGTTTTGGCCATGGGCAGTTCATGTGCGTGCAGTAGCGCACGTGATGATCCTTGTTTTCGGGCTGGGCAATGGCAGTGATGCGAACAAACACGTGACTGGGGCCATGTGCGATCAAGAAATCGGTGCCGTCGACCAAGTGGTTGCGACGCTGGCCATCCCAAGTGCCACGAACAGCGAGCAAACCGGTTGCGCGGTCTTCTTCCACCATGCCAATGCGAGCAGCTGGATCGGCAGGCACGATGCTGTAGAGGCGATTGGGTACAAGTGTAGGAGCTGAGCTGCTGCTCGAGGAAGAGCTGCTGCTAGAAGAAGAAGGCTCGACGGTCGGAAAACGCACAATGGCTCGCGAATTGACATAATAGTGCTCGCCATCAGTGCCACTTTTCGTGGGGCAGTTGGGTGCGGCACAGCGATGCAGTACGCTAGGCTGCTTGCTGGTGGTGAGCGAAGAGGTATGTTGTTGGGGCAGAGGCGCGGATTGAGACAGCAGCAACAGATTGGGTGCCTCCATGACCGTGCGACTGTCGGCTTCGAATCGCTGCAACAGCTTGGTCGCGGCTTGCGACACCTTGTGCCAGCCCGGACTGTAGAGCTTAGCATTGGAGCACATCAACTCAATGTCCTTGTGCAGGTCTTCTGCGGTTTTGTACTCGCCCTTGACCAATCGCTGCTCGATCGTGCCGAGATCCATGGGCTGTTTGATGTGCGTGAGGTAGTCGGGGTAGAGCGTGGTATCCACGGGTTTGCGAAACTCTTTGTTTGCAGCAGCTTTGCCAATCGCTTTCAGCAGTCTGTGCCAAGGCTCAATGTGGTCTTTGCCAAGTTCAATGTTTTTCAGCTGTTGACGCAGCTTTTCTGGGTCTGTCGTTTCCTCTTCTTCACGTTTGCGTTTGCGTCCATTGTCTGCGCTGGTGTCCATTGGAGTGGCAGTGCTGCTGCTGCTGGCGGTGGGCAGGGAGCTCGGTAGTGGTGGCAGTGCCAATTGTGACATTTTTGTTTCTTGTGGTTTTGTGGATTGCTATTCAAACGCGTATTTTGGGAAACGAAAGCTACAATTTGTCGGGCAAGCGAGTCTAGAAACAAAATCAGCTCTTTGAAATGCGCTCAAAGAAAAATCGCACTTCCCAATTATTTGGTGACTGACGCACGCACGGTTGGGCAGGGGGCAGCCGCAAGAAAAAGAGATCCTGCGGGGCCCGTTCTGCCGTGGACAAGACTGCTTGCTCCCACTCGCTCCTCATCTGCTCCACCCACCACGACGCTGCATCCTTGGAAGACAAGGAGGTGACGCAAGCGCGTCGGACATTGACATAGCGAACACGCAATGGCCTGGCGAACGGCAGTGTGAGACGACACTTGTTATCCAGCACATAAAACACATTGGCGAGTCGCGGGTGCATCGCGAGAGAAGCAGGTAGCGGGAGTGTCAAAGCAGGTCGATGGACATCGGCTGCTGCGCAGGGGATGTGGACTGGCGGCGAGGCCGGTTGCTGCTGTTGCTGCTGTTGCTGTGCGAACGGCGGAGTGACGCGGATTCTTTTGGAGGCCATGGTGGAACAACGTAGTTGGTCGAGTGTAGTGACTGCCAATAGTGGAAGTTAAAGTAGAGAGCTTGATGGGCGCGACGGAGGGCGTCTCGATCCGGGAAACGGAATTGTCGATTGGGAGCGCGCTGATCGGCTTCCTCTTGCAACTCACTCCAGGTGGCCACCCGGTCCTTCCATCCAAATCGATAACTATAGAGCAGGCGAAGGAGCAAAAGAAAGTCGCTGATTTTGGAGACATAGTCACGCTGCGGACCGAGGACACGGACAGCGGCGAAAATCTTGTCCACACCAAAGCCGAGCAGCACGACTGACTGATCAAAAAAATCAGTGTTGCAGAGAATGTGCGCCACGACGTATTGATGCTTGACATTCCAGCCAGTGGCTCGCAGCTCGTTGACGTACCGCAGCATGTCCATGTGCTTGCCATCGCCAAAGCGCAGAATCAAGCTGGGCACGCTTTCCTCGAGCTTTTCAATGTTGAGCAACCAAATGTGCTCTTGATCCCTGTCCTTGGTCGTGCCGAGAATGCGACAGTGGCGATAGCGCATCGCGTAGATGGGCATCAGAATGTCGTCTTCGCCCACGGTCGGCATGTCCAAGTCTGGACGCTTTTTTTCCACGCCATCATAGTGTTCAACCGGGGCGTCGTGTGTCACGTCCCAGATGATGTGGTAGGCGTGGAAGCGGGCATCCTTGGCGCTGCGTTTCATCAACTGTCGGTACAGTGGCTCGCGCAAGGCACGCGTTTGCATCAGGCGGTGCGGCTGAATCAGTGCCTTGTGTTGATTGCCTGCATCATCGGTCACCAACACTTCGTTGTCGCCCAAGACCGTGGTCGGCGGATAGGGCTTGCTCCGCTCTGCACGCTTCTTTTGCGTGGCCCACTTTTCCGGCGGAATGCGTTCGCGCTTGTCTGCGAGAATGATGCAGGTATGCACGTCTTGGCTGCAGGATAGCACGCGTTCCCAATACCGCGCCAACCGCTCATAAATGTCGTCAATGGTGATTGTGAAGAGTGTCTGCTGTCCACCAGTCTGTTCCCGAATTTCTTGGGCCCGTTCCCAATCCTCTTCCTCTTCTTGTACATGCACATCAGACTCTGCGCTTTTCTCGTCAGGTCTGGTGACCTTGGTCGGAAAGGCCGAGTTCATAAAACAGGTCAGGCTCATGATGTGCACGATGCCGTTGGATTCGGAATCGCTCTTTCGCTCAACATTTTCCATCTCTTCGTCTTCTTCGTCGTCATCGCTGGCGGCCGCGGCACCCAACCAGATGGTGCCTGTCCGCAGGCCACCGCCATCGGGCTCAAACTGGCCGCTGCGCTTGAGGCGAGCAATGTCGGATTTGATGCCCATTGGCTTTTTTCTGGTCCAGTGCCTGCCATGCAGCAGACCGAGTGCGTTGTGGCGTACTCTTGCCGCGCCAGTGTAGACCGCAGCAAAGAGAGGGAGGGGAGCGATTTTGCATGCCACACTTTGGGTTGTTGGATCATGGCCGCGTCCCGCACCTCGGCGCCTAGCCGAGCGTGGAGGATTGCATCTTGACATATGGACACGTTCCTGGTCCAACATCTCTTTTCGTTTGGCGAAACTTGGCGACACACATCCATCTTTGCGAAACGATTGACGAAGCTTTGTTAGGCTCGGGCACTTGGGAGGGGGGACGACACTCCATACAAATTTTACAATGGACCGAATTTCCGTCGCTCTAGACTATGCTGTGAAAAAATCCTGATGGCTGGAAAATTATGCCACTCTAGAAGACCGGTGGTTCGACAGCGCAGGACGAGGTGCTGGAGCCGTGGCGGTCTCCTCATGTCCCTGTGTCCGCGGCTCCAGCGCCGCGACCTATGGCCGCCGCCACAATGGCAACTTTTCTAGACCAACAAAATTTCACTTTACCACGCAATGCAAAAAGTTGAAAAAAAAAAGTTTTGCCGCTCTTTTGAATAAAAAAATTTTTAAACGGCCGCGAAAAAAATAAAAAATAGCATTTTCGTGTTGCACGGAAAATTGAAATTTTGTTGGTCTAGAAAAGGTGCCATTGTGGCGGCGGCCATAGGTCGCGGCTCTGGAGCCGTGGACACAGGGACATGAGGAGACCGCCACGGCTCCAGCACCTCCACCTGCGCTGTCGGACCACCGGTCTTCTAGAGTGGCAAAAATTTCCAGCCATCGGGATTTTTGCAAGGGTTACTCTAGATCACACAAAGAAAAAATGGTCCATCATTTCTGATGATGGATCAAACATGGCGATCGATTGTGTCGCCACTCATGGTGGTGGACCGTCCGAGTTCGCTGCAGGGTGGCGGTGCTGAGCCAAAGTTCCAATGTTGGTGACGTTGACTTGCACCATGGTATGATGTCGCCGTATCAGCAGAAAAATGCCCAATGCGCAAAAAATGCCAGCCGCCGCGCTAAACCAGGTGAGAAAGGTCCAACCGACGTGAACGACTGTGTTGCGCAACGCTTCCGGCATGCCGAGCCAGATGGTATCGGTCAGCCATTTGACGCCGCAAACAGCTCCAACCAGGGCCAACAGAAGCAAGGTGACGAGTATCATCATGGCCGAGGTCTCTTCGCAGCTCGGCATAATCCTAGCCAAAAAGGGCACAAAATTAGCTGATTTGAAAGGGTGATGGATCTGAACACATGTCGGCAAGCTCAACCCCACAGTGCACAGCCACGACCAACTCGAGCACAAGAGAGCAACAATCTTGGCCACGACGCCTCTGCCATCTGCGCAATCGATTACGTTCGATCCAGGCGGGGCCCATGGTCACGCAACAAGTTGGGCATCTGTCACGGCGTTTGAGCCATGGCCACAAACAACGTTTGTGAAACAGTGCACCATGGTCGCATGGCAACACCAGCGTCTTGTCCTGTGGTAAGAGCTTGTCATGACAGATGCCGCAAATGTGCTCGACGGTCGGTCCGACACAGCCGCCTCGGTTCCAGGCTTGCTCTCGCGTGCACGTTTCCAACAAGGTGGTTTGCTTGCCGCCATGACATAGCCGGCGACTGACCCACTGCCAGCAGCCATGACAAGCTGCTGGCAACGTGGTGATGACAGAGGCCAGGAACAAAACCCATCTGCAGCCTCGTAGAGATTGCCAAATGCGCGGCAGCCAGCACAATGTAGACAAACGTTGCCAAAAGCGGTCGCTTGGCACCTCGCCACGTAACACGTCTTGCAGCCATTCACCGGCCCTACGTGTCACACAATACAGGTCGTCAATGCGTTGTTGGTGTGTTGCTTGCATGGCCGTCAGTTGCGGATGTGTGCGATTGGTGCTCCAGTGGCGTTCGTGTGGGTCAACATAACACGTGCTCTGCAACAGGCCGAGGTGACTTGTCTCTTCTTCCAGCTGTCGGTATGCCAATTGCAATGGGACGTTGCGAGGGCACTGGGGCTGTGGTACAACAAGCTTCCGGTGCGTAAATTCGCAGATGATGCGCCCGGCGAGTACCAGGACACCAACACATACTGCTCCCACAAACGCTTCTGCAAATCGACCCATTTTGCATTGATGCTGCATCGTGTCAATCAAAAAAACGCAATACAGGATGCAAATCTAGAGCAAATTTAGACGTCAATTGCCAAGAGCCGGACGGTGTGCTGCTTAGGCGTTCCAATGGTGACTTCTTCGCCTGTGAGCACAGGCTGACCTTGTTTTCCATCTGGCGACGTAAAAGCAATGCGATGCAACAAGTCTCCTGCGGCGGCGTCCCAGATCTGACAGGGGTAATCGTTATGACCGTATAGCAGATCGACAACGGTATTGCACTCGTTGTAAAACACCAGGAATTCGGGTTCGCCCATCACTTGGTAAATGTTGGGCGTCTTGCCGCGTTGGCTGGTCAACACGTGCTCGCCAGACATGTTGGTGAATTCTGCAATTGATTGCAGGCGAGCCAGGGTTATACACTCGATCAACAGCATTTTTTGTAAGAGTTACGTTGCTCGAGATAGCGATTCATCACTGGAATCTAGACGCGTCTTTTCTCGTGCGCAGTGTACGTTGTTGTCATTCAATTAGACGAGGCAGACGTATAATGAATTGATAAGAGAACAACACATTTTGCAAAAAAAACTGCGGCAGTATGACGAGTAAACCCCGAACCGAAAACAAGGAAGTCGTCGAGCGCCAAGGCGAGTCGCGACTGCCGTTTGGCCTGCCGCAACCGCTGCTTGGCCACATTGGCCAGTGGTTGTCCGAGGTGGATGTGGCCATTGCTACGCGAGCGTGGGGCAAGACAGGCAGTCCGCCGAGACGCGAGTTGTTCTGGCGACGACGTGTCCGTTTGGTCATTCGGTCTGCAAAGCTCAAAGAGCGGATCCGGGCCGACATTTCGGTTTTGTTGCGCAAGTTGCGCTGGAGTCAGCGCGCTCTGCAGACATTGGAGTTGGATTTCGACTTGGCACTGGAAAGACTGCACGAGGATAGTTGGGTCGGTCTGTCGGATCGCGAGCAATATCCGGGACTGCGGCATCTGTTTTGGTATGAAAGGACGGAAGCTCCGGTACAGCAATACGTTCTGCCGCGACTCTTGTCGCTAGCTCCCGGCAAATGGCACACGCTGTGGATCGATCTCCGCGGAACTCATATTCAGCAGGACAAGAACAGTGGGGAGCACAGTCTGCTTCTGCAAGGAGCAGTCAAGATTCTAGATGTCTTGCACGAGACGCTGCGCGGTCTGGCTCTGTACGTGGGAAGTGGAGCGGTGCCATGGCCCATTGGGGAGCGAATTCTGCAGCCGCAACGGTTCCTGTTACTGGAATCCTTGTCATTGACTCTGCGAGTGAATGACTCTCGCTGGCTGGATGCTCTACAAACCACAGCGCCGCAGCTGCAGACTCTCCGCTGTCTGGACCCAGAGGCACGCAACGCCGGGGAAATCGATGCCAACCGCCTTGCAGCTTTCCTCCACAAACGACAGGAACATTGGAAGTTGTTGCAGATTGGTGTCCCTGGCCGCAATTTCTTCATCCAAAAAGATAAAGGGTGGAGTTTTCACTACCTTTGGGTGCAGAATTCGCTCCCCCCCGACGACGTGAAGCTTGATCTCCCCGTGGAGTTTGTCTCGACCATCTTGCGCACATTTCGCCCTGCATCCGGCTGGGCCAAAGTGGAATTGCATACTCTATTTTTCCAACAGCAGTGGAAAGCCATGATGGAGAGCAAGGCAGAAATAGACGAGTGGCGATTCCTGTATGATCGTACCAATGCAGGCGACTGGAAAGACGACGACAAAACGGCAATGTTGCCGGCCACGTTGTTGGAGCAGTTTACAAAGCATCACTGGAAGCCGGGCCGTACAAGTCTGTGTTTCCAGACAGGGACTCCCAGCGCAGTTGGATCCCAAACGCGGATTTTGTGGACCCGTGACCAAGGAGACTTCTTTACGTGGGTGGGTCGTTCGTCTTCTCAAACCATGGCCGTCTGCATCGATCATGGACCACTATTTGACTGTTGCGATATTACTTCGCATATCGGCACAGCGCGGCCGACTGCTGCGTGGGATCTGGAAGCCCTTTTGCTGCGTCTTCGCCAGCGCGTGCCCGCACAGATGCTGTCGTTCTACTACATGCCCTCTATGCCAATTGCCGGGCGCGCCGTGCATCCCATTCGGATTGCACCTTTGTTAGAACAGTGGAAGACAAAACTGCTTTATTTTCAACTATCGCCGCAAGAGGTGCCAATCGATGACTGGAAAGACAGCATTGTGCAGCTCCAAAAGCTGCCATTGCATCGAGTGGCCTTGGGCACGCGCGAGGTGATGCAGGCAACAGACTTGACCCAATTCAAGCAGCTGGACACTATGCATATGGCTTTCCTGGGTACCGACGCCAAGCAATCGGCGTGCGTGGACGTCAAGCTACTTGCTGCCATCCTCCACAACAACCCGACCATGATCGATCTGGACTTGTTTGATTGCGTCCCCGCGGCTGATTTTGTTGGCGCACCGGATGCAGCTAGCGTGCACAAGTACTGGGCGCCGATTGTGCGACAGAATGCTGGGGACCGCGGCAAGGCACTCGTCTCGTTCTCCTTTCCCCTGGCGACATCGGCCATCACACAAGACGAGCTCAAGTTGCTGACATCGCTGCGACCGGCAAACTTCAAGTTGAACATTCGCTTTGGCCCAGACAGACACCCTCTGCATCGACTCCCGTTCCCACGCGTGACGTTCCCCGTGTCCATCTTTCAACACTTGGTTACTCAACCGACCAATGGTCGATCCTGCTGGACGCGATGCAACCTGGCTGTCTGGGCCAATGTAGAGGCCGAGGCCAAGCTGCATTTCCCATTTGTCGTCTGGCCATACGGCACGGCAACTGCTCCTGCTCGCTGGCAAACGGTCAGTGCGATGCACATAGATATGTTTGCCTGGATGTCGATGGCGTTTCATCTTGGCAAAGATTCCAGTGGGTACGGGGCGACGCATGTGCGATTCCGGTGGAACAGTTTTAACCCGCGAGGGTTTGTGCAAGTCTCGGACAAGGGAAACAATCAAGTATTGTTTGCTGCTCATGCCGATCGCAGCGCGCTGCCACCCTTCTGGCAACAAGACAAGGAGTTTTTGGGTCATCTAACCCCTTACAACCTATATTTCCCGGGAACAGCGCAAGAATTCTTTCCGCCCACCTGGATGTGGTTCATGCTGTATTGCTTCTTGGTGCAACCCGACCAGGAGACGACATTGATGTCGTATTGTCATCGCCCCAACGGACGTCATTTCATCGATTTTGTCGACCAACCCGAGGCGACTGACCTTTTCGCACGATTTGACGATTTTTGTTGGGCCATGGACAAGACCATGCACCATTTTACTATTTGGTCTCCTCCCGCACCCACCACGAGCTCTTCTTCTTCTTCTTCTTCTTCTGCTGCTGTCGAGACCAAGACGCTGGCATCCAAGATCGGTACATCGACTCGCCCCGTGTCGGCCAAAAACGCAGATGAAAAGGACGAAAAGGTGACTGAAGAAGAAGAAGACAGGCTGGCTCTGGCAGCCGCACAGGAGTGGGACGAGCGATGCAACCAACTGGAAATCGAATGGGCCAGCAACGAGGCCCAGCGCAACGCGCAGGCGTACCAAATCTGGCAAGCTAGTCGGTCCCAAAATCGAGTGAATTAGATTTTGCAATCGAAAATGCTATGCAACACGATACACTCGACATTCAACGCGCGTTTGTTGCACGGAATACACGACTTGACATTTTTGTGCTGTTCCGGGCCAAACGAGGTCGCCGGTCGAGGTGTTGCGATAGCCACGTGTGAGTCCCAACAGCTGCAGAGCCGGGAGACGAGCGAGACACGATTGCCAGTTGGGCAAGACTGCACCACACGTATCGAAATAGGCAGCAATAATGTTTTGACGAATCGAGGGGGCAAGCGAGGTGTGATTGAGCAGCAGACGCTGGACACCTTGCGACTGACGTCTGCGCAACACACCGCCCGTCCATATCAAGGTCATTTCGTCGCGTTGCAGGAGCTGTCGCCGAAGACGGTGGTACAAGGCGGTCGTGGCATCGCGTTCCACCTTGACGAGCCATTTGGCGGGGATACCATGCTCAATCAACGCATCTTCGTTACGGCCGTGGCCATCCAAGAACAAGATGTACTTGCCGGGTCGCCAGATGGAAGCGACTTGCTTGGCCCATTCGAGAGCTCGCACCTCGGCGTCACGATGTGGAGGCGGAACCAGGTACGCCCTTGCGTTAGCCTTTGCTTTCTTCTTGGCAACGAGACGAAACGAGGCGCCGGGAGCCAGCAACGACGTGGCATTCAATAGGTAGACTTGCCCTTGTGTCACTTCCTCCTTGTACGCCGGATCGCTGCATTTCATCAGACGGGCTGGCAAGCGAACGTGGCCGTGCAGCAATTTAATGCCATCCTCGAGAACTTGATAATCACTCGTCGCACCACGGTCTTTGGCCACATAATTTTCGAATTGGCAATCGGGCAAGGTCAGGTGGATGTCGTAGGCGCGTACCACGGCTTGAAACACGTGCAATAGATGTGTAGCGGTAACATAGATTGGAGAAGTCTTTGGCGCAGACGCCAAAGGGAGAGTCTGCGGTCGGAAATTTCTTTGCTTGACTCGCATTTTTTCGGTGTGGCAGCTTGACGTTTCATTGTTTGGTGAATCCAAACGCAAAACGAGCGATTCATCGTGTCTAGCTGTCCTAGTCCTGGGGGCTAGCGCCCCCGCCCATTGGGCGTCCCCCGGTGGCTACCGCCACAGGCGTTCGATCGTGATTAACGCCGCGAATGTGCGATCATTCTGTCGTTCTTGCAAACATTCATGAAAAAATCTCAAGAGAGACGTCACATTTGCAATAAACTGTTTTTGTGTCGGCATTCACGATCGCACATTCGCGGCGTCAGCCGCTCAATAGTCTACAGACTGCGAAGCGAAGCGGAGCTGTATGGGCGCTAGCCCCCAGGACTAAAACGCGCAGCTGCAACAAACGCGACTCGACTCGACAGCCACAGACAGCCACACACCAGACAGGTGCGGATTAGCGGTCGGGGCAGAGCCAGCCCGAAACTGGCCTGCACCTCGTCGGGTAGCCAAGCATGTGGCACGGCCAGGCGCCATGCAAAATCACGCAACACATACTCCGTGTCCGAGACCAGTCCGCCCAAGGTACGTGCAAACGGCGACAGGTTGACATAGGGCGTGAGAAATCCAGCGAGCAGAAACGACACCATGTCGATCGCCATGGCGTAAATGTGCGTCGCCATTTCGTCGCGCGTGACCAGCGCCAGCGCTTCGGCCCAGCCAGCATGCGTGGCCGTGTGCAGAAACACGAGAAACAGAAAGATGACAACCGTCTCGTGATCGTGCGCCACAATTTGGTCGAATCCGACCCAAAGGATGGGCAGTGCCAGCAGCAGTGTGACGAGCAAGACGCAAAAGGTCGACCAGAGTGTTTGCGCCGCGGCAAACGATCCCAGCGAATACAATTGTTGAGCGTGCTCGGCTGGCAGGCGACGAGCGGCATCGCACCACCAGCGCACATTGCCGTGACTGGCCACGCTCGTGACAAACAGGGTGATGAACAGTAGCGCCATGTGCTGGTAGACCTCGGCGATGCCGCCCAGTGTCGAAGGTGCCCAGAACAAGGACAATGCAGTGGCACAGACAATGAGCATCCACAACGTGACGGTAACATGGGATTGCGAACGCCACCAGCAGCGGGCGTTGCGAGTCAGCAGCAGCCATGTCATGCGCCCAAATGTGCCGCGGAATTTGCGCTGCCTTGCATGCCGCTCTAGCACGGCATACAGAGGCTCCGCTGGCCCTGGGGGTTGCGTCTGGGACGACTTCATCGCTGGTCGGTCATTGTCTGCCATGGTGTTCCACATTTGCGACAGCTCGGCGGCATTGTACATTAGCACGCGGTCCGCCCGTGTGACTGAATTGATGGCCACTGTCTGTGGACTCGGCTCGTGGATGGTCAGTTTGTGATCCGCCTTGCTTTCGGGTTCGATGGCCACAGGCTTGAGCGTCGCGCTTGGCGGCTCACGAGAAAATCTCGACAAGATGTCATGCTCGGCCTCGTGATCCGCTGCCTCCTCACGTTCGTCGTCGTCCAAGTCCAGCTGCTCCAGTCCCAGGTCCGTGGACATGGCGGCTGCTTGTGCGCCCGAGACGTCTGGGAAGCGCGACATTTCGGTGGTCGACAAGGCGGTGTAGGCGCCTTTTTTCTTCATGCGCCCGGAAGACTGTGTTTTGTTGCCAGGAGCCGTCGGATGCCGCCCCGCACCCGCCCGACCGCCATCAAACAGCTGTAGCTGTTGCGAGACTCGCGACAAGAACACGTCGATGCTGACCAGTTCCTCGCGCACGACCGCGGCGGCCAGTTGTTGACTCTTGTGGGCAGTCTTGTGCTCGTGCGCACGATACATTAGCATGCGCTGGTAAACGGTGGCGACTTGCGATTGCAAAAAAGAGAGGGCTGCGGAGTGCCGACCAGCGTAGACCAAGCGACTCCCCGCCAGCAGCACCAAGTTGTCAAACAGGCCGTCGGGTTGATCGAGCCCGCATTCCACTGCAATCACGATCGTAGTAGCTGCGTCTTGTGTCAAGGACCGGAACATTTGCAAGAACTGCAGCCGCTCGTGCAGCGTGCGCGACAGGATTTTGGCGTCAATGAGAAGCACCCGTGGGTGGCTGGCGTACGCCATGGCCAAGTTGAGGCGCGTGCGCTCGCTTTCTGTCAAGCTGGCCGCGGGCGCATTCGCAACACGTTGCAACATGCAAGCTTCCAGCAAGACGCGCACCAAGCTGTCGACTTTCCAGCACAGTGGGATCCGAAGCTTGGAATTCACGTGACTTGAAGTCGCGGC
>JADMIO013071206.1_pt1 | contig 33972 bp, 25 predicted proteins | sample 8958161 | NCBI WGS metagenome assembly JADMIO01 (sample SAMN16585339, study PRJNA669376) | soil metagenome | isolation source: Crop rotation soil | place: USA: Cullars Rotation, Alabama | collected 2011 | reverse complement strand
GAGTGGTGGTTACCTGCACGAGATCAGCATCAACTACGAGCCATTAAACTTTGGACTCGACTTTGGGGAAGAATTGGAGTCATCAATCTACCGGCTGACCAATGATCATGACCTCAACCCGCTACAACTTTGCTGGCAGGAATATGGAACTGACAAATCCCTGCAGTTGCATGTGTATTATGGCAACCAATACTTTACCCCGGATGAAATTAAACTGCTCGTTCACCGGTTGCTATTTATCATTGAACAATTTTCACAAGGGTTGGAGCATGCTGCAGGCAACATCAATATTTTACCGGCGGAAGAACGCTTACTGATTGAAAACTTCAATGATATGAAAGCGGTTTTTCCAAATGACAAATCATTGGTAAGCTGCTTTGAAGAACAGGTTGCGAAAACGCCTGGAAGTATTGCATTGGTATTTGAAGATAAGGAGCTTACTTACCAGCAGCTAAATGAGCAGGCGAATCAACTGGCAAATTATTTAAGAGAAAAAGGCGTAGAGAAAGAGGAATTAGTACCGTTGTGCATTGAACGTTCCATCAACATGATGGTAGCGATACTAGCTGTTCTTAAAGCTGGGGGCGCTTATGTGCCTATTGATCCATCCTACCCCGCCGAGCGAATCAATTTTATACTGGAAGATACAGCAGCTGCCATGTGCATTACCAGTCAAATCTCTCGTTCTAAGCTTCCCTTGGACAAAAAGCTGACCATTGTTTCGCTTGATCAGGATGCTGCATTAATCAATAGTCACTGCTTATTGAATCTTTTAGCAGGCCCATCACCCAATCAGCTCGCTTATATAATTTATACTTCAGGATCTACCGGTAAACCAAAGGGTGTGCAGGTTGAACATCGTACAGTTGTAAATCTAATTCGTACACAAGCGGAATATTTTAGCATTAATAGTGAAGAGAGGATTTTACAATTTTCTAACTACTCTTTTGATGCTTCAGTTGAACAAATATTTCTATCCTGGTTAAATGGCGCTGCGCTTATTCTATTCAGGGAAGGTTTACAGTTAGACATTGATTTGTTTGGGAGACTCCTGACCGATCAGAAGATTACACACCTGCACACCACACCATCTTTCCTTGAAAATTTAAACGAAACCAAACCAACATCTTTAAAGCGTGTAATTGCAGGTGGCGATTATTGTAAACGAAGCCTGGCCGATCACTGGAAAAATAAAGTTGCTTTTTACAATGAATATGGTCCCACCGAAACTACCGTAACAGCAATCGAATATCACGTTAATAAAGATGAAACCGGGAGATTGAAAGCAGTGCCAATTGGTAAACCTCTTGCTAATACAAGGGTTTATATTTTGAATGCTGAAAATGAAATATGCCCTATTGGAGTTAGTGGAGAATTGTGTATCGGGGGAGATTGTTTAGCAAGAGGATATTTGAACCGGCCTGAACTTACACAGAAAATGTTTGTACCGGACCCTTTTAGATCTGGCAGCGAAAGGATGTATAGAACAGGCGATATCGCTTGCTGGTTGGCAGGTGGAGACATTCTTTACCAGGGTAGAATGGATGAGCAGGTTAAGATTCGGGGCTACAGAATTGAGCCGGGCGAAATAGAAAATGTTCTGCAGGAGTCTGGCTATGTACAGCAAGCGTGTGTACTTGCCCGTGAGGATAAGAGTGGTAATAGGAGATTGATAGGTTTTGTAGTGCCTAAAAAAACATTTGACCGCGATGTTATTCAAGCCTGGTTAAAAACAAAGCTACCGGAGTACATGGTGCCGGCTTTATGGGTAGAAATGGAAGCCTTGCCGCTTACATCAAATGGTAAGGTTGATAAAAAAGCCCTACCGGATCCAGATGCAAGCGAACTGGTAAGCAATGAATACATAGCACCCCGCAATGAGCTTGAAGCTCAGCTTGCTGACACCTGGAAGGAATTACTCAGGGTTGATAAGGTGGGTATCAACGATAACTTTTTTGAACTTGGGGGACATAGCCTTCATGCCATCCAGCTAACCACGAGGTTGCATAAATTGCTCAATATAAAAGCTGGTATAGGCACTATATTCAACAATCCTACCATTAGCAAATTAGCGCAAGCGCTTATGTTGGAAAAGAGATCCGGCTTCGCTCCGATTGAACATTTACCGTTGCAGGAATATTATCCATTGTCGCATGCACAGGAACGTTTTTGGATATTGAGCCATTTCAAGGACGGTTCTGAAGCGTACAATGTGTCCAGTGTTTTTAAGGTAGCAGGCAAAGTAAATGTGGTAGCCTTTGAACAGGCCTTTAACTCAGTGATCGAACGCCATGAAATATTGAGAACTGTCTTCGAAGAAATTGATGGGGCAGCATTTCAAAAAATATTGACAGTTAAAGAAGCTGGATTTAAAGTTGAATCCATAGATCTTAGCAATGCAGAAGATAGCGAAGGCTTTATAAAAAAATGGCTACAGGAAGATGCAAGACATAGTTTTGATCTTTCGAAAGGTCCTCTTCTGCGTGCCACCATTTTTAAAGAAGGCGCTGAAAAGTATACGCTCGCTTTCAATATTCACCATATTATCAGTGATGGATTGTCTAAAGAAATTTTTATAAAAGAGTTCCTCCATTTTTATAAAAAATATACAGGCAATGTACAAGATGAACTGGTGCCTTTGCCGATTCAATATAAAGATTATGCTGCATGGCATTCTGCATCTTACAGTGCACAGGGAGCATATTGGAGAGAGCTTTATAAAATAGGTGTACCAGTCTTGAAATTCCCACTCGATTTTGAACGACCTAAAGTGTTATCGTTTTTTGGTGCTATGTTGAATGTTGAATTATCGGTATCATTAACTGGTCAGCTGCGGATGCTGGCAGTAGCACAAAACATGTCTTTGAACAATTTGTTTTTTGCGCTGTATGGTTTATTGGTGGCCCGTTATAGTGGGCAAAAAGAAGTTGTAATCGGATCATTGAGTTCTGGCCGCAGCCATATCGACCTGGAAAATTTGATTGGTGTATTTATCAATTTTTTACCCGTAAAAATTACACCAGGCCCCGACCAAAAATTACAAGACTACCTGTCGAATACTAATGACGCTTTGTCGCTGGCCTATAGCAACCAGGATTATCCATTCGACATGATTGTGGAAGATTGTATAAAGCAACGGGATGCGTCGAGAAATCCTTTTTTCGACACAATGCTCAATTTTCATTTGCAAAATAATATCAAGGACAATGGCAATTCAGATTCGGCTTTGTGGGCAGAAGCCGACATAACGATAAAGCCAGACCTGTCACTCCAGGAAGAATTGTTTCAATCGGTCCTCGACTTTAAGCTTGACATTGAACCAGCAGGCAATACATTCGATCTCTACCTGAGTTATAACACCAAGCTGTTTACAGAAGCATCGATGAGTTTATTTCTAAACGATTTTGTTGAATTACTAACCAGGGTAGTAACCGAGCCGGAAAATAAACTAGGCGAATATGGACAATGGAAGTTAATGGAAACCGCGGACTCGGATGAATCCGCCACCGCTCCCATACCCTTAAACATTTGCGCTTCATTTGTAATAGAACCCATACAGGAGTTTATTGAATATTGGAGCAACGAATTGGAGTTGAACATTTCGGTCTCTTTTGCGCCATACAACCAGGTGTTTCAGCAATTGTTAAATGGAGGAAGCCTGCTAAATAATAATAAAGGTATCAATGCACTATTTATTCGTTTAGAGGATTGGCTAAGAGAAAAGCAGGAGCTTACTCCATTACAACAGGTCAGTTTCCTGGACGACACCTTTGCTGAGTTAACGAAAGCAATCGCATATTTCAGCAAAGAATCCTTTGTGCCTTCTCTCGTTGCAATTGTTCCGGTTCTGAACAGTGCTACTGCTTCGACGCCTGTGGGAGAACATATCGGCAGGTTGAACAAAGAATTAGAGATTGCCTTGAAAAGATTGCCAGCCTTGTATTTACTTGACCTTAATGACGTGGCTTCCTTGTACAATGTGGAAGACCTGTATGACGCTGAAACCGATAAGCTGGGCCATATGCCGTTTACAGAGGAATTTTATGCCGCTATCGGAACCTTCCTGGCTCGTAAGGTGAGTGCCTTTAAAGGGCCTAATTACAAAGTGCTCGCGCTTGATTGTGATAACACTTTATGGAAAGGCATCGTGGGTGAGTTGGGAGCTACAGAAGTAACAATTGACGACAACTTTACCGCGCTGCAGGAATTCTTTATTCAAAAGTACAATGAAGGCTTCCTGCTAACGTTATGTAGTAAAAATAATGAAGCAGATGTTTGGGAAGTATTTGATCAGCATCCCGGCATGAAGTTAAAACGGGAGCACATAGCTGCCCATCGTCTTAACTGGGAGCCTAAGCCTGACAACCTGCTTTCTATTTCCAGGGAATTGAACCTGGGTATGAACAGCATTATTTTTATAGATGATAATCAATTTGAAATCGAACAAATGTCTCTGAGGGCACCGGAAGTTCTTTCTTTGATCCTGCCAGAAGATGAAAACAGTTTTGAGGGTTTTTTAAACCATATTTGGGCCTTCGATTATTTCAGGATCACGGAAGAAGATACGCAAAGAAACCAGCTGTATAAAGTAGAAAAGCAACGGCAGGAAGAACAGGAAAAATATGGCTCGGCCGAAGACTTTCTACAATCACTGAACCTGCAGGTCAATTTTCTTCCGTTGAATGAAACCCACATGGAACGGGCAGTACAGCTTACCATGCGTACCAACCAGTTTAATATAAATGGCATCAGAAAAACGCCAGGGGATATCGCTGCGGCAATGCAACAGAATACTGTCAACTGGGTAATTGATGTAAAGGATCGCTTTGGAGATTATGGCATTGTAGGACTTGTTTTGACAAAAGAAAATCGGCAGGCGCTTGTGATAGAAACATTCCTGTTGAGCTGCAGGGTACTGGGCAGAAATATAGAAGATTCCATACTCGCCGAGCTTCAAAAGCATGCGGAAAACAATGGGCTAAATTCTATTAAAGCACTCTTTACAGCTACACAAAAAAATAAACCTTTCCAGGAATTTCTTACACGTACGCAGTGGGTAAAGGATCCTCAAACTGGTACGTATGACAAGTTATTGAAAGCTAAAGAAATAATAATTGATCATGAGTGACAACACGGGCACACAATGCTCTTAAGGAATGTCAATGAGTAAATGGTAACTTGCGCCTGCTTTGATCGTGAAGATTTTTCGATTATGTGGTGATGAGAAATATAAGCCGTCTCAAGGCTAGCTAAATTATTTATATGTTTAAAAAAGTTTGGAAGTATATTTTTGATTCAAGCGTTCCTGAGTCGGCCAGTACGGAAAAGCTGACTGTGAAGGAAAGGTTGCGTGCTTTCAAAAATCTTCCCCTTTTTTTTAAATTGATATGGCAAACAAGTCCATGGCTTACTTTTCTTAATGGATTTCTACGGATCATACAATCCATCATGCCATTGGGTATGCTGTATACCGGTAAGCTCATCATAGACCAGGTGGTTTTTCTTACCAGGCCCGGTAATGAGCTTCTTCCACATAAACATCTTTGGACGCTGATCATCATTGAATTCGCCCTCGTGGTTACTATGACAGCCTTCACACGGATCGTTATTTTAATCGACAGCCTTCTTGGCGAATTATTAACCAATCGTTCTTCCATGATGCTAATGTCGCATGCTGCTACGTTGGATCTTGATCAGTTTGAAGACTCAGTTTTTTACGACAAACTTGACAGGGCAAGGCAGCAGACGATCGGAAGGGCGGTCCTGTTATCCCAGGTTTTTAGCCAGGTGCAGGATTTTATTACCATTGGTTTTATGGCTGCGGGCTTAATTCTATTTAACCCATGGCTTATTGTTGTGCTGTTACTTTCGATCATACCCTCCTTTTTGGGAGAAGCATATTTCAATGCCAAAAATTATGACCTTTTGCGGAGCCAGACAGAGGGGCGCCGGGAGCTGGAATACATAAGAGTAATCGGCTGTAGTGATGATACTGCCAAAGAAGTGCGGCTGTTTGATCTCTCAGGTTTTTTTATCAAGCGTTTCCGGATTCTCTCTACCAAATTTTATAAAGCAACCAGGAAAATGGCTGTCAGGCGTGCCGTGGTGGGTACTGTATTGTCGTTGCCCGGTTCTATCGGATATTATATTGCTTTTTTCTTTATCATAAAAGGCGTACTGGCTGGTACCCTCAGTATTGGTGGGCTAACCTTTCTCATCGGTTCCATTCGTCAAATAGGATCTTTGTCTCAAAGCGTAATGAAGCGGGTGACTATTGTGGCGCAGGGCGCTTTATACCTGCGGGATTATTTTGATTTTTTCAAGATAAAGCCAAACATAAAGCCCATGGCAAATCCGCGGCCCTTTCCAAAACCGATAAAGGAAGGTTTTACTTTTGAGAACGTAGGCTTTAAATACCGTAATTCAAACCGCTGGGCAAACCGCAATTTAAATTTTACCCTTCATGCCGGTGAGAAGCTTGCATTGGTAGGAGAAAATGGTGCGGGCAAAACCACCCTTGTAAAACTATTGGTTCGTTTGTACGAGCCTACTGAAGGCCGGATTTTATTAGACGGTCATAATCTCCAGGAATATGACCTTGATGAACTAAGGGCTGAAATTGGTATTATTTTCCAGGATTTTCTTCGTTATCAAATGACCACCACTGAAAATATTGCGATGGGCAATATTAAGGAAATGGATAACAAAGAGCTTATTATTAAATCCGCCAAATTGAGCCTTGCGAGTGGTATTATTGAAAAGCTGCCTAACAAATATGACCAAATGCTCGGTCGTAAATTTAACCATGGTGTGGAGCTTTCTGGTGGAGAATGGCAAAAGATTGCATTAGCACGAGCTTATATGCGCAATGCACAATTGATGGTGCTTGATGAACCTACAGCTGCATTAGATGCCCGTGCAGAATACGAAGTGTTTCAACGTTTTTCAGAACTAACGAAAGATAAAACTGCAATGTTGATCTCGCATCGGTTTTCTACAGTGCGGATGGCTGACAGGATATTGGTTCTTGAAAAAGGACAAATACTTGAAATCGGAAGCCACGAAGAGTTACTTGAAAAGGGCGGAAGATATGCGGAGCTTTTCCAACTCCAGGCAATGGGCTATCGTTAATTGAACAAGTGATTTTCTTTGGTATCTAAAAACCCAGCACTTCCTTCATAGAATAGATCCCTTTCTTACCTGCTAAGAACTCAGCAGCCATTACCGCACCAGTTGCAAATCCTTTCCGGTTATGGGCAGTGTGTATGATCTCAATATCATCAATAGGCGAACTGTATCTAATTTTATGTGTGCCGGGTGCAGGATCAATTCTTTCACTTATGATTGTTAGTTCTTCCGGAGTAACATTTCTATGATTTACCCATTGCCTCTTGCGGCCAAGATTTTCCATGATCTGTTCAGCCAACGTGATAGCCGTTCCACTGGGTGCATCTTTTTTTTGCGTGTGGTGGATTTCTTCGATCGAAACTTCATAATCTGTATGCTTGTCCATTAAGCGTGCCAGCAGTTTATTTACCTCGAAAAAAATATTTACACCCACGCTATAATTACTTGCATACACCAAGGACCCGTTCAATGCTTCGCATTTATTCTTTACTTCATCCCATTGCTCCAGCCATCCCGTACTGCCGCTTACAACCGGGATACCAGCGTCCAGGCAAGTGAGTATATTGCCTACTGCGCTGTGTGGGCCTGTAAATTCAATCGCTACATCACAACGTTGTAGGTTTTCTTTCGTGAGGTCAGCTATTGTATCAACATCAATTTTGAGTAATATACTGTGTCCTCTCTCCAGGGCGCTCTCTTCAATGGCTTTACCCATTTTACCATAGCCCACTAGGGCAATATTAAGCAGCACCGCATTAGTGCGGCTACCTAAGTCGTTGTTGGTTGAAATCATAAATTGGTATTGAAGGCAAATGTAATTATTTACCGTCCTTTATTTTCTTGGAATGTATGTCGAACACAAGGCTGAGGCCGGTAGTATTTGCCATAGGGCTAAATCCTGGTTTGATTTTAAGACTAAGGTTTTCGTCTACATCAAACTGTTTAAGATGCCCGTCAACAGTTGCATCCACCACGTTTAGTCCCCAGAATAAAATAAAGAATAGTACAGAATAATCAATGTTTTGCCGAAAGGTATTGCGATAACTTTTAAGAGCCCCGGCAGAAAGGTTTTTGAACTTAGGATCAATCAATTCATCGTTTCCGGGAAGTGTATCTGTTTTGTATATATAGGCCTGTCTTAGCGCTTTATAGTTTTTTACATTATAAAAAAATACTCCGGCAGTTATACCGAGTGCGCCATATACAAGTGGAACCTTCCAATATTTTTTGTTATAGATTTGTCCCCACCCGGGAACCATAGCAGAACGTATGGTTGCTTTACGAGGCTCAAAATTTTTCTTCTTAATACTGTCTGCCACCCGTTTGGAATTTGCAGCACTGTCTTGAATTTGTGCGGAAAGGTTATTACTAAAAAAATGTAAAGCAATAAATAGAAATATTAATAATAATTTCTGCATCAACTTACTTTAACATTCAACTTATCTAATAAGCTATTTAATTCTTCGAGTGAATAGTATTCAAAAGTTATGGCGCCATTACCACTTTTACTGTGTGCCATCTTCACCTTGGTACTGTAGTGAGATGCTAAATTATCCTCTATCTTTTTAAAGGCTGGTGGCAGTGCGCTTTTTACAGAATTTTTAACAGCGCCTCCTGCGATATACATTTTACGTACAAGGTCCTCTGTTTGCCGTACCGACAAGCCTTTGTTTTTTATCTCTGAAAAAATAAATAGCTGTTTATCCACCAGGTCAACGTTGATCAATGCCCTTGCATGTCCCATGCTGATCACATTGGTACGTACTGCTATTTGAATATCGGGTGGTAATTTTAGCAAGCGGATATAATTAGTAACAGTGCTTCTTTCTTTGCCCATTCTCTCTGCAACCTGTTCCTGTGTATAGTCCAGTTCATCCATCAGCCTTTTATAGCTAAGGGCTATTTCAATTGAATTTAAATTCTCACGCTGCAAATTTTCGAGCAATGCAAGTTCCAGCAACTCTGTGTCGTTTGCTTCCCGTACATAGACCGGGATGTCTTTTAATCCGGCTATTTTTGCCGCCCTGTACCTCCGCTCACCCGCGATAAGACGATATTTGCCATTCGCCATTTTACTCACGGTCAGGGGCTGAATAATATCGTGTATCCGAATAGAAGCAGCGAGTTCACTCAAGGCAGTTTCATCAAAATCTTTTCGGGGTTGCTTGGGATTGATTTCAATTTCATCAAGTGGAATACGGTTGGAAGCAGTAGTTTTTTCAACAACTTCTGTCTTTAAACTGCCTGCAGTACTTTTAAGGTCAGCATCTATATTTTGCAATAAGTTCCGGATCCCTTTTCCGAGTGCGTCTTTTTTATTTGGTGCGGTCATGTTTTTTTAGCATCTACTTATTATGAGTTTAATTTTTGTTCATGGTTCATGGTTGATAGTTCATAGATATTTAAAATAAGGCTCGTTCAATGTATTTCCATGAACCATGAACTATGAACCATGAACTACGCCAATACCTTGTCTTCCTGGCTTATCTTCGTGAGATTATTTTTTTGTAAAATTTCTTTTGCAAGGTTCAGATAATTAACAGATCCCTTACTATCAGCGTCATATAAAATTACTGGTTTGCCAAAGCTGGGTGCCTCGCTTAGCCGTGTATTGCGATGAATGATGCTACTGAAAACCATCTCTTCAAAATGCCTTCTTACCTCAGCCACTACCTGGTTGCACAGGCGTAACCGGCCATCGTACATCGTCATTAAAATACCTTCTATCTGTAACTCGGGGTTCAACCTGTTCTGAACAATTTTGATTGTGTTTAGTAATTTTCCCAAACCTTCCAATGCAAAAAATTCCGTTTGCACCGGTACTACCACGCTATCGGATGCAACCAATGCATTTACCGTAATAAGACCGAGTGAAGGAGAGCAGTCTATCACGATAAAATCATAGTCGTCCCGTATAGGATCCAATATCTTCTTTAGCACACCTTCCCTGTTTGGATAGTTGATCATTTCTATCTCGGCACCTACCAAATCAATGTGCGAAGGAACCAGGTCGAGGAACGGAATATCTGTTTTAAGCAGCAGGTCCTTTGCAAGCGCCTCATTCACCATACAATCATACAGGCTCTGTGTAATATTATGGAGATCAAAGCCCACCCCGGTCGTGCTGTTTGCCTGGGGGTCTGCATCCACCAATAATGTTTTGTATTCCAGCACCGCCAAACTTGCTGCTAAGTTGATTGCCGTAGTGGTTTTTCCTACACCGCCTTTTTGATTAGCTATTCCTATTATCCTTGCCATATTTTTTCCCGGAGGAAATTAATTTATATTTATTGTGATGTTTGATGCGCCTGATTTATTGCAAAGAATTACGAATGCTCAGGAATCCGCAAAGGTAATGTTTGGTAGGCAACTATAGCTACAAACCAAACATCAAAGTCAATAGCAGCTACCATTAATTATATAAAGACTACCCTACATCAGTTATTGAGGTGACAGGTTGACAAAATTTAGTCATTCGGCATATATTTGGGAACAATGCAAAGTGCCAACTGTTATAAGGTTGAACTTTATCGGTAAAAAATAAATATGTATCTAATAATATCAGGAACGAACAGGGTAGGGAGCATCACATTGAAAGTTGCAAAAGAATACCAGCGGCTATTAAAAGAAAGATCAATTGACTCTGCATTACTTTCACTTGAAGGTCTCAACCTGATGACAAGGGATGAAGATTTTATAAAGTTGGAAAATGACTGGATCATCCCTACAGATAATTATATTATCATTTCCCCGGAATATAATGGCAGTTTTCCCGGAGCCCTGAAAATGTTATTTGATACGGGTAAGTCTCATTCTTTATGGTGGCACAAAAAAGCCATGCTCACAGGCGTTTCAACGGGCCGGCAGGGAAATTTGAGGGGTATGGATCATTTGTCAGGCGTGTTGAATCATGTAAAAGTTACGGTGCTGCCTAACCAGCTTCCAATTTCTTCAGTAGATAAGTTAATGGATGAAGAAGGCCATTTCACTGATGAAAATACACTTCTCGCCATTAACCAGCAACTCGATGAATTTATTAAGTGGACTGGGGGTGCTAATTAAAGTAACCTCGAAGTCTGCCGGCCAATATTAAGATTCTTCATTATCCTTAATTTTACATCCTGTCAGTAACAGACCACTAATAAATATTTCTCTATGCGCTCCCCCTTTGGTGTTTTCATATTTGTAGTAATCATGTTAATCCTGGATACCTATGTTTTCCAGGCGATTAGAACGGTTTCCCAGTCAGCTTCTCCCAAAACAAAATCAATTATATACGCGGTGTACTGGACTATAACGGTGCTCGCTGTGATCGGCTTCCTTGTATTTGCTATTGCCGATCAACAGTTGTTGCCTCGTAAATTCAGAACATACCTTTTTGCTCTTATTATTGGATTATTCCTTTCAAAATTCATCACAATTGTATTCCTGTTGATTGATGATATCCGACGCGTTGCTCAATGGATCGCAGCCAAACTCTTTTATAGAAACACAGAGGGCGAATCGATGAATGCTGAGGGAATCACAAGATCCGTTTTTTTAAGCTGGTTGGGTTTGGCGGTTGGCGGCGGATTGTACAGCAGTTTTATTTACGGGTTTAGCAATAAATATAACTATGATGTAAAGCGAGTGCAACTTGCTTTTGATAATTTGCCGCAAGGTTTCAAGGGCTTGAAGATTCTTCATATAAGCGATATACACAGCGGAAGTTTTACAAATAAGAAAGCGGTTAACCATGGTGTGCAGGAGATACTGAAGGAAAATGCAGACCTCATCCTTTTTACAGGGGATCTTGTTAACGACAAAGCCACTGAAATGGAAGATTATGTGGATGTATTTAGCCAGTTAAAAGCGCCGATGGGTGTATATTCTACATTGGGTAACCATGACTATGGTGATTATGTGAAATGGCCAATTGATGGAATTAGTAAGACACAAAACTTATCAAACCTGAAAGCTGTGCATCAGCGAATGGGCTGGCGACTGCTCATGAATGAACATGTGGTGCTGGAGAAAGGCGGCGACCAGATCGCCTTGCTGGGTATTGAGAACTGGAGTGCAAAAAGAAATTTTCCAAAGCACGGAAGGATGGATCTTGCGCATCCGGGTACTGAAAAGTATCCCTTCAAAATATTGATGAGTCACGATCCAAGCCATTGGGATGCTGAAATAAGAACGAAGTATTCAGACATAGATCTTATGCTTAGCGGGCACACTCATGGAATGCAGTTTGGTATAGAAATCCCCGGCTTCAAGTGGAGCCCGGTCCAATACGTTTACAGGCAGTGGGCCGGCCTGTACCAGGAGCTAAATCAAAGATTGTATATAAACCGGGGTTTTGGATTTATAGGCTATCCTGGTAGGGTGGGTATATTGCCCGAAATTACGGTCATTGAACTGGTATAATCGGTGAATGATAACATAAAAATGCCGGAATCACTTCCGGCATTTTTTATTAAAACTTTTCAAACACTTATCTGCTCATTCTCATAGGAATTCTTTTTCTTGCTTCGGTCCTGTCGCTTCTGCCTTCGCTTCTACCTTCATCCGAAGGGCGCTTAAATCCTCCATCTGCTTCATTCATCCTTACAAGACGTCCATTATATTTTTTACCATCAAGGCTCCTGATCATTTTTGGAGCAGCACTTTTATCTACTTCTATCCATGCGTTCATTTCCCTGATATCGATCTTACCCAACACCTCTTTACTTAAATTGCTTTCGTCTAATATGAATTGTAAAAAGCTCGCTTTATAGAAGCCGTCCTTGGTGCCAAGGTTTATAAACAGGCGGCTATAACCATTGTCGCTCCTGTTAAATGTTGGCCTTTCTCTTCTATCTACATTGTCCCTGGTGCTATTAAAATCTCTTCTTTCCCTAAAGTCATTTTTTGCATTCAGGTCATCAGAATTTTCGTAATACTTCAGGAAATTATTAAATTCTAAAGCTGCTACTCTTTTCAATACTTCATCCTTACTCACATCTGCAAACTTCGTTTGAAGGTCTGGCAGATATGTTTCATAGGCTCCATTAGAAATATCTGCTTCCATCAATTTATCCATGAAATGGAAGAATTGTTTTCTGCATACATCTTTACCACTTGGTATATCAAGGCGATGAAATTGTGCATTGATCATCTTTTCAATAGACTTTATTTTGTAAGCTTCACGGCTATGGCAAATGGTAATACAGATACCGCTTTTACCTGCCCTTGCTGTACGGCCACTACGATGCGTATATACTTCTATATCATCCGGCAACTCATAGTTGATTACATGTGTGATTCCTTCCACATCTATTCCTCTCGCAGCCACATCGGTAGCAATCAATAACTGGATGCTTCTCGAACGAAAGCGGCCCATTACTTTATCTCTTTGTTGTTGCGTAAGATCGCCGTGTAGGGCTTCAATGTCATATCCTTCTTTTACCAGGCGCTCTGCAACGTCCTGTGCATCGGCCTTGGTACGTGTAAAAATAACACCATACATTCCTGGATTGAAATCAACCAGGCGCTTTAATGTATCATAACGGTTATGAGCAGGTGTAATAAAATATTGGTGATCGATGTTCACATTGGCTGTATTCTTTTTACCCATGGTTACTTCCGTTGGATTCACCATAAAGTTTTTAGAAATTGCTTTTACAGCAGCAGGCATGGTGGCGCTGAATAGCCAGGTGCTTTCTTTTGAGACAGTATTTTTCAATACGAAATCAATGTCATCTCTAAAGCCCATGTTGAGCATTTCATCTGCTTCGTCGAGTACCACGTACTTCACTTTTTGTAAGTCAATTGCTTTTCTTTCGATAAGGTCTATCAATCTGCCCGGCGTAGCCACAACTATTTGTACTCCTCTTTTCAGTTCCCTTATTTGCATTACAATAGAAGCACCACCGTACACAGGTTCTACACTTAGGCCCTTCACGTGTTTTTTAAAGTTCATCAGGTCATTGCATATCTGTACGCAAAGTTCTCTTGTAGGACATATAATTAATGCCTGCGGATACTTTTGAGTGGTATCAATTAAATGTAATAGTGGTAAACCAAAAGCCGCTGTTTTACCGGTTCCGGTTTGAGCAAGTCCTACAAAATCCTGGGTTCCTGATAATAGAATGGGGATGGCTTTTTCCTGGATGGGTGTGGGAGTTTCAAATCCCATTTCTGTAACTGCCTGTACTAATTGTTCGTTCAAGCCTAAGGCTTCAAATGCATTCATGTAAATTGTTTTGCGTTTACATGATATGCTATTCCTGTTGTTACACTACTTAAATCCTATAATTAAAGTCAAAGTAAATACTAATTCCAACAGCCTTTTCGGCATTTCATGCAATACTCGTTATAAATAGTTTGCGAAAGTAGTTCATTTCAGCCACAAAATTTTATAAAATTTCAAGTATTTTATTTGCCTCATTTAAATATAAAAGGTTTACTTACGTTTTAATTGAACCAGCTTCGGTTTACACACTCCAATATTTATTAAATACTTAAGGTGCTTACATGAAAAAGATACTTTTCGTTTTTATATTTCTCCAGGTATTCCTGTTGAAAGGCATTGCTCAAAAGGATTCTGCTTCCACACTAACTGCCCAGGACTCTATCAATATATTAAGGGAACTTATGGCCATGCTGGATTCTGCAGATAGGCCCCAGAGTTATGTATTTGCAAACATTGGTATTGGCAATCGTCTTTTCACTAGTAAGAATGACGCTTTGAATGCGAAACAGGATATTTCAAGCACACTAATATATTCTCCATCATTGGCGTACTATCATAAAAGCGGTTTTAATATTACTGCGGGTGCTAGTTTGCTAAACGATGGGGAAGGCTTTGGAGTGAATCAGTATTCTGTAACGCCTGCTTTTGACCTGGTCGGGAATAAAAAGTTTGGTGTTAGTATTTCATACACGCACTATTTCGTTCAGGATAAATTCTCCGAATTTTCTTCACCGATCCAGGACGATTTTTTTTCATCCTTCACTTATAAAAAGTTATGGCTGCAGCCAGGCATAGCATTTGGCTATTCAAAAGGTGAATACAAGGAAACACAACTGAAGGATACAATTATTAATGGGAGAATGAGGCATCAATATGATTCGATGACAAATCATTTGAGTGCATTTTCAATGATGCTTACAGCCAGTCATGAATTTTCATGGTATGGTGTATTGAATAAAAAGGATGGACTGGCACTCACTCCCACATTGCTGGGAAATGCAGGGTCAGCAAATATAAATACCACCCATAAAACGAATGCTCCCCGCAGCTTTGGTTTAACGGGAAAGAATAAAATACCAAAGTTACAAACCATTGATTTTGCCGTGCAATCTGTAGGATTGAACATTGATCTTAGTTATTCTATAGGCAACCTGACCTTGCAGCCGCAACTGTACCTGGATTATTATTTACCGGAAACGGATTCCGAAAGGCTGACGCAGGTATTTACATTCAATATAGGCTACACTTTTTAATATTATATATTGGTTAACAATTATTACAATCTTCTTTATACCGTTGGCATATAACTTGGTTTGTTTAAAAAAATAAACTTAAATTATGAAAACGAAACTCCTAACCCTTGCAATCGCAGTTCTTATCTTTTCAGCAGCTAACTCCCAGAGCTTTCATGTGGGAATAAAAGGTGGCGCTAACATCAATAAAATAATTGGTAAATCTTTCAATGATGAATTTAGCTATGGATATCATCTTGGCGGCTTTGCTGAAATTGGTTTGAGTGAAAAATTTACCATCCAACCCGAAGTTTTATTTAATGAATACAAGCAAGACACTGCCTCCAGTTTCAATGCGGTTTACGACTTGAAGAGTAACCTTTCCAACATTAAACTTAATTACCTAACTATCCCCATCCTGTTAAATTATAACGCTTCAAAGATTCTGTCTTTACAAGTCGGGCCTCAATTTGGGATATTAATGGATCAGAACGTAACAGTAGTGGAAAATGGAAAACAAGCGTTTAAGAACGGAGCTTTTAGTATGCTGGGTGGGGTACAATTGAAGTTCTCAGGCTTTAGAGTGTACGGCCGGTACGCACTTGGCTTAACCAACTTAAATGATATTGACGAAAAAGACAAATGGAAGAGCCAGGGTTTTCAAATAGGTGTGGGTCTTGCCATTTTGTAAAAATTAATTCCTGATTATTGTCGGAATACCATTTTTATTCCATTTGATAATGGATGAAGGTGCGGCAATATGAAGATCGTCCTGGCGGTGTTGAACTATATAGTCAACACCGTTTTTTATTGCCATATCAATATCAGAAAAAACGGCTGGCGGAGGATAACCAGATATGTTGGCAGAAGTGGATACGAGTGGCTTTCCAAGTTGTTGGATAAGTTCTTTGCAAAAAGGGTCACTTACAATACGTATAGCAACGGTTCCATTTTCATCGATAAGATTATTGGCAATTCCCCTCGCGTTTTCATAAATCACTGTCGTTGGTTTATAGGCACCTTTTATATAGTCAAAGATCCTCAGGTCAGGCTCAAGCACATATTGTAGAAGATCTTTCTCTTCTGCCAATAGAATGATCATTGTTTTGGTATTGATCCTTTTCTTAAGTGCGTATATCTTTTCTACTGCTTTATCATTTGTTGCGTCACACCCAATACCCCAGAGGGTATCCGTTGGATACAAAATCAGGCCACCACTTCTTAACGTGGTTAAGCACTTGTCTATGTCAATAGAAAATTGCATCGTTCATAAACTTTTATAAACCTCCATAATATTATTCGCATGCCTCACAGTATCGAAATGTTGAGCCTGTTCCATCCCTTTTCTGCGCAGGTCTTCTGCAAGCGTTTCGTTACAAGCGATATCCAACATGTGTTGCGACAGTACCTCATGATCTATGGGGTAGAAGTACAAGACAGCATCTCCGCCTACTTCAGGCAAGCTTGATGTGCTACTGCAAATTACGGGCAACCTGCTCCACATAGCTTCCAAAACAGGCAATCCAAAGCCTTCAAATATCGATGGATAGATCAGGGCTACTGCTTGCTGATAAATGGCTGGAAAATCCACAGCGGTTGTAAAGCCAATATCATTTGATTGTGGAAGGTCATTCAGGATGATTAGCTTATCTGCCAGGCCGTTCTCCATCATGAACGCCTTTACCAAAGCCTTTTCTTTTTTACCATTACCAATCACTACCAATGGTATAGTAAGTTTTTCTTTAAGAAGAGCCATGGCATTGCAAACTGTAACGAGGTTTTTTCGCGGAGCAATGGAACTTACAAACAAAAAATATTTATCTGGCAAGTGATATTTCGCTTTCACTGCATTCTTTTCTTCCGCAGAGATGATTTGTTGAAATATGGGGTTGCAACTTTGGTAACAGGTGAATATTTTATTGGGCGACACCTTATAAATATCAATCAAATCATTTCTTGTTTGTTTGCTGATGGCAATGATGGTATCAGCGACTTTGCAGGCATGTTTTATTTTCCAGCGATGTATATAACGCTCATCAAAATTGTATGTTTCAGGAAAACGTTCAAAGATCAGGTCATGGATGGTAACAACGGTTTTGACACCTGTTTTTTCAATTCCGTGAGGTAACTCATTACTAAGTCCATGATATATTTCTACGCCCGATTTAATAATATCTTTTACCATACCACTCCTGCGCCATAAAAAAGCATATTGCTTGTAAAAAAATTGTTTGGGTGTAATTGCCCGGACATTCTGCAAACCGTTAATTTCAAAAAGGCCTGTTTGCCGCGGGGCAAATAGAAGGTATCGATGTTGTGGAAAGTTTGACGCAAGTATATTGATCAGCGAACGGCTATAATTACCGAGACCGGTTTTGTTCTGAAAAGCCCTCTTGCCATCATAGCCTATAATCATTGCAGGCATTGTTTACAGTAATTTAGAACGCAAGATATAAAATCCATTTTGCCCGAACTTCAAGTATGTAGTTAAAACACATAGTACTGATATTGACTAAGATTTGCTGGAGATAAAAATGGCTGTGCTATCTTACCTTTGAGAATTGCGTATACAAGAATTGATTTTGATAGCCGCATCATTTACCCAACCTTTTAATTATACCTTTTACTTAATGGAGCAAATTTCTGTCATCATTATCACGTTCAATGAAGAAAACAATATCGGAGCTACCATCGATGCTGCATGGAAAGTAGCCGATGAGATAATTGTGATGGACAGTGGAAGTACCGATGGAACTGAAGAAATAAGCAAAATGAAGGGAGCAATATTTATGCATCAATCCTGGTTGGGCTATGGAGCACAACGAAATTTTGCCGTTGAGAAGTCTACCGCCAACTATATCCTGGTGCTGGATGCAGATGAAGTAATGGATGATGAATTAATTAAAAACATTGTGGATCTAAAAAAGACCGGGTTCACAGAAAAAATTTATTCCGTACGAAGACGAAATTCTTATTATGGAAAATTCATCCGGCATGGAGTAGATAAATTAGAGGTGAAGCCAAGGTTGTATCATAGGAAACTTGCGAAATGGGATAGTAAGCTCGTTCATGAAAACCTGCAATTTCCAGCGGGTGTACAAGTCGGAATGCTTAAGGGATATTTACTCCATTATACTTACAGGAATATTTCGGAGCATATAGCTAAAATGAATAGATACTCCACATTGTCGGCACAGGAATATTATACTAATAAAAAACCTGAGCCCGGCTTTATAAAGCTGGTATTAAGTCCTGCCTTCGCTTTTATAAATGCTTATATTTTAAAAGGTGGTTTTTTGGATGGTTGGCATGGATGGCTATTGGCCAAATTTCAAGCGAAAGGAGTTTTGCTAAAATATGCGAAGCTTAAAATGCTTTACCAGGATAAGAAGAAAGTCAGTTAGTTTCTTCTTACTTATTATTAAACAAAGTGCTTGTTTATGGTGATGTGTTTTTACACTGCTACTGTTACTTTTATCTCCTCGTCAAAAAAATCAATTCCTTTGTGACCACACTATTATTTAATTTCACAAAAAAATATTAAAAAATGAATTTGCAGGAATCGATACAAGCCGTATGGAACAACAGGGAATTATTGAAAGAGGAACATTATATTGAAAGTGTAAGAACAGTAATGGAAGACCTGGATAAAGGAAGATTGCGTACGGCAACACCTACTGAAAATGGCTGGGTAGTAAACGAATGGGTCAAACAGGGTATCCTGATGTATTTCGCAACACAGCAAATGGAAACATACGTGTTGCCGCCTTTTGAATTTTATGATAAAATGAAACTCAAAAGCGGCTATGCGGCCTTGGGAGTAAGAGCAGTGCCGCACGCGATAGCACGGTACGGCGCTTATATTGCAAAGAACGTGGTACTCATGCCATCTTATGTAAATATAGGGGCCTATGTAGATGAGGGTACTATGGTGGATACATGGGCTACTGTTGGTAGTTGCGCACAAATAGGGAAGGGCGTACACCTTAGCGGAGGTGTAGGTATAGGCGGTGTACTTGAGCCATTGCAGGCATCGCCGGTGATTATCGAAGATGGTTGTTTTATTGGTAGCCGTTGCATAGTAGTGGAAGGTGTAAGGGTGGAAAAGGAAGCGGTGCTGGGTGCAAATGTAGTGTTAACACAATCAACAAAGATCATCGATGTGAGTGGTATAGAACCAATAGAGATGAAAGGAAGGGTACCTGCAAGAAGCGTTGTTATACCGGGGACATACAACAAAAAATTTCCTGCTGGTGAATATGGTGTAGGCTGTGCCTTGATCATTGGTCAAAGAAAGCTCTCAACCGATCTTAAAACAAGTTTAAACGATGCATTAAGAGATTTCAACGTATCTGTATAGTCGTTTTTATCGTCTATTCAGTATGCACGAGGATGTAGTAATAAATATTTACATTATACTTTTAATTTCTTTACGGGTACCTGCTGATCTGTTAATAATAATTTATGCTGGCAAAGTCCAAAAAGAATGCCTTGCCTTTTGTAGGATTTTTCATTGCATTTTTAGGCTCCATTCTTTTTTCAACAAAGGCCATTATTGTAAAAAAAGCTTTTGCACAAACACATACCGATGCATTAACATTGCTTGCACTCCGAATGGCGTTTTCACTTCCCTTCTTTATAGGTGTTGCGATATTTGCCAGTAACAAAAAGGATAATATAAAACTCAGCACTAAGCATTGGGGGAACATTATCATGCTGGGAATATTCGGATATTATCTAAGCAGTCTTTTTGATTTTATAGGATTACAATATGTTAGCGCCGGCCTCGAGCGGTTAATCTTGTTCTTGTACCCGAGCTTTGTCGTGCTGATCAACGCGGGCCTGTTCAAACAAAAAATTTCTGCCACCCAAAAGATTGCGCTGGCGCTTACCTATGCAGGCATTGCCATCGCTTATACCGGCGAGTTGCACATCGATACAAGTAACCCGCACTTCCTGCTGGGCACTTCCCTTATTTTTATCTGTGCCATTACTTATTCGATCTATTTAGTGGGGAGTGGAAAAATTATACCGCTTGTGGGCGCTACTAAGTTCACTGCTTATGCAATGCTTGCGGCAACGACCGGTATTTTTCTTCATTTTCTACTATCTGGCACCTATGAGAAAATGCCTTCCGGCCAGGATTTTTGGGTCTACGGATTGTTGCTGGCGATTGTAGCTACTGTTATTCCAAGCTTTTTAATTTCGGCGGGAATGAAAAGTATTGGCTCTAACAATGTTGCTATCATATCCGGTATTGGTCCGGTGAGCACTATTCTGCAAGCCCATTTTATTTTAGGGGAACCAATTTTTACTGAGCAGCTGATCGGGACTATTTTAGTGATCGCCGGTGTATTGCTCACCGGGTGGAAAGTAAGGGATTAGTTTGTTAAAATATTTGCCAGGTTTTGAAGACCAGGTTTTTAGTTTATCTATATTTGCAGCCCTGGATGGTTATGCCCGAGTGGCGAAATTGGTAGACGCACTGTGTTCAGGTCGCAGCGTTCGCAAGGATGTGCTGGTTCGAATCCAGTCTCGGGCACTAACCCACTTTTTGAGTGGGTTTTTTAATACGTTAAATGCAGTACCAGCCTGCCATTGGCCGTACAAACTTTATTTTTGTTTATATTCTTTTTTTCCATTTTACATTTTTATGTACCTCAACCGTACCTTGGAAACTGCAATTCCCTTCTAATTTCATATCTTACATAAAGAAAAATAAAATTTTATAAAGTGAGCGTAATTCTTCGAAAGCGTAAAAATGCTAATGGCACAACTTCCTTGAGATTAGATATTTCACACGAAGGTAAGAGGTGGCCTGAGACCTTAAAACAATTACAACTTGTTAAACCTACTTCACCCGCAGCACGCGAAGCGAATAAGTATAATTATGCCCTGGCAGAAAAAATAGCTGTTAATAGAGCCCACGAACTGCAGATAAATGATTATAATATAGTAGCAGATTCTGGTAAAAAAACAATGGTTGCAGTATGGATGCAGACCTACGTTGATGGATACAGCAAAAAGGATAAGCGTAATATGCAGGGAGCATTAAACAGATTCAAAACTTTTTTAGCTGAACAAAAGAAGTCGGGGCTAACATTCGGTCATTTAAGTGCGTTAATTATTGAAAGTTTCATGGACTTCTTGGAAAGTAAAAGTAAAGGTGAAGGAGCATCCTCTTACTATTTTAGATTTAAGAAGATGATTAAGCACGCCTACCGGCAAAGGCTTATGCAGGAGAATGTGTTGGATTTTGTAGAACGAAAAATCAAGGGCAAGGCTGGAAAGAAGGATATCTTGACCTTAGCCGAACTAAAAATATTGGCTGCTACGCCAGTCGAAAACAAGGAAATAAGACGCGCTTTTCTATTTACCTGTGTGACAGGGTTAAGGTGGATTGATATCAAATCTCTAAAATGGAACTCAATAAATATTGCAAATAAGCAGCTGAATATTTTACAAAATAAGACGGGTGAACAAGTTTCTATTCCGTTAAACGATACTGCTCTTTCACTTTTAAGCACACCAGATGAAAACATGGCATTGGTTTTTAATTTGCCATCTGCAAATGGTGCAAACAAAACTCTAAAAGCGTGGGTCAAACGAGCAAAGCTTTGCAAGGCAATCACCTGGCACAATGGCCGCCATAGCTATGGAAGCAATCTAATTTTTAACGACGTTGATGTACTCACCACATCCAAACTATTAGGACACACAAGCATGAAACATACTCAGCGATATGTTAGAATTGTTGATGAAATGAAGGAGAAAGCAACAAACAGAATTAATATAGATATTTAAAATTCTCTATGGAAAACATTGGAAGTGAGGGAAATTTTTGCAACGTTCCATGGATAGGGGATGTTATAAACACTAAAACTATACCCGCTGAAATCTTACACGCATATTATTATCAGGTTGATCAACCTGCTGATATTTTGTTAACACAAAGCCAGTTACATAAATTTAATCATCCCTACTCCAAACAACAATTTGGGGCGTATATCATATCAACTATCTGGACTCTTATTGAAAAAAATATGGGCAGGATAGCCGACTCTGAATTTTATAGTAACTGGACTCACGCAAATGTATCAGAGGGTTTAAAGGAATATGCCAAAGGCTTTCAGTATGCCTACGATAATTTTGAAGCAGCGATATTAAATAATCCATTAAAACTCTTAAAGGACGAATTTAACCAGGCAGGATATATATTGGAATATTTATACAATTTTAATAATCTTCCTTCCTTAAGATACTTTAATGGAGAGCTCAATGCGGGATTGGATTCATTTAAGGGTTGGTTTGAAGATGGGATTACTGCCGGCTATAGATATCGGGCATGGCTTACTATATTTGAAAATAGCGAAGTGTTTGAACCTTTTTTTATCCAGGCAAATTTCAAAATTGAAGATACTCAAGATTCACTCATGAAAGATGATGTCTTACCTGATAGAGTTATTTTAGATCCCCTTACTTTAATCGAGCCTATGCTTTTTGGAAGATTTTTAGAGATTGAGAGAAAGGTTACAAATTCTAGTAATAAATTTCCCTCGCAAATCAGATGCGCCGCCTTTTGTGAAATGCTATACGATAGGAAATTTATTCTCCATGACAAACATAACCAGAAAAGAATGAATGATTTTGCGCGATCTAGGTATAAACTTGACATTATAAATGCCCTTTCCCATATTAAAAATCCTGAACGGACAAAGCATAAAAACCATTCGATAGGTAAACTTCCCCCGTTAAGAAGTTTTTTCTAGGATCTAGATGGACTGATCTAGATCATGATTTTTATTTTTGCTAAAACAGCCTGTGGCCCTGTATTATCAGGGTTTTTTTACGCCTGGACCATTGATAAACCGCTTTTAAGCTTCCTTTATTTTCCTTCACTTTAAAAAAAATTCCGCTGGTAAATTAAAAACGTTTAAAAATGGAAAAAAAGATTTTGAGTTTAGATGAGTTGGTTGTTTATACGGGCTATAAGAAAAATTATGTATACCAATTAGTGTTCAACCGTATTATACCTCCTTTCCAGCACATTGGGATCCTAAGCTTAGAATTCCACGTGGACAAGTTGTCGCGGCCGCTTCTATAGTGTCACCTAAATACTAGTGACTCCAGCGTAACTGGACTGGCCACAGTTAGGCCGCAAATGTAATCACACTGGCTCACCTTCGGGTGGGCCTTTCTGCGTTCGCGAGTGGACCCGATAAGCTCATGGAGCGGCGTAACCGTCGCACAGGAAGGACAGAGAAAGCGCGGATCTGGGAAGTGACGGACAGAACGGTCAGGACCTGGATTGGGGAGGCGGTTGCCGCCGCTGCTGCTGACGGTGTGACGTTCTCTGTTCCGGTCACACCACATACGTTCCGCCATTCCTATGCGATGCACATGCTGTATGCCGGTATACCGCTGAAAGTTCTGCAAAGCCTGATGGGACATAAGTCCATCAGTTCAACGGAAGTCTACACGAAGGTTTTTGCGCTGGATGTGGCTGCCCGGCACCGGGTGCAGTTTGCGATGCCGGAGTCTGATGCGGTTGCGATGCTGAAACAATTATCCTGAGAATAAATGCCTTGGCCTTTATATGGAAATGTGGAACTGAGTGGATATGCTGTTTTTGTCTGTTAAACAGAGAAGCTGGCTGTTATCCACTGAGAAGCGAACGAAACAGTCGGGAAAATCTCCCATTATCGTAGAGATCCGCATTATTAATCTCAGGAGCCTGTGTAGCGTTTATAGGAAGTAGTGTTCTGTCATGATGCCTGCAAGCGGTAACGAAAACGATTTGAATATGCCTTCAGGAACAATAGAAATCTTCGTGCGGTGTTACGTTGAAGTGGAGCGGATTATGTCAGCAATGGACAGAACAACCTAATGAACACAGAACCATGATGTGGTCTGTCCTTTTACAGCCAGTAGTGCTCGCCGCAGTCGAGCGACAGGGCGAAGCCCTCGGCTGGTTGCCCTCGCCGCTGGGCTGGCGGCCGTCTATGGCCCTGCAAACGCGCCAGAAACGCCGTCGAAGCCGTGTGCGAGACACCGCGGCCGGCCGCCGGCGTTGTGGATACCTCGCGGAAAACTTGGCCCTCACTGACAGATGAGGGGCGGACGTTGACACTTGAGGGGCCGACTCACCCGGCGCGGCGTTGACAGATGAGGGGCAGGCTCGATTTCGGCCGGCGACGTGGAGCTGGCCAGCCTCGCAAATCGGCGAAAACGCCTGATTTTACGCGAGTTTCCCACAGATGATGTGGACAAGCCTGGGGATAAGTGCCCTGCGGTATTGACACTTGAGGGGCGCGACTACTGACAGATGAGGGGCGCGATCCTTGACACTTGAGGGGCAGAGTGCTGACAGATGAGGGGCGCACCTATTGACATTTGAGGGGCTGTCCACAGGCAGAAAATCCAGCATTTGCAAGGGTTTCCGCCCGTTTTTCGGCCACCGCTAACCTGTCTTTTAACCTGCTTTTAAACCAATATTTATAAACCTTGTTTTTAACCAGGGCTGCGCCCTGTGCGCGTGACCGCGCACGCCGAAGGGGGGTGCCCCCCCTTCTCGAACCCTCCCGGTCGAGTGAGCGAGGAAGCACCAGGGAACAGCACTTATATATTCTGCTTACACACGATGCCTGAAAAAACTTCCCTTGGGGTTATCCACTTATCCACGGGGATATTTTTATAATTATTTTTTTTATAGTTTTTAGATCTTCTTTTTTAGAGCGCCTTGTAGGCCTTTATCCATGCTGGTTCTAGAGAAGGTGTTGTGACAAATTGCCCTTTCAGTGTGACAAATCACCCTCAAATGACAGTCCTGTCTGTGACAAATTGCCCTTAACCCTGTGACAAATTGCCCTCAGAAGAAGCTGTTTTTTCACAAAGTTATCCCTGCTTATTGACTCTTTTTTATTTAGTGTGACAATCTAAAAACTTGTCACACTTCACATGGATCTGTCATGGCGGAAACAGCGGTTATCAATCACAAGAAACGTAAAAATAGCCCGCGAATCGTCCAGTCAAACGACCTCACTGAGGCGGCATATAGTCTCTCCCGGGATCAAAAACGTATGCTGTATCTGTTCGTTGACCAGATCAGAAAATCTGATGGCACCCTACAGGAACATGACGGTATCTGCGAGATCCATGTTGCTAAATATGCTGAAATATTCGGATTGACCTCTGCGGAAGCCAGTAAGGATATACGGCAGGCATTGAAGAGTTTCGCGGGGAAGGAAGTGGTTTTTTATCGCCCTGAAGAGGATGCCGGCGATGAAAAAGGCTATGAATCTTTTCCTTGGTTTATCAAACGTGCGCACAGTCCATCCAGAGGGCTTTACAGTGTACATATCAACCCATATCTCATTCCCTTCTTTATCGGGTTACAGAACCGGTTTACGCAGTTTCGGCTTAGTGAAACAAAAGAAATCACCAATCCGTATGCCATGCGTTTATACGAATCCCTGTGTCAGTATCGTAAGCCGGATGGCTCAGGCATCGTCTCTCTGAAAATCGACTGGATCATAGAGCGTTACCAGCTGCCTCAAAGTTACCAGCGTATGCCTGACTTCCGCCGCCGCTTCCTGCAGGTCTGTGTTAATGAGATCAACAGCAGAACTCCAATGCGCCTCTCATACATTGAGAAAAAGAAAGGCCGCCAGACGACTCATATCGTATTTTCCTTCCGCGATATCACTTCCATGACGACAGGATAGTCTGAGGGTTATCTGTCACAGATTTGAGGGTGGTTCGTCACATTTGTTCTGACCTACTGAGGGTAATTTGTCACAGTTTTGCTGTTTCCTTCAGCCTGCATGGATTTTCTCATACTTTTTGAACTGTAATTTTTAAGGAAGCCAAATTTGAGGGCAGTTTGTCACAGTTGATTTCCTTCTCTTTCCCTTCGTCATGTGACTTGATATCGGGGGTTAGTTCGTCATCATTGATGAGGGTTGATTATCACAGTTTATTACTCTGAATTGGCTATCCGCGTGTGTACCTCTACCTGGAGTTTTTCCCACGGTGGATATTTCTTCTTGCGCTGAGCGTAAGAGCTATCTGACAGAACAGTTCTTCTTTGCTTCCTCGCCAGTTCGCTCGCTATGCTCGGTTACACGGCTGCGGCGAGCGCTAGTGATAATAAGTGACTGAGGTATGTGCTCTTCTTATCTCCTTTTGTAGTGTTGCTCTTATTTTAAACAACTTTGCGGTTTTTTGATGACTTTGCGATTTTGTTGTTGCTTTGCAGTAAATTGCAAGATTTAATAAAAAAACGCAAAGCAATGATTAAAGGATGTTCAGAATGAAACTCATGGAAACACTTAACCAGTGCATAAACGCTGGTCATGAAATGACGAAGGCTATCGCCATTGCACAGTTTAATGATGACAGCCCGGAAGCGAGGAAAATAACCCGGCGCTGGAGAATAGGTGAAGCAGCGGATTTAGTTGGGGTTTCTTCTCAGGCTATCAGAGATGCCGAGAAAGCAGGGCGACTACCGCACCCGGATATGGAAATTCGAGGACGGGTTGAGCAACGTGTTGGTTATACAATTGAACAAATTAATCATATGCGTGATGTGTTTGGTACGCGATTGCGACGTGCTGAAGACGTATTTCCACCGGTGATCGGGGTTGCTGCCCATAAAGGAGGCGTTTACAAAACCTCAGTTTCTGTTCATCTTGCTCAGGATCTGGCTCTGAAGGGGCTACGTGTTTTGCTCGTGGAAGGTAACGACCCCCAGGGAACAGCCTCAATGTATCACGGATGGGTACCAGATCTTCATATTCATGCAGAAGACACTCTCCTGCCTTTCTATCTTGGGGAAAAGGACGATGTCACTTATGCAATAAAGCCCACTTGCTGGCCGGGGCTTGACATTATTCCTTCCTGTCTGGCTCTGCACCGTATTGAAACTGAGTTAATGGGCAAATTTGATGAAGGTAAACTGCCCACCGATCCACACCTGATGCTCCGACTGGCCATTGAAACTGTTGCTCATGACTATGATGTCATAGTTATTGACAGCGCGCCTAACCTGGGTATCGGCACGATTAATGTCGTATGTGCTGCTGATGTGCTGATTGTTCCCACGCCTGCTGAGTTGTTTGACTACACCTCCGCACTGCAGTTTTTCGATATGCTTCGTGATCTGCTCAAGAACGTTGATCTTAAAGGGTTCGAGCCTGATGTACGTATTTTGCTTACCAAATACAGCAATAGTAATGGCTCTCAGTCCCCGTGGATGGAGGAGCAAATTCGGGATGCCTGGGGAAGCATGGTTCTAAAAAATGTTGTACGTGAAACGGATGAAGTTGGTAAAGGTCAGATCCGGATGAGAACTGTTTTTGAACAGGCCATTGATCAACGCTCTTCAACTGGTGCCTGGAGAAATGCTCTTTCTATTTGGGAACCTGTCTGCAATGAAATTTTCGATCGTCTGATTAAACCACGCTGGGAGATTAGATAATGAAGCGTGCGCCTGTTATTCCAAAACATACGCTCAATACTCAACCGGTTGAAGATACTTCGTTATCGACACCAGCTGCCCCGATGGTGGATTCGTTAATTGCGCGCGTAGGAGTAATGGCTCGCGGTAATGCCATTACTTTGCCTGTATGTGGTCGGGATGTGAAGTTTACTCTTGAAGTGCTCCGGGGTGATAGTGTTGAGAAGACCTCTCGGGTATGGTCAGGTAATGAACGTGACCAGGAGCTGCTTACTGAGGACGCACTGGATGATCTCATCCCTTCTTTTCTACTGACTGGTCAACAGACACCGGCGTTCGGTCGAAGAGTATCTGGTGTCATAGAAATTGCCGATGGGAGTCGCCGTCGTAAAGCTGCTGCACTTACCGAAAGTGATTATCGTGTTCTGGTTGGCGAGCTGGATGATGAGCAGATGGCTGCATTATCCAGATTGGGTAACGATTATCGCCCAACAAGTGCTTATGAACGTGGTCAGCGTTATGCAAGCCGATTGCAGAATGAATTTGCTGGAAATATTTCTGCGCTGGCTGATGCGGAAAATATTTCACGTAAGATTATTACCCGCTGTATCAACACCGCCAAATTGCCTAAATCAGTTGTTGCTCTTTTTTCTCACCCCGGTGAACTATCTGCCCGGTCAGGTGATGCACTTCAAAAAGCCTTTACAGATAAAGAGGAATTACTTAAGCAGCAGGCATCTAACCTTCATGAGCAGAAAAAAGCTGGGGTGATATTTGAAGCTGAAGAAGTTATCACTCTTTTAACTTCTGTGCTTAAAACGTCATCTGCATCAAGAACTAGTTTAAGCTCACGACATCAGTTTGCTCCTGGAGCGACAGTATTGTATAAGGGCGATAAAATGGTGCTTAACCTGGACAGGTCTCGTGTTCCAACTGAGTGTATAGAGAAAATTGAGGCCATTCTTAAGGAACTTGAAAAGCCAGCACCCTGATGCGACCACGTTTTAGTCTACGTTTATCTGTCTTTACTTAATGTCCTTTGTTACAGGCCAGAAAGCATAACTGGCCTGAATATTCTCTCTCGGCCGCCGCCGCCTTTTCCTCAATCGCTCTTCGTTCGTCTGGAAGGCAGTACACCTTGATAGGTGGGCTGCCCTTCCTGGTTGGCTTGGTTTCATCAGCCATCCGCTTGCCCTCATCTGTTACGCCGGCGGTAGCCGGCCAGCCTCGCAGAGCAGGATTCCCGTTGAGCACCGCCAGGTGCGAATAAGGGACAGTGAAGAAGGAACACCCGCTCGCGGGTGGGCCTACTTCACCTATCCTGCCCGGCTGACGCCGTTGGATACACCAAGGAAAGTCTACACGAACCCTTTGGCAAAATCCTGTATATCGTGCGAAAAAGGATGGATATACCGAAAAAATCGCTATAATGACCCCGAAGCAGGGTTATGCAGCGGAAAAGATCCGTCGACCTGCAGCTCACGGTAACTGATGCCGTATTTGCAGTACCAGCGTACGGCCCACAGAATGATGTCACGCTGAAAATGCCGGCCTTTGAATGGGTTCATGTGCAGCTCCATCAGCAAAAGGGGATGATAAGTTTATCACCACCGACTATTTGCAACAGTGCCGTTGATCGTGCTATGATCGACTGATGTCATCAGCGGTGGAGTGCAATGTCGTGCAATACGAATGGCGAAAAGCCGAGCTCATCGGTCAGCTTCTCAACCTTGGGGTTACCCCCGGCGGTGTGCTGCTGGTCCACAGCTCCTTCCGTAGCGTCCGGCCCCTCGAAGATGGGCCACTTGGACTGATCGAGGCCCTGCGTGCTGCGCTGGGTCCGGGAGGGACGCTCGTCATGCCCTCGTGGTCAGGTCTGGACGACGAGCCGTTCGATCCTGCCACGTCGCCCGTTACACCGGACCTTGGAGTTGTCTCTGACACATTCTGGCGCCTGCCAAATGTAAAGCGCAGCGCCCATCCATTTGCCTTTGCGGCAGCGGGGCCACAGGCAGAGCAGATCATCTCTGATCCATTGCCCCTGCCACCTCACTCGCCTGCAAGCCCGGTCGCCCGTGTCCATGAACTCGATGGGCAGGTACTTCTCCTCGGCGTGGGACACGATGCCAACACGACGCTGCATCTTGCCGAGTTGATGGCAAAGGTTCCCTATGGGGTGCCGAGACACTGCACCATTCTTCAGGATGGCAAGTTGGTACGCGTCGATTATCTCGAGAATGACCACTGCTGTGAGCGCTTTGCCTTGGCGGACAGGTGGCTCAAGGAGAAGAGCCTTCAGAAGGAAGGTCCAGTCGGTCATGCCTTTGCTCGGTTGATCCGCTCCCGCGACATTGTGGCGACAGCCCTGGGTCAACTGGGCCGAGATCCGTTGATCTTCCTGCATCCGCCAGAGGCGGGATGCGAAGAATGCGATGCCGCTCGCCAGTGGCTGAGCTCATGAGCGGAGAACGAGATGACGTTGGAGGGGCAAGGTCGCGCTGATTGCTGGGGCAACACGTGGAGCGGATCGGGGATTGTCTTTCTTCAGCTCGCTGATGATATGCTGACGCTCAATGCCGTTTGGCCTCCGACTAACGAAAATCCCGCATTTGGACGGCTGATCCGATTGGCACGGCGGACGGCGAATGGCGGAGCAGACGCTCGTCCGGGGGCAATGAGATATGAAAAAGCCTGAACTCACCGCGACGTCCCGAAGGCGTGGCGCGGCTTCCCCGTGCCGGAGCAATCGCCCTGGGTGGGTTACACGACGCCCCTCTATGGCCCGTACTGACGGACACACCGAAGCCCCGGCGGCAACCCTCAGCGGATGCCCCGGGGCTTCACGTTTTCCCAGGTCAGAAGCGGTTTTCGGGAGTAGTGCCCCAACTGGGGTAACCTTTGAGTTCTCTCAGTTGGGGGCGTAGGGTCGCCGACATGACACAAGGGGTTGTGACCGGGGTGGACACGTACGCGGGTGCTTACGACCGTCAGTCGCGCGAGCGCGAGAATTCGAGCGCAGCAAGCCCAGCGACACAGCGTAGCGCCAACGAAGACAAGGCGGCCGACCTTCAGCGCGAAGTCGAGCGCGACGGGGGCCGGTTCAGGTTCGTCGGGCATTTCAGCGAAGCGCCGGGCACGTCGGCGTTCGGGACGGCGGAGCGCCCGGAGTTCGAACGCATCCTGAACGAATGCCGCGCCGGGCGGCTCAACATGATCATTGTCTATGACGTGTCGCGCTTCTCGCGCCTGAAGGTCATGGACGCGATTCCGATTGTCTCGGAATTGCTCGCCCTGGGCGTGACGATTGTTTCCACTCAGGAAGGCGTCTTCCGGCAGGGAAACGTCATGGACCTGATTCACCTGATTATGCGGCTCGACGCGTCGCACAAAGAATCTTCGCTGAAGTCGGCGAAGATTCTCGACACGAAGAACCTTCAGCGCGAATTGGGCGGGTACGTCGGCGGGAAGGCGCCTTACGGCTTCGAGCTTGTTTCGGAGACGAAGGAGATCACGCGCAACGGCCGAATGGTCAATGTCGTCATCAACAAGCTTGCGCACTCGACCACTCCCCTTACCGGACCCTTCGAGTTCGAGCCCGACGTAATCCGGTGGTGGTGGCGTGAGATCAAGACGCACAAACACCTTCCCTTCAAGCCGGGCAGTCAAGCCGCCATTCACCCGGGCAGCATCACGGGGCTTTGTAAGCGCATGGACGCTGACGCCGTGCCGACCCGGGGCGAGACGATTGGGAAGAAGACCGCTTCAAGCGCCTGGGACCCGGCAACCGTTATGCGAATCCTTCGGGACCCGCGTATTGCGGGCTTCGCCGCTGAGGTGATCTACAAGAAGAAGCCGGACGGCACGCCGACCACGAAGATTGAGGGTTACCGCATTCAGCGCGACCCGATCACGCTCCGGCCGGTCGAGCTTGATTGCGGACCGATCATCGAGCCCGCTGAGTGGTATGAGCTTCAGGCGTGGTTGGACGGCAGGGGGCGCGGCAAGGGGCTTTCCCGGGGGCAAGCCATTCTGTCCGCCATGGACAAGCTGTACTGCGAGTGTGGCGCCGTCATGACTTCGAAGCGCGGGGAAGAATCGATCAAGGACTCTTACCGCTGCCGTCGCCGGAAGGTGGTCGACCCGTCCGCACCTGGGCAGCACGAAGGCACGTGCAACGTCAGCATGGCGGCACTCGACAAGTTCGTTGCGGAACGCATCTTCAACAAGATCAGGCACGCCGAAGGCGACGAAGAGACGTTGGCGCTTCTGTGGGAAGCCGCCCGACGCTTCGGCAAGCTCACTGAGGCGCCTGAGAAGAGCGGCGAACGGGCGAACCTTGTTGCGGAGCGCGCCGACGCCCTGAACGCCCTTGAAGAGCTGTACGAAGACCGCGCGGCAGGCGCGTACGACGGACCCGTTGGCAGGAAGCACTTCCGGAAGCAACAGGCAGCGCTGACGCTCCGGCAGCAAGGGGCGGAAGAGCGGCTTGCCGAACTTGAAGCCGCCGAAGCCCCGAAGCTTCCCCTTGACCAATGGTTCCCCGAAGACGCCGACGCTGACCCGACCGGCCCTAAGTCGTGGTGGGGGCGCGCGTCAGTAGACGACAAGCGCGTGTTCGTCGGGCTCTTCGTAGACAAGATCGTTGTCACGAAGTCGACTACGGGCAGGGGGCAGGGAACGCCCATCGAGAAGCGCGCTTCGATCACGTGGGCGAAGCCGCCGACCGACGACGACGAAGACGACGCCCAGGACGGCACGGAAGACGTAGCGGCGTAGCGAGACACCCGGGAAGCCTGTTAGGCGCTGAGACGGGCGCACAGCGGGCTTCCTGGGGCAGCGGGAAGGGTCGGCCGGTCCCCCGGTCGGCCCATTTCTCTTGTCTCGGTTTAGTTAGTTAGCCTAAGTAACAGTGACTCCGTCACCACAGCACAGCGGGGCGAGCCGTTGACCTGGGGGAAGTGATGCTGTGACGGAATGACTCGAAACACACATTCCTAATGACTTCTCATTGGGTAATCCAGACTTCACGCCACTTCATCACAGCGTCACCCGGGCGCCCTTCGCTGTGACCCCGAATCAGGTTGCCGACAACCTTCATATAGGTAGAGGGGTTTACGCGCCACGCATCAAGCACCGCTAAGGAACGGCGTCGAGCGCTACCCACTCAGGCCGGTCACTCCCCTGATCTCTCCCAGGGTTGAGCGACCGGCGTTGCCTCCCTAGCTCAGTTCGGTTAGAGCGCCTGTTTCGTAATCAGGGGGTCGGCGGTTCGAATCCGTCGGGGGGCTCAATGAGCGGATACACAATCGCTTGGCTCGCATGGCTTGCCGCGTTCGGCGTCATTGAGGGTCGAGCGCTCTTCAATAAGAAGCCGGGCGACACGCTGAGCGAACACGTCTGGTCATGGTTCGCCACGCAAAGCGGCAGTACAGGCAAGCCTTCGGGTTGGGTGCGTGCTCGACGCTTTGCGCTACTGGCCTTCATGGGTTGGCTCACTGCCCACTTCATGACGGGCGGTCGCTTCTAGCGCTGCCGCGCCCAGCCTACTCACGTGAGTAGGTAGGGGGGTGTCGACGGATAGGGGGGTGTCCCCGGAAGGGGGGGGGGGGTGCCCTATGCGTACCCGGTGTCTCGACTGTAGGGACTGGGCTACTCATGGTGGGCGCTGTGCTCAGCACCACGCCACCTATCAGGCACAGCGCAGTGTGAAGAGCCATGCGAAGCGGCGTGCTGCTATCGCCCGTGGGAACAACGCTGCGGCGAAGATGCGTCGTGCTATCCGTAAGGCAGTGGGCGCGCACTGTGCTACCTGCCTGGGTTGGTACCACTAGAAAGCTTCTCGAGCGGATCGATCCTGCAGGAATTCCCGGGCATAACTGTTCCACTTGTATCGTCGGTCTGATAATCAGACTGGGACCACGGTCCCACTCGTATCGTCGGTC
>JADMIO010604071.1_pt1 | contig 33984 bp, 29 predicted proteins | sample 8958161 | NCBI WGS metagenome assembly JADMIO01 (sample SAMN16585339, study PRJNA669376) | soil metagenome | isolation source: Crop rotation soil | place: USA: Cullars Rotation, Alabama | collected 2011 | reverse complement strand
CGCGACAACTTGTCCACGTGGAATTCTAAGCTTAGGATCCCAATGTGCTGGAAAGTCGCAGCGCCGGGGATACACCAGCAATGATGTCGAGCCAAGTATGGCCACGAGACCACCCGCCACCAGGGCGGCGACGACATTGGACGGGCCGGCGCCCTTCGTCTGCCCGGTAAGCTTGAGCCATTCCCGATAACCGGGCGACTGCCGGAACTGCTCGTAGGCGGCACCAGGCCCGACCCGGTCCACGTTGGCCCCGAGGTCCGTACCGCCCGGGCCGGCGCCCTGACCGGGGCTGCCGTCGGCAAGTCCGAAGTCCTCGGGCACGACCTGAAGCGGGGTGGTGTAAGCCTTGTGGGCCACCTCGCCGCCGTGGAATCGGGCCTTGCCGAAGAGCGAGCTGGACTGTTTCACGGACCAGAGCCGCTGCCACTCCGCCAGCGTGCGGATACCGCGCTCGCCCGGCAGCTTCTTGAAGTCGCCGGAGAGTTGCAGCAGGTCCGTGTCCGCAGGATAGAGATTGCGGTCCTCGCGCCAGTCCACGAAGCGCGGCAATAGGGCCTGCGCCTCCTGTGCCGTGAGGTAATCTTTCCCGCCGCCGAGCGACCGACCCTCCTGGTTGAAGCAGACATTGCCGGTGAAGATGTTGTCCGCAGCGTGGACCTCGCAAAGTTTTGTCGCCTTATCCGCATGCTTGCCGTCACCGTGCAGATTCCACTGGATTGCGTGGCGCGTGAGCAGCGTGTTGTGCCGGAGCGTGACGGCGATTTTCCGCGCCTCCCCCACCGGGCTGTACAGCAGAAGGCCGTAATCGCACGCCACGACGCAGTGCTCCAAGGTGGCACGCCCGTCCCCCAGGGTCAGGGCCGCGCCCGAGCCCGCCAGAATTTCACAGCCCCGGAGTTCACACACCGGCGCCCCGTAGGTGTTGATGCAGTGGATGGCGTACTGGGGCACCTCGCGCCGGTTGATGAGCAGCCGGCAGTGGGCCAGCCGCAATTCGGGTCCCGAGGTTACAAGGACCGAGAGAATCGAGGGGTCCTGCGCAATGGGTCGGCTGCCGAGGCGCCGCAGTTCCAGCCCCTCCAGGACCAGGGAAGCGTTTGTATTTAGCAAAGGCTCCTTGCCTTCCAGTCCCTCGGCACTCATGGCGAGAACGGGTCGGCAGCCCGCCGCGGCGCGGATCACCAGCGCCCGGTCCTTGATGGTAATCGGCTCGGTGACGAACGGCCCATCGCCGCGGACCTCGACGGTGTCGCCGTCGGCGGCCTTCGCGACCGCATCGGCCAGGGTGCCAAAGGTACGCTCCGGACCAGCGCCGCGGGCCAGCACGGCGAACGGCGCTGCGGCCAGCTCGGGCGCTTTCTGGCCAGAGTCCTTGAGCCACGACCCGTAGGCCGGCGACTGCCGGAAGCGCTGGTAGGCGGCACCCGGACCGACCAGGTCTACGTCGGCGCCCAGATCCTTGCCGCCCGGGCCGGCCCGGTAGCCGTCGCTGTCCGGGCGCAGGCGGAAGGCCTGCGGGGTGAGTTGTTCGGGAGCCTTGGCCGCCATGGCCCGGATGTCCCCGCCCGCGTAACGTACCTGCCCCAGCGTGGAGCCCGTTTGGAGATGACGCCAGAAGCGCTCCCACCCGACCATGTCTTTCGTGTCGGGCTGGGATGCGAGCGGGACCCAGTTGGCGGACAGTTGCAGGAGCTTGACGCCCGACCCGTAGAGATTGTGCTGATCGCGTAAGTCGAACAGGCGTTTGAGCACTGCCGCCGCCTCGGGCGGCGTAAGGGACTTTTGGCGGGCGAGAAGCTCCTGGGTCTGCTCGAACTCCCAGACGGCGTCAGACGCGTCGAAGAGGTTCCCCGAGGCCCCCACGCGATACGGGTAGGACGCCTGGCCCGGGCGGGGGTATTGTGGCTCGTTGTCCAGCATGAAGAGGACGGACCAAAAGCCGCGCCAGGTGTTGTTTGTCAGACGGACGGAGACGTCCTGCGGCCCCTGGAGGTATCGGAGCCCCAGCCCGGTGCCGCCCGTCAACGTGCAGTTCTCAACGACGAGACGGCCGGCCGAGGCGAGCGAGCATTCCAGCGCGTTGCCCTTGAACGACAGGAACTCGCAGTTACGGACTTTCAGGGCGGGGGACTGGGAAGCGGCGACCGCGTTCCACCCCGGCTTCACAAGGAAGCGGCAGTTGGCCACGTACAGTGGCGCTTTCTCGGACGTAACGACATTCGTAACCGGCGTGCAGTCCTCCCAGCGCTTGCCGCTGACGCGCTGGAACTCGATGCCTTCGAGGACCAGGGCGGCCTTCGTGAGCAGGAGCGGGGCGTCGGTCTCGGCGTACTTCGGATCCAGTTTGAGGACCGGCCGGAAGCTCAAACCGGCCCTCAGGGTCAGCGCTCGCTGGCCGAGGTTGATCGGCTCGGTGACGAACGGCCCGTCGCCGCGCACCTCCACGGTGTCGCCGTCGGCGGCCTTCGCGACCGCATCGGCCAGGGTGGCGAAGGTACGCTCCGGGCCAGCGCCGCGGGCCAGCACGGCGAACGGCGCTGCGGCCAGCTCGGGCGCTTTCTGGCCAGAGTCCTTGAGCCACGACCCGTAGGCCGGCGACTGCCGGAAGCGCTGGTAGGCGGCACCCGGACCGACCAGGTCTACGTCGGCGCCCAGATCCTTGCCGCCCGGGCCGGCCCGGTAGCCGTCGCTGTCCGGGCGCAAGCGGAAGGCCTGCGGGGTGAGTTGTTCGGGAGCCTTGGCCGCCATGGCCCGGACGTCCCCGCCCGCGTAACGTACCCGGCCGAACATGGAACCCGTCTTGAAGTGACGCCAAAAGCGTTCCCACCCGGCCATGTCTTTCGCGTCTGGCTGGGACGTGAGCGGGTCCCAGTTGGCGGACAGTTCAAGGAGCTTGATGTTGGACCCGTAAAGGTTCTGACGATCTTGCAGGTCGAACAGCCGTTTCAGCACGGCTTCCGCCTCCGGCTCCGCAAGTAGCTTCTGGCGGGCGAGGAGTTCCTTGGTCTGCTCGAATGCCCAGGCAGCGTGTAACGTGTCGAAGAGGTTCCCCGACGACTCGATGCGATACGGGTGGGACGCCTGGCCCGGGCGGGGGTATTTCGGCTCGTTGTCCAGCATGAACAGGACCGCCCGGAAGTTGCGCCAGGTGTTGTGCGTCAGGCGGACGGACACGTCCTGCGGCCCTTGAGCGTAGTGCAGCCCCAGCCCGGTGCTCCCCGTCAACGTGCAGTTCTCGACGGCGAGACGGCCGGCGGAGGCGAGGGAGCATTCCAGCGCGTTGCCCTTGAACGACAGGAACTCGCAGTTACGGACTTTCAGGGCGGGGGACTGGGAAGCGGCGACCGCGTTCCACCCCGGCTTCACAAGGAAGCGGCAGTTGGCCACGTACAGTGGCGCTTTCTCGGACGTAACGACATTCGTAACCGGCGTGCAGTCCTCCCAGCGCTTGCCGCTGACGCGCTGGAACTCGATGCCTTCGAGGACCAGGGCGGCCTTCGTAAGCAGGAGCGGGGCGTCGGTCTCGGCGTACTTCGGATCCAGTTTGAGAACCGGCCGGAAGCCCAAACCGGCCCTCAGGGTCAGCGCCCGCTGGCCGAGGTTGACCGGCTCGGTGACGAACGGCCCATCGCCGCGGATTTCGATGGTATCGCCGGCGCCGGCGCTGGCTACCGCCTGGGCGAGCGTGGGGAAGGTGCTGCCCGCCTTACCGCCGGCGAGCAAGGTGAACGGCCTGTCCGCGTCCCGCTGCAGCTCCTTGATCTCGATCTTGCGGAACTCGACCACCGTGTCCTTCAGGAGCTGAAGGTTGATGTGGCCGCGTCTGTCGAGTGCCTTGAGCTCCACAAGATCCACCGCGACGGTGCCATTCACCTTCGTCTGAATGCGGTTGCCGCGTACGACAATGTCAAGGTTGAACCACTCGCCCGGGCGCATCAGCCCCGCGACGGCAGCAGGCTCCGCCCCACCCTTGAACAGGACCGACCCTGTCGGGGGGTGGGGGGCGCCGCCGCCGATCTGCACCTCAAAGCCGGAGACGCCCCCGCCCGGGCTGATGCGGTTGAACACGCCGCTGTCCCCACCGGCGTTGATGCGGGCCTCCACGCGAAGCTGGTAGTCGTCGAAGTCGCCTCGCTGTGTGATGAGTTCGCCGTAGAATGCGTCGCGGCCGATCAGGACGCCGTTCTCAACCTTCCACGTCCCGGGCTCGCAATTGCGCTCCCTCCAGCCCGTCAGGTCCTTACCGTTGAAAAGCCGGACCCAGTCCCCGGCGATTTCAGGTTGAGGGCCGGGTTCGCCGTTCCGGGTCACCCCGCGGGGCTCGTGGCTGATGCGCACCACCTGCCTGCCGCCGTGGGTGATCGTCACCAGTTCCTCGCGGATGGCGAGACCGTTCTTGACGGCCCGCAGTTGGTAACACCCTGGCCGCAGCCGCACTTCCTGGGGCCCGGCTCCTCGGATGACGAGGTCCTCGCCATCGATGACCACCATGACCTGCGGGTCGTCGGTCTCCACGATCAGGGTGCCCTCGGGCGTGAACAGGCGGATGACCGTGCTGCGCACGTTGGTCAGGCCCGTCGCCTCGGTGAGTCCCAGGCCGCCGGCCACCAATAGCAGCAGCGCCAGGGCCGCCACGGCCAGGCGGCGGCGCGGCCGGTGCGCGGGCGCAGTCGGTAAGGGAACCGGCGGGGCGGCGGCTGATCGAGGCTGGGACGGGTCCTGCAGTTTCGCCAGGTGCTGGCCCAGCAACTCGGCCACCTCGGTCGCCGACTGGTAGCGGGCGGCGGGATCCTTCGCATGCAGTTTGTCGATGATCGCGCAGAGCCACTCCGGCATGTCCGGGTTAAGATCGCGGATCGGGGGCGGGGTGTGCTCGCAGACGCGCTTGAGCACGGCGACGGCCGATGAGGCGCGGAAAGGCGGACGGCCGGTACACATCGCATAGAGGACGCTGCCCAGACTGAACAGATCGGAGCGGTGGTCCACCGGGCGGCCTTCCGCCTGCTCGGGCGACATGTACATCGGAGTACCGGCAATGACGCCGGACTGGGTCAGGTTGGCGTCATTGGCGGCCCGGGCCAGTCCGAAGTCCGTGATCTTCACCCGCTCGACGCCGTTCTCCAGCAGGATGTTGGCCGGCTTGATGTCTCGGTGGACCAGCCCCTGCTTGTGGGCTGCCGCCAGTCCGGAAGCCGCCTGCATGCCGATGCGCAACACTTCCTTGAGGCCGAGCTGCCCGGCGCCGTCGAGTTTCTCCTGGAGCGACAGGCCGGCGACATACTGCATCACGAGGTACGGGACACCCTGTCCTTCGTCGACGGCGTGAATGGTGACGACGTGCTCATGAGTCACGGCGGCAGCGGCCCGGGCTTCGCGGAGGAAGCGTTGTCGGGCGGTAGCGCTGGCGGCCAGCTGCGGAGCGAGCGCCTTGATGGCGACGACCCGGTGCAGCTGTTCATCGAACGCCTTGAGCACGATGCCCATGCCCCCCTGGCCGACCACGCGCTCGACTTCGTAGTGACCCAGCCTCCCGACGCCGCCTGCTCGGTGTGGCGGCCCCAGAAAGTCGAGAGGGACATCGCCGGCGTGGCCGTCCGTATCCGACGCCCGGGTCTCGTCCGGGTGGGGGCTGCCCGCGACGTCCGTCCGATCTTTCTCGCCCAGCGATGGCAGGGCGGCGGGCGCTTGCAAGAAGTCGCCAGCACACTCGTGAGCTCGCAACAGTGCCTCGACCTCGTGCCGCAAACTCGGATCTCCGGCGCAGACCTGTTCGACGTAGGATTGCCGCTCGGCGGGCGATTCGATTTCGAGCGCACGATCGAAGACGGCGCGGACGTTCGGGTGCTGTTGTTGCACGGGAAGGACCTCTCGTGGGATGTCTGTCCGTTTATCAGTGCGACGGCCGGGCCCGGAGTGTGCCAAAAAAGCCGGAAATCAGCCTGCTGCGTCGTCCTGGAGCCGGCGGAACAGCCAGGCGCGAGCAAAGGCCCAGTGGCGGTTGGCAGTCCGAACGGAGATGCCCAGAGCTGCGGCGCTCTCCTCAATCGTCAGGCCGGCGAAGTGACGAAGTTTGACGAGGTCCGCCACCTGGGCGTCTTCAGCGGCCAGGCGTTCCAGGGCCTCGTCAAGGGCGAGCAGGTCATCAGGGGCGGCCTCGGCGGGTACCTCAACGGTATCAAGCGAGACGCGGCGTCGGCCACCCCCGTGCCGCAGCCGGCGCTTGCGGCGAGCATTTTCGACAAGGATTCGCCGCATTGCCTCGGCGGCCGCGGCGAAGAAGTGGCCCCGCCCGTTCCACGGCCTTTCGGTCGTGCTTCCGACCAGGCGGAGGTAAGCCTCGTGGACCAAAGCGGTCGGCTGCAAGGTCTGCCCCGAGGCCTCGCTAGCCAGCCGCTGGGCCGCCAGGCGGCGCAGCTCGTCGTAAACCAGGGGCAGCAGCGCGCCGGCGGCTTCGGGCTCGTTCCTCTCCATGGCGACCAGGATACGCGTCACTTCTTCCATACTTTGAGAATAAGATCCGCCTTGGTGACGAACAAGGGAGAGCCCGGCCGGCAGACTAGCTTGCATGCGGCTCAGTACGGGAGCACAAATCTCCTGACGATTCAGTTCCATCCATCCACCCGCAGCACAACTTTACCGCGGATGGGTTTCGTTTGGTACGCTAAAATCGCGTCCGCCAGCGAGAACTCCGCGCCGACAACCGGGCGAACCTGGCCGGCGTCGATCCGTCGAGCGATCTCCTCCAATTCTGCTCGCCGCGGCTGAACGATGAAGAACGCTTCGCGGGTGCGTTGGTCCTGCGAATCCTCCTCGGACGCGGCGATCGTAACGAGCCGGCCGCCAGTCTTCAGCACGCTCCACGACCGCCCCAGGGTGTCGCCGCCGACGGTATCGAACACTGCGTCCACTCCCCGGACCCGCTCGTCGAACTGCTCGGCGCGATAGTCGATCACCTCGTCTGCTCCGAGGTCTCGTACGAAGTCGATGTTCGCCGCCGATACTGTGGCAGTGACGCGGGCACCCCGCCAATGGGCGAATTGAACGGCGAAGCTTCCGACGCTGCCGGCTGCCCCGTGGATGACAATGTGCTGCCCCGCCTCAAGCCGGGCGCGGCCAAACAGGCCTTGCCATGCAGTGAGGGCGGAAATGGGTGTGACCCCCGCGTAGAGGTGATCGACCGATATCGGCTTGCGAGCGATGTTCTCGACCCGAGCCAGGCAGTACTCTGCCTGGGCCCCATCGCTGAACCAATCATTCATGCCGTATACCGCCTCACCCACGCTGACACCGGTAACTCCCTCTCCCAGCGCTGCCAGCTCTCCTGAGAATTCGTGCCCCGTGATAAACGGCAATGGCCGAGGCGTTCCGGACGGCGTTCTCAGGCTCGTCTGCCAAAATAATTCGGGCGTAACCTGCGGCCCGCTTAGCTTCAATGCAAGGATTGGCAAGGAGTTGCGGTGATGGTGATGTAGTCGAAGGGGCCTCCAAGGGCTAGACATTCGGTATCAGCTAAAACGTCTGGCACAAGGAGGCCTTATCATGAAGATTACACACGAAATGGAAGTTCTCAAGCGCGAAGATCTGCTGCCGGTCTTCGACGATCTGTGCAAGGTCGTTGTGGACGGTGCTCGGCAGGGGCTGCCCGCTCACGAGATGGAGTTGGCTGTCTGGAAGCGGGTCCTGGAGATCGGTTACCACGCGTTGGCGATGTACTTCGCCCTGTCGGGAAGCGGCGACCAGGGGGAGACCATCACCTTGCCCAATGGCCAGGAATGCCAGCGGCTCGAAGCGACCCATGAACGCCGCTATGTGTCGATCTTCGGCGAGTTCGTCCTGGAACGCACGGTCTATGGCAGTCGCGAAGGACAGAAGATCGAGTTCGTGCCGCTGGACAATCGGCTGCAGTTGCCCGCGAGCGTGTTCTCGTATGTGCTGCAGGATTGGGATCAGTCGTTCTGCGTCGAGCAGGCGTTTGGCCCCAGTGCCGAGGTCATCAAGAAGATCCTGGGTTTACGGCAGTCCGTCGATAGCCTGGAGCGGATGAACGTGGACATGTCCCAGCAGGTGCTGGATTATCGCGCTGCTCGGCCTGCCCCCAAGCGTGCGGAAGAGGGCGAGATTCTGGTGACGAGTGCCGACGGCAAGGGCATCGTCATGCGTCATGGCGAGGAGGAAAAGGCGGACAAGAAGCCAAAGACGAAGGCCCATCGTGGCAAAGGCGAGAAGGCGAATCAGAAACGCATGGCGACGGTGGGCGCCGTGTACACGGTGGATCGTTACGTTCGCACGGCCCAGGAAGTGGTGGCGGCCTTGTTTCGCGACGAGGAACCGCGTCCGGCGCAGAAGCGTCCCGAGCCGCAGCACAAGCACGTGTGGGCCAGCCTGCCGGTCTCGGGCGACGATGATGAGATGATCTCCGGCATGAACGTGGTCTACACCTGGCTGCGGCAAGAGGTCGAAGATCGCAGGCGCGATTCAGGTCAGGAGATCGTGCACCTCGCCGATGGTCAGGAAAGCTTGTGGGAAACACGCGACGAGTATCTGCCGGAGAACACCGTCGACATTCTGGATCTGTTGCATGTCACGCCGCGCATCTGGCAAGCGGCCCACGTCTTTCACAAGGAGGGCAGCGATGAAGCCGAGCAGTTCGTGCGTGAACGCTTGCTGAGAATTCTGCAAGGCGAATCGGACCTGGTGGTGCGCGGCTTGCGCGTGATGGGCACCAAGCGTGGCTTGAGCGGGGCCAAGAAGAAGACGCTCAAGAAGGTGTGTGCCTACCTGGAGGCAAACCGCCAGCGCATGCACTACGACCAGTACCTGGCCAAGGGCTATCCGATCGCCAGCGGCGTCATCGAAGGCGCCTGCCGGCACCTGGTGAAGGATCGCATGGAACGAGCCGGCATGCACTGGAGACCGGAGGGCGCCCAGGCGATGCTGGACGTTCGAAGCATCTACGCCGAAGGAGCCTGGCCACAGTACCAAGCCTACCGCATTCGCAGCGAAACGGAGCGTCTGTATCCCTTCCGCAAGCTGGTGGAAGGGTCAAACTTCAACATGGCCGCTTAAATCCAGCGGGCGACCGGTTACGCCCAAATAATTCGGTGGGGATGACCCCGGCGGCGCGAACCCGGACCAGCACCTCGCCAGCCCTGGGCGACGGCTCGGGCGCGTCCTCGTAATGAAGCGACTGAGGACCGCCGCGGGCGTGTTGACGGATGGCTTTCACGGGAGCTCCTTGTGAGCGACGCAGATGGCACGGCAGCGATGTCCGCCACACCGACACAGCTTAGCAGCTGGTCGTGACGATGACAGGTCGGCAGCATGGGGCGGCCCCGAGATTCAGGAATTCGTGGACTTGATTGTCTGACGTCAAGGTTCGAATGCCAAGCGCAGCGCTTCGGCGTCGCCCCCCCCGCCAGTGGACCGATGCGCATCGTGCATGACGCGCTGGCACGTTGTGCCTGGTCAACCCAGGCCGCAACGCCTCTTCGGTCGAGCGGATTTCGTGCATGGGTTTTTCGTGAAGCTGAAAACTGGAGGCCCTACCGGTTATCCTTCCCAGCCGACTCCTTGTCGACCGAATGCCCAGTCTTCAACCAGCGATGAACCACACCAGAGCGATGGCTCCCAGGGCGAAGATCGTATCACCGGGGACTCGTAGCCAGCGCAGAGTCTGCATGACATGGGTATGCATGAACTCCGGGCTGCGAGCGTACCAGTAACCCACGTCCACTGATGCCCAGGTCTGCATCAGGCCGACCGGCAGCAAGCTCAAGACCACCATCGCAAACAAGCCAATGTTCATGGCCCAGAACGAGAACTGCAGCATTCCTTCTCGCCAGACCGGCATCGGCAAGAGTGCCCGCAGGCACATCAGCATGAGCCCGATGCCGAGCATGCCATAGACCCCAAAGAGCGCGGCATGGGCATGCACGGGAGTCGTGTTCAGGCCTTGCATGTAGTAGAGCGCGATCGGCGGGTTGATCATGAAGCCAAAAAGCCCGGCGCCAACCATGTTCCAGAACGCGACGGCGACGAAGTAATAGATTGGCCATTTGTACTTGCGTACCCAGGGTGTTGCCGTCGACATCCGCAGGTCCTCGAGGGCGGGATAGGCCACAAGGATCAGCGGCACGACTTCGAGTGCGCTGAACACGGAGCCCCAAGCCAGGGCGACCGTCGGTGTGCTGGAAAAGTACAGGTGGTGCAAGGTGCCGATGATGCCGCCGGAAAGGAAGATTGTCGCCGATAGCAGCGATGCCTCCGCTGCCAGACGGGTGGTCACCAGGTGCAAGCGGGCGAAGAAGAAGGCGATCACCGTGGTCGCGAAGACCTCGAAGAACCCCTCGACCCACAGGTGGATGACCCACCAGCGCCAGTACTCCACGATGGAGAGATGCGTGTGCTGGCCCCAGTTGAAGCCGGCACCGTAGAAGAGCCCGATTGCGGTCGATGCCATCAAGAAGATCAACAGAAGCTGCCGCTGGTCGCCCGGCTGCCTCAGCGCCGGCAAGGTCGTGCGGACGACGAGGGCGAGCCAGAGGAGCACGCCGACAAAGAGTCCGATCTGCCACACGCGGCCGAGATCGATGTATGCGTAGCCTTGATGGCCGAACAAGAAGGAAGCCGTCAGCGACAGGTGGTTGTGAATGCTCAACCATTGACCGGCCATCGAGCCTACCACAACGACGAGCAAGGCCTCTCCTCGACCCGGGTCTCATTAATGAGGCCGGTAACATGCAATAGCCAGGTGACCCAGTCTGCGCCAGCTGCTTGCCGTGGTAATCTCGAGCATCGCTTCGAAGCACGATCCGTCCTTCGCGCCAGCTCACATCGAGATTCTGGGCGCGTCGCCCCAGCAAGGTTCCGATGGTTACCAGCATTCGATCGGGTATGGCGTCGTTGATGACTCCGCCCCCAAAGCAAAGGGTACGAGTTCGACAGCCATGCCGAGCAACTCCCATGCCCTGGAGAGCGAGAAGGTGAGCGATGCGAAGACAATCAAGCCGAAGCGGATTTTGCATCAGGTTGCCAGCGGATCTTCGACATTGCCCGATGTGCGGAACCGCCCAAGAAATGTGCGGGACCGCCACGCCCGCCCATGGTGCGAACGCTTCGTAAGCCCATTTTGCCGTAAGATTCCGCGGCGTGCGCGATGGCACAGTACTTGCCAATGGCAGGACGTCGATTCCAAAAAAGGAGAAGCGATATGAACTCGAGCGCCATGGAAACGAGGGCTTCAACTTCAGACAATCCGGCGACCGAAGCTTGCCCCCTTTCTTCCGTGCGCAGCTATGGCCGCACGGACGTGGGCCGAGTCCGCAAGTCGAACCAGGATCACTTCCTGATTGCTGAGCTGGCGCGGACGATGTGGGTGCACCAGACGAGTCTGCCCCAACCGCAGACTCAGTACGGGCAACACCGGGCACACGTTTTTCTCGTCGCAGACGGCATGGGGGGCCACAAGGGCGGTGAAGTGGCGAGCGCTCTGACGGCGGCGACAATCGAGGAGTTCGTACTTAACGTCCTCGGCCGATTCTCGAACCTGAAAGCCACCGAAGAAGAACACGTGGTCGAAAGCTTCCGCTCGGCGTTCCAAAGGGCGCACGCGTGCATCCTCGAGGAAACGGGTCTTCATCCCGAGATCGCCGGTATGGGCACCACGCTGACCATGGCGTTTGCGAGCAGGGGAAAGCTCTTCGTCGTCCACGCAGGCGATAGTCGATGTTACCTCTACCGTAACGGCGAGCTGCGAAAAATCACGAGCGACCACACCATCGTCGCAGAGCTGGTGAAGCGCGGTGTCGTCAAGCCCGAGGAGGCCGCCCGCCATGCCTACCGCCATGTGGTCACCAATGCCGTGGGAGGGTCGCAGGACAACATCCATGTGGAGATCAAGCGTTTGAATGTGCAGCCGGATGATGTGCTGTTGTTGTGTTCGGATGGGCTGACCGACATGCTCTCCGACGAGCGGATTGCTGCCATTCTCCGCACCGAGATCGATCCTCAGAAAGCGTGCGACGCTTTGGTGGATCAGGCAATTGAGCAAGGTGGCCGAGACAATGTCACGGCGATCGTCGCCGCTTTTGACCCTTTCGGCATTGCGACAAAGGAGAATTGATATGTTGACAGCATTTGCCGATGTCGTGGCGATGAAAAAGGGCAAGCCGGACGTCAAGGCTCGACAGGTCTGCGAGTTGCAGGTGCAAGCGAGCTCCCCATCGCAGGCGCGCGACGAGCCTTCAACAGAGCCTGAAGAAGAGCCTGAAGCGGCCTTGAAACGTGCCGAATGGATTCCGGAGGACGTCGGTCCTCGCCTGGTTTCGTGATAGGGCTCCAGCGGAGACGGCAAATGAGCGAAACACGAAGGCCCGTGCGTCCTCGTTTCGTGCCTCCGCCCTACCAGGAAACAGCGGAATCCGGGCGTCTCATTCTACGGGACGGTAGCACCGCCTTCGTCCGGATCGCCCAGCCGGACGATCAGGCGGCGCTGGCCACTTTCTTCGGCCTGCTGTCGCCCGAGTCGAGACGCCGGCGTTTCTTTTCGGCCTCACCCCCTCAACTCAGCCTGATCATTTCGTTATGCGACGATTCCGATCCGCGTTCGACGTTGACGTTGATTGTCATTCGCACTGGTGATGACGGTCCGCGCATCGTGGCCACGGGTTCTTACCTCGCCAAGAACCAGCACACCGCCGAGGTCGCCTTCGCGGTGGACGACGCCTTCCAGGGCAAAGGAATCGGCACGCTGTTGCTGGAACGGCTGGCATTGCTGGCGGTCCGCCATGGCTTCACACGGTTCTGGGCCGTCACGCATTCGGACAACAAGGGCATGCGTGATGTCTTTCGCGAGTCGGGCTTCGCTGTCGAAGAGACGCTGCAGGGGGGCGACATCGACGTGGATCTGTCCGTGCTGCCCAGCGAGAAGAGCGTAACCCGCATGGAGCTGCGTGACCGCGTGGCCACGACAGCCTCATTGCGGCCGTTCTTCGCGCCGAACGCGGTCGCCGTCATCGGTGCGTCGCGCGATCCCTCAAGCATCGGCTACCGCATCCTCGAAGGCCTCGTGATCAACCGCTTTCAGGGGGCCGTGTACCCCGTCAATCCGAAGGCGTCTGTGGTCGCTTGCCTGCGCACGTATCCCTCGGTACGTGAGCTACCCGAACGGGTCGACCTGGCGGTGGTCGTCGTGCCGCGCAATTCGGTGCTTGGCGTCATCGATGACTGTGCGACGCGCCGCGTGCGTGCAGTCGTCGTCATCTCGGCTGGTTTCGCCGAGGCGAACCAGGAAGGGCGCGAATTGCAGCAGAAGCTCGTGGAGAAAGTACGCGGGCACGGCATGCGGATGATTGGGCCGAACTGTCTAGGACTGCTGAACACGGACCTGGCCGTGCGGCTGAACGCTTCGTTCTCGCCGGTGTTTCCTCCGCCCGGCCGGGTGGCCATGTCCTCGCAGAGCGGCGCCCTGGGTCTGGCGATTCTCGACGCCGCCCGCCGGTTCGGGCTGGGACTGTCCACATTCGTCAGCGTCGGCAACAAGGCGGACGTCTCCGGCAACGACCTGTTGCAATACTGGGAGGAAGACCCGGCCACCGACGTGATCCTTCTTTACCTGGAATCATTCGGAAATCCGCGCCGTTTCGCGCGCCTCGCTCGGCGCGTCAGCCGGCGCAAGCCGATCGTCGCCATCAAGAGCGGCCGGACTCCGGGAGGTGGTCGTGCTGCTGGATCGCACACGGCCGCCCTCGCCGCCAACGAGATGGCCGTCGATGCGCTGTTCCGCATGACCGGCGTCGTGCGGGCCGACACGCTCGAAGAGATGTTCGATCTTGCCTCGGTGCTGGCAAGTCAGCCGTTGCCCCGCGGACAGCGCGTCGCGATCGTAACCAATGCCGGCGGCCCCGCAATCCTGTGCGCCGACGCCTGCGAGGCCGGTGGCCTGGTCGTGACGGAGCTCAGCGAGGCAACGAAAGCCAGGCTGTCCGCCGCTTTGCCCACGGCTGCCAGCGTGGCCAACCCAGTCGACATGATCGCCTCGGCCACGGCCGAACAATACGGGCAGATCGTCGAGATGGCTCTCGCTGCGGAGGAAGTCGACGCTCTCATCGTGATTTACATACCACTCGGGCTCACCGACACCAGCGCCGTCATCCGCGGTATTCGGAGCGCCACCATCAGAGCGCGGGCCGCCGGCGCCGCGGACAAGCCGGTGTTGGCGTGTCTCATGTCCGATAAGGGGGCAGATTCTTTCGCGGCGGATGGGCAAGAACGCGTTCCCACATTTGCGTTCCCGGAGGCCGCCGCTCGGGCACTGGGCAAGATCGCTGCCTATGCCCAATGGCGGGCGACGCCAGAAGGCATGATCCCGGACTATGGCGACATGGACGTTGCTTCCGCGCAAGAGATCTGCCGTGGTGCCCTGGCCAAACGCGGAAACGGCTGGCTAAGTGCTGAAGAGTCGCGTTCGGTGTTGATCGCCGCTCGCTTGCCGGTACCTCCCGGTGGAGTGGCGACGACGGCCGAGGCCGCTGTGGAACTGGCCGGCCGCGTCGGTTACCCGGTGGCCGTGAAGCTGGCCTCGCTGCAACTGGTGCACAAGACCGAAGTCGGGGGCGTGTGGTTGAACGTACAAGACGCCAACGCTGTCCGCCAGGCCTATGCGAACATCGAGAAGGCCCTCGCCAGCAAGGACCAGCTCGGCGCGATGGACGGCGTGGTCGTCCAGCCGATGCTTACGGCCGGCATCGAAGTGATGATGGGAATGACGCAGGATCCGCTGTTCGGTCCGCTCATCGCTTTCGGCCTGGGCGGCATCCACGTCGAGATCCTGGCTGACGTCTCGTTTCGTGTCGCCCCATTGACCGATCGCGACGCCGCGGAAATGGTACGAGCCATTCGCGGCCACAAGCTCCTGCATGGCTACCGGGGACAGGCGCCGGCCGACATCGAGGCGATCGAGGAAGTTTTGCTGCGGCTCTCGCGGCTGGTCGAGGACGTGCCGGAGATCGGCGAGGTCGACCTGAATCCGGTGTTTGCGCTGGCGCCTGGCAGCGGCTGCTGCATCGCCGACGCCCGTATCCAGGTCAAGCGGCCCAGATGACCAGGGAGGGCAATATGAAAACCGATGACCTCACGTCGGACGCTGATATCAATCAGACGGGAAAGGAACTGGCCGCCGACGGTGCGCGCATGCGCGCGCTTCTGGAAGCGGCGGTGGACGGCATCATCAGCATCGACAAGCGGGGAATCATCCAGACGATCAATCCTGCGGCCGAGCGTCTGTTCGGCCATAGCGCCGCCGAGGTCACGGGTCGAAACGTCAGCATGTTCATGCCTTCGCCCTACCGAGAGGAGCACGACGACTACATTGCCGCGTATCTCGCCACCGGGAAGAAGAAGATCATCGGCATCGGCCGCGAGGTGGTTGGCTTGCGGAAGGACGGCTCGACGTTTCCGATGGACCTGTCCGTTGCCGAAGCACGTCTGGAAGGCGAGCCGATTTTTCTCGGCGTGGTGCGAGACATCACCGATCGCAAGCGCTCCGAGGAGGCACTACAGTCGAGCAATCGGAACCTCGAGAAGGCCCTCGCCGAAATGAAAGGCATGACCCAGCAGCTCTGGCAAGCGGCCAAGTTGGCGAGCGTAGGCGAGCTGGCGGCCGGCATCGCTCACGAGCTCAATAACCCGCTGGCGACTGTGAGTCTGCGCGTCGAGTCCGTGCTGGCGCGCACGCCGCCGGACGATCCGCGTCGCCGTGCCTTGGAGGTGATCGAACAGGAATCGAAGCGGATGGCCGACCTGGTCGCCAACTTGCTCCAGTTCTCCCGCCGCGGCCGCGAGGAGGTATCCACAGTCGATCTGCGGCAGGAGCTGGCCAAGGCGGTCGAGCTTGTTCACCATCATTTGCGCAAACGGCTTATCACCGTGGTACAGGAACTGGCGCCGGACACACCGAACATCTATGCCGATCGCCAGAAGCTGAGGCAGGTGTTCTTGAACTTACTCACCAACGCGGGCGATGCCATGGCGCAGGGCGGCACGCTGACGTTGCGAACAGCGCCGATCACGGTGGATGCGGAGACGCCCGCGGTCAACATCGAGGTCTCCGATACCGGGGGTGGCATTCCGCCCGACCAGCTGGCCAAGGTCATGGATCCGTTCTTCACCACCAAGGAAGAAGGACACGGCACCGGTCTGGGCCTGGCGATTTGCCGGCGCATCGTGCAGGAACATCAGGGGCTCATCGAGCTGCTCAGCGAAGTCGGCAAAGGAACGACGGTCCGCATCACGTTGCCAGTCCAGAATCTCACGAACGTAAAAGGTCTCCACGACAACGACTCCGCGCCGTGATCGGCGAAGGGAAAGAGTATGGCTGCCACGAACCTTGGGCGTCTGCTGATAGTGGATGATGAAATCGAGTTGAAGATCGCCCTATGCGAGACTCTGGCGGATGCCGGCTATGTGACAACCGGAGTAGCCAGCGGCGCGGAGGGGTTGAAGGAACTCGCTCGATCGCAGTTCGACCTGCTGCTCAGCGATCTCATGATGCCCGGTATGGACGGTATTCAACTGCTGCGGCAGGCGCTGGAGATCGATCCGAACCTCGTCGGCATCATCATGACCGGCCAGGGCACCATTCCCACCGCGGTGGATGCCATGCGCGTGGGCGCCTTCGACTATCTGCTCAAGCCGTTCAATCTACAGATCGTGCTGCCGATCCTGGCCCGAGCCATGGAGGTGCGCCGCCTGCGCACGGAGAACCTACGTCTGCACCAGCACGTCAAGCGGCTGCAGTTCGAGTCGCCGCGTTATCGGATGATCGGCTCCGGACCGGCGATGCAGCGTGTGCTCCAGCTTATCGAGAAGGTAGCCCCGACGGACGCCACCGTCCTTATCCGCGGTCGCAGCGGCACCGGCAAGGAACTCGTGGCACGAGCCCTGCACCGCAACAGCCCGCGCCGCGATCAACCGCTGGTCACGGTGAACTGCGCGGCCCTGCAGGAAACGTTGCTGGAGAGCGAGCTGTTCGGACATGAAAAAGGCGCGTTCACCGGGGCGACGCTGGCCAAACCAGGTCTGGTCGAAGTCGCCGAGGGGGGCACTCTGTTCATCGACGAGGTCGCCGAGATGGCGCCGTCGCTGCAGGCCAAGCTTCTGCGCGTTCTTGAAGACGGTCATTTTCGCCGTGTCGGCAGCACCAAGGAGTGTCATGCGAATGTCCGCGTGATTGCCGCTACCAACAAGCCGCTGGAAGAAGAACAGAAGGCAGGCCGTTTCCGCGAAGATCTGTTCTACCGCCTGAATGTCATCGCCATCGATCTGCCGACCTTGCGGGAACGCGCCGACGATATCCCGGCGCTGATCGAGCATTTTCTCGCCACGCGCCAACTCGGTCGAAGTCATTGCAGAGTCGACGCCGATGCGATGCGCGCTCTGATGACGTACGACTGGCCAGGCAACGTCAGGGAGCTCGCCAATGTGCTGGAACGGGCTCAGATCCTGGCGGAAGACGACGTTATCACACTCGACGACTTGCCGGAATCCGTGCAGGCGCTCTCACCGACTTCAACGACGCCAGGCGACAATCCGCTCAGCCTACGCGATGCGGAGCTCAATAATGTGCGCGCGGCGCTGCAGCAAACCAAGGGCAACAAGGTCCACGCCGCCAAGGCGCTGGGCATCAGCCGCCGTGCCCTGTACCGGCTTATTCGGAAGTATCGTCTGGACGACCCGGATAGCGGAGCCTCCAAGCGCTGATCATCGCAATTCTTGCTGCGTCCCTGTGCGGATCCGCACGCCGCGATTCCAATCCCGCACAGCCGAGGTGGCTGATCCGGCCCACCTGCACCTTCACCCGTCGGCGCACCTCCGCCAGTTGGGCGCACGACATTCCGAAAATGACGGTTTTTCTGCGACAAAAACGCCGTTTCGACTCCTCGCGGTGGGAGAGCGATGTTGGCACTGTGTTTGCTTTGTACCGTCGCGGCCGGAAACCAGAAAACAGCCCAATCGAGAAGGAAGTAGAACCATGGTCAACAAGCCTCTTGCGGCGCTGACCGCCGAAGACCTCATGAGCACGACGCTGGTGATGATTCCCGAAGAGATGTCTCTGAAATGTGCGGCCCACCTGCTGTCGCAGGCCAACATCACGGGCGCGCCGGTTGTAAGCGCTGATGGTCGCTGCGTCGGAGTGCTGTCGAGCACGGACTTCATGCACTGGGCGGAGAAAGGCTCAATACCGGCTCCGCAGCATCGCGTGTGCTCGTCCTGGCAAATCGTCGACTCAGCAGAATTGCCTCAGGACGAGGTGCAGCACTACATGACCGCGGACCCTGTGACGATTCCTCCGCGGACACCGATTGCCGACCTGTCTCAAATGATGCTCGATGCACACATTCACCGAGTCATCGTCGTGGACAGGAACGGCAGGCCCATCGGTCTTGTGTCCAGCACCGATATCCTCGCCGCGGTCGCCCGAACGGGGGCGCCATCGGACCGCAGGCCCGTGCCGGCCCGATGCGCGCATCTTCAAGGTCTCGGATCTAACTGAACGAACCAACGGTTTTCCCGCGCGCTGCCAATTCGCCAGCGCGCCAAAGGAGCACTATCGTGTCAGCCCTCGAAACACCTGCCACGCTACGGTTGAATGCGACCACGGCCGCCGATCTGATGACGCCGAATCCGATCTCGATCGGGGAAGACGCCGCTCTCCGCGAGGCCGTCCTTATGTTGACGGAAAACGGGTTCAGCGCCGCTCCCGTTATCGACAATGCGGGCCGCCCTGTCGGCGTGCTGAGCCGGTCGGATATCCTGGTCCACGATCGCGAAAAAGTCGCCTACGTCCCGTCCGGAAGCGAGTACCTGGAGGCAGCCGACGTTTGCTGGGGTGTCCAGGTCGAAGATGCCGATCTCGCTACCGTCCGCGACATGATGACTCCGGCGGTATTCTCTGTCCCGCCCGACGCCCATGTCGCCAGGGTCATCGACGAAATGCTGCAGCTCCGCGTCCATCGGTTGTTCGTCGTCGACAAGGCCGGCGTCCTCGTCGGCGTCATCAGCGCTGTCGACGTGCTGCGTGATCTGCGTGCGTCGAACCATGCGAATCGGCGGTGAGTTGAAGGGGTACGGATCGTTTCAACGCCGCCAGCAAGAGCAAGGAACCGCTTGCACTCAATTTCGGAGTTTAGGGCGGGACTTCGGCACTTCGGGAGGCCGTGCGGCGATCTCGGCAGCATTCTCGGACGTGAAGCCGGCCTGGATCAGCGTGTAGTAATCGGGACGATTGGCAACCATCGTCTCCCATTCACTCTGCTCGCAGACCGAGTTCAACCCGCTGGCTTTCCTGTGATTCGCCTGGTAAATCACCCACGACACGGTTTGCATTCTGCGCTCCGATCGAGTTGTCCAGTGAAAGGTGGCACTTCAGTATACCAGGTTTGCGGCGCAGCGCGTGCGTAATCCTTCCCTTTGGCAGCGTCTTTCTTCATTCCTCCCGTCACAATGATCGCCGAACCGTGCCTCCAGGCGTTGCGCTTGCATTTGGGACCCCAGCCCCTACAATAGTGGATAGTCGAGAGTGACTTCGGAGAGATTGTCGGACGACTAGATGAAGGGTAACCCGGCCGTACCGGGGGACCCGTTGACGAGTATGCCGACGTGGCCGAATACCTACGGTGTTCAGCCACGTCGGTTTTTTTTGCAGTGCAGTCAAGTTGCGGTCCCCAGGACATCACCGATGGACAGGTCAACATCAAGCATGGCGCAGCAGATCGCCCAGGCGGCCAGTGCCTTCGAGGTACAGCAATCGGGTCACCCCATGGTGCAAGTATTCTTGCTGGCCCAGAGCGTAGCCCCGGAAGCCCGGGATGCCTGGAGCAGCAGCGAGACCGGCAAGTCATGAAAGCAGACTCACATCAATCTGGAACGCCGGCGAACCGAGCGCGGACGAGGGTCCCGGGCGGAGTCAACTGGTCGATTCCTCCAAAAAGTCAGGAGCGAGGCAAATGAGCATCGGAACGTTTTTCACTTGGGTGCTGTGTGGTTTGATCGTGGGACTGATCGCCCGCAAACTGATCGCAGGACGGCTGAACATGAACATGATCCAGACGCTGGCCCTGGGAGTTGTCGGCGCCATCTTGGGTGGGCTGCTCTTCTCGATGATCCAGGGAGCGCCGAGCCATCCGTTCTCCCTTTACGGTAACGCGTGGCATGGCTGGATCATGGCGATGCTCGGGGGCATCGCCGTCCTTTGGGGCTATGGATTTCTTTTTCCCGACCCGTCATGAGAGGTTCGCACGTGTCATAGGGCGACAAGAGCGACTCGCAATATCCATCTGCACGGGCATCTTTACGAAACCGCATCTCGTTTCAATCGAATTTACGTGGAGAACGTATGAAAACCTTGGCTCAGTGCGAACCACCAGACCATTTGGAGCAGGACAGGCGCGACATATTGAACAGCCTCATTGGCGAGAGGATACTGCACATCCTCGGCGAGCCGGATAGTCTTCTCGCGGTGCAAGTGCGACATTTATGGGCGGTCAATTACCGGGTCAACGTCCTGGTCGGCCCCCATGTGGCTTCCGCTCGAGTTGTACACAGCTATTTCCTTAGAGCCGACAGCCAGGGCAACATCATCGAGTCGACTCCCACGATCAGCAAGCTCTACTGATCTGCCGAGGCCCGCGGCTGCTTCCCAAGGCGCGAGATCGCCGATGGATCGAGAGTTGTCACTCGATGGCATGACATTCAGACAAGGCGAGGACTGACATGGGCGACTTGAAGGATATCGAATTGTACGACTGGTTTGCAGGTCAGGCCCTCGGTGGAATCGTAGCCAATGCCCATTTCCCACCGCAGAATTCCGGGGAACCATTTGACCAGTTCGCGGCGAGGATCGTCGACTGCGCCTATCGACTTGCCGACGCCATGGTGAAGGAGGGGCAAAGGCTGAAGAAACAACGCTCGGCACAATGGTAAGCGCTAACGACTCGCCAAGACTCCGCCGCATCAGGCGGAGAAGTCAGCGAGTCAGTGTAAGTAAGGGGGGGCTTTTCAAGGAAACATCATGACTAATGGATTGACAGTCGCTACGTTCGATCTGGATCACGCCAGCTTGTCCCGTCTTGGAGAAGTTCTCCCTGGATGGGAGGTTGACATTTTCAACGGAGCGACTGCTTCGTCCCTGGCTGCCGATTGGGATCCCGGGGTGGCTGACCTCATGGTGGTACAGTACCAGGGCGGTGGGGCAGATACGCTGGGACTCTGCCGTTTTCTGGCGTTCTGTGCCTCGTACTCCAAAGAGTTTCGCCAGGCCACCGACTTTCGGCAGGCGGAAGAAGGTAGCCTTGTCACCAAACGGAGGTCTGGAAACCAGGAAGAACGAGCGGATCCTTCCCTGCTGGTTCTTGTGCCGCGGGGGAAGGAGTTCTTCATCGAAAGTGCCCTCGAAGCAGGCGCTCACAGTTGTCTTCTGTTGCCGATACGCGGCGAGGAGGTGGCGACCATGATGGCCCACGTGCTCGCGGGCAACCAGCCAGGCCGCCACACGCTTAATCGAGAGACAGCACAAATCGAAGATCGCTGGCGGGACGAAGGCGGCCAAGGTTAATGGCAACGGCGTCTTCAATCGCCGATCGGTAACAGCCGCATCGTCCTTCATCCAGTCATCCGATGAGCTGGACAGCAATTCGCCCAAAAACTCCGAAAATCTCCTTCTATGACTTGTGGCCGGTAGCCAACCGTTCGTCTCTGGGCTTACCGCGAAGGCGAAAGGTCAGCCCGGTTGGAAGGCTGCTCCGCCTGGCTATCATGGTACTATCGCGACCGTGGCCCCGATCTTGCCGTGGCCGTTCGAAATCGTCGAGGGCGCCATGAAATCACAAGGGGAGGTCGAAGCAGCGATCTGCGCAGGGATCAGTCGCTTCGAACAGGAGTACATGGGGCGTGGACCCAAGGACATTCGGACCCACCTGATCGGAGATCTGCTGCTGGTTCGTCTTCAGGGCGTTTTGACCGCCGCCGAGCAGCAGCTGGTCAAGACGTTGCCTGCCGAAAAAGGACGGGACTTGCTCAAGCAGGTACGGACGCACTTGATCGAAACCGCGCGGCCACTCATGGTCGCGATGATCCAGGAGATCACGGGCATCAAGGTGTTGAGCCTGCACCATGACATCAGCACCGTCACTGGCGAAGAAGTAGTGCTCTTCACTCTCGCAGAGTCGCCGCTCGTCCGCGAAACAAGGAAGAAATAATCGATATCTACCGTCAGCGGATGTTCTTGGCGATCGTCGGTCTCCCTGAAGGTTGTTTGAAGCTACGTTCAGGAGCTTATCTGACAGCGGCCTTTTTGGCGTCATAGGATCTAAACGCAAGCGGGAGTGCCGGTGTGCTGGCCGTCATACCACGGCTCTTTGGGCTAGCGGCCTACCCGCGGGGCATCTGAATCGGCCGCGCGGGGCATGGGGGCGGTTTTCCGGCTGAACACTCGCCGTGAATCTGATAACCTGATCTTGACGGTGGCGATTGTCGCCGGTCCGCACTTCGCGCTCACGAAGGAGCACCCATGAGTCTTGATGCTGGCCGGGCCCGTCTCTTCACCAGTTACAAGGCGCTCGGGGAACGCTGGTCGGAGGTGCAGCTTCACTGGCACGACGTCGTGCAGCAGGAATTCAGCCGGCGGCAATGGGACCAGCTTGAACCATGCGTCGTGCGCGTGCTTGGCGCCATCGACCGGCTCAGCCAGATCATGACCCAGGCCAGGCAGGAGTGTTCCTGAACAGGAGCGTCCCCAGCAGAGCATGACCCCGCTCATCGAACAGCTCCGGCACCTGTTGCGCCAGGTGCGTCAGCGCGCCCAGGCCCGGCACGACGCCTACGTCACCTGCGAAGAAGGGTACGCCAGCCGCCGCGATGTCCTCGAGCAGACCTGGAACGACACGCGCTATCGCCTCGAGCAGTTCCTCGCCCAGCGAACGGCGGCCCTCGAGGAAGAGGCGACCCTGGCCCGGGAGAAGATCGTCCTGCGGCACGGCGATAACCACCACGCTCTCCAGTCGGAATTCGCTGCCCTGGAGACGAAGGCCGAGCAGACACTCGAGGCCAACCAGAAGAACGCCGAGACAGAGTTCAAGGAGAATCGCTGGACCATCCTCACGCTATGGGAGGCGGACAAGAAAGTCGCCCGTGACGAGATCGACGCCGCGCACACCGAGCTCAAGAAGAACGGTAGCCAGATGCGCGAGGAACACCAGGAGGGCCGCGCCCTGGTGAAGTCGTGGAAATGCGCCCGCCGCCTGCAGCTCTCGCTCAACCCGCGCCCGAACGAGGCGCCCGACGATCCGTGGGAAGCTCTCGCGGAACGGGCCCAGCAGACCCATGACAGCCTCGTGCAGCTTCGTGCGCTCGCCTTGCCGCGCATCGTGCAAGGGCGGCTCGTGCCCCTGGCCGTCTTCCTGATGTGGATCCTTCTGTCGCTGCCGGCCCTTCTCATCGAGCCCTGGTATGTATGGCTGCTGGCCACGACCGCGACGGTGCTGCCGGCCGGCTGGGCCATGCACTACTGGATGCTGCGCCGGGCCCGTCAGCAGATCACGACGCACTGGGGCCAGCTCGCCCAGGCTGTCTACGACGCCCAGCCGCTGCGCCGACTTTGCATGCAGCAGGCGCGACAGCTCTATCGCCAAAAGCGCGAGCGCAGCCGCAAGAAGCACCGCGCCGCTCTGGAGGAGACCACGAGCCAGTATCGCCAGCACATCAAGCGGCTCCAGACGCGCCATGATCAGCAAGCCAGGCAAGCCGAGGAGAAGCTAAACGCCGCCCTGGAGCAAATCGAGGAGCGCCGCGATCGCGAGCTGCACGCCGTGGAAGAGAAGCTCGCAACCGGTCTCGCCCAGGCACAGGCGGCGGACGAGCGCGAAAAGAACGCGGCTCACGAGACCTACCGCCAGGCGCGGGAGGAGAACGAGCGACGTCACGATGGGGAGTGGCAACAACTGGCGAGCGACTGGCAACACGCCTGCGAGGAGTTCGCCGCTGCGCGTCAGGCCCTGGAGGACGAATGCCAGCGCACGTTCCCCGCCTGGGACGATGTCGCCGAGAACTGGCACGTCCCCGCCGACTTGCCGCGCGGCATCCCGTTCGGCACGCTCGACCTCAGCTCAGGAGACATTCTTCACAGCGAACCGGAGGACGACCGGCTGGCGCGGCTCGATCTCATGGACGGCATCACGCTGCCGGCCCTGCTCCCCTTCCCCGAACGCTCGTCGCTCATGTTCAAGGCGGTCGATCAGGGACGCGAACTCGCCGTGCACGCCCTGCAGGCCGTGCTGCTGCGGTTCTGGACGTCGCTGCCGCCGGGCAAGCTGCGTTGCACGATCATCGACCCGGTTGGCCGCGGCGAGAACTTCGCTGCCTTCATGCACCTGGCGGACCAGGATGAATCACTGATCACGAGCCGCATCTGGACCGAGACGTCGCACATCGAGCAGCGGCTCGCCGACCTGACCACGCACATGGAGACCGTGCTGCAGAAGTTTCTGCGCAACAAATACCAGACGCTCGCCGAGTACAACGCCCAGGCCGGCGAGGTGGCCGAGCCGTTTCGCCTGCTGATCGTCGCCCACTTTCCCGTGAACTTCAGCACCGAGGCCGCACGCCGCCTCATCAGCCTGGCCGGCGCGGGCGCCCGCTGCGGCATCTACGTCCTCGTGCTGGTCGACGAGAAGCAGCCGCTGCCGCACAGCGTCGAGCTGTCCGATCTCGAGGCGGCGTGCATGAATCTCGTGTGGCGCGAAGGTCGCTTCGTCTGGCGCGACATTGATTTCGGCGACTACCTGCTGCGCCTGTCGCAACCGCCGCCGGCCGAGACGTGCACGGAGATCCTCGACGTGGTGGGCGAGAAGGCCAAGCTCGCCAATCGCGTCGAGGTGCCGTTCGAGTCGATCGCACCCAGCGTGGAAGAGATGTGGACCGCCGACAGCCGCGCGGGCATCGCCGTCCCGCTTGGCCGCACGGGGGCGACGGCGCGACAGCTTCTGACGCTGGGCCGGGGCACGTCGCAGCACGTTCTCATCGCAGGCAAGACCGGCTCGGGCAAGTCGACGCTCCTGCACGTTCTCATCACGCAGCTCGTGACGCGCTACAGCCCCGAGGAGGTCGAGCTGTACCTGATCGACTTCAAGAAAGGCGTCGAGTTCAAGACCTACGCCAGCCACCAGGTTCCCCATGCCCGCGTCGTCGCCGTCGAGAGCGAGCGCGAGTTCGGCCTGAGCGTCCTGCAGCGGCTCGACGCCGAGCTGGTCCGCCGCGGCGAGCTGTTCCGCAATCTCGGCGTCAATGACCTGCCGTCGTATCGCGATCAAGCCCGGACCGCGAGTGGCGACCGGGACTCACGAGCCGTGCCTTTCCTCCCGCGTGTCCTCTTCATAGTCGACGAGTTCCAGGAGTTCTTCGTCGAGGACGACAAGATCGCCCAGGAAGCCGCCCTCTTGCTCGACCGCCTCGTGCGCCAGGGGCGGGCCTTCGGCATTCACGTCATCCTCGGCTCGCAGACGCTGGGCGGCGCCTACAGCCTGGCACGCAGCACGATCGATCAGATGGCCGTGCGCATTGCCCTCCAGTGCAGCGAGGCCGATGCGCACCTGATTCTCAGCAAGGAGAACAGCGAAGCGCGCCTGTTGTCCCGGCCCGGCGAGGCAATCTACAACTCCGCCAACGGCATGCTCGAGGGGAATAACCTCTTCCAGGTAGTCTGGCTCAGCGATGAACGCCGCGACCGCTACCTCGAACACGCGCACGATCTCGCGAAGAACGGCGCACGTCAGCCAGCCGGGCCGATGATCGTCTTCGAGGGCTCGACGCCGTCCGACCTCAGCGCCAATCCGTGGCTGCAGCGCAATGGCCAGCCGGCGACTTCACGCAGCACCCAGCTTGCCCTGCATGCCTGGCTGGGGGACGCGGTGGCGATCAAGGACCCGACCGCCGCGATCTTTCGCCGGCAGAGCGGGGCCAACCTCCTCATCATCGGTCAGAACGCCGACGCCGCCTTCCATTTGATGATGTCGTCGCTCGTCAGCCTCGCCGCCCAGAGAAGCGACTCGAGCCTGAATGAAGCCATTGAGGGGACGGCACTGGCACCGTTCTCCCTCGTTGTGGGCAGCCCCCTCCAGGGAGAGAGCGAGGCGCTTTTCCAGCACCTGCCCGAACTGCTGCCGGTGCGCCTCATCGCCCAGCGCGAGGTGCCAGCCCTGCTCAACAGCCTCAGCGAGGAGATGCAGCGCCGGCAGAAGGACAGCACCGAGGGACCGCCGCTCTTTCTGCTCCTCTACGGCCTACAACGCTTGCGCGACCTGCGCAAGCCGGACGACGACTACGCCTTCTCACGGCGCGGCGAGGAGAAGCAGGCGAACCCCGCCAAGCAGTTTCAGACTCTGGTCCGTGACGGGCCGCCGCTCGGCATCTTCACGCTTCTCTGGAGCGATACCCTCACGAACCTGCAGCGTTCGATCGACCGCCAGGGCCTGCGCGAGTTCGAGATGCGCGTCCTGTTCCAGATGAACGCCGCCGATTCCAGCAACCTCCTCGACACGCCGGTCGCGTCGAAACTCGGTCCCCACCGCGCTCTCTTCTACACCGAGGACCAGGGCAAGATCGAGAAGTTCCGTCCCTACGGTCCTCCCTCTCTCGAATGGCTGCGCCGGTTGTTCCAGGATCACATGCCAATCGACGTCAAGTGATTCCGTTTCAAGCCGCCGGAGATCCATTTCACCTCCCCAATCACTTGATAGCACGCCGGTTAGGCAAACCAAGTTTCCAGCCCCTGGTCATAGCCGGTCATTGAAAACCCTGGCATTCTGCTGGACTTTTTTCACTCTTGCCGACGATACTAATTAACATTATCATCTTAGTGATTAATTGTCCCGAGGAGGCGGGCGGAGCATGAAGACTAGGCCGACGGACGATCTGCTGGAAGGTTACCTGGCGTCCTTTCGCGCCGACTTCCACCGCAGCGATCAGTTCCACTGGGCGTGCGAATACGTACGTGGCCTCCTCGCCGATGTGCCGCGCAAGAACATCGAGACGATGGCCAGACATCTGAAGTCGATCGACGGGGACGTCGGACAGGCGCTGCAGAACTTCATTCACAAGAGCCCCTGGGACGAGCAACGCCCCTGGCGACGGCATCGCACCCAGCTGCTGCGCAAGATCGGCCATGCCGACGCCGTGGTCGTCTTCCGCGAGGTGGCGTTCGTGAAGCAAGGACAGCATTCGGTCGGCGTGCACCGCCAGTATCACCCCGCGGCCGGCGAGAAACTCAACTGCCAGATTGCCGTCGGCGCGCATTACGTGAGCCCGACCGGCCACGGCCCGCTGCTGCTTCGCCTGTATCTCCCGAGGAGCTGGATCCAGCAGCCCGCACGTCTTGATGCCGCCGCGGTGCCCGAAGAGCATCGAAGTGGAGTCACGAAAAGTGGGCTGGCGGTGCGGATTCTCGCGGAACTGCTGGGCGAGAGAACGCCGCTGGGCCACGTGCTCGGCCCGGCTAGCTTTGCAGCGACGGCCGAATGGAACGAGGGGCTGGCGGCGAATGGCTTCCACCCTGGCCCGTCGTATGGCGATCCAGTCTATTCTCGCCCCGCGCCGGCCTCACGGGCGCCGCACGTTCAGCAAGCCGCTCGCAAAACGGAGGAGGCCTGGACAAGCCTGCGCGGACAGCTAGGCCTCGATCACTTCGAGGGTCGTTCCTGGCGAGGCTTTCATCACCACGCCTGCCTCGTCATGGTGGCCGCCGGTTTCAGCGTTTAGCGGGGAGCCAAAGGCGACCGGACCCTGCTACGCTTGATTCTTCCTGACGAAACAGAAAACACGAGGATGCGCTCCGCACATCATCGTGTCTTGTCTGTTGTGATCCTGTCGGACGGTTTCAATTCCACGTCCCCATGATGTCGCGTTCGATCCACGACATCTCGACGACCGCCTGGGCCTGCTCATACGCCCAGAGATAGAGGTCGCATTGCCAAAGATCCATCCTGGGGACCATGGCGACGGGGGCCATCACGAAACCCGACAGGCAGGAGGTGCTGGCTGGTTCTTCGTTCATAAACCACGAGGTGAATCGATGTTGTGTCATGTGTCTACCCGCGGGACTGGTTCAAGGGCCAATACATCATCAATATTATCGTCTAAATGACCATTTGGCAAGTAACCTTCCGCTTTTTCGAATCAGATCCCGCGGTGTGACTTTGTTAAGTTTACCGTGCAAAAAAGGTTAGACTCGCCGAGCTCTTTTGGGTAAGATCGGTTCTCCAGGTAATCGTTCCCTAGGAAAAATGTGCCGCGGGAACAATTTCAGGAACCTTTCGAAAAGGAGTTTGGAACAATGGCCAGCAGCGTTCAAATGATGGAACGTATGGGAATGGGTCTCCCCGGAATGAGTCCGCAGACCATGCCCACGCCGACCATGCCCGGGGGGATCCCCGCTCACGTCAACCTGATGATGGTGCCCCGCTGCACCTTCAAGATGGAGAAGACCAAGGAAGGCATGAAGATCATCTGCACCTGCGATGATCCGATGGCCACCAGCATGCTGCAGCACCTCTGCTCGGCCCTCACGGGCACCATGTGCTCCTGCTGCATGATGATGAATGGCATGATGGTCTGCTGCTGCAACCTGACCATGGGCATCACCAAGTGCGACATGAGCAAGGATGGCGTCACCATCACCTGCACTTCCGGCGACAAGGCCTGCGCCGACATGATCCAGTCTTGCTGCGAGTGCATGTCCACCATGCTGAAGAATGGCTGCACCTGCTGCGTGCTGATGAACAACACCCCCGTCTGCTGCGGTTGCTGCTAGTCGGTCCTGAGCGCCGTTTAGCCGCGTGACTCCGGCCAGCGCGGTCGCGAGTCTGTTTTCGGCACACAGACCGCTGCCGCGCTGGCCCAGACGCGCGGCTAGACGACCGCTCTTTTCTTCGGCCTCGAAAGAAATACGTTCTCTAGGGCTGGACACGACGAGCGCCCACCCTGGAGAGCCCCGTGAGAATCTCCGCCAAAGCCGAGTATGCCTGCGTTGCCATGGTAGAATTGGCTGCCAAGTATCGACTCGGCCAGCCCGTGCAGATCAAGACCATCGCCGACGCCCACGGCATCTCTGCGCGTTTCCTCGTGCAGATCCTCTTGCAGCTCAAGGGCACCGGCCTCGTCGCCAGCAGCCGCGGCGCGTCGGGTGGCTATCAGCTGGCACGCTCACCGGACAAGATCGACCTGGCCGAGATCGTCAATTCCATCGACCGCTCGCCGAAGGTCCCCTCCGTCCTCGGCGATCTGACGCAATCAGCCGTCGTCCGCTCGCTGCATGAGGTCTGGAGCCAGGTCAGCATCGCCGAGCAGCGTATCCTCGAGAAGACGAGCCTCGCCGACCTCGTGCAGCGCTCGCAGGACCACGACCACGCGTACTATCAGATTTGACCCCCAGGGAACCCGACATGAGCCAGTTCTTCCCGACCCCATCCGAAATGTCCCGCCGCACCATCTTCCCCGGCGTCCACATCGCAGCCTGTGCGGCCGAGAAGATGATGATCTCCGACGTCAGCCTCGAGCCTCACTCGGTCGTCGAGGAGCACAGCCACCCTCACGAACAGATCGGCATGCTGCTGTCCGGCAAGGTGGTCTTTCACATCGGCGACGAGCAGAAGACGCTCGAACCCGGCGACATGTGGCGCATCCCCGGCAACGTCCGCCACAAGGTCGTCTGCCTCGACCAACCCGCGCGCGCCATCGACATCTTCTGTCCGATCCGCGAGGAATATCTCTGACCCGCCGCCACCCGGCAATTCGGCTAGCTGCGACGCGATAGCGGAGCGTGCCGCGCCCTCAGCTCGAACCCGCGCCAAAGAACCTGTCCGCCTGCGCATACGACTCCGGCGTCCCGATATCCAGAAATTCCCCGCGGCAGCGGAAGGCGAACAGGTCGTTCCAGGCCGGCAGCACCTCACGTTCCAGTGACACAATCCTGTCACTCTCGATCGCCGCCAGGTCCGCCCGCCGCAGCAGATAAATGCCCGCATTGCTCCACTCGGCTGCCGTTTCTTTCTTCTCGCGGAACGAGACCACGCGATCGTTCTCATCGAGTACCAGACCGCCGAACCGCCCCGCATCCGCGACGTGCATGGCCACCAGTGACCCCCTGCCCCGCTTCGCCTGATGAAACGCCCCGAAGCCCTCAAGGTCGACGCGACAAAACGAATCGCCATTGAGTACCAGCACCTCATCCGAGCGACAGCGCGCCCCCGCCAGCCGCAGCGCTCCCGCCGTACCCAGAGGCGCCCGTTCGCGCGAATACTCCAGGCTCATGCCATGAAACTGTTTGCCGAAGGCGGCCTCGACCAGATCGCCCCGATAACCCGTGCACAGAACGACGTGAGATATCCCCGCGTCCGCCAGCTGATCGAGGATATAGGCCAGGAACGGCCGCCCACGCACGAGGGCCAGCACCTTCGGCCGATCGCTCACCACCGAGCGCAGCCGCGTCCCCACCCCTCCCGCCAGCACCGCCGCCGTTAACCCCGACAGATCGACGTCCCACCTCGCTTGCGTTTTAACGTTCGCCCCGCACCTTCGGCGCGATCGCTCCCTACCGCTTCAATAGTTCCGGAACTCCCCGCGCCCCATCATCCGATACCCCTTGATAAGCTCCCGAATGCCGTCGTCCAGCGACCGCTTTGCCGTGAATCCCGCGGCCCGCAGTCGCTGGCTCGACACGACGTAGTTGCGCTTGTCGGGATCCTGCCCCACCTCCGCGAAGTGGACAAGGAACCCCGGCACATGCTGCTGGATCTTGCGGGCCAGCTCGGCCTTCGACAGATTGGCCGCGTCCAGGCCGACGTTGTACGCCTTGCCGGCCATCCGCTCCGCGTTCGCCAGGCAATGGAGGAAGCAATCGGCCACGTCGCGCACGTGAACGAAGTTGCGCTGGAAGTCCTTCTCGAAGATGACGAGATAGCGGTCCGTCACGGCGGCGTACACGAAATGATTGACGAGGAGGTCGAGGCGCATGCGTGGCGACATGCCGAAGACGGTGGCCAGCCGCAGCGTGATGGCGTTCGGGCTGTCGAGCAGCTCGAGCTCCGCCTGCACCTTGTCCTTGCCGTAGGCGCTGATCGGCTCGAGGTGCGTCTCCTCGGTGCACTGCTGCCCCGATGATTGCGTGCCATAGCCGCTGTTCGTGTTGGGATAGATGATGAGCTGACCGGGCCGACGCAGCCGGTTGACGAGCCGAACCGCTTCCAGATTGACCGAGGTCCCCAGCCAGGGGTCGCGTTCGCAGGCCGGCGCGCCGACCAGGGCGGCCAGCGGAATCACGGCATCGACCTCGGCGAGCAGGCGTTTCAGCAGAAGCTCGTCGCGCGCGTCGCCGCGCACGAACTCGAAGCGCGTGTCGGCGCAAAGGTGAAAGAGGTTCTGCTCGCCGTACATCAGGTTGTCGAGGGCCGTGACGACGTGCCCGGCCCGCAAGAAATGTTCGCACAGGATCGAGCCGATGTAGCCGGCTCCGCCGGTTATCAGCACCCGCATGGCATCCTCACCTTGCTAGCTACGTGTCATGGCTCGACTTTCGGCTCCGGCCTCTTTTTCTTCTTGCCGTCTTCGTCCTCATCCTCGTCCGGCGCCGACGAGAAGGTGTCCTCGAGGACGTCCTTCAGCATCATGCCCGAAGCCCACAGGCCAATGATTGACACCACGGCGTCACTCTCGTGGTCAGGAGACAGCGCCTCGCTGGCGATGCGTGCCTCTTCGGGCGTCGGCAACGGCTTCTCCAGCCCCGGAGCGTCGCCGACCTGCACGATGGGCGGCGGCTTCACGACGATGCGATTCAGTGCTTCGAGTTCGTCGGACATGGCTGTGACTCCCGCGCCAAAAGTTGCCGATCACTCCCTCCACCATACCACCTTCGCCAGGGCGACGCCACGTCTTTCCGCGCCGCGCTCCTTCCTTTGCTTCGCACCCCGCTTGCGGTTCAGCGATCGCATGGCGCCTTCGGCGTCTCTCCCTTACCGCCACAAATTCCCCCGGCCTCTGTGCCATCGCGACACGCAGCCATAAGACAGGCTATAATGTTTCGTCGCGCCTTGGTGAACAAGGAGTGTCCCGCGCGGACGAGGACGAATTGCGAGTGGAGTTGCCGTGAAACGACTGCACATCGTTGTCGTTTACAACGCCTACGTGGAAAACGTGCCGGAGCTTCCCGAGGATCGTGGAGGCACAGCCGACCTGCGCACCCAGATTCGCCATGTCGCCCGCACGCTGCGCAAGATCGGGCACACCGTCACCGTGCTGCCCCTGTCGCACGACCTCTTTCAATTCCAGCGCAAGCTAAGGCGACTGAACCCCGATGTTGTCTTCAACCTCTACGACGACGTCGTGCAGGGCGCCGGCTACGAGATGCGTCTCGCCGCTCTCGTGCGCATGCTCGGCTTCCCGCTCACCGGCTCACCGGCGCTCGCTCTCGGCCTGACGCGCTCGAAGGGCATGTCGGCCAGCTTGCTCGCGGGGGCCGGCGTTCCGGTGCCGCCGCACACCGCCATCCTCGAGACGGTCGGCGAAGTCGATCGGCACAAATGGGCTTTTCCGATCTTCGTGCAGCCCAGCCAGGAGCATGCCGGCGTCGGCGTCGATCGCACCTCGGTGACGCACTCGAAGACCGCTCTCAAGCTCAAGGTCCGCGAGATCCTCCGCAACTACAATCAACCCGCCCTCGCCCAGCGCTTCCTGCCAGGCCGGGAGTTCAACGTCGGCATCATCGGCGGCAACCGGCTGCGCGTTCTCCCCCTCGCGGAGGTCGACTACAGCGCGCTGCCCGCGGACATTCCGCCGATCATGTCCTACGCCGCCAAGTGGATCGATACGTCCCCCGAGTACCAGAACACGCGCGTGAGCTGCCCCGCCGAGGTCGACCCGGAGCTCGGCAAGCGCATCAGCCAGGTGGCCCTGCATGCCTTCCGCGCGGTCGGTGGGCGCGGCTACGGCCGGGTCGATATTCGCCTCGACGAGTTCGAGCAACCCTACGTGCTGGAAGTGAATTGCAATCCGTGCCTGGACGAGGGAATGGCACTGGCCCGATCAGCCGAGAAGGCCGACATCTCGTATCCCAAGTTGCTGCAGTTCATTATCCGCGCGGCGCTCGAGCCACTGCCGCACGACCCCGAGATCTCGATGCTGCCGATGCGCCGTACCGCGGCCTCGTCGGCGTCGCAGCATCCGAACAGCAACTCTAACCCGTGAGCCGGCCCGTGTAGGCGAAGTCCATCGCCAGAGCCATGGCCAGGGCGGTCAAGTCCATCACCTTGTGCGCGACGCGGTGAAAGCGGTACTGCAAGCCCAGCGCGTCGGCCCGGTCCTCGAGCTTCGACAGGATGATGGCCACCTCTTCCTTCTCCAGGCCCGACCAGCGCGTGATCCGCTTGAGCAGCTCCTCGCGATGTTCGCGGAGAAGATCGCCGACCGGCAGCAGGATGCGCCCGCGCACTTGCGGGAACACCTCGCGGAGCTTGTCGTCGACATAGCCCTGGGCCTGCGCCCGGTAGCGCTCGGTCCGCTCGCCGTAATGGTCCGCGAGCAGCACATCCATCTGCTCGACCGGCGAGCACAGCGGTCCCTCGCGCGTGCAGCGCGGCTCCTTGTTGCGCAGTGATTTCATGAGTTTGTCCACATACTGGAGCTTCTTGAGTGCGGGCCAGTTGCGGTAGCGGCGCCGCCAGTTCGATGCCGGCGTCAACCACACCGCGAAGGTCTCGGCGAAATCCTCATCGGGATGCTTCTGGGCATAGGTCCGGCCGTAGCGGTGATGGACAATGTGCCGCACGAACTTTCGGCTGAAAGGATTGGGCCGAAAGTCATCGAGGTAGGGTCGCGAAAACGGCCCGAACATCCTTTCCAGCACAGTGGGATCCGAAGCTTGGAATTCACGTGACTTGAAGTCGCGGC
>JADMIO012791370.1_pt1 | contig 33992 bp, 68 predicted proteins | sample 8958161 | NCBI WGS metagenome assembly JADMIO01 (sample SAMN16585339, study PRJNA669376) | soil metagenome | isolation source: Crop rotation soil | place: USA: Cullars Rotation, Alabama | collected 2011 | reverse complement strand
CGCGACAACTTGTCCACGTGGAATTCTAAGCTTAGGATCCCAATGTGCTGGAAAGGTCTTGCGCGGACGGAAATCTCGGCCGCTGGTTTCGGAAACGGGGCCGCGTGAGCGACGCCGTGCAGCTGCCGGCGCGGCCGGCGGACCTGGACGAGAACGTGGCGGACCTGTGGGACGTGCTGGTGGGGCGTCTGGCGGAGAAGTGGGCGCCGGAGCTCGAGGAGCTCGTCGCGCGGTACTGCCGTGCGGTGGCGTTGTCGCGGCGGGCGTGGTCGAAGGTGCCGAAGTCGTTGACGGCGCGCGGGTCGATGGGGCAGCCGGTGGCGCATCCGATGATCGCGGTCGCGCAGAAGGCGGACGCGGAGGCGGCGCGGTTCGGGGCGATGCTGGGGATCGATCTGACGGTGAAGCGCGGCGCCGGTCGACCGCCGGGCGCGGTGTCGGCGCCGGATCGGAAGGGTGCTGGGCCGGCGAAGGTCACGAGCCTGCGCGCGGTGAAGGGCGGGAAGGCGTCGTGACTGACGCGCAGTTCCGTCACGAGCTCGCGATCCGCGGCCTGGTCGCGGTGAACCTCGAGCTGCTGAAGCGTGACCTGCGGCCCGGCCTCGAGGTCGTCGACGCTCGCGATCCGCTGGGCGTGGTCATCCGCGACACGACGTCGCCGTACTCCGGTGGAGGGGCGGCGGCCTGATGGCGGCGATCATCGAGCGGCCGCTGCCGCCGATCCTGCTCGAGTACGCGGCTGGCACTGGGGTGCACCGGTTCGAGTGGTGGTGCGGCGAGAACTTCCGGCACTCGAAGGGCCCGCTCGCCGGCCGTCCGCTGGAGCTCGAGGATCACCAGTGGGAGTGGTTCGCGGAGGTGTACGCGGTCGACGAGGACGGGTCGCCGTACTGGAAGACGTGCGTGAAGATCGAGCCGCGGAAGAATGGGAAGAGCACTGAGACCTCGGCGGCGGGGGGCTACGAGGCGGACGAGTCGGACGAGACGCCGATCGTCGGGGTCGCGGCGACGAGCGACGACCAGGCGAAGGAGGTGTTCGACGTGATCGCCGCGAGCGTGCTCGCGAGCCCGGTCTTGTCTGAGCGCTTCCACGTCAGGGACTACGACGGTGAGATCGCGCGGACTGACGGCGCGGGGTTCATCCGGCGGATCCGGATGGACTGGCGGCGGCTGCACGGGAAGAACCTGTCGAAGCTGATCGCGGACGAGATCCATGCGTGGTCGACGCCGAACCTGCGGAAGTGCTGGGAGGCGCTGACGACTGGTGAGGGCGCGCGGCCGGACTTCCAGGCGCTGTGCATCACGACGGAGGGCGAGCCGGACCCGGCCGGCATGTCGATCCTCGGGCAGATCGTGCACGACAACGAGCTGTACGGCGACGTCGAGGAGCGGCCGGGCCTGACGATCAGCCGGAACCACGACGCGCGGGTGCTCGTCTACCGCTACCACGCGCCGATGCCGGACGCCGACCCGGATCCGGTGCGGGAGGCGTACCGTCGGTGGGCGCAGGCGAAGCGCGACGAAGCGCCCGACGCGGAGGTCGCGGAGCTGCGCGCGGCGTACGAGGCCGCGAGCGACCGGTGCGTTGCGGCGCTGAAGCTCGCGAACCCCGCTTCCTGGGTTTCGAAAGGATACCTGGCGCGGAAGGTGATCGACCCGAAGCTGAGCCGCGCGGCGCTGCTTCGCTACCACGGCTGCGTGGCGGCGGACGAGGAGGACGTGTTCATCCCGACCGACGTTTGGGCTGGGCTGGTCGACGCGGACGCCGGCCGGATCGCGCCCGGCGCGCGCGTCGGGCTCGGGTTCGACGGCTCGCGGTCGTACGACACCACCGCCGCCGCGTGGGCGACCCGTCTCGACGATGGCCGGATCGCGGTGCGGACGCACGTGTGGTCGACGCGGCAGGACGTCCAGCATCACGCGCTGTGCGACGGGAAGATCGACTACGCGGCGGTGAAGGCGTTCGTGATCGACGACCTGCTCGGCCAGTTCGACGTCGCCGACGCCGCGTACGACCCGCGCTACCTGGTCGACACGATGGAGGCGGTGCGTGACGCGCTGCCGGAGGCGCGGATTGCGGAGGTCGAGCCGCAGTCGAAGCTGATGCGCGACGCGATCGCATGCTTCTTCGAGCTGGTCGACCGCGGCGCGCTCGTCACGGACGGCGATCCCGTGCTGGCCGCGCACGTTGCGGCCGCGAAGGGCTCGTTCGACGCCGACCGCGGCTGGACGGTCCGCAAGCGCGACCAGAAGAAGCCGATCGACGCGCTGATCGCTGCGATCCTCGCCGTCTGGCGCTGCTCGCTCGCCGCCGGCGACGGCGAGCCGTGGTTCGAGGTGTGGGAGTGAAGACGAAGCGCCGTGTGCGGCTGCATCTGGCCGGCGACGCGCCGAGCGTGGAGGGCCTGCTGGTGAAGAAGCCGCGGACGGTGATGGGCCACTACGAGCTCGTCGACGTGTCGGTGCTCGAGTCGCGGGTCGACCGGCACGACCTCGAGTCGCGCGCGACGTGGGTGCCGTACGACCAGGTGCTGTTCCTCGAGGTGCTGACGTGATCCTGACGGGGCGCGGCGGCGACGTCGAGGTGCGCGGGAAGCAGTGGCCGGGGTTCGGGTTCGGCGCGAACCCGATCACGGTGCCGCCGCCCGGATGGCGGAGCAGCGCCGGCCGTGACGAGGTCGCGGGCGTGCCGGCCGCGAACCTCGCGGTGCGCGTCGCGTCCGAGCAGGTCGCAGCGATGACGCCTGGCGTGTTCCGCGGCGTCGACTACGACCGGCGGCCGATCTCGACGACGTGGCAGGCGCGGTTCTTCGCCGGCCAGCCCAACGATCAGGAGCCGTGGGAGTCGGTCTGGCAGCAGACGGAGGCGTCGCTGACCGCCGAGAACAACGCGTACTGGCAGCTCGGGTACGACGATGCGCTGCGCGTCGCGTGGGTGCGGATCATCGACCCGGCAGCGGTGATGCCGCGGTGGAACGGCGGGCAGAAGGTGTTCGACGTCCGCCTCGCGGCCGGCGGCACGACGACGCTCGGCACCGACCAGATCCTGCACTTCCGCGGTCCCGGCGCGCCGGGCGCGGCCGCGGCGCCGAACCCGATCGACCTGTTCGTCGACTCGTTCGATGCCGCGCTGAGCCGCGCCGGGTACGAGCAGGAGTTCTACGAGCGCGGCCTCGGGCAGGCGATCGCGGTCACGTTCCCCGAGAACGTCACCGCGGAGAAGGCGCGCGCGTTCCAGGACAAGATGATCGCGGCGCACGGCGGCCAGGGGAACCAGCACAAGCCGCGCGTGTTCGGCCTCGGCGCGACGGTGCAGACGATCGGGATCTCGCCGCGCGACGCGCAGTTCATCGAGGCCATGTACTGGTCGGTCGAGGAGATCTCGCGCATCTACAACGTGATCGTGTCGCTGCTCGGCGGCACCGCGGCGCGCGCCGGAGCGCAGCCGCTGACGCCCGAGCACGAGATGACGCGGTGGGTGACGTTCGGGCTAGGACCGCGGCTGCGGCGGATCGCCGGCGCGATCAACCATCACCCGGCGTTCTTCGGTGCCGGCGCGCGCGACGCGTTCGGCTGGGTGAACGACGAGGTCATCAAGGGCGACGTGAAGACCGAGGACGCGATCGCGACCGCGCAGATCCAGACCGGCCGGCTGACCGTCAACGAGTGGCGCGCGTCGAAGGGCCGGCCGCCGGTGCCGGGCGGCGACGTGCCGCAGTTCACGCCCGTCGGCGGTGCGCCGAACCCCGACCACCTGACTCCCGGCGCCGAGCCGGCGACCACCGACTCGTAGGAGAGAGGCGATGACGACGAAGACCAGGCCGACCGCGTCGGCCGGCCGCGGCATGCTCGAGCGGACGCTCACCGTGCCGATGGTCGGCGTCGAGTGGCGCGAGCCGAACGAGACGAACGGGCAGAGCGACTGGTTCACGCTCACCGGCCACGCGGCGGTGTTCGAGTCGCCGACGACGCTCGTGAAGACGAAGCGGTGGCAGATCACCGAGGAGATCGCGCGCGGCGCGTTCGACGCGGTGCTCGCGGCCGCGCCGGACGTGCACCTGAACGTGAACCACGACATGAACCTGGTGATGGCGCGCACCGGCGTGAAGGGCGCCGGCCAGCTCGACCTCAGCGTGGACGACACCGGCCTGCGTGTCCACGCCCGCATCTCGCCGCGCCTCTCGTACGCGCAGGACTGGGCGGAGCTGATGCGCAGCGGGATCGTCGACCAGATGAGCTTCGCGTTCCGGATCGGCGCGGAGCAGATGACCACCACCTCGGATGCGGACGGGTTCGAGACCGACCACTTCCGGATCCTCGAGGTGTCCGACCTGTACGACGTCTGCGTGTGCCCGCAGGGCGCATATCCGCAGACCGACGCGGTGATGCACGCCCGGATCTCCGCGTCCGGCCGCTCCGTGGATCCGGAGGACCGCCACCGTGCCACCGACCCGTCCGAATCGGGTGGTGCCGATCCCTCGAGCTCCGAGCCGTCCGACCCGGCTGGGGACGAGAACGCCGCAGCGCGATCGCGGCGCATCCGTCTGCTGCGCGCGAAGGCCGCGCAGCTCGTTCCCATCCAGAAGGAGGCTGGCTCGTGAACATCGAGCAGCTTCGGGCGGCCGCAGAGGCCGCCCTCGAGCGCGCCAAGAAGGCGCGCACGGCGATCGACGAGATCGACCCTGCGACCGCGTCCGACGATGACGTGACCGCGGCCGAGACCGAGCTCGCGGACGCCGTCGCCGAGGTCGAGCGCACGAAGAAGAACCTCGAGACCCGCGTCGCGCAGGACAAGATCCTGGGCGCCGCTCCCGTCGAGGTCCCGGCCCCGGCCGCGACCCGCCAGCCGGCCACCGCCAAGGGCGAGCTCCGCAGCGAGCGGATGTACCGTCCCGACGCGTCGGCGCAGCACGGCCAGGCGATGTTCTTCCGCGACCTCGCCCTCATGAACGGCGGCGACGTCGAGGCGCGCGAGCGGCTCGAGCGGAACAACCGCGAGGGCGCCGAGCTCCGCGCCGGCCTGAACCAGACCGCGACCACCGCGGGCGAGTTCATCGCGCCGGTCTGGTACATCGACCAGTTCGCCGCGAAGCTCCGCGCCGGCCGCCCGACGGTCGACGCGATCGGCACGAAGCCGCTGCCGGCGGGCACGAACTCGCTGAACGTCCCGGCGATCACGACCGGCGCCACCGAGGCCGTCCAGACGGACGGCGGGTCGGTGTCGAACACCGACTGGGTGACGGCGTCGATCACCGCCCAGGTGCAGACGATCGCCGGCCGCTCGGTCGCGTCGTACCAGCTGGTCGACCTGTCCCAGCCGGGCATCGACCAGATCATCGCGTCCGACCTGGTCGCCGACTACGCCCGCCTCTTCGATGCGACCGTCGTCAACGGCTCGGTCGCGAACGCGAAGGGCATCCTGAACGTGACCGGCGTGAACGCGGTGACGTACACGTCGGCGTCGCCGAAGCAGACGTCGGCGACCGTCGCGGACTCGTTCTGGAACCAGCTGATCTTCGCGAAGAACGCGATCGACAAGGGCGCGTTCGTCCCGACCGACTTCGCGATCATGCACCCGTCGACCTGGAACTGGTACCTGTCCGGTCTCGACTCGCAGCTGCGGCCGCTCGCGGTCGGGCTCGGCGGGATGCCGGGCTTCAACGGCACCAGCGTCGACGACGTGGGCGCCGCGCAGGGCTTCTCGGGGTACACGAACTTCGGGCTGCCGGTCGTCGCGGACGCGAACGTCCCCGTGAACCTGGGTGGCGGCACGAACCAGGCCCCGACGGTCCTGATGAACCGCCGCGGGTTCGACATCTGGGAGTCGATGCCGACGTTCAAGGCGGCCGACCAGACGTCGGCCACGACCCTGCAGTACCAGTTCATCCTCTACGGCTACTACGCCGTCATGAGCCGCCAGCCCAAGATGATCTCGGTCATCAACGGCACCGGCTCGATCGTGCAGTCGGGCTTCTAGACCGCCCAACCTGATCCACCCCCAGGGGCCGCCCCGATCTCCGCTCGGGGCGGCCCCGCCCTTTTCCAGGAGCAGCCACCATGACGAAGCCATTCGCGTACTTCGAGGGCGAGGAGCCCGAGCAGACGCAGGCGTACATCGACGGCCTGAAGGTCGACCTCGAGGGGCGCCGGTCGCGCGGCGACGACGAGACCGACGTGCTCGCCGAGCTGAAGCGGATGGGCGTCACCGTCGAGGGCCGCTCCGCCGCGAAGCAGACCCGGCCGCGTGGCGCCGCGAAGGAGACCCGCTGATGGCCGACTTCTCGATCATCAGCACGATCGACCTGCTGAACGGCGGCGGCGTCATTCGTGAGTCGATCCCGGGCCGCGACTCCGCGATGGCGGACCTCGGCGGGTCGGTGCTGACGACGCAGGTGATGCTGACCGTCGCGGTGCCGTGCCTCGCCGGCGATCCGATCTCGAAGATCGCGATGCGCAGCGGCGCGACGGCGGCGGGCACGCCGACGAACTGGTGGTTCGCGCTGTACGACCCGAGCGGCGCGTTCATCGCACAGACCGTCGACCAGCTGACGACCGCGTGGGCGGCGAACACCACCATGGACCTGTCGCTCGTCGCGAACCCGACGAGCACCGTGACGCAGACGTTCACGCTCCCGTCGAACGGCGTCTACTACGCGGCGGTGATGGTGAAGGCGACCACCACCCCAAGCCTCGTCGGCACGTCGCTGTTCAACGCCGCGCTGTCGACCGGGCTCGTGACCGGCCAGAAGCAGCTCGCGCAGACGAGCGGCTCGAGCCTGACGACCACCGCCCCCGCGACGATCGCGACGCCGACCGCCGTCGTGAACCGGCCCTACGTGGTGCTCCACTAGCGTGACCGCTCGTCCGGCATCCGCGGCGCTGGCGGTGTTCCCGCCGATCCCGCTGCAGCACGTGTCGACCCGGTACTACCCCGGGCAGCACATCACGAGCGGCACCAGCGTCCTGTCGCAGGCCGATTGTCGCCTGTGTCCGTTCTGGGTGCCGGTCGCAGGCACGTACGACCGGATCGCGACCGAGGTGACGGTCGTCGGCGAGTCGGGATGCAAGACGCGGATGGGCATCTATGCGGCCGACCAGACGACCGGCATCCCGCTCGCGCAGGCGCCGCTGCTCGACGCCGGCCAGGTCGCCACGGACGTCGGCACCGGCGCGAAGGAGATCACTATCAGCGTCACGCTCCCGGCCGGGCTGGTGTACCTCACGGCCGTCAATCAGTTGTGCCCGACGACGCCGCCGACGATCCGCACGACCACGCCGTACGGATCGCCGATCGCCAGCGCCGCCGGGTCGATCGCGGCGCTGATGGGCTCCGGCGGCATCTGGATCCAGGGCGGCGTCACCGGTGCGCTGCCGACGTGGGGCGGCGCCCCGGGCGCGCAGACGGTCTACCCGCGCATGTACCTGAGGAAGGCGTGACGGATGCCTGACGGGATCGTGGTCGCGCCCGGCGCGACGTTCTACCCGACCGCGTCGTACCCGACGAGCGGCCTCGCAGGCACGCTCGGCGTGCGGATCCTGAAGGACTCCGATGGGTCGACCGCGCTCGCGCGACAGACGACCGGCATCACCGAGACGCCCGCCGGCAGCGGCGTCTACGTCGCGACGCTCGTCGCGCCGACGACGGCCGGCGAGTACACGATCGTCTGGGACGACGGCAGCGTCACCCCGGGCCACACCGCCTCCGAGGACCTGCTGGTCACGTCGAGCGTCGCGAGCGGCGGAGCGCCGAGCGGCACCGACCTGTGCACCGTCGCGGACGTGAAGGTGCAGCTCGAGGGCACCAGCGGCGCGTCCGACACGACGATCCAGACGCTGATCACGCAGGTGTCGGAGGACGCGCCGCTGCGCTACCAGCGCGAGTTCGCGCCGCAGGGCACGCTGACGCGCACGTTCCGCGTCGACAGGTTCCTGGTCGACCTCGCGCCGTACGACCTGCGCAGCGCGACGACCGTCACGCTCGACCCGAACGGGTCGCCAGCCGTGCTGACCTCGAGCCAGTACCAGCTGCGGCCGATCGGCGGAGGCGAGAACCTCGGCACCTACACCGAGCTGATGCTCGCGAACACCGTCACGCTCGCGTCGACGCGCGCGATCCAGTTCGGCTCCGCTGAGCTGCAGATCGTCGGCATCTGGGGTCCGGCCGCGGTGCCGGCCGACATCGTCCGCGCAGCCGCGCTGACCGTCGCGAGCTACCTCTCGCGGCCGATCAACGCCGCGAACGCGCTTGAGACGTTCAACGGCGGAGACGGCGCCGTGCGGCCCGACCGGTTCGGTGGGTTCGCATACCCAATGGGGGCGCACCAGACGTTCAGCCGCTACGCCCGGATCGGGTTCGCCTGATGGCCTCCATCCCCGTCAGCACCATCCCGGTCTTCAAGGCCGCATTGCAGGCGCAGCTCGCCGCTGACGCGTCGATCTCCGCTGCCGCGATCCCGGTGCTGTACGGCATGCCGGCGCTCGGCCAGGCCGGCCAGATCGGCCGCGAGTTCATCCTGCTCGGCTGGACGCGGGACGAGGACCCCACGAACGGTCCCGGGAACTTCCGCGGCGGCTGGTCGACTGCCGCGCTCGGCTCCACCCGGCACGTCGAAGAGCGGTACGTGCTCGAGGCGGCCGTCGTGCGCATCGGGCCCGGCCTCGACGGCCAGCAGGCCGTCACCGAGCGCGCGTTCGCGATCTTCCAGTACGTCTCCGCCGCGCTGACGAACTGGGGCGAGGTCGGCGGGTTCACAGGCCTGCCGGCGCGAACGATGCGGTGGGCGTTCATCTGCGGCCTCCGCCACGAAGAGGGCCGCGTCGACCAGGACTTCCGGACGATCATCAACTTCGACATCGCGTGCAGCGCACGCCTGACCGGCGCAGGGTCGCCGTAACGAAGGAGGACACCATGCGGCTGACCTACATCGGCGGAATCGACTCCGTCGACGTGCCGCTCGAGTACGGCGGCGAGGTGACCGTCGCCCGCGGCGAGACCGCGGACTTCCCCGACGAGCTCGCGCAGCGGATGCTCGAGCAGTCGGACATCTGGAAGCTCGCCGACGCCCCGAAGGCCAAGGCGAAGAAGGCCGGCGATGCCGGCGAGGAGGGCTGATCTGTGACCGCATCCGGCGTCAGCGCGCAGTTCATGATGGCCGAGGAGGTCTACACCAACGAGGTGCAGCAGATCTCCGGCACGCCGAGCGGCGCGTTCTCCCTGATCTTCGACGGCGCGCAGACGACCGTCAGCGGCCTCGCGACCAACGCGAGCGCCGCGCAGGTGCAGGCCGCGCTCGAGGCGCTGCCGAACATCGGCACCGGCAACGTCGCCTGTGCCGGCGGCGCGCTGCCGGCCGCGATCACGATCACGTTCTCCGGCGCGACCGTGTCGAAGCGCAACGTGCCGGCGCTGACCGTGCAGACCGGCATCACCGGCCTGACCGTCGCCACGAACACGCCCGGCACCGGGTACGGCGACCCCGTCACCGTCACCCGCGGCCTCGAGGTGCTGAACGAGGGCCTCGAGTTGTCGATCGATCGGATCGAGTCGAACGCGATCCGCGCGAACAACCGCGCCCAGCGGACCGACCGGTGGGCCGCCGGCCGCCGCCAGGCCGGCGGGCCCGTCGAGTTCGAGCTGTGGTCGAAGGGCCAGTCGATGCTCTGGGGCCAGTGCCTCGGCATCGACCCCGTCATCACGACCCCGTCGGGCGCGACGAACACGCGTGACCACACGTTCAACGTCACGAACAACGACAACTTCAACCGGTCGTTCGTCGCGCAGAAGGGCGTCCCGGACGTCAACGGCGTCGTCAACCCGTACACCTACGTCGGCGGGAAGATCGTCGAGTGGGAGCTGTCGATGGAGAACGACGGCCTCGGGACGCTGAAGGTCACGACCGACTTCCAGGACGAGCGGCAGAACATCGCACTCGCGGTCGTCAACTACCCGACGACCGTCGAGCTCCTGTACTTCACCGGCGGGCAGATCACGATCGGCGGCGCGAACGTTGACCTGACGAAGATCACGCTGAACGGGAAGATGACGTACAAGGACGACCGGTTCATGCTCCGCGCGTCGACGACCGCCGGCGGCGCGTCGCTGAAGAAGGAGCCGATCGCGAACGGCCCGATCGAGATCACCGGCACCGTCGAGGGCGAGCTCGAGAGCCTCGCGCTCTACAACCGGTACGTGAACGGCACCCTCGCGCCGCTCGTGATCACGTTCCAGGGGTCGATCATCGAGGCCGGCGGCGGCGCGACCGTCAACCCGCGGTACGGCCTCACGATCACGCTTCCGAACACCCGGTTCGACGGCGACACCGCGAAGGTCAACGACATGGACGTCGTCGGCCAGGAGCTCCCGATCAAGGCGCTCTACGACGGGTCGAGCAACCTGATGACCGCCGTCTACCGGACGACCGACACCACCAAGTGACCGCGACCGTCCGCATCGACATCCGCGGCGCCGCGGAGGTCTCGTCCGCGCTCGGCCGGATCAACTCGCGCCTGAAGAGCGACTTCCTGCGCGAGCTGAAGAAGACGCTCGAGCCGGCCGTGCCCGCGATCAAGCAGAACATCGTCAGCGAGGGCCTGGTCGACAGCGGCCAGGAGCTCGCGAGCGTCCGACCGTTCCAGCGCGGCGGCGGCCGCGAGCTCGGCATCGTCGTCGCGGCCACCCGCCGGGGCTACAACTACCCCGGCCGCTACGAGAGCACTCGGCCGGTGCTCGACCCCGCGTGGGACGAGACCCGGCCGAAGATCATCACGGAGATCGAGCGGTTCCTCGACCGGATCGTCGGCGAGGGAGGGCTCGGCGGAAAGAGCGGCCTATGACACCGCAGACGAAGCCGGCGCCGCAGCCCGGCCAGATCCTCGAGATCACGGTCGAGGGCGTCAAGTACGTGCTCGACCTGGCGCAATTCAGCGGCCGCGAGACCGGCATCCTGAAGCGCGTCGGCGAGCTCCGCGGCGTCGCGGAGATCCCGGCCGCGCTCGCCGCGGGCGACCTCGAGGCCGTCGTCGCGCTCGCCGTGATCGCCGCCCGCCGCGCCGGCGTCACGCTCGACGCCGACCGCCTGCTCGACGCCGAGATGGGCGCCGTTCGCGTGCACGTCGTCGGCGAGGAGGCCGACGAGGCAAACCCCCCGGCCGAGCCGCTCGCCGCCGAGCCCGAGGCCGACGGCGCAGCGGCCTAGCCGAGCTCGAGTACCGCAACCACTGGCAAGCCTGGATGCTCCGCGAATACGCCATCTACCCGTGGCACCTCGAGGGCCCCGAGGAGTTCTACCCGAGCGAGCTCGACGCCGTGATCGCTGACGCGAACGAGCTCGCGAAGGCCATGCAGAAGGCGCGTGCCGCGTGAGCTCGCGGAAGCTCGAGGTCGTCCTCACCGGCGACTCGAAGGCGCTCGAGCGCACCCTCGACCGGTCCGGCAAGAAGGTCCACTCGTTCGGCGCGGTCGGCGTCGCCGCTGGCGCTCTCGTCGCCGGCGGGCTGGGCCTCGCGATCAAAGACGTGGTCGGCGACTTCGAGGCCGGCGAGAAGGCCTCGGCGCAGACCGCCGCGGTGCTGAAGAGCACCGGGGGCGTCGCGAACGTCACGCAGGGCCAGATCGAGGGCCTGGCCGGCGCGATCGCCGACAAGAGCGGCATGGATGACGCCGCGATCCAGAGCGGCGAGAACATGCTCCTGACGTTCACGAACGTGCGCAACGAGGCCGGCAAGGGCAACGACGTCTTCAACCAGGCGACGAACACCCTCGCCGACATGTCGGCCGCGATGGGCACTGACATGAAGACCCAGGCGATCCAGCTGGGGAAGGCGCTCAACGACCCGATCAAGGGCGTCGGCGCGCTCTCGAAGGTCGGCGTCACGTTCACCGACCAGCAGAAGGCGCAGATCGCCGCGATGGTGAAGGCCGGCGACACCGCCGGCGCGCAGAAGGTGATCCTGGCCGAGCTGCATGAGGAGTTCGGCGGCAGCGCCGAGGCCGCCGGGAAGACCCTCGGCGGGCAGCTCAACATCCTGCACGGGAAGCTCGACAACCTCGGCGGCGTGCTGATCGGGAAGGTGATCCCCGTCATCACGACGCTGGCCGGCTGGCTCTCGAGGCACGTCGCGCTCGTGACCAACGTCGCGTCCGTCGTCGCGGTGCTCGCCGCCGGGTTCCTCATCTACAGCGCCTACGTGCGGATCGCGGCCGCGAGCCAGGCGCTCCTCAACATCGTGATGGAAGCCAACCCGCTCGGCATCGTGCTGATCGCGGTCGTCGCGCTCGTCGCCGGCCTGGTCGTCCTGTACCAGCGCAGCGACACCGCGCGGGCGATCATCCAGGGCGCCTTCCGGACGATCAAGAGCGCCGCCGAGACCGCGCTCGGCTGGATCACGCACACCGGCATTCCGGCCGTGATCGGGGCCTGGAATAGCGCGCAGCCGGTCGTGCGGCTGCTCGGCACCGTCGTGAAGACCGCCTTCGGGCTGATCGCCAGCTACGTCCGCACCATGATCTCGATCGTCGGGCCGCTGATGCGCGGCGACTTCTCGGGCGCATTCGACGCCGCCCGGGCGGCCGCCGGCCGCGTGCTCTCCAAGGTCGGCGAGGTCGTCAAGGGCATCCCCGGCGTGCTCGAGAAGGCGCTGCCCAAGATCGGCGACTCGGCGCTCAAGGTCGGCGCCAAGATCTTCGGCTCGATCAAGTCCGGGATCGGCGACCTCGGCGGATGGATCCTCGGGAAGATCCGCGACGCCGTCAACGGCGCGATCGACCGCATCAACAACCTGCTGCACTTCAGCGCGCGCGTGTCGACCGGCCTCCCGTCGCCGCTCCCCTCGAGCGTCGGGCTCGACTTCAACCCGCCCGACATTCCCCACCTCGCGAAAGGCGGCATCGTCACCCGGCCGACGGTCGCGCTGATCGGCGAGGACGGGCCCGAGGCCGTCACACCGCTGACCGGCCGCCGCGGCCGCGCCGCGCTCGCCGGCATGGGCGGGATCACCGTCAATTTCCACGAGACCCCCGGCGACGCCGAGCCGCGCGCGATCGCGGCCGCGATCGGCTGGGAGCTCCGAGGCCTGGCCGGCTGATGCTCGACTACCTCGACGCAGACACCGCGCGCCTCGGCGACACGAGCTCGAGGAGCGTCACGAAGGCCGTCGGCTTCACCGGCATCCCGGGCGGCATCCGCGGCGACACGTTCGACCGGCCCGAGGCTGACGGCGTCGTCGAGCCCGCGAATCAGTACCTCGGCCCGAGGATCTTCACCGTCGAGGGCGAGGTCTGGGGCGCGAGCGTCGACGCCGCCTGGATCGACTTCAACGTCGTCGAGCAGGCGCTCCTCGGAATGGTGCAGACCCAGAAGCTCCTGAAATGGCGCCGCGCCGGCGGCACCGTCGACGTGCAGGCGCTGGCGCGGCTGATCGACCACCAGGGCCCCGTGCTCGACGCGAGCGAGCAGGGCAGCTTCCTGCGGTACGCCGCGACCTGGCGCGCGGACGACCCGACGATCTACGCGCAGGCGTCGCAGAGTGTCGCCGTCGCGGCGCCCACCGGGGGCGGCGGCATGCCGCTGCCCGTGATCTTCCCGATCCCGTTCAGTTCCGGCACGCCGGGCGGCAGCGTCAGCGCCCGCAACGGAGGCAACGCTTACGGCTGGCCGATCCTGACCATCGCGGGGCCGATCAACGGTCCCGTCGTCGGCAACCAGACCACCGGCCGCTTCCTGTACTTCGACACCCTCTCGCTGGCCGCCGGCGAGAGCCTGATCGTGACCACCGCCCCGAACCTGCGCGCCGCGGCCGTCAGCGGCGTCTCGAAGCTCGGTGCCCTCCGCTTCTCGGATTCCGTCTGGCCGTCCATGAGCCCGGGCGTGACCGAGACGTGGCAGTTCTACAGCACGGGCGGCGGCACGACCGGCTCGACCACGCTCACCGTCGCGTGGCAGGACGCCTACATCTCGTGACCCCAGGAGCCCCCGAACATGGCTGCTAGCCCGCAGACCGTCTCGAACAACCCGAACTACCTGAACGCGCGGACGAACGTCTACACCGCGCACGAGCTCCGGAAGCCCTGGGACAACGGATCGCTGATGGGCCCCGGCGTCGTGGACTACGACTCGTTCCGGATCCGGCAGCGCGTCGCGGGCGCGAACATGAGCGTCGACTGCGTCGCCGCCTCAGTGCTGAACCGCGCATGGGTGCGGCACGGCAGCACCATTAGCGACGGCGTCTCCGCCTCGAGCGACGCCGGCCTCTACTACGTCGACTACAACAGCTCGACGATTCTGAACCTGGACATCGCCGCGGCGGACCCAACGAACCCGCGGATCGACTCGATCTACCTCGCGATCGAAGATGCCCAGGCCGCAGGGTCGAACAACCAGGCGACCGTGCGCGTCGTCGCCGGCACCCCGACCGGCGGCGCGACGCTCGACAACCGCACCGGCGCCGGCAGCGCGCCCGCCGGCATGGGGTCGATCCTGCTCGCCGACATTCTCGTGCCCGCCGCGAGCTCGAGCGTCGTGACGGCGAACATCAGGGACCGCCGGCCGATCGGGATCGTCGGCACGCTGCCCTGGCTCGGCTCGACCGGCACCCAGATCGACGCCGTCGCGTTCCAGCCGCTGCCCGGCCTCACGCTCAACGACGGCGCCGCAACGAACGCCTCGCTCTCGAACATTCAGGCGACCACGCACGACAACATGCAGAGCGCCGCAGCGTTCTACCTGCCGCGCCGGATCGCGAACGTGACGCGCGTCCGATGGCGGTACGGCCAGGGCGGCACCGCGGCCGCCTCGAACTACGTGCTGTTCATCGCCGACGCTTCCGGCCGCGTCGTAGCGCAGACGGCGGCCACGGCGTTCGCCGGCGCGCTGAACGTCGCGACGGAGGCGAGCGTGGCGCTGACGGCCACGACCACGTTCGAGGAGGGCTCCTACTTCTGCGGCATCGGGCTCGCCGCGATGACCGCCGCGAGCACGGTCTACTACCTCGGCGCGGTCACAGGCACGCTCTTCGGCACCGTCATGGGCCTCGGCCCAGCGGTGCGCAACATCGCTCTCCGCTCGGCCACGGGCGGCACGACCGTGCCGGCCACGATCCTCGGCTTCACCGACTCGGCCTCTCTGACCGCCGCGACCGCCGCGCCGATGGCGCCGCTGCTGACCCTCAGCGTCACCTAGCGCGTGGCGAACCTCTCCGCCTACCGCGTCACGTTCGCGCTCTGCAAGCCGACCGGCGAGCCCATCAGCGAGGGATTCCGCGCCGCCTCCAGGCGGATCGAGCGGCGCCGCAACGTCCCGACCGTCGCGAAGATCGCACTCAAGCTCGAGGATCCGATCGCCGCCCAGATCCAGCCCGGCCTCTCCCGGCTGAAGGTCTATCGGAGCGCCACCGCCGCCGAGCTCGCGCTCAACCCGAGCGCCTCGAAGAGCCTGATCTTCTACGGCTCGCTCCCGGCCGAGGGCGTCGAGGAGGACACCGACAACGGCCTGATGACGCTCTCCTTCCAGGATCCCCGCTGGGTGCTGTTCCGCCGGTTCCTGACGGCGCCGGCGGCGTTCGCCGCGACCGACCAGGCGACGATCCTCGCGAGCCTGATCGCGACGCAGAACACCCGCCAGGCGCTCTGGTTCACCACCTCCGGCACCACCGGCGTCCTGCGCGACCGCAACTTCGACGCCGGCGCCAACGTCGGGCAGCTCGTCGACGACATGACGAAGGTCACGAGCGGCCTCGACCTCGACTTCCAGCCGCTCGACGGCTACACCATCAGCGGCTCGAGGAGCATGGGCAACGTGCTCTTCATGACCCGCCAGGGCACCGACCGGCCGAGCGTGATCTTCCTCTACCACCAGGTGCCCGGCGGCCAGGGCGGCGGCAACATCACGAAGCTGAAGAGCACCTACGCGCCGATCACGAACATGGCCACGCAGCAGGGCACCGACCCGACCGGCGTCGCGAACACCCAGACCTATCCGAGCTCACCGGCGAGCGGCGCGTTCGACCTGCTCGAGACCTACGAGACCGCCAGCGACGCCTTCACCAGCGCCGCGCTGCTCGAGAAGGCGCAGGGCACCGTGGTCGAGAACTACAGCCTCCGCCGCGTCGTCGAGGTCGGCCAGGCGACCTGGGACGCGCCGCTCCCGTTCTCCGACTACGACCTCGGCGACACCGTCCGGCTGACAGCCAAGCGCGGCTCGCTGCAGATCGCGAACGCCTCGCTCCGCGTCGACGGCTACGACCTGATCGCCGACCAGGAGGGCAACGTCCTCGGCAACCCGATCCTGGTCGCCGCATGAGCCAGGCCTACCGCCCGGTCGACGAGCAGATGCTCCTCGAGCTCCGCGCGCTGCGCCGCGACGTGCAGGCGCTCCAGCGCGCCGGCGCCGGCCAGGCCAGCATGCAGAGCGTCGCGAGCGGCTCGACGTCGATCACCGCCACGGGCCCGCCCGGGACGACGATCACCGGGCCGAGCGTCACCATCGTGCGGCCCGGCCGCTACCTGCTGATCGCGACGTTCGACTTCTCAGCGTCCGCGACGGGCTGGACGGCGATCTCGGGCGCGCACCTGAAGAACGGCGCCGAGGTGACGCCGAACGAGCGCGGCGTCCTGCGAGACACGGGCGTCGCGGTCGTGCAGAGCACGCACCCGGTGATCTCGATCCAGAACCTCGTCGCGGGCGACGTGATGACGCTCGGCGCGTGGAAGAGCGCCGCCGGCGGCACGATCACGACGACCTCGAACACGCAGCTGTTCGTCGTCCGGATGGGCCCGACGTGACGGATCCGTCGAACCAGCACATCCTCGAGGAGCTGCTCCGGCTCCGCGACGTGGTCGACGGCCGCCTCGAGGGCATCGAGAGCCGCGTCGACGAGCGGCTCGGGTCGCTCGAGCGGCGCACGATCACGATCGAGAACGCCCGCGCGGAGGCGCGCGGCGACTATGACCGGCGCTGGCAGGACGCGTTCGCGCGGCTCGAGCGGATCGAGTACCAGACCACCCGCACAAACGGCCGCGTGACGTCGCTCGAGTCGGTCGTCGGGAAGGTGAAGGACGCCGTCGAGGAGCTGCGCGAGTGGAAGGCGTACATGAGCGGCGTCGCGAGCTCGTTCTCCTGGTGGAAGGGCGCCGCGGCCGCCGCTGTCGGCGGCCTGGTGCTGTGGCTCGTTCAACGCTGACCTAGTCCCCAATTCGACCCCTGACCTGGAAGGGCCCGCATCCCGCGGGCCCTTCGTCGTCCTGAGGAGGACACCGATGACCGAGAAGTGGATCCGCCGGGTACGTACCGCGATCCAGGCTGCTGTCGCCGCGCTGGCGGTGTTCGCGAGCATCCAGTGGGGGCCGCTGATCGACTGGCTTCACGCGATCGGGCTCGACACGACCGGCCTCGGGATCATCTCGCCCGAGACCGGCGTCGCGATCATCGGGCTACTCGGCGTCGTCGCTGGCGTCGCCGCGGCGATCAACCAGGCGCTCGACAAGACGAAGATCCCGAGCCTGACGCCGCCGGCGCCGGTCTCGAACGCGAACCCCGACACCGACTCGAACGCCGGTGAGGGCGAGCAGGTCGCGTGATGGCCACCCGGTACAGCGTCAGCCGGAAGCACCCCGCCCGCACCCGTCGCCTGGTGGCCGTCGCGAAGCACGACGGCATCGCGGTCCCGAAGGGCCTGAAGGTCGACTCGACCGTCTGGGGCCCCGCGCACATCAAGCTCGCGAAGGCCGTCCAGGTCAAGCACCGGATGCGGACGCAGACGGGCGCGCCGACGCTCGAGCTGCGCAGGTTCCTGTTCCCGAAGCCGACGAAGCGCGAGCTCGCGATCCGCGCTGCGCTGTCGCAGGTCGGCGTGACCGAGAAGCCGCTCGGGTCGAACAGCGGCCCGGAGGTCGACCGGTACATCAAGGCCGGCGAGGGCGCCGTCATCAGCGAGGCGTGGTGCGGCGACTTCGTGAAGTGGTGCAGCGACCAGGCCGGCATCAAGCTGCCGCGCTTCTACTACCCGCGCGCCCGGAACTGGGCCGACTACCTGCCGCACGTGAAGCTCGCGGACGCCGTCCGCGGCGACGTCGTCGTGTTCCGCTGGAAGAGCGGCGAGTTCCACGTCGCCCGGTTCGACGACCTCGTGCAGACCCCGAGCGGCCGCCGGGTGAAGAGCGTCGACGGCAACCGTTCCGACCGCGTCGGCGTGTGGCTGACCGACCCGGCCTTCGTGTTCGCGATCGTCAGGACGCCGGAATGACCGACCACCTGCTGCTGATCCTGATCGCGATCGGCGTCTGGGTGCTCGTCCTCCGGTCGCTGTGACCGACGGCGGCCGCCGCGACACGCTCTGCCCGCTCGACCGCCGCACGCCGGCCGATCGAGCTCGGGACGAGATGCAGCGGCGGCCGCCGCACGTCCACGATCCGTGCGCGTGCCTGGACGTTCACATGTGGTCGCAGACCGCCGCCGGCACCTGCGTGCATTGCCCTGCGAGCCGTTGCGGCACCGTGCAGGGCGTGCTCCGCTGTGACCGCAGTGCCGGGCACGGCGGCCGGCACTGGCCGCCGGGCACGGCGGCCGGCACTGGCTGATGTAGCTGCTCAGCCCTTCGGCGGGTACGGGTCGTTCCCCGGCGCGATCGTGTCCTTGCCGCGGATCTTGCCGTCACGCCCGTGCGTGACGAGCTCGCCGCCGCCCTTGCGCTCGAGGATCTCGCGGGCCCGAGCGACCGCCTCCGCCTGGGTGGCGTGGTGCGACGAGGCGCGCTTCGCGCCCGGTGCTCGCACGTCCCATCCACGGTCGGAGTTCGGGACGACGTCGCGCTGCTCGCTCATGAGGCCCTCCTGGATGCGGTCTCCGGCGCCGATTCTACGCCGCGATCGAGGATGAAGCGCACCGACTACCTCGGTCCGTGCGGTCTGCTCGATCTGCGCGACGCGCTGGTACGACAGGCCGAGCAGCACTGCGAGATCGCGGAGCGAGTATCCGTCGCGTCGCAGCCGCATCACGGCGTCCGTCGTCGCGTCCGCGGCGCGCGCCTCGGCCTCGATCAGCGCGCGGCGAGCGCGTCGCGCTGGCGCGACGACTTCCTCGACGCGGCCGGGTGCGTGGAGTACGACGTCGAACGCGTGCGGGTCGCTCTCGACCTCGAGGTCGACCAGAACGCTGCGTACCATCGCGTCGGCCTGGTCGAGCCGCTTCGTCTGCGTGTGCGCGAACGGGACACCTTCGACGCTGATCGCCCACCAGTCGCCGGCTCGTTCGATGGTCGCGTTGTAGGTCGTCATCAGAGGCTCTCCGCGTCGCGGATGATCTTGCGGGCGGTGTTCTCGTTGATCTCGCGGTGCCGCGGGATCTGAAGGTTCTGGCCGCCCATGCGGTAGACGGTGTGGTCGCCGCCTTCGCGATGGAATTCGAACGGGAGGTCCTTGGAGTCGGCGATCTGCCGGAGCTTCTTCAGGAGGTCCCGCTGCTTCATGATCCTAGTCTAGTGTCCTAGACAGATCAAGTCAAGCGGTCTAGACAGATTACGCTTCAGCTGGGTCTGGAGCGCTCGAAGACGAACCTCTGCACCTCGACGTCGCCGGCCTGCAGACGCTCGAGGTGCGATGTGCAGAGCCAAACCCAGTTCTGCTCGCCGTCCGGGTTGATGTGCAGCGTTGTCGGAGTGCCGCCATTCGGCTCCTCGCAACCTGGGAACTCGCACGTCCGGGGCGGGGTCATCGACACCGTTCTCACTCTCCTTCGTGGTTCGAGCCGGCGCGCCGGCTCTTCCGCTCGAGCCAGTAGGCCGCGGCCGCGGCCCTGCAGACGTCGCACCGGCACCGGTAGTTGACGTAGCCGCTGTAGCCGTGCCGCGGCGCGCCCTGCCCGATCCGCTCATGGTAGGCGCGCCGGTTCGCGTCCGTGCACGCCGGACACCGGCACCCCAACTGGTACTTCGTCGCGGTCCCGTGCCGCGCCGCTAGCCTGCGGTCGCGGCACGGCCGGCAGGTCGCCGCGCGCGGATCGATCATCCGCTCGCCGCACGACGGGCACAGGATCGACGGGCTGGGCACCTACCGCGTGGCCGCCAGCGGCTGCGTCGCCCGGTGCTTCGGCTTCCAGACCTTCGTCGGCTCCGGCCGGCAGTTCGGGCTGGCCATGTTCCAGACCATCACCGGCAGGCGCCAGCGGCGCGCGCCGCGCGCGGTGCCGGCACCGACGCGCTCGCGGTAGTAGTGGAAGTCGCTGTACGCGAGGCAGCCGCTGACGTCGGCCTCCTCGAGGTCGCCGACGCGGCGATCGAGATCGAACAGGTCGACGTCGGGCTGGTTGATCGCGTCCGCCTCGAGCTGCGTGACGCGCGCCTCGAGCTGGTCGACGCGCATGGCGAGCGCGGCCGCGTCGGGCTCCGTGGTCTCGTCGGCGGAGGCGGAGCCGAGGGCGTACGCGCCGAGCGCGACGACCAGGGCGAGCGCGGCAAGCGCTCGGGCTTTGCGATCAGTAGTGAAGCTCATGGACAGACCGTACTCCGGTCGGCGGCGCGCGTTTTGTGGGGATCCGACAACTACCCCGCGGTGCGCCGGCGGAACAGGTAGAAGCCGATCACCGTCCCCTTCACAGCGACGTTCTGGCCGGACGACATGAACTTGTCGCGCGACTCCGACCCGAGCTCCTGGAACACGAACGACCCGTTCACCAGGTCCCAGCCCTCGGCGCAGATGGCGTTGAGGACGTCCGTCGGGTCCGTCTGCTTCGACTTCGTGTAGGCCGGCCCCATCGCGACCACGACCGCCTTGTTGTCCTGCACGTCGAGGCTGTACTGGAAAACCGCGTCGCCGCGCTGGAACGCCGAGCGCGCGCGCCCGGGCGCCGACTTCAGGAACTCCGCCTCATCCTTGGCCGCCCGCTCGACAGCGTCACGTTCGGCCTTGGCGGCCCGATCGGCCTCCTGCTGGGCGGCCTTCGCGGCCTTCTCCTCATCCGACTCGCGCTTGAGCAACGCCATGGTGCGGACTCTCCTTCGTTCGTGGATCCGCTGCCGCAGACCCGGCTGCGGCTCAGCCTACAGCGCACCCGCGACGGTGTGGCGAAACTCGTCGCCGGCCGCTTTGAATTGGTCCACCACGCATACCGATTCTGTCGCTAACGTGAGAATCGTGACGAGCGACCGGCGCACCCTGCTCAGGACGGCGTACTTGGCGGCTCTCGGCGCGATCGACGTCGTCGAGGCTCAGGAGCGTGTAGCTGAGATCCCAGTTCCGCGGCCTCGTCGACGTCCTGGACGACCAGCGGGGGAACGGGTTCAGACGATCCTCGCTTCTCGGCGCGCGCTTCGCTAGCCGGCACGTAGAACACGCCGTCGACGACGACGCGGTAGGGACTCCTGGGCTTCAGACCGCACGCCTCGTCGAGACTCATCTGCAGCGCGGTCGCGATCGCGCACGCCCGCTCGATGTTCGGGCTCGACTCGCCGGTCTCGTAGTTCGCGAGGCTGCGGACGGTGAAGTCCGCATGCCCGGCGGCCTTCACGAGCCGGACGAGCTGCTCGCGCGACCACCCGAGTTCATCGCGACGCGCGCGGATCGCGCTGTAGAACGGGTGCTCGGAAGCCACGTTGGGTCACTTGTACGCCGTCGGAAAGAAGTTGCTTGCAAGCTGGAAAGTTCTTGCGTATGATCCGGGCTAGACATGAAAGAACTTTCCATCAGCCCGATCCGGACGCTCCGCGAGCATCGCGGACTGTCGCTCGCTGAACTGGCCGAGCAGACGGGCATCAGCGAGCGGATGCTCCGCTACATCGAGAACGGCCAGAGCGCGCCGACGCTGCCGAAGGCGCAGCTGATCGCTGACGCGCTCGGGTGCAGCCTCGACGACCTCGTGACGGAGCCGGCCGCATGAGCGCGGCGGAGCCACTGGTGGCGCCCGTGCCGGATCGGCGTGTCGGGGAGCGGCGGCAGTCACACCTGCAGCTTGCCCCCTCCGTGGAGCGCCGTGGAGAAATCTCGGCCGCCGCTCGCGACCTCGGGTTCCAGACCACCCATCAGCGGGCCCGGTGCGAGGAGCAGCTCGTCGAGACGCAGGCCGCCGCCGAGCACGCCGACGCGGTGATCGGCCGCGCGATCCTCGAGGCCGAACGGCTGCTCGACCAGCTGATCGCCGCGCGGCGCGCCGCCGCCGCCGCGAACCGCAGCGCGCACCTGGCCGCCGGCCACGTCTCTGGAGCGGCGGCATCGTGAACGAGCAGGCCGACGCGCTGCTCGAGGCCGCGATCGCGACCGCCGTGAATGCGCAGCCGCTGATCGGCGAAGCGCCGCACGAGCGGATCGCCGGGACGCTGGTCGCGACCGCGATCCAGCACCTCGAGGACGCCCGGCAGTGCCTGCGCGGCGATGTTCCGGAGGGGCTGCAGTGAGCACTCCACAGATCACGGCTGCGCGGCGCGAGCTCGCAGCAGCCTGCCCGATGCCGGTTGCGGCGACGGGCGAGATGGCAACGGTGGGCGGCGCCGAGGGGACGCTGCTCAGGGAGGAGCGGTGCAGCGCCGCCCACCACGCCACCCACGGCGACGAGACGAGCACTCCCTCCTCCAGCGCGTGCATCCGACCGCTCGTCTCGTCGCCCGCTCTCACCGTCTACCGGCTCGGCCGGGCACTCCTGGGAGGCCGCTGATGGCTGGCGACATGCTGCTATGGACGCAGGCGCGCGCCGTGAAGGTCGGCGACATGATCGTGTTCGACAACGACCTGCACCGCGTCCACGACGTCGAGCGCGACCCGCACCGCCGCGTCGTGACGATCCGCCTCGAGGGCGCGCGCCGCGACATCGTGAACGTCCCCGAGACGCGCGAGTACCCGACCGAGGTCCTCTCGTGACGCGCCGGCAGGAGGCGGAGCAGCGGATGCTCGACGCGATCCGGAAGGCGTCGCCGCGCACGCAGCGGATGTTCGTCCGGACGCTGTTCCTCGACCAGTACCCGCGGCTGCTCCGGCAGCTGCGCGACCAGGAGGCAGAGTCGTGAACGAGCGCCTCGAGATCGCCGCCACCACGGCGTGCCTGGTGACGGTCGTCGTGACCGCCGCGGTCGTGCGGCCGGAGACGCGGCCGGAACTGCTCGGCGCCGTGTTCATCCTCGCGGCCATCGGCACCGCGTTCGCGGTGCGCGGATGGCTCGACCGGAACGCGCCGAGCGTCGTCGACGCGCTCCGCCGGATCGGCGGCCTGTGATGCCGAACGACTGGATCGCGCGGAAGCGCCGCCACCTCGAGCTCGTCGGCTACCAGCCCGAGCAGGTCAGCGAGCACGTCACCCGGTACACGCCGCCGCGACCGCTCGACGACCTCCTCGCGGAGGTCGAGGCGATGCCGCCGGCCGAGTTCGACGCGAACCTCGTACGCCTCACCGGCCCGTACGACCAGGCCGCCTACGACCGGCTGTTCGACGCGCTCAACCAGCTGCCGCCCCCCACCCGCCGGCAGCGGCTCCGCTTCTGGCTCGAGGACGCGTTCGCGCTGTTTCTCCGAACCGGCTAACCCCTCAACCCGTAGGAGGTGCCCGTGAGCACCGACGTCGCCATCCGCCCAGCCACCGGCGGCAACACGCCCACCCTCGTGAACACGCTCGAGCGGGACGCCGCCGCCGCGACCGAGCTCGCGCGGTTCGTTCGCGAGCAGGGACTCAGCGAGACGATCCAGGGCCGCCAGTATCTGACCGCGGAGGCGTGGAGCGCCGCCGGCCGCCTGCTTGGCCTGCAGATCGTGTGCGAGGACCCGAAGCCGTTCACCGGCATGGAAGGCGCCCGCGGCTACAGCTGCAAGGCGCGCCTGCTGGACGCGAACGGCCAGCAGATCAGCGAGGCGTCCGCGATCTGCCTGCGAGGCGAGAAGCGGTGGATGCACGCGGATGAGTTCCAGCTGTACTCGATGGCGCAGACCAGGGCGAGCGGGAAGGCTCACCGGATGGCGCTGAGCGCGCTCGCGAAGCTCGCGGGGTTCGAGGCCGCGAGCGTCGAGGAGATGGACGTCGACGTCGCCACGAAGCAGCCCGGCGAGGGCATGCCCGACTCGACCGAGCCCATGCCGACGCGGCGGATCGGGAAGAGCGAGCAGCGCGCGCTCGCGGACGCCGCCGCCGACGCCGGGGTGCTCGCGGCCGAGGTGAAGCAGCACCTGCAGGCGACCTACGGGATCGCGAGGAGCGGCGAGCTCTCGGAGCCGCAGGCGGTCGAGGTGCTCGAGTGGATCAAGGCGCGCGGGATGAACGAGATCCCCGAGCCCGAGGAGCCGGCGGAGGACGTGACCGGCCAGGGCGAGCTGCTCGACCCCGACGAGGCCGCCTGATGGAAGCCAACGAGTACGTCCGCGCGAAGCAACTCTCGGAGAAGGCCGTCCTCAGGCTCGTCGGTTCGACGATCCCCGAGGAGATCATCAGCGCGAACATCGACCTGACCGTGAAGGGCCTGCCGGTCCTGACCGTCGCGTGGCACCCGAACGCTGACCAGGTCGAGCGGCTCTTCGGGGCGGTGTCGTGACCAGCCTCGACCTCGTCAACCAGGTCGCGAACGACCTCGTCGCGCGCGACGCCGATACCGGCGAACCCGTCGCCGTCCGGTTCCCGGGCGGCGGCGACATCGCGCTCACCGACCTCGACGGCCTCGCGCTCTGGCTCCGTACGGTGATCGACCTCGAGCGCGAGGGCCTCGGGCCGGTGAAGCGACTCGTGCAGGAACACCTCACCGAGCTGCTGGACGCGCAGGCCGAGGCGAGCGGGACGTACACCGTCCACACGCGCGACGGCCTCGAGGTCAGCGTCGAGTCGCGCGGCACGCACGCCGCCGCCACAAAAGTCGACGCGGTCGGCCTGTACGCCGACATCGTCGTGCTCCGCCGCCGCGCCGGCGCGACGCTCGAGGAGGCGTTCCAGCAGGCGGACGCGTACTTCAAGGTCGAGCGCGAGCTCACCGCCAGCGGCCGGAAGAAGCTCGAGGCGCTCGGCGGCCCGTACGCTGAGGCGCTCGAGGAGCACACCGCGCCCGCCGAGCGCACCCGCAAGGCGCCGAGCGTCCGGAGGGCGTCGTGAGCGTCCGGTTCACGATCGGGACGCTGCTCGCGTGGTTCGCTGCCGGGTTCTTCTTCGGCGTGATGGTCGCCACCGGCAACCTGGGGATCGGCTGATGCCTGACGCGCTGCCGACCTGCTGGAGATGCCCGGACTGTGGACGCACCGAATGGCCCGGTCTTCTGCCCGACAAGTGGGTCGGCTCGACTATCCACTTGCGGGTACGCGGCACGAGCGCGTCCGGCAACTGCGAGGGGATGCCGGTTCGCGGCACGTTCGTGCCCGATGGCACGCCGTCTGAGCAGATCCTCAACGGAGGCCACCGATGAGTAGCCTGCGCGCCGAGCGCAGCGGCCGCACGTCGTACCTGTGCGACATCGGCCACCACCACGAGTGCCTGCTCGACCGCTGCACTTGCGGCTGCCACGCCGAGGACGACGATGCCTGAGACGATCGAGCGGCTGCTCACGACCCGCGAGCTCGCCGACGCGCTCGGCCTCACGTACCGCCAGACCGTCCGCCTGTGGCAGGAGGCCGGGCTGCCCGGCTACCGCCTCGGCGAGCGCGGCGTCGTGCGGTTCCGCGTGTCGGAGGTCGAGGAGTGGCTACAGCAGCACCGGAGAGCATCGTGAACGTCGACCTGCGAGAGACGCCGATGCGGCGACGCGCGCTGCGCCTGGCCTACACGCTCGGGATCGTCAGCGGCACCGGGTGGACGCTCGACCGACCCGACGGCTGGCGGATCACGCACATCGGGTTCCGCGGCCGCCGCACCTACATCCTCGGCGTCGACCGCGACCGGTTCACGCAGCGACGCCACTGCTACCGCTCGCAGATCGCCGGCCACGGCCGGTGGCACCGCTACTCGCCGACGCAGATGCTCGGCGACATCTGCGGCGTGTGCTGCCCGTGGCCCTGCTGCGGCGCGACCGGCGAGGACCACGCCGCCGACTGCCCGAGCGAGCTCGACATCGAGCCCGGCGCCATCTGGCCGAACGCCATCATCGCGCCGCCGCTCGGTGGCTGGATCGACTACGCCGACGAGGCTCCGTGATGACCTCCGCGCAGCGCGGCCAGGTGTTCCGCACGAAAACCGGCGTCAGCATCCGCTGGTACGACCACACCGGCCGGCGCCGCCAACAGGGCGGATTCCGCACGAAAGCCGAGGCCGCGACCGTCCTCGAGGAGCGGCTGCGCCAGGTCCGGCTCGGCGCGCTCTACCGCCCCGACCTGACGCTCGACGAGCTCGTCGCCAGGTTCCTCGAGCAGTACGACGCCGCGCCTGCCAGCCGGTCGTGGCTGGTGTACTACCTCGGCTTCTCGCAGCGCGCGTTCGGGGCGACCCTGATCGCGCGGCTCGACGCGCAGACGATCGGCGCGTGGCGCGCCCGCCTCGTCGACCAGGCCGGGAAGCCTGCGAGCGACCATATGAAGCACTCGGCGCTGCGCGCGCTGCGGCAGGTGCTCGCGGCCGCGGAGCGGTGGGGCTGGATCGAACGAAACCCGGCGCGGCTCGTGAAGAACGACGGCGCCCGGCCGGCGCAGTTCACGCCGTTCGACTCGTGGGCAGACGTCGACGCGATCACCGGCGAGCTCGACCCGGTCGGCGCGGCGCTCGTCGCGACCGCGGTCGGCACCGGCCTGCGGCCCGAGGAGCTGTTCGCGCTCCGCACGGCCGACGTCGACCTCGCCGATCGCGTGCTCCGCGTGATGCGCGCGTTCGCGAAGGGCCGGATGAAGGACTACCCGAAGACGAGCGGGAGCCGCCGCCAAGTGCCGCTCCGCTCGCGCGTCGTCGACGCGCTCGAGCGGCTCGACGCGGCGGACGGACGGACGCCGGCGCAGCAGGTCTCGCCGCTGCTGTTCCCCGGCGATCGCGGCGGGCCGATCATCCTGAACAACTGGCGCCGCCGCGACTTCTACCCCGCACAGTTGACCGCTGGCGTCACGCCGCCGCGGAAGCCGTACGAGATGCGCCACACCTACGCGACCTGGTCGCTCGCGGCGGGCGTGAACCCGTTCCAGCTCGCCCGCAGGATGGGCACGAGCCTCGCGATGATCCAGCAGACGTACGGGCACCTGCTCGGCGACGCTGATGATCTCGAGCGGGCGACGCTGGACGCGTGGGACGACCTCGGAGGAACCGATGGCTGAGACGACCCCCACCGCCCGCATGCAGGACCCTGATGGCGTGTGGCGGCAGGCGATCCCGCTGCCGTTCTACACCGTGCGCCTGACGTGGCGGCCGCCGTTCCTCGTCTCCGCGTTCCAGTGCTGGACGTGCCGGCCGCGGCAGACGTTCGCGACCGAGCAGGGGTACCGCGACCACTACCGCAGCGACCACACGGAGCCGTCTGATGGCTGAGTCGCCTACCTCTCCGGGCCGCGCGCTCGGGGTCGCCGAACTGCTGCGTCACTACTCGCCCGCGCAGGTGGCGGCGATGCTGTCGAAGGCCGACAAGGGCGACATCGACGGCGCGCTGCGGATCGCGTTCAACGAGAAGCCGAAGGAGCCGTCTGATGGCTGAGTCGCCTACCGCCTGGTGGTGCCCCGCGTGCAAGGCCGTGCTCGACCCGACCTACCTCGACGAGCACACCGACGAAAACGTCAAGCCGATCCAGGTTCCCGTGCTGCCGCCGGGCCTGTCCCTCGCTGATCTCGCCGTCCGCCTCCGCGACGCCGGATACGAAGTCGATCCCGGCTGGCTCAGCGAGAACCACGAGACGTGGTGGGTCCGCGAGCAGATGGTCGCCGACGAGCACTACGACCCCGTGCTGGTGGTTGCCGCGAAGGAGCCGGCGGCGTGACCACGTGCAGGCACTTTTCACCGCTTGGGCGCCGTGGGGACGTTGCTCCCACCAGCCCCACCACCCGGGAAACACACGATTTGCAGGTATGCGCGTACCTGGGTTCGAACCAGGGACCTCCCGCGTGTGAAGTGACCGCCCGCCTCAGCCGCGGGCGTCCCGGCACTACGCCAGACCGCATCGGAGCACGCAGCGCGCCTCCCACCCTCGGAGGGCGTTCCGCGCCGCTGCGTGCAGGCACTTTCCAGCGCTCGGGCGCCAGGCGGACGTCGTGAACCGCGACCACGCGATCCTCGAGATCGAACGCGCGCTGAACGAGGCCGAGATGCGCTTCGACGCGATGGCCAGCCCGCACGAGGGCTACGCCGTGATCCTCGAGGAGCTCGACGAGCTCTGGGTCGAGGTGAAGGACAACAAGCGGCCGAGCGCCGAGTACGCCGAGGCGATGCGAGCCGAGGCGTTGCACGTCGCCGCCATGGCGCTCCGGTTCCTGGTGGACATCTGCTGATGCCCGAGTTCCAGACCAGCGACAACGCGGCGAACTGCGGGTTCGTGTACGTCGGCGACGAGTGGCACGACCGGATGCTCTGCGGCGCGACGGCGACGACGCACCCGAGCCCGAGCATCCACCTCTGCGACGAGCACGCGCCCGTTTGGCAGGCCAGCGAGGACGCCGCCGCGCGGCTGCGGGAGAGGTCGAGCCCGTGAGCGACGCCGTCAACAACCCACGGCACTACCAGCGCGGCGGCGTCGAGGCGATCGACGTGATCGAGGCGTTCGGCCTCACCTTCCACCTCGGCAACGTCGTGAAGTACGTCCTCCGGCACGACGAGAAGGGCGGCCTCGAGGACCTGAAGAAGGCCCGCTGGTACCTCGACCGCGCGATCGCGCGCGCTGAGCTGCAGGAGCCGACGTCGTGAGCGGCCTGCACTGCAGCCGGTGCGGCACGTCGGTCGCCGGCATCGGCCCGCTCGTCGCCGCCTACCTCGAGCTGCCCAACGGCGCCATCGTCTGCGGGAGCGACTGCGAGCCCGCGCGCGACCTGCCACGCGCCGAGATCCAGCCGGACGGCACCTACCGGGCGTGGACCGGCCCGCTGTTCCCGCCCATCGTCCCGAGGGAGGCCGCATGACGATCGGCATGCTCGTCGGCCCGCCGTGGCCGGCCGCGGCGATCCGCCTGGTCAGCGTGCTCGAGGAGTCGCCATGGAGATACACCGCCGGATGGCGGTGCAGATTCATCCGCGGATGGCGATTCCGCGCCGAGGTGACGTTCTCCCCCGGCCAGCGGATCCGCATCGAAGGCACCGACGCAGAGCGCGTCTCGAACCTGATGCTCGACGTCGTCATGGCGCGCATCGCCGACGAGGCGGAGCAGCCATGAGCCCCATCTACCGCGACACGAACCTCGCGGCCAGCGCCAGGCATCACGACACCGTCGTGAACCCGATCGACCGGCCGTACGCCCCACCAGGCAAGTGCGACCAGTGCGGCTGTCACCTGTCGAAGTACCGCGGCAGCGGCGAGACGCGGTGCGCGCCGTGCGTCGCGAAGCGCGAGGCGCAGTACCGCGAGACGAGCGCGAACCCGCCGCCCGACCGGTACGACCGCGCACGCGTAATGCTCGCCGCCGGCGCCACGTTCGGCGAGGTCGCACGCGCGCTCGGCTGGAACAGCGCCGCGACCGCGTGCTCGAACATCCGCGCGTTCGAGAAGCGGCACGGGCTCGTGCACGTCGGCCGGCGGCGGGAGACAGCCGCGTGATCACGTACTGCCCCAGCTGCCGCGAAGAGGCGATCTTCACCAGCACCGGCCGGTGCACCTGGTGCGACACCGTCATCGACGTCGACGCGCCACCCCAGCCACCAGCGCCGCCCGAGCCGAGCCGGTTCGGGAAGGGCCACGGCACCGACTGGCTGACCGAGAAGCAGATCCACCAGGCGCACGCCGACCACCAGGCCGGCAAGAGCCTCCGGCGGATCGCGCACGAGCTCGCGCCCGGCACCCGCTACACGAACCCGAACAGCATCGCCACGACGCTCTCGACCGAGTGGAAGCGGCGCGGCTGGCCGGTCCGGTCGCAGCGCGACGCGACGATCCTCGCGTCCACCACGCACGGCCTGCTGCCGCGTGATCAGTCCAAGCGCGACCGCGCGTTCATCCGCGAGCAGCGACGCCTGCGCGGCGACACGCGCGGCGTGCAGTGCGCCGCCATCAAGACCAGGCCCGGGAAGGGGCGTGGTGAGCAGTGCCAGCGGCCCGCGCTGGCCGGCGAGGCGTACTGCCTGAACCACCACCCCGACAAGGCCGCCGACCGCGCCGCGCACCTCGAGTTCGCCCGGTCGCTCCGGAAGGCACCAGCGTGACCCCGCGCCGCGTCCCCCTGTCGAAGCTCGCACCGAGCGAGGCCGCGTTCCAGACGACCGTCCTCGAGCTCTGCCGCCTCTACCGGTGGCACACGTTCCACCCGTACGACTCGCGTCGCAGCGCGCCCGGCTGGCCGGACCTCGCGATCTTCGGACACGGCGTGTTCTTCCTCGCCGAGCTCAAGTCCGAGAAGGGCTACCTGAGCCTCGCGCAACGGCGGGTGATCGGCCAGCTCCGCAGCGCCGGCGTCGTCGTCTACGTGTGGAAGCCGAGCGACATGCCCGACATCCAGCGGGTGCTCACCCAGCACCTCCGCCGACCCGAAGGAGACGCCGCATGAGCGATGGCCTGGCCGACCTGATCCGCGAGCTCGAGTTGATGGGCGCGGGCGCCAGCATCACGATCGAGATCCGCCAGTTGAGCGACGGGACGGCGTGGCAGCCGCCACAGCCGAAGCTCGGCGCGATCGCGACCGTCCACTCGCCGAACGGCCAGCGCGACTGGGAGATCAGCAGCACCGCCGTGCACGTGCTGCACCTGTCGCTGCTCGAGAACGTCCGCACCATCCGCGTCCGCGACAGCCTGATCGCGGCCGGATGGACCCCACCGACGCCGTGATCCGCCGGGCCTGCCGAGCCCGCCCCAACGCTAAACCCTCACGTAAGACTTGAGGCCCAGGGAGCCCCGAATGCTTGACCCCCGCCGCGGCTACGCCGCCTGGCTCATCACGCACAACCTGCCCTGCACACCCGCCACCTGGCAGCAATGGCTCGCCCACTGCGCCACGCAGAAGGCCGCGTGACGCAGGCCGAACCAACCCCCGCCGGCGCCCACCACGCGCCGGCCAGCAACGCGTACTGGACGCCCGACGCCCTCACCGCAATCCGCGACGCCCTCACCCAGGTGCGCGCCGGCATCGCACGCCTCGAGCAGCACGAACGCACCCCGCGACCGCTCCGGTTCCTCGCGATGCACAACCTCGCGCTCGCCGAGCAGATCCTCGCCGACCACCTCACCGACGCCCAGCCGCCGGCCGACCCGAACGCCTTCTGATGCCCGCAGGACGCGTGAACGGGGTCGACCTCGGCCTCGACGACATCGGCAACGCCTCCCGGTTCGTGCACCAGCACGCCGACGACGCCCGCTACGTCCCCGAACTCGACACCTGGCTCACCTGGGACGGCACCCGCTGGACGAGCGACACAGGCGCCGCCGCGACCATGGAACGCGCGAAGAAGACCGTCCGCGCGATCCGCGACGAAGGCCACGCCGCACAGAGCGAGGAGCTCGAAAAGAAGCTCCTCGCCCACGCGACCGCGAGCGCCCGATCGAACCGGATCCGCGGGATGCTCGAGCTCGCGCGCACCGACCCCGCGATCAGCCGCCCAGCCGCGGTCCTCGACCGCGACCCGTGGCTCCTCTGCACCCCGTCGGGCACCGTCGACCTGCACACCGGCCAGCTCCGCGCGAACGACCGCAGCGACGGCCTCACGCTGCAGACGCGCGCCGCGTACGTCGCCGGCGCCCGCAGCGACGTCTGGGAAGCCACGCTCGCCCGATCCCTGCCCGACGAGGAGACGCGCGCGTACCTGCAGCGCCTCGTCGGCGTGTCGCTGATCGGCCAGGTCGTCGAGCACGTCCTCCCGATCCCTTGGGGCACAGGCGCGAACGGCAAGAGCACCATCCTCGAGGCCGTCCGTCGCGTGCTCGGCGAGTACGCCGGATCGGCACCGCTCGACCTGCTCATGCAGACCCGGCGTGACGGCGGCGCTGCGACGCCCGAGCTCGCCGCGCTGCGCGCGAAGCGGTTCGTGCTCGTGTCCGAGACGAAGGAGGACGCGCGCCTGGCGGCCGAGCGCGTCAAGTCGATCACGGGCGGCGACGCGATCACCGCCCGGCCGCTGTACGGCCACCCGATCACGTTCCAGCCGAGCCACACCGTGTGGCTGCAGACGAACCACAAGCCGCGCGTCTCGGACGACGGCGAAGCGATCTGGCGCCGCCTCGCGCTGATCCCGTTCGACGTCACGATCCCCGAGGCCGAGCGCGACGGCACGCTGCCGAGCCGCCTCGAACTCGACTCGTCCGCGATCCTCGCGTGGTGCGTCGCCGGGTGCCTCGCCTACCAGCGCGACGGGCTCGCCGCGCCGGCCGCGATCGAAGCCGCGACCGACGACTACCGCGCCGCGGAAGACACCTTCGGCGCCTGGCTCGACGACCGCACCGCGAACGACATCACCGGCTGGTCGAGCGCCAACGACCTGCACGTCTCGTACGCCCACTGGGCCTCCGACAACGGCGCGCCGCGCCTCACCGCCACCGCCCTCGGCGACCGCCTCGCGGCACGCGGCTACGTGAAGAAGCGCGCCACCGGCGGCACCCGCGGCTGGCTCGGCATCCGCCTGAAGGGCACGAACTGATGCAACGCGTCACTCCCACGATCCGCATGGTTGAGCCAAACACGGCGAATCGAGTGACGCGTAGTGACGCGAGTGACGCGATTTCCGGAAAGTCCTATACGCGCGCGGGCGTGTGGGAGATGTCCGGAAACCCCGTCATCGCGTCACTACGCGTCACTAGTTCGGGAGCCGAACGATCGTGACCAGGTGGAGCGACATCGACCCGCGCCTCCGCGAGCTCGCCGAACGCGTGCTCACCGAGAAGGAGCTCGAGGCGTTCAAGCTCAGCATCGGCGGCGCCGGCTACCGCCGCGTCGCGTTCGCGCTCTGCATCGCCCCCGAGACCGCCCGCAACCGGATCCGCAACGCCAAGGCCAAGCTGATCCGCGCCGTAGAATCCGACCACGACGACCAGGAGCCCGCCGCATGACCAAGGCGCTCGTCTTCAACGCCGCCGGCGAGAAGATCCACGAGACCGAGATCGACCCGATCACCGGCCTATGGCTCGATCCCTTCACCTTCGAGGCCGGCATCGCGTACACCGTCGGCATCGGCGACACCGTCAGCCGACCGTTCACCGCCGGCGACCCCGAGAGCCCGACCGCCGCCTACTACGCCCGCGACGTCGAGAACGACCGCGCATGAGCCTGCGCGAGATCCCGTTCCCCCGCGACCTCGACCGCTACCGCACCGAACGCCGCAACGAACGCGTCATCGCCGACGCCGCGATCGCCGCCGGCGAACCACTCCCCTCCGCCGGCCGCAAGAAGGCCTACACCCCAGGCGACACGAGCCACGCTCGAGCTGTCCCGTTCTTCCCGTACGGATCCGGCATCAGCGGCGTCATCCCCGGCACCGACCCCATGCGCGACGGCGCCGGCATCCACCACGACGACTGCGCCTGCCGAGCCTGCACGCGTTGACGTCCGACCCAGGCTGATAACCTACCGAAGCCGCCCCGAAATTAGGGCGTGCCCCCTACGCCCGAGGTGTCTCCACACCCGGGCGTTTCTCGTCCTTGGCCAGCTTCTGCCCACAGTGCGGCGCCTACCTCGCCGCCGGCTCCGCCTGCCCACAGCACGGCACACCCGGCAACGCACGAGGCCGACGCGACGGCCGCACACGCGCAGCCTGGCAGCGCATCCGAGCCGCCGTCATCGCCCGAGACGGAGCCTGCATCGACTGCGGATCCACGTCCGACCTCACCGTCGACCGCGTCGGCGGCGGCTATCACGACGGCAACCTCAACGCGTACGTCACTCGATGTCGTCGCTGTCACGGTCGACGTCACGGACTCGAACGCAACGGGGGGGTGCAGACGCGACGACCCGCGTCGGCTCCTAGCCTTTCCAGCACAGTGGGATCCGAAGCTTGGAATTCACGTGACTTGAAGTCGCGGCC
>JADMIO010838939.1_pt1 | contig 33995 bp, 20 predicted proteins | sample 8958161 | NCBI WGS metagenome assembly JADMIO01 (sample SAMN16585339, study PRJNA669376) | soil metagenome | isolation source: Crop rotation soil | place: USA: Cullars Rotation, Alabama | collected 2011 | reverse complement strand
CTTTCCCCCCTTACCCCTTCCCCACTTACCCCTGACCCCTTCCCCCCTTGGTTAAAGCAGGCCGCGCTCTTTGACTCGCAGATAAGTTTCGAGCAGCTTGGGTACCAGCGCTGCCGCAGTCACATCCAACGCCAGCCCTCCTTGCGACTCAACCAGACGCAAAGCTGCTTCGCGCTGATACATTATTTCCTCGGCAACGGATTGCGTGAACAGCTCCGTTTCACTTTCGGGAGATTCGCGGACGACTGCTTTCAAATCTCGATCGGCGATAGTGACAACCAGCGGAAGATGTCGCGGCCGTAGGAGTCTTAAAGACGTCAGCAACTCACGCGAACCTTCTTCATCAACCAGATCCGTGAGCACTACGACCAGCGAACGCCGTTGACTGTTGGCCGAAACAAACTCGAATGCGCGGGAATAACTTGGTTCGATCATCTCGGGCTCGATCGCGTGCAGCGCTTCGAGCGCCGCTTCCAGATGTTCTGCTCCGCGCTTGGGTGGCAGAAAGGCTTTGATGCGACGGCCGAACACCAGCAGTCCGGCGTTGTCACCCGCGCGCGCCGCCGCCGACATCAAAGCCAACGCTGCATGAACCGCGAGATCGAGTTTCGTTTCATTCTCGAGCCGGCCGGTCATTAAGCGCCCGGCATCCATGGCGATCAAGATCGTCTGATCGCGTTCCATCTGATACTGGCGCGTGACCAGCTTTCCGCGGCGCGCCGTGGCCGTCCACGAAATGTGCCGCATCTCGTCGCCGCGCACGTAATCGCGCAGCGATTCAAACTCGCGGCCTTCACCGCGCCACTGAGATTTGCGACGCGCCGCCACGAACGAGCGCGTGCCGAGCGCCTTCAACTCTGCTTCGCGCGCGCGGCGCATGTTCGGATAAACCTTCACGACCATCGGCTCGCCGGCCACTGTCTGGCACCACGCCAGCCGCCAGCGCGAAAGGTAACGAACGGCAATGCGGCCGAATGAAAACTGCCCGCGCTTCGGAGGTTTCAAACTGTAGCTGAAGGCGGCGCTGGTTTGAGCTTCGACTTCGAGGCGCGCCTCGCGACGCCCGATGAGTTCCATCTGCGGCGGATACTCATCTTTGAGAATTAAAGACAGATCGCGCGGCGTATGATTAGCGACCTCGATGCGAACATCCATTTCCGCGCCGACCGCAAACCGGCTGGCGAAGTGACGCTCGATGCGCACCTCTGCGGCTAGCTTGCTGTTTCTGACATCGAAGATGGCGACGGCAACAATGATGAGATCGTACGTGAGCGTGAGCCATCCGAGCATTGGCCGCCCCCAGGAGAGCGACAAAGGGATCAATGCAACAGCCAGCAGCCCGTAGAAGAACTTCGTGAAAACGAATCGAGTCATCGGGGCACTTCAGCGGATTGCAAAATATCGCCGATCACTGAATCAGGAGTTGCGCCGTCGAGTTCGGCTTCCGCGCGCAAGGTAAGACGATGACGCAGCACGGGACGCGCGATGTCGCGCACGTCGTCAGGCGTTGAGAAGTCGCGGCCGCGAATCGCCGAGAGAGCTTTCGCGCACAGCAGCAAAGCCACCGCCGCCCGCGGACTGGCCCCGTAATGCACTGCGGCGTGGTCACGCGTGCGACGGACGATGTCCACGATGTAGCGTTGAACGCCAGGTTCGACCCGCATATTTCGTACCTCGGTGCGGCAGCGCGCGATCGCGTCCGGGTCAGCCAGCGCTTGAATAGCAATGTCTTCGAGGCGGCGCGCATTGAATCCCGCATCCCAGCGCGCCACTACTTCGTGTTCTTCCTCCTGCGACGGATACGCCAGAATGATCTTCAACAGGAACCGATCGAGCTGCGCTTCAGGCAGAGGATAGGTGCCTTCATATTCGATCGGATTCTCAGTCGCCAGCACCGTGAAGATCGGCGAGAGGCGATAGGCTTCGCCATCGATAGTCACCTGGCGTTCTTCCATTGCTTCCAGCAAAGCTGCCTGCGTTTTGGGCGGCGTGCGATTTATTTCATCGGCCAGCAAAATGTCTGTAAAGACCGGACCGCGCCGCAAACTAAAATTTGACGAAGCCACGTTGAAAACATTGGTGCCGGTGATATCTGACGGCATCAGATCGGGTGTGAACTGGATGCGGCCGAAACCGGCATTGATGATCCGCGCCAGCGTCTTAACAGTCAGCGTTTTGGCGGTGCCGGGAACGCCTTCAATCAGAGCGTGACCTTCGGCCAGCATCGCAACCAGAATTTGTTCGATGGGCTCGTCCTGGCCCACGATAACTTTGCGCAGCTCATTCGTGATCTGCGCGATGGTTTGAGACACGTATTCAGGCATTTTGTTAGTTGATGCGCTATTCCAAGTTCAGGCTGGAAGAACTTTGTACTTAGTGCTTTGTACTTTGCTCGGTCAGATGCAAAGTACAAAGATCAAAGCACAACGATCAGTCTTTCTTTTCAGCTTGCTTTAGGTCGCGCGCGCGAGTGCGCAGGCCGAGTGCCGCTTCGATTTCCCGCAAACGCCGCGCGAGTTGCAACGTCTCTTTCCCGCTGGTGGGCGCGCCGTTGATTGTATCTTCACAGTTTCGCATCAGCGTTTCAAGCTCTTCCCGATTGAGGCCTGAACGCGCGGCGACACGTCGCGCGATCTCGCCGCGCGGGCTGCTGTTACTCAGTCCAGCATAGCGCACCAGCACTCGACGCACGCGTCCATAAACATTTTCCAGAGCGAGATCGTGCGCCTTCGCGCGTTGCTGCAATTCCGCCATCGATGCGACGAACTCGAGTTTTGAGCGGCGATCAACCTGCGCCAGCGGTAAAGGCCGCGCAAAGCGGCGCCCGCGCGTCCACACAATCGCAAGCCCGATCAGTCCGAGTTGCGCGCAAATCGCCAGCACCGGAGTGCCGGAAAAATATTGAAACAATGCGTTGTTCGTCGTCGCCCGGCCGTGATGAAACTCATCGAAAGCGATCATTCCGCCGCGCTCAGCGACGATATTGATCGCGAGCAGAAGGTTATCGGCGCGACCCACACCGTTGTTCGCGACTATGAACGGATCAGAGAGCACGACGATGCGTCCGCTCCCGTACGGGTAATCCACAAGCAGCGCGCCCCGCTCATCTCCGACATGAACCACGGGAGCAGGCCCGTCTCTGTCTTGAGACGCGTTTACTGATTCGTGCCCCTCAGGTGTCGGCTCGTATTCCAGGCCGCCGGTTTCCTCTTCATCGCTTTCCGGCGTGGGCGTTGGTTTCGGCGCGCCGGCTGCTAACGTCATGAATCCCATGAAGCGTGAAGGCATCACCGAATCAACGTTGCGCGCCAGCGAAGTGGGCTGCGCCGGTCGCAACGGCTTCATGCCACTCGTCATTTGCCCAAAATCATTAGCATCGAGATCTGACCACGGATAGCTCAGGTTCTCTGAATTGATCGACCAGTTCTTAAGTCCGCCGAGCAGACGCCGATCGGGATGGCGATCGATCATTACCAGGCGCCCGCCGGATGCGACCCACTCCAGGACCTCGCGCGTTTCCCGGTTTGAATAGGGCTCTTGCAGCTCGCCAATGATCACGAAGGTTTGCGGCTTGGGCCCGTTGTATGACAAAAGCGACGACGCGCCTTCACGCCAACGCGCCACGGGATAACCCGATTCGTGTAGGAAATCGTAGAACGCCTGGGTCCCGGTAGCGCCCGAGTTGAACGTCGAGCGATCGGGCGCAGTCTCTGAATCAGCCACGTGCTCTACGCGCACGTACGAAGCGGCGTTCAGCGCGACCAGAACGATCACGACGACGATCAGAGTGATAATGAGCGCTAAGCGTTGACGCATTTAAGAAAATGTTGATGATTGTGAGGTGATAGGTGACAGGGCAAAGGCGATCCAGAATTACCTATCACCTATCACCTATTCCCTATTACCGTTCATTACTTCCCACGGCCTTTCGGCAACTCAAACGAAATTCGCTCCAGTCATCGGCGGCAGCCGGCACAAAGCCATACCAGTGCCGCTCGAAACTTGTGGTCAGGCCGCGCATCACTTCGTAGAGCGAGCGCCGGTCGCGAACCGCGGCCAGGTAATCACGATTCGTCTTGTGTTGAGCGAGGCTGATGACTTTTCGATCGCCAAGCTCGCACAGCAAAGCGATGTAAGCTTTGCGGATTGCCCCGCGCAGATCGCCGGCGCGCGCCAGCGCCTCAGCCTGTTCAAGCAAATCGGCAGACGTTTGATCCGGCTCGAGCCGCTCTCCGAGGACCACGCGCGCTTCCCGTTTTTTCTTTTTCTTCTTGCCGCGGTTGCGGAAAAATCGCGGCGCAAACTTCCAGATCAAAAATCCGATCAGCGCCAAAGAGATTCCCAGCACGATGAATTGCGCAATGCCGGAAAGACTGCGACCGGTTCCGGGTTGCAGCGGCTTCATGCGGGGAAATAGTCTTGAAAGCCAGCGCAAAAATTGGTTCCAAAGGCGCTCGATCGCGCTCTCCTGCGAAGCGCTCTTGTCGAATTCCGGCCGGCGCAGGATTTCCGCCAGGCGCGCTTTGTTCGCATCCTTGTCCGATGACTCAGCGCTTTCCTTAAGCTCGTCGAGGCTGTGGACAAGCGAATGCAGACGTTGCTCAATGCCGATGATAATTGGGACGGCCTGGTCAGGATAGTACTTCTTCTTTTCGTAATCGCTCAGAGACAGGTGCAGCCAATTGTTATCAACCTCGATTTGTTGACCATCGAAGGCCACTGTTTCTTTCAACGGCAGAAGCTTTTTGATGTCGACGATTCGCCGGCTGATGAGTGCGTCGCGTTGGGCGTACTCATCAGAAAAATAATCCGGAGCCTCAAGCTGCTCGATCGCGGTCGCTGCTTGAGTGAGCCGCGTGCGGTAATCATTGAGTGTCGTGGCGGCGCCCGCGCGCGCGGCGATCAATACCAGCAGTCCAACGGCAGCGCGAATGGTATTTCTGCGAACAGGCGATTTCATTGGCGGCTTAGAAAAAAAGAGCGCAGAGAGAACTCTCATTCTCTCCGCGCTCTGAAGCGAGGTCAATTAAAAAACTGACCTTAGAAAATAATGCGGACGCCGACCTGAATAACGCGACGCGAGAGTTCGATATCGCGGTTATCCGCAAAGCTCGAGCCGCCGCCGAGGCCAGGGTTGCCTGCGTCATCTGTAAAGAAGTCAGGCAGGTAACCAGCCGCGTTTACGCCATAGCCCGGGTTCGGGTGATTCAGGACATTGTAAGCTTCGCCGCGAAGTTGGAGCGTCCAACGCTCGCTGATCTTAATGTTCTTGAACAAGCTGGCATTAAGTTGATTCAGCGCCGGTCCACGCAGCGAGTTGCGCGTCGCATCTCCGAACGGTGTCCCGAAAATTCGGGCTGACCCGGGAAGGTTGACGATGTAATGCACCTGGCTCGGGTTAACAACGACCTCGCTGCCGGTCGAGTTCAGGGCATTGAGCGAATAAAAGCCATTCAGGTTCAGCAGGTTTGCTCCATAGAGCAAAGCCGCGTCGAGTTGGCTGATGCCCACCAGTTTCGGATCGACACTGGGGTTGCCAATGAACGGCCGGTCGCCCGACGTCAAGTACGCGTTGCCAAGTCCGTAGAGGCCATTCAAGAACTGGCCGGGAGTGTAGGGCTCGCCACTGGTCAGAACATAGACCGTGTTGACTTGCCATCCACCCAGGATCTTGCCAAGCACGCCCTGCTGCTCTTTCTTGAACGGAATATCGTAGATAGCCGACAAGCTAAAAGCGTGCGGACGGTCGATCTGCGAAAGCGCGCGTTCGCACTTATCGAGGCAGAATGGATTCTGCGCGTTGGGCGAAGCGATATCGAAACCAAAGATTTCGCTCTGAGTATCGATCGTCTTGCTGAACGTGTAAGCGACGCCCAAATTCAGCGAGTTGTTCAGGAAGCGGCCGTTAAAGCGAGATTGCAAGCCGTGATAAATCGACCTGCCGCCGTTTGTGCGAATGGTGATTCCGGCTTGATGCTTGAGACGGCCATTACAGGTTGACTCGTTTACAAAGAGCGTCGCCGGATTGTCGGCACAGACTTGCGCGGTTGTTCCCGGCGGCAAGAGGTTGGCGAAGGACGGCATATTGATTCCCGTGCCGAGCCAGTTCGGCATGCCATTAACCAGCGGCCCGATAAAGAAGTTGCCGTTGACGTTTTGGAACAGGCCGACGCCGCGCGTGCCGACGTAACGAACCTCGGCTACGCTTCTCTTTCCAAACTGGTGTTGAATGCCGAACGACCACTGCTCTGAATACGGAGAGTGGAAATCAGGCGACACCTGTGTTTGCGACAAGAAACGCGGATCAAGCTTGCCCAGCGGCAAAACGCCTGACGACGCAGCTGCGCTGCGAATCACATCGCCTGTCAAAGAACCCGGAAGTGGAAACGGCGAAGTAGTCGACGACGCCAGCGCATTTCCGGTGCTGAGCGCAATCGCGGCCGAGAATGGCGCCGCTCCCTGAACGTTGCCAAGAATGTTGTAAAACGCCGGCTCATACGAAATCGAGAATCCCCCGCGGATCACGGTCGCGTCTTCGCCGAGCAGTCCTTTCCAAAAGTGCGGTGAATAAGCAAACCCGAAACGCGGCGCCCAGTTATTCTTGTCAGCAGGGATTTCCGGCACGGTACGAACGCTCAAGGGCAGCGTCGGATCATAGAAACGTCCGGAGCCGCTTTCTCGCTCATTCGAGATTCTGCTGAGAATGTTGATCGGTTGTCCCGTGAACTCGTAACGCACACCGAGGTTCAGCGTCAGGTTCGGGCGAACCTTGAAATCGTCCTGAACGAAGTAATACTGATCGTTTTCCGTAAAGGCCAGAGTTGGGTCCCCTACGGTCAGCGAAATGGCGGAGGGCGCGTTGTTAAGTACGCGCGTCGCCGAGTTAAAGGTGAATGCTCCGTTAAAGTTGGGCAGGAACGGCGATACCTCGGACAGGTGTTTGAACTCAGCGCCGAAGATGAACGAATGGTTGCCGCGCACCCAGCTTAGGTTATCGGCCAACTGGTAAACCTTGCCGATGCGTCCCTGCGGAAGGTTCGTCGCCGGCCCGATGGTTTGAAGCGCGCGCGTCGACGTTCCGGAGGCCGTCAGCAGTGACGGCAGAGCAATGTTTGTAACTGTTCCACCGATGTCGAGTGGCCCAGGGATGCACCCTGGCGAATTCCCGCAGCCACCGCCGAACTCTACGCCGATGCGCTGGTAGTAACCCTTGAAATCATTAACCGCCTTACTGCCCAGTTGCCGTGTCCAATTTCCGCCAAGGTTCTTGCTTCCCGCCGGGAGATCGCCTGAAAAGCCGTTGGCGATGTTGAATCCGAACGCTCCCAAAGCGTTGACGAAGTCCTGGCTCTGGTGCAGGTAGCGGAAGGTCACGTTGTCTTTGTTTGATGGCTTGAAGTCGAACCGAGCGCTGTAATCATTTTCAGTGAAAGGCGCGCTAAGATCGTATTCCGGTTGGGCAACCTGATAGGTCTGACCCCCCAGCACTACCGTCGAAGTTGTTCCAGCGCGCGGGTGCGCATTGGGACGGACGGCGAAGACACTTTGCGTTGTGATCGCATTAATGACCGCGTTGCCGGGATTGTTCGCTTGCAAGCGCGCGAATTCAGAGGGCAGAAAAGCAAACCCAGTCGATCGCACGGTGACGCTTGCCGGATTACGAATTCCCTGATAAGTCACAAAAAAGAACGCGCGGTCTTTTCCGCTATACCAATTCTTGCCGCCTTCACCAAAATGCGGCATGTAGAGCGGACCGCCAACTACGAAACCAAATGTATTGAACAGGCTTGGATTCGGCTCGGTCTGTCCACTGGCCTTTTCAATATTGTCCAGACTGTCCAGCACTTTGTTGTCGCGGTGAAATTCAAAGAGGCGACCATGGAATTCGTTCGTGCCACCCTTGGTGACGTAGTTGATGATCGCGCCCTGGTTACGGCCGTACTGGGCCGAAAAATTGTTGGTGATGACCTGAAGTTCCTGGATCTGATCCTGGTTATCAACAAACATCGCCGGTCCCGCAACGCTCAGGTCATTGTTGTCGGATCCATCGATCTGAAAGTTATTCGATCGAGCGCGATTGCCATTGACGTTCAATCCGGTGCCGTTAGTGTTCACGCCACCACTGTTGGTCGGGACCACACCGGGAGCTAATAGAGCCAGCGTATCCAGGCCTGAGCCCGCGGCGTTCGACGGTAAGTCTTCAATCTTCCGAGTTTCAACAGTCGTCGAAATTTGTGATTGGTCGCGCTGCACAATTTCTTCGGTGCTGGCGACGACGGTGACGGTTTCGGAAACGTTGCCCGCTTCCAGCTTTGCGTCGAAAGGATTAACGATGCCCACCTTGATTTGCACGCCGGTATTCACCGAACGCTTGAAATTCGCCGCTTCAACCGTGACGGTGTAAGAGCCCGGCTGCAGCGAAGCAATCTCGAAAACGCCGTCGCCGTTGGTGGTGGTGGCGGGCGAAACTGCGCCGGTGGTTTCATTTTTTGCGGAAACCGAGGCGCCTGCGACAACCGCGCCGTTGACGTCGGTCACGACGCCACGCAACGTACCCGTCGTCGCCTGGGCCATTGTACTTACTGCGGACAACATAAAAACGGACGTCAAAACCAGAGCCGCTAACCCAAAGAGCGATAGGGCCCGGAATTTCTGAGAACTAATCATCTGTACCTCCTGGGATGTTTTTGTGAGCCGGTTCAGATCTGCCGGCTCACTTGTAAATGAATTAATCAAGACTGAAATGCGCGGCACCGCCGGTTCTGCACACCGGCGCGTCGCGCTTGGTGGGGGCAGAGTGCGTTGCCTATTGATCATGTTCAAAAACTCGAAATGGTCTGGGAAGCGTAAATCCCTGGCGGCAAGAGATATACCAATGCTGGTTTTTCAATTTTCGATGAAGCTATCTTCCGACCTTCAATTTCAAGATCACCCGCTTTTTTGCTGAGGAATCCGGGCAGTCGAGCCGCCTTCGCTGAATATCAGCAGGCTATGCGGCGGCGGCTTGATTCATTTTTTCGGATACATTTTTTCGGATAACAGCTCATCAACCTGTCAATCGATAATGTCAAAGTCGATGCTGCGCACGAGCGTCTGGCTCTTTTTATCGGCCAGCGCGTCTGTAACTTCCAAAGTCAGCAGATAGCGGCCCGTGGACAGTTTTGACAGTCCGATTTGACCAACCCTCACCGCTTGCGAAGGGTCGGCGCCTCGGAGTTCGACCGGCTGAACAACTCCCTGAAAAATGATCCGGTCGCCGCGGCTGATTGTCAGCCGCGTGGTGAGCTGAGGTTTGTCTTTATCAAGCTTCGCGTTGTAAACAACGACGCTGTAACGCAGATCGTCCTTGCGTGAGATCGTTCGCAGCGCAGTCAAAGCGACTGGCTGAGCTTTGGCGCCGGCGGAAGGATCCACCGCGTGAAGAAACACGCTGCTCATCGTGTAGCGCTTCTTGCTCATGTCAGGGACTTCGAGGTAACGCGACAGAGTCCCAAGTTTGCCGGTATCGGCCTCGCGTACGGCCACTCGCAGTTGATAGCTTCCCGGCGTCAGCTCCAACTGTCCGGTGTAGCCGATCCCGTTAACCAGAGCTCGCTTGTATTCTTCGGCCGTTAGATTCGCGTTCAGAGTTTGGCTGAATCCGCTATCTGCTTTGCCGAGTCGGTTGAGAACGAAGCCCACGACATCGAGCGTAGTGTGGTACTTGCCATTCGCGTCCTGCTGAAATTCAAGCTTGCCGGCGTCGATGCGCAAGTCGACGTCGATCACGGCGCGATTGTCAGGCACGAACCTGTACTGGATCGCTCCCGATACATTCACGTCGCGCTTGGCGAGTGGCGCCATCGCGGCCTTGATAACCAACTGCTCCTTCGTCAAAGGTTTCGCGCCAGTATCTTCAGCCTTCGCGACATAGCCGACACGCGTATAGACCTTCGCGCCCGAGCGGTCTACTTTGATTTGCAGTTTGTGAAATTTGCCGTCGAAAGGTTCCGTGGGCTTGTAAGCGAGAAGATAGTAGCTACTGCGCGCAAGTACGCGATCCAGACCCTCGCTGAAGTTGTTGGTATTTGTCACGGTCACGCCACCGGTCGCATCAGAAAGCGCCTCTAACCCCTGATGTCCGGTCAGCGCGTCCAATCCGCCATTATCCAGCCGCGCAAAGTCGGGAACTCTCCCGGCGTTTTGGCCTTCAGTACTAAAATTCCCGAGTCCGCTCTTACCCTCGTTCCCCGGATCGGTGAATGACGACACGCCGCGCTGCGCTTTCAAGCCGCGCACGTCCATGGTATTCACGGCCACGCCGGCCCGGCTGGCGCGGTCGGTTAATTGTTGAATTAGATAGCTAACGCTGGAGCTGAGCGCATGGGTTTCTTGAACCGAAATTGGCGCACCGTCCACCAATACTTGCGACTGGGTTGAATCAAAGATCGGCAAGCCGCCAGAGAAGAGCACCATATTTTTGCGCCCAGGCAGCGACTTCAAGCTGTCAATGATGTTGCCCGCCAGAGCGAGGGTCATTAGCGCGCGCGAACCGCGCGTATAGCCGTCGAGGGAAATGTCCGAATCCATTGCGCCGCCCGGCATCGTTTGACTACTCGTGCTGACAGTTGCGCTCGGGGCGGAAACCTCGGCGCTGCTACCACCCATTAGTGCCATCGGATCTATTCGATCGACGCCCTCGAGATTGTCAAAAGCGGAATATGGATGCGACGCCGGCGTCAACCGGGCAATGGCCCGATGCAGTAACTGCTTGTCTGAAGTGAACTGTTGTAAGAGTCCCACGCCACCGACAACGCGGACAATTGCTACTAAGTCTCCTTCTTCCATTCGCTTGTCAACGAAATCCGTCAGTACGCTGCGAACGGTGGCCATGTCCTCGGACGGAATCGTGAGGTCATCAACAACGAATGCGAAAACGCGACGTAGATCAGCCGCTGATAAGCTGCGGGCTACGTCTGAGTCACCCCGAACGGCAGCGGCTGTGTTCGCTTCGACGCGCGGCTTTGAATCGGCGCCGACAAATTCAACGAACTGCAACTCCTGGCGCTTGCCATTTTCAAATAGACTAAAGTCGCTCAGTTTCAGGTCGGGAATGACTTGCTCATTTTTGTCCATCACCACCGCATCGACTTGAACCAACTCAGTCGTAATCCGGAGGATGTCGTCTTCGCCTTGGGGTTTTTGCTGAGGATTTTGGGCCGCGGCCGTGCAAACAAGGGTCGCGACTGCCAGGGTAAGAGCCAGTACTTTACGCATGATGCTTCCTTCTAAAGATTAATTGATTAAGAGGTCAAGCGGTTGGATGCACAACCCAACAAGATCGTCGTCGAGAAATTTCTCTGGCGCGCATTATAAATTAAAGCTGGATCAAATCAGAAACTGCGAAGCTAATTAATTTAAACCGAGGACGCTCGGCGGCGGCATGGGCGCGGGAGGCGGCATGAAGGTTTTGGTCCGGCGCGTCACCAGCGCGGGCGCGAAGGGCGAGTTCACTCCCGGGAGCTCCGGCATCGGCGGCAGTTGGCGCGCTGCCATTAATTCCATGTCGTATCCTTCATGACGCACGCGTTCATCCACGTACATCAGCGACAGGCCCAGCATCCAGATGGGCGCGAGCAGAATGTGACTACATTGCAGGATCACTTCGTAGCCGATGGCGTACCAGGCGGGCCAGGTTGTTCCTACCGGCGAAACATCAATGCCGTTGACCCACCCGAGCCAGCCCAGCGGAATCATCAAAAGCATTAAGGCCGAGTACGTAGCGAACAGTGTGAACAACGTCATCGCCATCAAGCGCCGCACATTTCCCGAAGCCAAACTGAAACTGCGGCCAATTGCCGAAGTTATCGTTCGTCCTTCGACGAGCATGGCCTGGGGAACATAAACCACGTGGCCGGCCAGAAGGAAAAACAAGATTGCACCCAGAGTGGTCGCCGCCAACGTTCCGACGATGCCGATAATCGCAGTCAACCAGGGCGACGCCAAACTTCCCAGGGCGATCGCGGCCACCCATATCAAGGCAATGACAATGTAGAACGCGGTGAAAGCAACGCCGCCGCAAAAAGCCAACCACGCTGCGACCAGCACGCTGGCCCAAAGCAGTCCCCAAAATCGAGATTTGACTGCGGCGTAAGTCGCGCGAAAAGTGACGGGCGTGTCTGACAGAAGATGGGCCACAAGGTTACGAGTCGCCCCGCCCATTACGATCAAGCTGAACAACGAACCGCAAACAATCACGACGCCTCCGCCCAACAACATCAACACGTAAAGCACCAGGCGCGTGCTGCTGGAGGTCGCGCCAATCGCGCGAACGGCGATCGTAAACACTGTCGAGCCGAAGGCCGAAACAAGAACCGGCGGAGCGGCGATGCGAATGAGCGTGAGAAAGTGCCGGCGATAAAGACGGACCGCGCGATCAATCAGATCGCCCGCGCCCAAAGGCGCCAGCGCGAGTTGCTCCTGCATACCGTTCATCGCGCAGCATGATGCTGTTTTTGAAAAATCGAATCAAGGAAAGATTAACCGAAGAGGTAAAGATGCCCGGGAGAGATTAAGATGCCCGGGTGGGGGGAGTCTCGCGCTTTATTGTTCGGAAGTCGTGCCCAGCTTTTTCACCAGATCGCGCACTTCATCCGCAAACTCTCCTTTAGGAGCGAGCCGAAGATATTCCTGGTACTCAACAATGGCGCGATCGCGCTGATTAATCTTCAAGAGAATATTGCCGGCCAGCAGGTGCGCTTCAGCAAAGTCGGGTTTCAGTTGCAGGGTGCGGCCAATCTCCGGCGCAGCCTTCATCGTTTGATCTCTTTCCAAATAGAGCCGCGCCAGAGTGAAATGCCCGTGCCACGATTTATCGTCCAATTTCAAACCATTGAGGAGATTTTTCTCGGCCTCTTCATAACGCTTTTGACGCCAGTAGACTTCACCCAGAGAAAGGATGATCACTGAATCGTCGGTTTTGATTTCCCGCGCATGCAGAAGCGCCTGCTCAGCGTCGCTCCATTGCCTTGTGTCCATGAAGGTGGTTCCCAGCAGAATAAGCGCGGCATAAAATCCGGGATAAGTATCGACCGCTTTGCGCAGGTGCAAAATCGCTTCAGCGTAATCTTTCTTCGCTGCCGCTGCGCGTCCGTGCTCGTATTCCTCGCGCGCGGACGCGGGCACAGTGGCGTCGATTACATCGATCAAAGGCGCGACTCCGCTGCGGTTTCGGGAAGCGTCGGGACTAAGCTCAAAGAGTAGTTGGGCGCGAAAAATTACCTGCAAGTCCGCGTCCTGCTGGGTCGGCCGGTAGCCCGGCGCATTAATCACGACACGATAGTAACCGCGCGGAAGATTGGGAAAGCGAAACCGGCCCGAGCCGTCCGTATCGATCTGATCGACTATGCCGCCGCCGAATCGTTCGAGGCGAACGGGAATTCTATTGCCCGGCCGGCCGGTGTCGGCCAGACGAACTTCGCCGGAGACTTCGAATGAACTGGGTGAAGAGGGGGTCCAGGTGTCGCGATCGCGTTGCGCGAAGACAGCAATCGACGTCGCCATCAACAGGGCAGTGCTAGAAAATATCAGCAAGAGCCGACGCGCAATGCGACTGGCGCGCCAAGAAACCAAAGGCACTGCTCTGGATTCAGCTGGTGAACACGCCGGGACCGGTTGTTGTCCACTCTCGAACAAATCTCAAACCTTTGGCGCTCGCATCAACACAAGCTGGGGGATTCAGGAGTGCAACTGTCTTCCTCGTTACAATATTCCCAAACAATCCGAACCGGGAATTGATTCAAGCATGGAGGTGGAAAATTATTCTGCGCATGGCATATCGCCACTACGCGCGCATCGTGGCACGATTCGTCACCGGCGCCACTGCACCCGTAGCCTTCAGCGTAGGCCATATAGCAGGGAGACTCTGAGTCCGCCTCACTAATTATACCTACAGCATAGTAGTAGTTCGGGCCTGATGCTTTCACGGGTCGGGGACTACGGAATGCAATTACGGCCGCGGCCGCCACAATCATCGCGAGAATGACTAAGCCTCTAATTGTGCTCGACGTTTCGTTCATACGACACTCCTTCCGTGTCTCGTAAATTATCGCAAGCAAAACTGTGAAGAGGGCATCGTTGGAAAAATCGCTGGCCATCCAGTATTGAACCGCGGCGACATGCGATGGCCGATGAAAGGATGGGCCGGGTGGTCAAGCCACCCGGCCACGGTGTATGCCAGTCGTGTTAGCGACTGAACTTCAGTCCGAATTGAATCAGGCGCGCCGGTACGGCTGTCTGATTAATCAGGAACAAGGTTGAAGCTGAGCCGGCAACATTGACTGATGACGGCGTGCTGAAGATGGGGTGATTGAACATGTTGAAGACGTCCATGCGGAACTGGAACATATTCTTCTCGCGGATCCGGAAAGTCTTGATCGCCGAGATATCCCAATTCTGCTGGTAAGGCGCGCGGAAAGCATTACGCGGAGCCGGGGTCGGCGCCAATCCGGTCGCACCTGGATTCGACGCAAAGCCCGTCGCCGGAATGATCGGAGCAGTACCAAAGCACGCCGGATTCAGGTAATGAGCCAACCGATCGTTGTCGGTGCCGGTGGTGTAGGCCGCGGCGATGCTGCTGCACAAAAAGTTCGCTGTGCCCGACGCCGTGCCGAACACGCCACCACTGTTGCCGTCAGTAACTGAAAACGGCAGGCCCTTCTGATAAGTCGTAATGCCACTGATGGTCCAACCTTTGAAAATCTGGTTGTCCATCCAGCTGCCCTTGGGCACCGGAATGTCGTAGGCGTAGCTGACAACCAGGCGTTGCGGCCGATCGAAATCGCCGCGTGCCTTATTGCCTTGCGGGTTCGACTGATCGTTGTAGATGTTCCCGCCGTTCTGGCCGGCGCGCGTCGCATTTAGCTCGTCCGTGCTCAGCGAGCCGCTCACGTTGTCGATGGTTCTGGACCACGTGTACGCCCCCTGGAAATACAAGCCACGGCTGAGTCGCTTGGACAGCGTTGTCTGCCACGAAGTGTAGTCCGCGAACCCGATGTTGCCGGAGTATCGCGCGCCACGTTTGCGCGACAGGCCGAGGACCTGGTGGCGCAACTCTTCGTTGTTCACCGTGTTGTTGGTGATCGTATAAACCGTGCCGCTGCTGTCGCGAACCGTTATGGGGCTCGAGGCACTCGCCAGGCGTGCCACGAAAGGATCCCAGATACCGATGCCGCCGATGTAATGCGATCCGACGTAACCGGTTTCGATGGCCCAGCCTCTGCCGAGGTCGTGTTGCCACGTCAGGTTCCATTGCTGCGTATACGGCGTGTAGGCATCTCGCGGAGCAGAAGTAAACGACGCCAGGTTAATCGAGCAATCAGTTGCCGTGCCTCCGTAGTTGAGGCAGCGGTTACCCGCGGCGTCGGCAAAGATTGGAGCGACACCGGGATCGTTTATGTCCAAAGGTCCGGCGCCCGAAGTCCGACGCAGGCCGATGAAGAAAGTCGCAGACGGTATAAAAGCCGTGGCGACGATCGACGGCGGTGGAATGCTGGACAAAGGATTCGCCAGTTGGAGCGATGTGGGATTAGCATTGCTCGAAAGCGGCTGCACGGTGAAAGGCGCAGCCAGCGAGTTTTGCAGAATGTTCTGGTTCGAGAGGCGTTGATAATAAATTCCGTAGCCTCCGCGAATTACATTCTTCTGGTTACCCTTTACGTCCCACGCAAAGCCCACGCGCGGCGCAAAGTTGTTGTCGTCGCGGCATCGTTCCAACGCGCAGTTGCGAACGCCCGGCGTGCCGGTAAATCCGGCGAGATTAACGGCCGCCGGAATCAGAAATGGATTCTTGCCAAAGCCGGCGAGCGCAGGATCGTATATGCCCGCGCGATTTAATTTGTCATGACCGAAGCTCATCGCTTCCCAGCGCAAGCCCGCGTTGATAGTAAGCCGCGGCGACAAACGAAAATCATCCTGGAAGAAACCGGCGAAATCGGTGGCGATAAAGTTGCGCGCCGGATCGCCGAAGGCTGACTGCACGGCAGTGACTCGCCCGCGCAGGAAGTTCTGAAATGCGCTGCAATCGTTAGTGTCGTTCTTGCAGTTTGCAAATTGAATAGCCGCGAGGGCAGCTCCAGTGGCGCTGCCGCTGAACGTGCCGGAAGTTGAGCCCATCGTCAACGAGCCGCGCACCGCAAAGTTATTGAAGCGATTCAGCTGATACTGCACCGCTTCACCACCCATGCGGAGACTATGCTTGCCCTTGACCCACGAAAACGTGTCGACAATATTGTAAGTGTTCGACACGGTGCCGCGATCGTCGTTGACGCCCGTGCCGGTTGAAAACGAACCGGTGACTGAAATGCGGTACATGCCCGGGAACTGAGAGCTGTTTCCGCGGACAGCACCGATGTCAGAAAGCCCGTGAACGTCGGTGGGGATGTTCGCGAAGATGAAGCGATTAAAGCCCAGCCGAAGTTCGTTAACTTTGGTGGCGCTGAAAATGTGCGTGTGGTTAATCGACAAGAAGCGATTCCACTGCGTGTCAGTTCGCGGATTCGTCAGCGAAGTGTCGGTGCCGAACGGTTTCAAAGCCGAACCTTCGTCCCAGAACCAACGCCCAGAGATGGACTCTTTACCGCTGCGCCATTTGCGGTCGTAGCTGACGGCATATTGATTATCTTTGCCGGCTGCCACCGACGAGAACAGGCAACTCATGGATCCTGGAAAACTGTTAGCGCCAGTAACGCCCGCGCATCCGCCCTGCCCCGGGCGAGGAACCAGGAATTGGCCGCCGAATCGTGTATCGGCCAGATTAAGAATATTGACGGCCACGGGATCGATTTGAGCTACGTTTAAGTTGAATTGAGCCGCCAGCAAGGCTGCCGAAGTTGGCCCACCGGGAACGGTCGTGGCAAAGCTCTGCACGTTAGGAGAAGTCGTCGAGCCGTTAGGATCGATGCCGTTGCGGAAACGAACGCCCTGATAGTTGAAGAACCAAAAGCCGCCTGCCTTCGGAATCGGACCACTCGCGCTGCCGCCAAAAACATTCTGCAAAAGCCTGCCGCGCTTTAATCCTTTTTGGTTAAAGAAATATTCGTTGGCGTTGAGCGCGTCGTTGCGATGTTGCCAGTAAAGATCGTAGTGAAAATCTTTCGAGCCTGATTTCAAAACCAGACCCAGCGCGCCGCCACCCTTGCTGCCCTGCGATGCGTCGTAGAGGGACGTCGCAACTTTCATTTCCTGCACCGCACTCGGGTTCGGCAGGGGAACGGTATCAAAGTGCGCGAGGTTGAAATCGTTTACGTTGATGCCTTCGAGAGTGATGCTGTTGTTGCTGGTGCGTTGACCATTGACGGTGACGTCGGCGGTGCCGCGTCCGACCGTGCGCACATCAGCCAACTCTCCAGTGACGCCGGATGAAAGCGAAAGCAGGAACAAAAAGTTCGGAGAGGGAAGCGGCAAGGTGCGTATCGTTTGGCCTTCTAATCCCTGGCCGGTCACCGCGCTTTCCGAATTAATCAACGTGGGAGTCGCCTGAACGTTTACCACTTCTTCCAGATTTCCTGGTTCCAGGGTCACGTCCTGGCGGGTTGTTTCCGTGATGCGGGCAACCACTCCACTCACGACTGCTTTCTTAAAATTTTTGGCTGTGACTTCGAGCCGGTAGTTACCCGGTGGCAACAACGTCAGGTTGTAGCCGCCATCGTCTCCGGTAGTCATCGACCGTTCAGACTTGCCGGTTGTTTCGTTGATTGCATCGACGGTGGCTCCTGCCACCACTGCGCCATTCTTGTCATTAACGACGCCGGCGATCGCGCCGCGCTGAATGCCCTGGGCGAATGAACTTACGACCAGGAGAAATACGAGTACCACCCCGCTTGCTAAAAAGCGAAAGACGCTCTTCATAAGACTTCTCCTCCTTCTGACCGAATTGTTTCTTGGGCATCCCGCGAACTGCTAACTGCGATGCGAACCGGGGGGATGCAGAGACTTTGGGCTGCAGAAACGCAAGCAATGTTCCGTTATCCAAGCCGCCCTCAGCCATGCTTATTCTTAAAAAACGAAAGCCTTTCATGCTGTGCAGACTCAGACCACGCACGTTGGGGCATGAAAATTTGTTTTTTCTCCAATTTCTTGGATCAGATCGGCAGAGGGCGCCGGCATCGCATCCGGGCCGTCTTCAAGAAAATGCCGTGACCGGATCGATCATCAAAGCGTTAGCACTCCAGGATGGTATTAAATATAATTCGGCTATAAGGCCACTCCGGACTTTTCGAAAGGTGCTAGTTACTTATGAAACGACTATCTCGAGCCACACTTATTACCCTCGTCGCTGCAGCCATTCTGACCGCTCAGACGCCGCAGAAACCGGCGCAGGAAGAAGCCGACGAGGTCCTGCGCATCACCACGAATCTGGTCCAAACCGACGTGGTGGTGACTGATAAGAACGATCGGCCAATTACCGATCTCAAGCGCGAAGATTTCGAGGTCTATGAAAACGGGAAAAAACAGGACGTGAAATTCATGGAATTCGTCAGTGTTGACGAAGGCCGCCGGGCTGAAGGCGATCGTCCCGCATCATTGCCGGCCGGCGCTGAAATCCCGCGCGACCTTTCCGCAAAGGAAGTGAAGCGGGTGGTCGCATTCGTCGTGGATGATTTGACGATTCCCTTTGCCGACCTCACCACCGTGCGAACGCTGCTGCGCAACTTCGTCGATACCGAAATGCGAGAAGGCGATCTGGTAGCGATTATTCGCACCGTGGGTGGCAAGGGTTTGCTTCAGCAATTCACTTCGGACAAGCAGTTACTCAGGCGCGCGATAGCGCAATTGAATATCTCGACCAATCCTTACATGCAGTTCGACAATCCGGCCCAGGATCGATTTACCAGCAACCCTCTACCTACAGGAACCGATGAGGGCGAGGGAAATTTCGAGGACATTGGCTTAACCAATACAGCCGATCCGAACGACGAGTTTCAAAGACTGCGCCGGGGTTTAATGTCTTTGACGACGGCAAATTTCGTCATCAACAGTTTGAAAGAAATCCCGGGCCGCAAGTCGCTGGTGATAATTTCCGGCGGCATCCCGATTTTTGAGACCGCAAACAATGGCAGCGCGTACTCGAACGTTTCCTATCTGCTCAACCAATTAAGCGACAACGCGGTGCGCGCCGGCGTCGTGGTAAATACCATGGATCCTCGTGGACTCAAGGCTTCGAGCGGCGTGGCCAGTTTCGTCGACACGCCCGCGCGCAGCGCGCTCGGCGGGGCACAGGACCCCAGCTTTGGGCGCGGTGGAGGCTCAGACCAAATGTTCGGTCTTCCGTTACAGGGCGCGGCTGAGCATCTGGGACTCGACACTGTAGCGAAGGCGACAGGCGGCGTGTCTGTTATCAACACCAACAATTTCAAAGGCGGTTTGGACAGGGTGCTGGCGCGCTCACAGAGCTATTACCTTTTGGCGTACACGCCGACTGAAAGATTCGACAACAAATCTTTTCGCAAACTGGAAATCAAGGTCAAGCGGGAGGGCGCCAGGGTTTATGCACATCGCGGATACGTCGCGCGCGCAGATGCGAACCGGGAAGCGCGGACGAAGGAAGAAGCAATCGCGGCTGCGGCTACTTCACCGATCGCCAGGCGTGATCTTGACGTGTCGGCGAATTTCGAGCTGAAGCCTTCAACAGCCAAGAACGGGAATCAGCTCGACATTCATTTGCGAATAGATCCAGCCACCATGAACTTCACGCAAAGCGCCGACGGCCACTATCAGACGTCGTTCGATGTCGTCGGTTTCGTTTACGATCAGCTGGGTCGAGTGCGTGGCGGATTCAGCGAGACAATTAATACCAATCTCACGCCGGCAAGTTATCAGGAAGCGCTGAAGACCGGCTTGACATATTCAGCCAACACGACACTGCCGCCCGGCGCATTCCAGGTGCGCGCCGTGGTTCGCGAAGCCGCGACTGGCGCCACCGGCACGCTCGCTCGCTATCTTGAAATTCCTGATCTTTCCAATGGGCGTTTGGCCATGAGCAGCGTCTTTCTTTTCGCGGCTGATCCGAATCAGCCTAAGAATCCGCCGGTGCCGCTGCACGCAGTGCGGCAACTGACTCACAACCAGGACCTGCGTTACGCTGCGATCGCTTACAACGCCAAAGGCTCCGGCGGCGCCAGCCAACTGCGGGCCAAAGTGATGATTAGTCAGGGCAGCACAATTCTCTATCAAGAGCCCGATGCTCCCGTGGCGGTCGGGGCCAATTTAACGGGGACGAAGATTGGCCAGATAGGCCTCGCAAAAGTACCGGCGGGCCACTACGTGCTTACAATAGTTTTCACTGATGCTTCGGCAGATAAGAAAGCCCAGGTGGTGGCGCGTAGTGTCGACTTCAACGTGATGCCTTAACGGACGAAAGGGTTCCGAAAACTGGTGAAGGCAGCCTTTCTGGCTGCCTTCTTTTTTGTCCACGATCTTCGGTTTCGCTCACTCTGAAAATAAAAAGGGAGAGTCCCGAAGAACTCTCCCTGGTAAAAGAAACTGCGCTTGGCAGCTTCGGATTTTAGAAGATTATGCGCAGGCCAACCTGGACTCTGCGGCGAGCAAACGCGATGAAATCGTTGTTCGCAAACGGAGTCGCAACGTTGCCGGCATTATCCACCAGCGTGTTCGGCAGTGAGCCGTTGCGGGTCACGCCATAACCAGGCTGCGGGTGATTGAAAACGTTGAAGAACTCACCGCGCAACTGAATCTTGACTCTCTCCACGACTCGAACAGTCTTGAAGATGCCAAAGTTCGTCTGGTTGATGGCTGGGCCTTCGGCTGAATAACGCGGCACGTCACCGTACGGCGTTCCGAATAATTTCGCGGCGCCTGGACCATTGACGATATAGCGGACATCCGCCGCGGTAACCGCCCTGACGATGCCGTTGTTGGCATCATTCATGGAAATCAGGCCATTCGGATTGGTCACGTTCCCGAGCCTTCCAAAGAGGAAAGCGTCAATCTGCGTGATCCCGACAGCCGTTGCCGGCGCATTCGGATTGCCGTAGAACGGTCGCAAGCTCTCACCTGCGGTCAGATAGCTTGGACCGAGGCCGAGGTTTGCGTTGTTAAGACCCTGGCTCGGCGTCCACCGGCGACCGGTGTTGTAAACGTGCGTGGCATTAAGCTGCCAGCCGCCCAGCAGGTGACCGATGAAACCGCGCTGCTCTTTGAACGCAGGCACATCGTAGATCGCGTTGAGCGAGAAGATGTGCGGGCGATGCAGGGCTGAAATGCCGTAGTCGCTGTTGTAGTTAATCGGATGCTGCGCGAAGATCGAACCTTCAGAGTTGAAGGCAAAGATCTCACTGGCATTATCCAACGTCTTGCTGAACGTATAAGCCGCACCCAGGTTCAGCGCGTTCTTCATGAACCGGCCGTTATAACGCGCCTGAAGCCCATGATAGAACGAGTATCCGGTGTTGGTGCGGATCGTTCTCGATCCCAGTCCGGCCCGAATGCGGCCGTTGCAAGCGCCCTCGTTGTCGAGAGTCGCTGGATTGTCTACGCAAACCTGGCCGGAAACCCCCGCGGGCAATACCTGGGCTGCGAATGACGGGAAGCTGACCACGGTATTCACGCCATTGATTGTAATGGTGCGATTGAAACCGTAGAGGCCGCCCTGCGTGGTGCTGCCCGGAACGCCTACGAACGGATTGCCGTTAATAGACTGGAACAATCCCACGCCGTGGTTACCAACATAGCGAACTTCCGCAATGTTGTTGCGACCGAATGAGCGCTGGATTCCGAACGACCACTGTTGCGAATAAGGCGCGTGGAACTCGTTACCGACTTGCGTCTGGCCGAGCCATTTCGGATCGAGCTTGCCGATGGGCAGGACGCCGTTGTTCTGAATGTAAGTCCGGATGTCAGACCCGAAAATGGAACCGGGGAGCTGAATGATCGGACTGGTGGGCGGAGTCTGCGTGGTAGTAGCCGCCAACGCGATCGAGAACGGCGACGAGTTCGCCACGTTCAGAAGAATGTTGTAGAAGCCCGGGTCGTACGCGATGGCATAGCCGCCGCGCAACACCGTCTGATCGTTTCCGACCAGGCTGTGCATGAAACCGTTCTCAAAGTGTGGCGACCAGGCAAATCCAAACCGGGGCGCGAAGTTGTTGTAATCCGGCTTGACCAGAGGAACGATGCGCGCATCCAGCGGCAGCGCCGGATTGAAGAACGGCTTCGGCCCGCTCTCGCGTTGACGCGTCGCTTCGCTCAAGTCATCGATAGGTTGACCCGTATATTCGTATCGAACGCCAAGGTTCAGCGTTAGATTCGGACGAAGCTTAAAGTCATCCTGGAAGAAGTAATACTGATCCCACTCAGTGTACTTAACGTTCGGATTGCCTAATGCGATCGAGAAGGCCGACGGCGCATTATTGAAAATGCGGCGCTGCCGTTCCGGGCAGACAGTCGAACTCGATGCACCGACCGGACAGGTGACCGTCGTGTCGAGCGCAAAGGTGTAATTACCCTGGTAGTTCGGCAAGAACGGGGCCGTCGCGTTCGTATACTTCACTTCGGCGCCGAAGATAAACGAGTGCTTGCCTCGGGTGGTAGTAACGTTGTCGGCAAAGTCGTAGAGCGTGGTGGTACGACCCTGCGGCAGCGCGGTGCCCGCGGTAACATCAGTACCGACGGGACGCAACGCGTTGCCCGTAAGCGTGATGCCGCGAATTCCGCTCGGGTTGAAGGTTGAGATCTGCGCAAGGTCAATGTCGCTCACGTCGGGAATACATCCCGGCTTGGTCGCGTCACAACCGCCGCCAAAGCTCACCGAAAGAATGGTCCGGACTCCGCGAAATTCGTTTACCGTCTTGCTGGACATCTGGCGAACGTACGAGCCGCCGAAGTTCCTGGTAAAGAAATTGTCGTCGCCGGTAAATCCGTTAGAACCACCCTCGCCATTGAGAGTGACGCCCTTCTGATCCAGGTAACGCATATAGAAGCTGTCTCGATCCGTCACCTTCATATCGCCACGAAGGCTCCACTCATTCTGCGTGTACGGAATCGGGAACGTCCGCTCCAACAGGAATCCTTCCACTCGAACCGCGCTGGCAGTATTCGGGCCGATATCCATGAAGTCACGGTTGCAGTCCGCGAACGGGCGCCCGGCCAGCCTCTCGGTAGTAGCGTTACAGCTTCTCAGGTCGGTGCGAGGTCCCACCGTACCCAAAGGCAAAACGCTCGGATTGAGCGCGACGATCGTAGCGATGACGGGGTTCCCCGGAAAAGCTGCCGTCAGCTTGGGCAGGTCCGCGGCGTTGATGCCGAAGCCGCCTGACTGAATGATCGAGGTTGAAGGCTGCCTGATTCCCTCGTACGAGAAGAAGAAGAACGCCCGGTTCTTGATAATCGGACCACCAACAGTTCCGCCGAACACATTCGACAAGAAGCGCGGCGGCTCTTTGAGACCGCTGGCGCGCTCGCGATTGGTTAGCGTGTCCAATCGAGTGCGATCCATGTGGTATTCAAAGCCGGTTCCGTGGAATTCGTTGGTACCGCTCTTGGTAACGATATTCACGACGGCGCCGAGGTTGCGGCCATACTGGGCCGAGAAATTGTTGGTGATAACCTGGTACTCCTGAATCTGATCCTGGTTATCGACGAACAGGTTAGGACCACCGACCGAAAGATCGTTGTTGTCCGAACCGTCAATCTGAAAATTGTTTGAGCGGCCGCGATTTCCGTTAACCGAAAGGCCAGTGCCGTTCGTGTTGGTGCCGCCGCCACTGTTCTGGGCGACGCCCGGAACCAGTAGAGCCAGAGTGTCAATACCAAAGCCCTGCGCGTTTGACGGCAGATCTTCAATTTTGCGCGCTTCAAACGTATGCGAAATTTGGGCCTGATCTGTGTTGAGTACTTCTTCAGTGCTCGCCACGACCGTGACGGTTTCGCTTACGTTGCCAGCCTCCAGCTTGATGTCGAGCGGGTTAATGATACCCACCCTGACGTCGGCGCCGGTGATTTGGCTGCGCTTAAAGTTAGTAGCTTCGACGGTAACCGTGTACTTGCCGGGTTTTAACGCGGCAATTTCGTACGTGCCCTCGCCGGAAGTTGTCACCGAGGGTACTTCCTCACCAGTGGCTTCGTTCTTTACCTTGACCACTGCGTTAGGAACTACTCCTCCCTGTGCGTCTATCACAGTTCCCCGCAGAGTTCCGGTCGTGGCCTGGGCCATAACAGGGGCGCTCGCGAGGGAAATGAACAACATCGCAGCAAGGACGGCGGTTACAGCAAAAGCCGTTTTACCTGCTCTTCGAATATTACTCATTGTGTTCTCCTCCAAGTGTTGATTGTGAAGCCGACAAAGCCACGCATGAGCGGGACTCTCTCGACGGGGATTTTATTAACGCAGAACGCTAATAAGCTGTCGCGCCTGGGCGGCGTTTGCCGCGTTCGGAGACTGGCGCAAGTAAAGTTCGAATGCCTGCCGGGCCAGCATTCGGTCTCCTCGATTCATGTAAAGTTCGCCGAGTTGGAAAAGCGCAATGGCGTAAGCCGCACCGCCGTTGGCATAGGCCAGCTTCAACTCGGCTTCTGCGCCGGTTGAATCCTCGATCCCGTTCAGCGCCAGCCCGAGATAAAGATGGGCCGACGGCGACGTCGACTGCAACGCGATGGCCTTTCTTAAAATTTCCGCGGCTTCGGTGTAGCGTCTTTGCTTGACCAGCACGATTCCCATGTTGAGATTGGGATTGAAAGCCTTGGGATCAATCTGAAGCGCCTGCTGCAATTCCGCTGCGGCTTCATCGAGTTTTCCCTGCTCCAGCAACTGGGCGCCGAGGTCGTTGTGGGCCATCAGGAAATTTGGATAGACTTCAATCGCGCGGCGCAAGTGCGCGATCGCCTCGTCTGTTTTTCCTTCTTTGGCTGCTTTGCTGGCGTGCTCGAATTCGGCGCGCGCCTTGGCCGGAATGTCGCTGCTTAATTCGCCAACTGACGCGACTGGCGCGGCGGACCTCGACGATCCGTCGCTGCTTTTTTCCTTCAAGGTGATCGTTACAATGCTGGGCATGCCGCGCCGGACGTCAACCCGTTCGCTGGCGATCTCAAATAAGAGGCGATCCCCTTCCACTTCCAGCGTGTATTGACCCGGCGACAGGTTGGTAATTTCAAATTGGCCCTGGTTGTCTGTGTAGATGGCTGCCTGCACTCCTCGCATATCGAGCAAAGTGACCCGCGCTGCTTGCGCGAGGAACGTCCCGCCTTCGAGAACTACCCGCCCCCTGATGCTGCCCACCTGAGTGCCGAAAGGGGATGCGGAATCGTTAGCCGGCGGTTGAGGCTGACGCGTGCTCTGGGCAGCGGTCAGCGACGCGCACGCAAACAGAGCCACTACTCCGATAAAAACTTTAACGAGATTCATTTCTCGCTGAAGATTGCCTGCAAGAACCGAATTGAGTTGCGACAATTGCGAAGGTAATCGAGAACCGCCTTGCTCCCAAAACAAAAGTGCACAGACTGGCGAAGCAAAGATTGTTCCATCAGCGGCGCGACTTAGAACCCGCGTAATACACGAAGTTTGGGCCTCATTCCTTCCGACCGTCTTCGATTTTTCGGATTTACATCCAGTTTTGTGAAGCGCCCACGCGGAAAGTGAGCAAGTTGACTTCAGAATGAGGCGTGCTAAGTTTTCAGGAAAAACCGCCTTAGGCCTTCCGCACTTCAAATTGAAACTGGAGTTCTTTGCCCCTGATGAACGGGCTCAAATAAAATTCCCAGAATTTGCGCGTGAAACGAAACGCGGGCCAGCGCTGATCAAGGTTGACGATGAATTGAAGACCGAGAGCCCGCCACAAATTCGCCAGCGAGACGTATGCGCGAAGTGGTCGCAACCTGACTTCGGTGTAGAAGGGAAAGAGCTGACGATCATCGATGAAGCAATTAAAGGAATAGCTGTTGAAGTGATTGCGATGCGTGGGGTCAGTCGCCCAGTCAGGATTTGTGTAATGCGGCGTGACGATGGTGATGCGCGCGCCGGGTTTCGCAATGCGATGCAACTCTGTAACTAGAGCCATCACGTCGGGAACATGTTCGATTACGTGGCGACAGATGATTTCGTCGAATTCACTGTCGCCGAACGGATAAGGAATGACGCCGAGATCGTGAACGACGTCGGCATGCGCTTTCGGATTTGAATCGATGCCGACTGCGCCGGGCGTCTTGTTCCAGCCACAGCCAACGTCAAGAATTCTTTTTTCCGGAGCATCTATCATGCGGGACAGATCGAGTTCGCCAGCAACGAAGCAAATTCTGAAAAGTCGCACGCGCGCACGGGCACATCGAACGCGGCCTGCAAATCTTCGAAACGCATGCCGTCGAGCATGATTGGCTCGTCGCCTTTCAGAGCGACGCGGGGAATGATCACAAAGTCGCCGCGCACACGATCGCGGGCCGCCAGAAAATCTCCGCCCGTCAGCAATCCCGCGACGCTCACGTCGCCTCCGAAATAATCGTTTGTAACCGGCTCGACATGAAGTCGCGCTCCGGACTGAGAATTGAACTTGTCGATCAGTTTTCCGAGGAACGGCGCGAACAGGGTCCCCGTCATGATTGTCCCCTGAAGCTTGGATCGGGCCTTCCCTAATGGTCGGGGTACGGCCTCGCTTTGTTTACGCGCAAGCTGCCGCGTCATCTTCGCGAACTCATTCGCAAAGCTTCGCACCATTCCGATGCCGTCTTCAATTTGCGGATATTCACCGTAATGTTTTCGCGGAGGAATCGCGCGGCCGGCTTTCAGGTAAATCTCATCACCCAGGAATGCGAACGTCGTCCCGAGCCGTGCGCGCAGCTCGCTCTGAATCTCAGAAACTTCACTGATCGTTTGCCCGCAAAATTCAGGAGTCACCGCCGTCAGTCGCGGATCGTTCAGATACCTTGTCAGCCCGAGCGGCACGATCGCCACGCTGGTGACCCGCGGATGCAAGTCAGCCAAATCGTTAATCGTTCGCCGCAAAATCTCTCCGTCGTTAATCTTCGGGCATAGCACGACCTGCGCGTGAATGTCGATGCCCGCATCCATCAGCTGGCCCATCTTTCCGGAAATATCTGCGCGCTTCTTGTCAACGCCAAGGAGGTATGCGCGCACGTCCAGATCCGTGGCGTGCACCGAAACATATTGCGGCGTCAAGCGCTGTTCGATCACGCGCCGCATCTCTTCATCGGTGATCGAGGTCAGCGTAGTGTAGTTGCCATAGAGAAACGAGAGCCGCACATCTTCGTCGCGCACGAACAGCGATGGCCGCGCGGTTTCGGGATTTCCTTTGCAGAAACAGAAGAGGCATTCGTTGGCGCACTCGCGCGGGACGATCTGCTCAAAGTTGACGCCGAAATCCTCTGCTTCATCGCGTTCAATATTCAGCTCCCAGTCTTCGCCGCTGCGCTTGCGAACATCGATGGTCAGCTCAGTTTCGCCAGCTGTCTGAAAACGAAAATCGAGATAGTCGCGCACCACGCGCCCGTTCACGCGCATGACCCGGTCGCCGGGCTCGAGTTCCAGCTCGGCGCCCAAACTGCCGGTTACGACTTCAGCGATTTCAACGCCGCGTCGCCGGATTTGGGTTACCGCCGGAGTGACTGCAAATTCGTACATTTGATCAAGCTATCGCACAGAAGCGATGTTCGGGCCCTGCCGAAACGGAAAGTATAGCAAACACCCGCGCGTTTTCCTGAGCGTCGCTGGATGGTTCTGTTCAGCCTGGATTTAGAATGAGCCGGTGCCGCTGGAGATAATGGCCTACTTTCTTTTCTCTGTGTCTCGGTGGATTCTCTGTGCCTCTGTGGTGGAATTCTTGCTTGCTATTTTCACCACAAAGACACCGAGCACGCACAGAGACACAGACGAGACCGCAATTCGGTCACTATCGGCTCGATCGCTTCGTTGACAACCGATGAGCGCCGCCTTAATCTCGATGCTTAGTTCAATTCAGATTTTCGCCTCGCCCCAAATTTTAGTCTTGTGAAGCCTTGTTAAATAACGAGCAGCATTCCGACTCAGAACTCGCGCCGCCTGCGGAACCGCCAGCAAATCAAGCGGCGTGTGTTCTTCTCGTCGAAGACGATCGATCGCTGCGGCGATTTTTGGAAGTGACTTTGCAGCGCGCGGGTTATCGAGTCATCGGCGCCAGCGATGGTTTGGAAGCAATGCAGCTGGCGTTTTCCAATGACATCAACGTCGTCGTCACCGACGCGATCATGCCGCACCTCAGCGGGCATCAGCTCGCGGCCTTCATTCGCAACAACGCGAAGCTCGCCAAGGTCCCGATCATTCTGTTGACTGGACAGGAGAATAAAGGCGCGGCGAGGACTTCTGATGGTTCGATCGATGCGTTCCTCCACAAACCGGTGAAGGCCGACGAGTTGAAGAACTGCATCGAGGACTGCCTGAGCAAACGCTAACTGAGCAACTGATCGAGGGGCGTGTACTCGCGTTCCTGCGAAAGCGCCACCGCTTCATACGTAAGTTTGCCCGCATAAGTATTGACGCCGGCTTTCAATCCTTCATCTTTGGTGACGGCAGCCTGGAAACCATTGTTCGCCAGCTTTAAGGCGTAGGGCAGCGTGGCATTCGTCAACGCGAAGGTTGAAGTGCGCGGCACTGCTCCGGGCATGTTCGCGACGCAATAATGCAGCACGCCTTCAACATAGTACGTCGGCTCAGAGTGAGTTGTCGGATGCGTCGTCTCAACACAGCCGCCCTGGTCCACGGCAACGTCGACGATGACTGCGCCGTTTGGAACGTCCTTCAGCATGTTGCGCGTCACCAGCTTCGGCGCTGAGGCGCCGGGAACCAGGACCGCGCCCACGATCAAATCTGCCTGCGAAATCGCATCGTGAATCATGTAGGCGCTTGAAGCCAACGTAGAAATCTTTGTCAGAAAAATATCGTCGAGCTCGCGGAGCCGATCGAGATTGTTGTCGATGATGGTCACGTTCGCGCCCATGCCGACGGCGATCTTCGCCGAATTCGTGCCCACTACTCCGCCACCAATTATCACGACGCGCGCGGCCGGAACGCCGGGCACGCCGCCGAGTAGCACACCGCCGCCGCCGCTCATTTTTTCCAGATAGTGCGCGCCGACCTGGATCGCCATGCGACCGGCGACCTCGGACATCGGCGTTAGCAATGGCAGAGTGCCGCGCCGGTCGGTGATCGTTTCGTAAGCCACGCCGGTAACTTTTCTCTGGAGCAGTTGCTCGGTTAGTTCGTTGTCCGGCGCGAGGTGCAAATAAGTGAACAGCAACTGGCCTTCGCGCATGCGCGGATACTCAGGCGCGATCGGCTCTTTCACTTTCACGATCATTTCGCCGTCGGCCCAAACGTCATCAGCGGCTTTGACTATGGTCGCGCCCGCGCGCTCGTACAGAGCATCTTCGAATCCCGAGCCGGCGCCGGCGTTTGTCTCAACCAGGACGCGATGACCCGCATCGCTCAACGCGCGCACGCCCGCGGGCGTCAACCCCACGCGATATTCGTTGTCTTTGATTTCTTTGGGCAGTCCAATGATCACGGTTTTGCTCCGAAGGCAAAATTAACTTCGATTGCTTTTGAGGCCGCTATACTACCAAACGAGACTCAGCTTTTCGACTAAGGCTTTGGCGTCGGCGATGGTTTTCCCGTCGGCTTCGGCTGCGGCGCAGCTTCGACCTGAATGCTGTTGCGGATCATGTCCCACGCGGCCGCGGATTTGTTGATGTCTTTTTCCGAACCAATAATCGAAAGATTAATCAGCCGGTCTGAGACGACGCGGAAATACGAATCCATACCGCCGGGCTCGCGATCGAGAATCGCGCGCACGCGTGCGCCTTCCGCGTCTGCGCCAGCAATCTGCGTCGTGACCACGGATCTTTTCGGGGTCATGCCCGCGCCCTGCACCTGATTGAAAAAGTCGTTAACGTAATTATCCTGGAAGAGTTTTTTCGCGTGCGCCGCCTTTTCCGGGGTGCCCAAATATTCGCGCGGCGAACGAATGCGAATCGTGATGTCACCTTGCGTGAGTTCGATCAACTGCATCTGCGCCGTGCTCTGATCGCTCAGCAACCAACTCTTCGGGTAGTCAAATGACAATCCATCTTTTGCAAAATGAGAAACGTTTGGATCCTGCGCCACAATCGCGGTGATAAGTGCGAGACTAAGAACGACGCCTGATAACCAGAATCTTAAGTTCATTTTTTCCTCCCAAATCGAGCCGGCATTTTAGCGCGTTTTCATCCATTGAATACAACGCTCCAGGTGGGCGCGCATGTTCCGGTAACTGTCTTGATGAATGCGTCCGTGACCCGGCAGCACCCACTCGAATTTATAGTCGAGCAGTTTTTCCATCGACTTGATCTGTTCCCTCCACGAATACCAACACGCGCCGCGAAACGCGATCAGCGTGTTTCGATTTGGTGACCACGCGAGATGGTCCCCGGTGAACAAAAACTTATTTTGATAAAGCAGCACCGCATGGCCGCGCGTGTGTCCCGGCACAGGGATCGCTAGCAGGTCGCGATCGATTTCAACGGGATCGTTACCGTTGATAACTTGTTCGACTCCGAGCCGCTGCGCGCCATCATCGGCGTGCATCACGCGCTCGCAACCAAAGCGTTCAGCGAATCGCCAGTGATCGGCGACGTCGTCTTTGTGCGTGAGGAACATCGTGCGCACGCCACCCATCCTGGCGATCTTCTTGACCAGCTGTGTCGCGAAGCGCGGTGAGTCGATTAGAACATTGCCGCCCTCGCTTTCCGGCCGCGTGATCAGATAACTCCACGCTCCGAAGCTGGATTCGGCATTAAAGCCGCAGTAATAAACGTTTCCTGCGAGTTGTTGAGGAAACGCGTCGATGCCGATGTGCGCGTCGTGATGCTCTCTGGTCCCGATCGATCCGGTCGGACAAGCGACCAGCGCCATCAGCGCTCGCCTGATCTCGGCGCGGGATTGCGGCTGATGCTTGACTATCGAGTAGTCGGAACTTTCGACGAAAGTCTCAGGCGCGATCTGGCGGCAGGCGTCGCAATCGATGCAGGTTGAATCGACAAAGAAATCACCCGGGACATTTTCGGGAAGTCGTAAAGCTGCGCTGGCCATCTATGGTTTCTTCGGAGGCGCAGGTTTCAGGACTGGAGCAGTCTCCGGCTTGTCCGGCTCAGGCTCGTCTGGCTTATCAGGCGGAAAATCTTTCTCATCGAGATCGGTAATCTTTACTTCAGCGCCGAACTTGCGATAGCCGCGGAACAGAATGTCGTTGCGCGTCTGCTCGCTCCGCGATCCTAAATGATCGCTGAGTTCGATGATGGCGCGCGAAGGCAAAAGGTGCGGCACGTCGTTAATCGTCACCCATTCGTAATCGATCACGCTCCTCGCCGCCGTAATGGGAAAGTCCGGCGGAATCTCGGCTGAAATTGTTTCCAGGCGCAGCACGCGATTGTCTTCGCGATCAACCCAAATGCGGCCGCGATAACCGACGATTGTTTCCAGCGGCGTCGCTTCCAGGCTGGCTTGAAACTTCAAAGTCTGTTTCGAAAATTCGCGCTTGACTGTGAACTCATAGACGATCGTGCGCCGCGTCCGCAGCGTGTCCGTATCAACCATTTCAAAGTCCGCGCGCGTGTCGGGTTCGAACAACTGCGAAAGCATCGAAACGTATTCGCCGCTCGAAGTTGTCCCACCCAGTTTGTCTCCATACGACGAGCCTTCGTTCTCGTCGACGTTGGGCGGCATGCCGTTTACCGATAGCAGCTTGTATTGCTCGCCGACGTTCTGTCGATAGCTGACCGCGATCGACAGCCGATCGTAGACTAACCAATTGTTCGTCGTGCCCACTGCGCGCGAGCGCGTAATCTGCTGCTTCACCAGGTAGTCGGGCATGCGCTCAGCCGCACCCAGAGTCGCCTTGCGCGTGCGTTCAAGCAACTCCAGACCTTCAGCCGCCGGCGGCAATGAAGCCGTCACCGGATCCAGGCGACGACGGTTCGCTTCTTCCAGAGTATGACGCAGCAGAGAGTCGTTGCCGCTCTTGGTCGCGGTCAGGCTCAAAAGTCCGGGCGTGATAGGAAACCCGATGCCTCGCTTGCGAATTTCATCAATCAGCCGGTCGCGTCCTTCCGGATGCGCGGGCAGTTGATAAAGCATGGCAACGTATTCCTGATTCGTCAGCGGCGGGCCCTGTTGAAGTTGGGTTGCCTGGGGAAATGGTGAATTGCTCGTCTGCGCCGAGGCGCCCATTGCGCAAAGGCCTAAGGCTGCGACTGCGGCGAAATAAATAACGAAAGAACGCATTGAGTTCAGTACCTCTGGTTAACGACTCCACGTCAGCGGCGCAATAATTTTTGAAAGCACATCCGCCTTTGTCGCGTCGCGTTGCAGCACCGGATATTTTTCGCCTTCGCCGTACGTCAATGGATGATTTTCGATGTGACCTTCGTTGTCGATCAGGAGATCGATGCGCCTCGCCTTCGGATCGGTTGTCGCCCTAATTGCTTCCCGCAAAATTTCTGCTGAATAAGCCTTGCCATTGACGGCGACTACTTTCATTCCAGGGCCGATACCGGCCTTTGATGCAGGCGAACCTTCGACAACGTCACCGATGCGGCCATCTGAATTCACGCGCAAACCGATGGAATAGCTGAGTTCCGCGCCTTGCTGTAGCTGCTCGAGATCTTTCAGATACCCATTCGGGGTCGCTTGATACGCCAACTTCCAGCCGCTTCGTTCGATGCCGGCCAGCGGCGCGCGGACGTCTGTGGAATTCACGCGCGTCATCAAAAAGTTTCGCCAGTCAAACGGCGCGACATCATTCAAGGTCGCCACCACGTCATCGAAATTGTAGGTCTTGACCATCGGCGCCGTGCTGGGCGCGCCATGAAAGCGCTTGCAAAAATCGTCGAGTGAGCTGGCGCCGCCGGTCAGCTCGCGAATCTTCGTGTCAACGTCGAGCCAGATCAACCATCCTTCATCGTAGAAATCGACCCCGCGACGAATTGAACTCCACTCCTCCGGCGCGTTGTAAAGAAGCTGCGCCGCTACTGTCGTGTCAATCAGCGGACGCGTCGTTCGTCCCGGCCGGTGATCGAGGTCAGCCGCAATTTCCGCAAGATGATCCTGATACTGCTGCGGCGTCCAAAGCCCACTGCGGGCTGCCAGCAGATTGCCGAGATATTCCGTCAGCCCTTCGTAGACCCAAAGCAGCTCGCCCTTCATCGGCTCCTGATAATTCGGCGTCGTCAAGCCGGCCGGACGGCGGTACTTTCCATTCCACGAATGAACAAATTCATGCGGCAGCACGCCGAGCGAAACGTCGCGGAAAGCTTCGTCGACGAGAGCACGTTCGCCAACCCGGCTGTCGTTTGATTCGTGATGTTCCAAGCCAAAGTGCGCCGTGTGATCGCTCAGCGTGAGCAGGAAGTGATACTTAGTGTAATGAGTCGCACCGAAAAGCGTCACCGCTTCCGAGACGACACGCTTCAGTGCTGTTGTAAGTTCCGGGCTGATGGAGAGATCCGAAAGGTCGTCAGCCGCGATGTCGATCTCGTTCGCGGGTTTCGCTGCCAGTGGAATCACCAGAAAATATTCACCGGCCAACACCGGCGAATCGACCAGGCGCTCGAGCGACGCCGCTCCGAAATCCACCTTGTTCGCAGTCTGCCGGTTGACATCAAGTGACGTTCCGAATTTCCAACCTTGCGGCAGAGTCAATTCAGCCTTGAACGTGACGTCCCCGATGTTGGCGCCGTCCGGATACAGCACCAACTGGTTCCAGGTGACAATCGCGAGGTGCGAAGTCGTCGAAGCGCCGGCGGTAAATCCTCCGGCGAAGGTAGGCGAAAGAAAATCGAGCGATGCCTCGAGCTCCTTCACTCCCTGCGGAACATCCAGGTGGAAGGCGTACATCTCCACGTCGTCGCGCCGCCACGGAATCGTCTTTCCGCCGCCGGTGAATTTCAATCCGGCGAGGTTGATGATCGGTCCGGTTGGGGGAAAG